>Ga0207928_1000024_pt1 | contig 12343 bp, 8 predicted proteins | sample NGESurshal072012_9_FD_184457 | JGI IMG/M metagenome (GOLD analysis project Ga0207928, IMG submission 184457) | Arctic peat soil microbial communities from Barrow, Alaska - NGEE Surface sample 210-2 shallow-072012 (SPAdes) | ecosystem: Environmental > Terrestrial > Soil > Wetlands > Peat ... | reverse complement strand
GAGTCCATGATGCGGCCCTTGTTCAGGCCGGCCTCGCAGACGGAGCCCAACAGCACATTCATCGCGTCGTAGGCCAGTGAAGCAAACTGTTCAGGCTTCTCGCGGTATGTTGCCGCATAGTCGCTGTTGAATTTCTGCCAACGCGGGTCGGTTCGTGAGGCATCATAAGGAAAGACTGCTTCGAATCCTTCAGCTTGATCTCCGGCTTGCGCGATAAGATCGTCGCCAATCGTGCGGTAGCTCCCAAAAACGAGCTGCTTCATGCTCAATTCATGCATCTGCTTCAGGATCATCGCCGTCTGTTCCTGGTCGTTCCACAGCACGATGCCGTCCGCGCGAGAGGCTTGAATTGCACGTAATTCGCGGGTAAAGTCCGTGGTCCCGGCGGGGTAACGCTGCTCAATAACGACCGGATGCCCCAATCGCTGCGACGCGTCCTTAAATTTCGGTGAGCCAAATCTCCCGTAGCGATTGTTAATGCGCAACAGCGCCACTCGCTTCAGCTTCAACTCGTCATAGATGTAACGGGCCAGCGTATTCGCCTGCACCCGGTCATCCTGCAGATCGGTGAAGTACCAGGGAATGTAAGTTTCTGGGATCGTCGGATCGGTGGAGGCTGAGTTGACGATGGGTATCTCAGCCCGCAGCGCCACGCGCAGCAGAATGTGGGTTGACTCCGAACTGATCGAGCCGAAAATCGCCCAGTCCTTGTCGTCGTACACCATCTTCACGGTCTGGTTTGATGCGGATCCCCAGATATCCTGGCTGGTCGGCCGGTTGTCTCCGTAGACTGCTTTCGCTTGCCAGTTGTCATAGTCGTTCCGCGGCATAAGCTTGAAAGGCTTGCCGCAATATCCGCCACGCGCATTCGCCTGATCCACCGCAAGCTGTGCGCCGTTCAGCATTCGTTGACCAAACACCTGGTCGGGGTTGGTGTCGATCGGTCCCAAAAAGCCAATGCGTATTTCCGTGAGGTCTTTCATGTCCGGATCGGGGACGTCTCGTGCAGCCCCGGAATAGACGTTGGTTTGGATATAGTGATGGTCGTAGGGTTCGGCGAACTTCGAGTACGGCTGCAGGTCTTTCGGTTCGTTGGCGTACGGCGCCATCGTGCGCTGAGGCCGCGGCTTGGGCGGATGACTGCCACAGGCGCAAAGATTCGGTTCCTGTGCGGACGCGCCGGTCTGCGCCAGAACTGAGGTGACCACTAGCGGAAAAAGCATAGCGGCTACCAGTCCCACACGCACCACAACGTGGACAGCCCGTAACTCTGTCTTCATATCCAAGTCCTCACGGCCTCGCGGCCGTCTTGCTGATTCCCACAGCGCTAGCTCTGAAGCTTCTTGAACATGGCGATGGCTTCAATCTCGACCAGCAATTCCGGACGGCACAGCTTGGCCTGGATGCCCGTGGATGCCGGCACCGGATTCAACTGTTGCTCGTTGTAGAACGCGGTGCGCTCTTCGTTGAACGCGGCATAATCGCGGTCGATGTCACGCAGATAGCAGGTTGTCCTAACGATGTCGTGCCAGGTCGCGCCCTCGGCTTCGAGCAGCCCCGTGATGTTCTTGAATGTGCGGCGGCACTGCGCCCGAAAATCGCCAACATGTACGGTCTCGCCTTTGTCGTCGATGCTGGCTGTCCCAGAGATCAGCAGAATCACCAGCCCATTGAGATCCAGGCGCATGCCGCGTACAAAAGAGCTGGGCTTGGCGTAGTCGTAAGCTTCGTTTAACACTTCGAGGTTGGTTATGGCGCGCTTCTCCACAGCCGCTGTCGCCACTTCCGATAAAAGCTCTTGGACACTCATGACATTCTCTCCTTGAAAATGGTCTTCCTTATTTCTGTCTAATCCCATGACTCAAACCCTTGGCGGTCGCTACCCAGATGTCGTCCCCTTGCAAATCAACCGCTAGGACGTAATTGTGTGCTGGAGCCGTCTCCACCACTATCGGCGTGATGGCTCCCGCCGCGTCGCGGACATACATCTCGGGCTTGCCGTTGGTGAGCGACGGCCGATACACCGCCCAATTCACGCCATCGTAGTAGGCCAGACCCTTGTCGGTGCAGAACCAAGCCCGCGTGGCATCGAGCCCCTTCACTTGGTTGGTGAAGTTTGACGGCAACCCGCTGTCCTTGACCATAAAGTTGTGCCAGCTTCGTCCGTCGTAGTGGCTGTCTCCAAAATAGGTGGCCACCCAAAGGACTTTGTCCACATAGCTAACCGAGGTCGTGATCTTATGTATCAACCCCTGGTCCTTAAACAACACCAGTTCGTTTTCACCGTCGGGGTCGGTGTAGTCCTTCCAGCGCCCGGTCGCGAGCGTGTACTCCAACACGCCGCCGCCCCAAACCGCGTAATACACCTTGTCCGCGCCAGTGCTCACCGCGTAAGCCCAGATCTCGCCCATCGGAGCATTGCGCTCGTTGTAGAGAGACCACTCGCCCGTGCGTGTATTCAGCCGGCTTGCGCCCGCGGCCGTCGCCGTCCATACATAATCGCCCTGTACTCCCACCCCATACACCACATCATTGGACAGCCCTGAGTTGAGCTGCGTGTAGGTGTCGATTCGCCCAGCGGAAATATGGCTCAGGCCGCCCATCGTACCCACCCACAAATCACCCGTGCTCTTGTCCAGGGCCAGCGACAAAACTGCGCGATGCGCCAATCCGTCGGCCGTTGTGAACACCTTCCACTTGCCGGCCTCATACAAAGCCAGTCCGTTTTCCGTGCCCGCCCACACCCGGTCGCCATCCACCAGCACGGTGAATACATGGTTGTCAGGAAGGCCATTGGCTGTGGTGAAGTTCTCAAACCTGAAGCGAGGCATGTCTGGCGTGGCTGCGTATGCCGCGACTGACATCAACACAAAGAGCAGGAGTGCCCAGGCCCGTTTCATAATGTCCTCAAATACTCGATCAAGTCGTTGAGTTCGTCCTTGGTTAAATCGTTAGTGAATCCGTGCGTGTCTTTGGGATTGAAAATCGTCCAAATCTCTTCCATCGATCGCGCCGACCCGTCGTGAAGGTATGGTCCAGAGTAGGCAACATTGGTGAGCTGTGGCACGTCAACCAGCGGCGAGCGGTCTGTCTTCTTGCCGGTGCCCACATCCGCGAGCTTCTGGTTGGTGTACTTCGGCCCGCTGTGGCAGTATGCGCACTGGTTGCTCTCGGCGATGGCCTTGCCAAACTTGTTCGTCTTGCGCTCAAAGATCGCCTTGCCGCGCTCCTGCGCCGGCGTCAGCTCGCCGGCTGGCAATCGATAACGGTTTGGCCGCAAGGGTAGCGCCATAACGTAAGACACCAAGTCAGCGAGTTCCGCGCTGTTATAACTTTGCGAGCGATAGAAATACTTTTCAGTGCGCGGGCCACACTCAGTTGCCATGTTGGGATTGCCGCCGTTCCACTTGAACGGCTCCGTCCCCGACAGGTCTTCGATCGAGCGGTTATCGACAATGTCCACGCCGAAGCCGTCGGGCTCGAGGTCCCATTGCAGACCGTCAAACGTGGCGTCAATGTGACAATTGGCGCAACTGAATTGCCCCTGAAAGGCGAAGCGAGCGGTGTAGAAAATGCGCTCGCCCCGCCGCAGGGGCGTCATGTCCTGCTTCCCGCCCAAGTCAATCGAGGACACGACAACGTCGTTGTTGGTGTCGATTACACTGATGCTGTCGTCCAGGCGGTTCGCCACGTAGAGGCGCTTGCCATCGCCCGACAGCAGAAGGCCTTTGGGATTGCGGCCCACCGGAATTCTTGTGACCACATAATTCGCCGAAGCCGACAAATCATTTGCGATAGGCCCGCTCGCCGCATGCACGTAACTGAGCATCTTCGGGATATCGATCACCGTAATCGAATCGGCACCCGAGCTGCTCACATACAGCTTCGACTTGTCAGGTGTGATCGCCACCGCATAGGGCATGGCGAAGTAGCGGTCAAGCTCATCGATTGGCACCTGCACCACACCGCCGCCCACGTCTTCGCCAAACAGTGCCAGCGAATCGCCGAATGCCCATCCGTGCTCGACGTGCGCCAGCGGTACCAGGTTCTTGGGACGAAGCTGCGGCGCTACGCCAAGCTTGCCGTCTGCAGAGAGTGCGATATGAAAAACCCCACCCACATTGTGAAGCGGCTTGCGCTCGATGACTCTTTGTCGATCAGTGTCGATGACCGTGACTTCAGACTCAGGCGGAGTTCGGTGGGCGCCGATACGAGGATAGACATGAGTGCAATAAAGGAGCTTTCCGTCGGCCGACAGCGCCAGGTAACTTGCTCCCCGGCCAGCCAGAAGGCGCTTAGTCTCTTGCCCGCTTTCGAGATCGATTACCGAGATATCGCTGCTGAGCCGGTTGGCCACGTACAGCGTCTTTCCTTCGCGATCAGACACCACGCTGTTGGGCTCGAACCCCGTTGCCAGCGTGCGTACCACTTTCAGAGATGAGGCGTCGATCACTGACAGCGTGTCAACCCAGGAGTTCGCCACATAAATCTGCCGGCCGTCGGGAGACAGCGAAATTCCGCGCGGCATGTGTCCCACGGCGACAACCTGCAAGACTTTTCCTGAACTTGCATCGACTATGCGCACCTCATCGCTGCCCTCGCACATCACGTACAGCCGATGTCCATCCGGCGAGAGAACCATTTCCCGTGGATTGAGGTAACGAGCTTCGTCGGAGTCTGGCTTCGCTTTCGCAGACAGGGTGAACGCAAGAAATGCAAACACGACTGCGACGGCCATGACCGCGACGATTGCCGCAGATCCGGGAACGACGCGAATGGGGCGCAGCCTCACTTCGGCTCCTCCACCGTTAGGATGCGATCGACTGATAAGTTTTGCAGCACCTGCTCGCGTCCGCTGGGCCAACGCACCGTTAACTTCTCGATCTTGGTTGCCGCACCTAATCCGAAATGCACCCGGCCATCGTCTTGCGATAGGTACCCGGAGCTGGAGACCCGCTCCGCGATCTGTTTCTTCCCGTCCGCAGTCACCTCGAGACGCGCCCCAATGCCGTCGCGATTGCTCTTTGTACCTTTCAGATGGATCGTGATCCAGTGGCCAGCATTGGCTGAGACGTTATGGAATAACGTCGCGGGTGCTCCCAGGTTCACCAGGAAGGCGTCGATCTTGCCGTCATTGTCGTAATCGCCGAAACACGCGCCGCGCGCCACTGTCTTCACATCGAACACAGGACCGGCCTGACTGGAAACATCGACGAACTTGCTATTCCCCAAGCCTCGGAACACCGAATGTTCTTCCGGTATCAGGTGAATGAGGCCTCCGTGAAAGGTCAGAATGTCGAGAATGCCGTCGTTGTCGAGGTCATAGATTCCCGTGCCCCAACTCACATACTGTCCGGTCACCGGCGATATGCCCGACGCGGCGCCGATGTCATCGAACTGCAGCTTCCCGGAGTTGTGCATCAGGCGGTTGTACTTCGAGTCGGTCACCCACAGGTCAAGCTTCCCGTCGTTGTCGATGTCCGCAAACACCGGTCCCATGGCCGAGGTTGACTCGCCGTTCTGGCCATATGCCACGCCGGCGTCCACCGCGATCTCTTCGAACGTTCCATCGTGCTTGTTATGGAAGAGGAAGTTTTCCGTCTTATCGTTCGCGACGTAAATATCGGGATAGCCATCGCCATCAAAGTCAGCCGCGGTCACACCCATCGTGCGGCCGGTATACGCTGCGATGCCTGATTTCTCGCTCACATCCGTAAACGTACCGTTGCAATTGTTGTGGTAGAGCACATTGGTCTGGCCTTCATAGTCGAGGGGTCCGGGATAGTTATCGCCGGCATAGAAATTGCGATACTTGGGATCGAACTTGACATACCGTCCCACAAACAAATCGACGCATCCGTCGCGATCGTAATCGAGCCAGGTCGAACTGATTGACCAGCCATCGACTTTGATGCCCGCCTTCGCGGTGACATCTTCAAACGTCCCGTCGCCCTTGTTGCGATAGAGGATTGCGCGACCATAGCCCGTAACAAACAGATCTTCGTGCCCGTCATTGTCGTAGTCTGCTGCAATGGCCGCCATCCCAAAAATATTCGCCGCCACCCCTGCCTGGTCAGTCACATCAGTGAACTTGCCGTTACCATCGTTGCGATACAGATGGTTGTGCGGCGGATTCTCGGGCTGCTGCTTCAGCGGAAAAGGATGCACACCCGCTTCCAGCGGCTTGCCGCTAGTGACGTACAGGTCGAGCAGTCCATCGTTGTTGTAGTCGAACCACACGCATCCCCCACCCGTGCCCTCGAGCAACGATCCCAACTTCTGGGCTCCGAAGCTGTGCGTGAAAGTTATGCCGGAAGCGGCCGTCGCGTCTTCGAACCGAATCGTGCTCGTTGGCGTCGTTTGCGCCAGCAAGGCGCACGAAAGAGCGAAAACGCTGAGTATCCGGGCCAGCACCTAGCGGCCTCCTTTGTGTGATTGGGCGCTTGATCCCGTAAGATCGACAGGCACCGTGGACTTCACTAAGACCGCAGGGACGGCATTTTCCGGTGCGCGCTCCGGGCCGGTATGGCAGCCAACGCAAATCCGCTGCTCGCCTTTTCTCAGCCAGAACCATCCGTCTTGGCGCTTCAGAGTTTTGCCCGAGCCATCCAGCATCTCGATTTGCAAGGGCTGGTCGGCCGGGACTCTCAGAAAAAACGATCCGTCAGGCTCAACGTCGGAGCTGCCCAGCAGTTCGGGTTTGCCCGACTCGGCCCTGGCGTAGAGACGCACCGCCTTGATTGAGCCTTCGGCAAACTGGTACCTCGACGTGTAGGCGTTCAGACACAGCAGGTTCGCGTAGTTCCAATCATGCAATCCTGAGGGATGGAGATTGGGAGTGGCCCGGGCTGCAATCAGCACCGGTTGCACAATGCTGACGCCTGCGTCTGCGACGAACGGCTCGAGTGCGCCCGTCCGCGAATTCCAAATTTGCAATGAAAATTGCGATCTAGAATCCGGACGCCACGAAACCAGGTATTCGCCTGTCGGAGTTCGCACCACGTCGCCGGCGAATTCGCCGCCGTGCGACTTCATGTCCAACTGATGTGCCACTGCAGAGGTGAATCGACCGAGACCATGATCATTCGCGAATACAATGTCGCCAGATGCCACCTGCTTGCCAGCGTGCCGGCTGCTGCCATGATCGCAGCGGTAGGACTCGACACCGCTGCCATCGGAGTACACGGTATAGATCTCGGCAGACGATCCGCTGCCCAGTGGATATGCAGCCTGAAATAGAATCCGGCCATCGCGCAGCACATCTGTCGCCAGCGAATTTGCTGGAGCATACGTCAATTGCAAGGTAGTTCCGCCCGCCAAGGGCGCGGTCTCGATCACGAAACGGCTGTTCACCTTGCGTGCATAAACCAGGCGGTCTCCGGGCAAGTAGAAGGGACGAATGCAATCAGCGGTGCAAGTCGTGACCTGCTTAGGCGCGCCTCCAGCCACGGCGACTTCCCAAACTTGCCACCGTGTTTTGGCGTCGAGCTTTCCCGAGAAGAGTACGCGACTTCCATCGAACGATATTGCTGGATCGGTGGTCGCCGCAAATCCCGTAACCAGTGCGTGCGACGTCCCATTCTGCCGAATCATGATCGTGGCTCCGGCAGGGAACCGTTCCCCACCGTGCAGCCAAGCGCCAGAGTCGTACCTCGGCGTTGAAGTGTATGCCACGGGAACAGAACTTGGTCGATCGGGAGATTGCGCCGACACTCGCATCCAAAGGGCACAGGTGGCCAGAGCCAGAACAAGTAAAGCGATGGCTCCAACCCGCACTAGTCGAGTCCTCCCGCAGCGGCGTAAAGTCTGTCGGCAGTGGGGCGGAGGTTGATGTAGGGCTCGAGGTCGAGCATCATGGAATCGAATTGTGCGAAGGTCAGCGACTGTTCCCCGTCGCTTGCAGCCTTGTCCGGTTGCGGATGGACCTCAACCAGCAGTCCATCTGCCCCAACCACCACACCGGCACGCGCCAGAACTGGAACCAGAGAGCGGACGCCCGCGGCGTGGCTGGGATCAACAATTACCGGCAAGTGGCAGACGGTCTTGAGCACCGGCACGGCCGCCACGTCAAACGTATTTCGCGTGGCGGTCTCGAAGGTACGGATTCCCCGCTCGCACAGAATGACATCAGGATTCCCACTGGCGGCGATGAGTTGGGCCGATCGCAGCAGGTCTTCCAGAGTTGCAGTCATGCCGCGTTTCAGCAGCACTGGCCGTCCACAGGTACCGAGGCGTTCCAGCAGGGAGAAATTCTCCATGCTGCGGGCGCCCACCTGCATGATGTCGGCATATTCCGCCACAACATCGACATCCATTTCCGACATTACTTCCGTGATGATCGCAAGCCCGGTCAGGTCGCGGGCTTTGCTAAGGATCTTCAGGCCTTCGACTCCCATGCCCTGAAACGAGTATGGGGACGACCGTGGTTTGTAGGCTCCCCCGCGCAGGATTCGCGCGCCAGCTTTGGCCACCGATTCAGCAGTGTCCAGTACCTGGCGTTCCGACTCGACCGCGCAAGGGCCGGCCATGACGACAAACTCATCGCCGCCGATCGCTATGTCTCCGACCTGCACGATGGTTCTTAGTCGCGCCAACGTCTTCGCAACCAGGTCATAACACGAAAATTGTCCGTTCCAACGAGCGTTCACGTTGTCAGCAACCGTTTCATTTCGTGCTTGTACCGTAGTCTTCTGAACGCACGATGGTCGGTGACGTATGTACATCACCATTGTGACGAGAGAACAATGAAGGGAACTAGTATTTTTAAACTATTGATTTATTGTGCAGGCTTTGAGTCAATGGGCATAGGCTGCCGATAAGGGACGCGTTGTCCTGCGGGGGTCTGCTTAGAGGCCATGCGTACGCGTCCTGCAATTTCCCAATACAGGCCCTTTCGATGTAGAAACAAATGTTTCACTCCGAGAAGCTGGAAGGGGCTATGACGTCCCATGCTACTTCTAGGCGATAGGTTCCAGGCGCGCCGTGAAGTGGCGGAGGAACGGGGCCTCGTAGGTGAGGCGCATCCCCCTAATTTGCTGCCGCCGCTTCCACACTCGCAAGATTATCTCCACGACGTAATCAATGTGGCTTTGGGTGTAAACGCGACGGGGAATCGCCAATCGCACCAGATCCATCGTTGCCGAGTCGGCAAACATCAGAGTCCCAATCTCCACCGAGCGGATCCCACCTTCCAGATAAAGCTCGGCTGCAAGCGCGACGCCGGGGAATTGCGCCAGTGGGAGGTGCGGCAGGAATGCACGCGCGTCCAGGTAGATCGCGTGTCCGCCCGGAGGCTCAACGATCGGGACTCCCTGCTCTGACAGATGGTCGCCAAGATATGCGGTCGATGCGATGCGGTAACGCAGATAATCCTCTTCCAGAGCTTCCTGAATTCCTACAGCAATGGCTTCCAAGTCGCGCCCCGCCAGCCCACCGTAGGTCGGATATCCTTCCGTGAGAATCAGCAAATCTTTTTCCTGGCGGGCCAAAACCTCGTCGTTGGTGCACAAGAAGCCGCCAATGTTCGCCATGCCATCTTTCTTGGCCGACATGGTGCAGCCATCGCCGAGGGCAAACATCTCCTGCGCGATTTGCTTGGGTGTCTTCGCTTCGTACCCCTGTTCACGAAGCTTTATGAAGTACGCATTTTCCGCAAAACGGCATGCATCAAAATACAGCGGAATGCCATGCTTGCGACAGACCTCGCTCACGGCCCGCGCGTTCTCCATCGACACCGGCTGTCCGCCACCGGAATTGTTGGTCACCGTCAGCATCACCAACGGGATGCGCTCGCGTCCCACCCTGGTGATGAGACTCTCCAAACCTGCCACATCCATGTTCCCCTTGAAAGGCAGTCTGGTCGATGGCTGACGTGCTTCGGGGATGGGTAGGTCGACGGCTTCCGCGCCCACAAATTCAACATTCGCACGCGTCGTGTCAAAATGCGTGTTGTTAGGCACGACATCGCCCTTCGTGCATGCGACGCTGAACAGAATGCGTTCCGCCGCCCGTCCCTGGTGGGTCGGAATGACATTCTGATATCCGAAAATGTCCTGGATGGAATTCCGAAAGCGGTCAAAACTTCTGCTGCCCGCGTAGCTTTCATCGCCTTCCATGATGGCGGCCCACTGGTGGGTTGACATCGCTCCCGTGCCAGAGTCGGTCAGGAGATCGATCAACACATCGTCGGCAGGCAGGAGGAAGAGGTTGTGGTGCGCGGCGCGCAACAATTCTTCCCGCTGCTCGCGCGTGGTCCACCGGATCGGTTCAACGCTTTTAATTCGGAAAGGTTCGATGATCGTCTTGGTCAGCATGTCGGCTCCCGTGCGATTCTACTCACACCCGCAGGGAACTTCCATTCCACCGCGGGCAAGCTAGGCATCTCGCATGTGAACTTTGACCGGGACACGAGGGTGCAGGTGGGGCCGAAGTTTTTCCAAGGCGGCCTTTACGCTAAGGCCGTATTTGACGCGCAGATCATCTGGCTTGCCGTGCTCGATGAATTGATTGGGCCAGCCTATGCGAACCACTGGAGTGTTGAGGCTGGCGTCGCTCAGCACCTCAAGCACCGCGCTACCAAATCCCCCGGCCAATACGTGATCTTCCAGCGTGAGAAGCACATCCACATTGTGACCGTAGAACTCGACCATCTCCCGATCAATCGGTTTAGCGAACCGCGCGTTGATCACGGCGGCCGAGACGCCTTCACCTTCCAATTTGCTCGCAGTGTCCAGCGCCATGGGGATCATTGCGCCAAGCGCGAATATTGCGACGCGGTCATTCTCGCCATGCTGCAGCAACTCCGCTTTGCCTATGGGAATTGCCTTGGGCACGTCTTTCACCGGTGTCCCTGGTCCAACCCCTCGTGGATAACGCAGGGCAACGGGCCCCGCATACTGCATCGCGGTGAAGAGCATATCGGATAATTCGTCCTCGTCTTTTGGCGTCATGTGCACGATATTAGGTATGCCGCGCAGGTACGAGATGTCGAAAAGCCCGTGATGGGTCGGACCATCGTCGCCCGATAGGCCGCCGCGGTCCATACAAAACGCCACCGGCAAGTTCTGCAGGCAGACGTCGTGCACGACGGGATCGAATGCACGCTGTAAAAATGTCGAGTAGATCGCGCAGAAGGGCTTGAGTCCCTGTGCAGCCAGACCGGCCGCGAACAGCACGGCGTGCTCTTCTGCGATGCCCACGTCAAAATACTTGTCAGGATGGTACGTGCGGAAACGATCGAGCCCAGTGCCATTAGGCATCGCCGCTGTTATCGCCACGACCCTGCTATTACCGTTCGCCAGCTTAACCAGGGTGTCGGCGAAAACCTCGGAGTACGTTCGCTGACCCACAACCTTCGTCTCGCCAGTCTCAGGATCGTAGGGCCCCAGGCCATGAAACTTCTTCTGCTTTTGCAGCGCGGGCTCGAAGCCTTTGCCTTTTTGCGTCAACACGTGCAACAGGATCGGCCGCTCCTGGGTCTTGAGAAACTCGAACGTCTTGATCAGCGTGGCAATGTCGTGGCCGTCGATCGGTCCGTAGTATTTCAATCCAAACTCTTCGAAGATGACACTCGGCCACAGCAAGCTCTTAGCTGCCTCCTCCGCTTTGCGAGCGAGGCGCAACGCAGTCTTCCCGCCCAGCCGCTCGACGAATTTACCGGCCCGCTCATGCAGGAAGTCGTACTTTGGATTGGTGACAATACGGTGGAGATAGCTGGCAATCGCGCCAACATTCTTGTCGATCGACCACTCGTTATCATTCAAGATGACCAGCATTCGCTTGGTCTGCTGGGCGATATTATTCAAGGCTTCGTAGGTGATCCCGCAGGTAAATGCCGCGTCTCCTGCCAGCGCCACCACGTGCTCTTTCCCGCCAAGTTTGTCGCGTGCGACTGCCATCCCTAATGCGGCTGAAAGCGCCGTACCAGCATGTCCTGCGCCGTAACAGTCGTGCGGACTCTCGGTGCGCAGCATGAATCCGTTTAAGCCACCAGGCGTGCGAATGGACTCAAACTGTTGTCGCCTGCCGGTGAGCAGTTTATGCACGTAGGCCTGATGACTCACGTCGAACAGGAAGTGGTCTTCCGGGGTGTTGAAGACGTAGTGCATGGCGATGGTCAGTTCCACCACGCCGAGGTTGGGACCGAGATGACCGCCGGTGCGCGACAGAACCGTGATGAGCTCCTCGCGGATTTCCGACGCCAATTGTTCAAGCTCGGGGAGGGGAAGTCGCTTTACATCCGCCGGAGAGTTGATTGTGTCCAGTATGCGCGCCATGACAGTTGCACCGGGTGGCAGAAGGTACCGCCTCCATTGTAGATGAGCACACGACGCCGGCGCGGTGC
>Ga0207928_1000022_pt1 | contig 12594 bp, 9 predicted proteins | sample NGESurshal072012_9_FD_184457 | JGI IMG/M metagenome (GOLD analysis project Ga0207928, IMG submission 184457) | Arctic peat soil microbial communities from Barrow, Alaska - NGEE Surface sample 210-2 shallow-072012 (SPAdes) | ecosystem: Environmental > Terrestrial > Soil > Wetlands > Peat ... | reverse complement strand
GAGGGATTAACGGCATGAAATCCGTCATCGGAATACACCAATCCGCTACCGCGATCAAAGTGAATGCGACCCGGATTCCAGAACACGCTCGGATAATCCTGATCGAGCACAACTCCAGAAGCGTTGACGGCTAGCGTGTAGAAATCGAATCCTGTCGTGGAGCTGTTGGCCGCATAAATTGCCGTGGCGTCCTCTCCCCATTGGATCGAATCGTAGCTATCGTCCGTTGGTCCCCAACCCTGTGCAGCCGTCGGTCGTTGCACGCCGTCATCGTAGATCGCAATTCCACCTTCGGTATCCGGCTCGAGGTTCAGAATTCCCCGTGAAATGGCGACGGTGTGAGGAGTGGCCGGCGCCACCTCAATGTCGAGCGCTACGTACGGCCCATCGTAAGGATCGGTGCCCACGGTAAAATTGATGTCCGGAGTCAAATTCGGTAGCACGTAGCGCTGTACCGAATTAGACCCATCCATCCCGACGTACAAAAACTGACTGTCGTCAGAGATCGCCAGCATGTTCGGCTCGTTCCCAGCTTGGCAGTTGGTGATTGCGCTGGTTGTCGGATTGAGTACGCAGACCTGGTTCGAATTTGTGGTTGCGGAACTCGGAACGGAAATATAAAACACCTGGTTCACTGGGTCCCATACCATGTCATTCGCCGACTGATTTACCGCAGTCGGCTGATAGAGAATCTGAAACTCCGCCGCATTGGAAACGACGCCGCCCGGGGTGACGACTGTGACTTCGGCATAGCCAGGGGTAGTGAGATCCGAAGCGTTGACTTGCGCGGCTAGAAACCCCTGAGAAGTGTTCGTACGAGGGCTCCCGTTCCAGTTCACTGTGTCTGAATTGTCCAACCAATATCCGCTCAAATCCACAAGGAGTCCCGCGCTGCCCGCGACTGCCGAATTTGGATTCAATGCGATAATCGACGGAATGGGAGGCAAGGAATACTGATTTGCAATGGTGAACGTTAGCGCATTCGACGTACCTCCGCCCGGACTCGGAGTGACCACGGTGACCGCGGCTGTCCCCGCGTTCTGCACGTCGGAGAAGTTGATCTGGGCCTGAAGCTCGGTGCTCGAAACCAGTTCGGTCTGACGCGGAGTTCCGTTCCATTCGACCGTGGAGAGCGACTCAAAGTTGTTTCCTGTCACTGTCAATGTGAATCCGGTCAGACCGGTGTAGTCAACTAAAACAGCACTTGGGCTGAGGGTCGCAATTGTAGGAGCAGGATTCGAATTTTGTGGACTAGCGAACATGCGTGAAGCGAGTTGCCGTGGTTTGGACTTGGACTGAGGGCGAACTTCTGGTCGGAAGCTTTGGCGCGACCGAATGAGCGGTTTCGGCCAACTCCGCGTTACGGGGAATAGTTTCAGCGATGCTGTGTTCTTTCTCGTGGTATCGCCATTCACGAACGAGTTGTTGTCGATGATGTAGACAAAACCGGCATCGTCGTTGAAAGCGAGCCCGCTGGTGCCCCAGCGAATAAACTGCAGGGGATAACCCCGCACATTATCAATCGTTATCTCGGATATGGGCGCAAGAGTCGAGAGAACGAAGGATTCGATGGTGAAACTGGTTGAACCAGCCTGACTTTGTGTCTGACCGAAGAAAAATGCCCTGTCCAGAGTCGAATCCGGAACCATGTAACCGGACGCTTGAAATTGCCCGACATGCTGGCCGTTCGCCGGATTGATCACGTTCCCATCGTCCGCGTAAACATAGCCCGTGCCGCTGTCGTAGTGGATCCGTTCGTAAAACTCAGAAATCTCGTTCGGGTAGTCATGGCTCAGCGACACACCGTTCGAGCCCACAGTCAGCACGAAAAAGTCGAAACTGGTATCCCAGTTGTTCACCGCGTATATCTTCCCGCCCAAACCCCATTGCGGGGAATCGTAGGTGCCCTGATCCGCGACCACGGGTCGCAGCGTTCCATCATCGAAAATCGCCATGTTCAAAGCAGGAAAAGCTACGGCTGATCCGCGCGAGACCGAGGTTGTGTGAGGAAGCCCAGGCGCAACTTGCAGGCCCTGCGCGAAGTAAGGCCCGAACGGGTACTGGCCCGCTCCAAGCAAATAGCCAATGTCGGGTAACAGGTTGGGCAACGCGAATCGCTGAACTGATGAGGAACCATCCAGTCCCGCATACAAGAATTGGCTGTCATCGGAGATCGCCAGCGCGTCAGGCTCGCTGCCGGCGAACTGCGTCGATTGCATGGTCCCGCTGGTGGGATTCAACACCGCTATCGTATTCCCGTTCGCCTGGGCCAGACTCGGGACCGAAAGGTAGATCACCTGATTCGTGGGGTCCCACACCATATCATTTGCCAGTTGGCTCACCACCAAAGGGGTGTAGTTGAAGCCGTTGATGCCAAAGAGAAGCGAGGTGGAACTTCCACCGCCTGGGCCAGGAGTTAATACCGAGATCTCGGCGATTCCCGGATTCGCCAGATTCGACGCGGGAACCTGCGCTACCAGGTATGAATCCGAAAGGTAACTTGTCGTCAATCCTACTCCATTCCACTGAATCACCGATGTGGGGATGAAGTTTGAACCGTACACGGTAAAAATGAGGTCGGCGCTACCGGCATCGACCGAAGCAGGATTGGAGGCCTGAAGCTGAGGCACAGGATTGGAGGTCGGATTAATCGTAAACTCCCCCGATCCCGAGTTTCCTCCGCCGGGGGTCGGGTTCGTAACGCTCACCGTTGCCAGACCCGGCGTGGCGATGTCGGCCGCCGTCAGCTGGACTTGTAATTGTGTGCTGGAGCTGTAAGTGGTCGTTCGCGCACTGCCATTCCATTGCGCGCTGGACGAAGACATAAAGTTATAGCCCGTGATCGTCACGGAGAGCGCATTTCCGCCCTGCGTCGCAGAATTCGGACTCAGAGAGGTAATCGCCGGGACAGGATTCGACGGAGGCTGTCCGCCACCAGAACCGCCTCCCGAGCTTCCTCCCGATCCCGATCCGCTGCCGCACCCGGCCATGAGTATCGAAAATGCCAGACCTGTGACAGCGAGAACGTTCGGAACGAATGTGGCTGGACGCACAACACCTCCAGGAGGCAAACGTGGACTTGCTAGCTCGAATTTGAAAGCCCCCTAAGGACGGCCATGTTAGCTTAGTTCCGCAGCAAAATCCACAAACCTGCCAATGAGAACGTTCCTGGCATTCACACCAATTTTGTATCTAGAGTTTGAGCCGATCACAGGTTATTGAGCATGCGGCGGTAGCCGGGTAGGTTGTAGGCGACTCCGAAACTATCCTCCGTTGGTGAAACATCGCCATACCGCTCATTGACCGGGCTTCTGAGGCGCCCTGACGAGGAGTCCGTGGCTCGATCCAGGGATGACGCGTCTCCTCGCACTGAGAGACGCGCAGAGATTTTTCCGAGCGGCACCCGTGCGGGCTATATCCGGGTGGCGAACGGGCATCTCTTGCCGTGGTGCCCCGACTCATCGTGCTCCCTCAGCAGGCCGATGGCAAACCGCTCCGCCCGCACAGCCGCATCCTGTTCCTCAGATGTAAGAGCAGGGCGGGTTGCAAGTCGGCGAATATCCGACAGGTGTTGCTCAAGTTCATCCTTGGTGCGGCATTCCATTTATTTCTCCAACCAACAAGTCATGTGTACCACGCCAATCGCTTCACTTTACAATTATTGCTTTTCTCGGAGATTCGGAATAGCACGAAGGTGTTGAAGGATGTAGGGTATGGAGTCCTCGCGGTTGGGGCCGAGAACCCGGTCCGCTACTCTACTTCATGTTGTCCAGGATGGAGCCCACAATCCCCCCCACCACGCCGCTTTGCACGTTCTCTCTGCGGGTTTCATGGGGCATGTACTCCGCCAGGGCATGGGCCAATCTGGAGATGGGCAGCGTCTGCAACCAGATTCTGCCCGGGCCCGTCAGGGCCGCCAGGAAAATTCCGTCGCCGCCGAAGATCATGTTCTTGATGCCGGGCACGGTCGTGATCTGGAACGAAACGCCGGACTGAAACGCCCCCACATGGCCGGGATGGACACGCAAGGTTTCTCCGGGCTGCAGATCGCGCACCACGAGTTCTCCAGAGAGTTCGAGCCACGCGGTGCCCTGCCCGCTGACCTTCTGCAGCAGGAAGCCGTCGCCGCCGAAAACTCCCGCTCCCAGCGATTGCTGGAAGCCGACCCCGAGCTGCACTTGAGGCGTGGCGCAGAGAAAGCCGTGGCGATGAATCATGTACTCGTGTCCCGGAGAAATTTCCACGGGCACGATGTGGCCGGGCAGCTTGGTCGCGAAGGCCAGTTCGCCTCCGCCGCCGAGGGCTCGGTATTCGGTCATAAAGATGGATCCCCCGCCGGCCACGCGCTTGAGCACCCCGAAAAGTCCTCCGCCGCCGCCGAACTGCGTGTGCGTAGTCATCTGGATCGCGCTGCTCATCCAGGAGAGTTCTCCCGCCTCCGATATGATTGAATCGTTTGGATCCAGGGCGAATTCCAGAACGGGCATGGTAGTGCCGGTGATGCGGCTCTGCATGGCGGATCTCCTCAGCTATGAGTTAAAGGTTGGTTGGGTCCGATGCGCGACTCAGTTCCAGCTCGCGGAAACCTCAGAGTATACATTGGCTGGCGGTCTCGCCGTAGGGCCGGTTAGGGAAATTGCGAACGCACCGGGAATCTCCGCCGATGCGGCGCACCGAGATTCTCGGCGAGGTTTTGTAGTAGCATCCTCGCTCGCTTCCCGTCGAGAACGCGCTTCGAAAAGGATCTCTCTCATGCAATTCGTGGATAAGGCATTGGCTCGCCGTTTCGAGTCGATCGAGGAAATGCCGCAGGTATTGTACGCGCGGATATTTCAGAAAACGCGCCCCGAGATGGGAGCGGCGGAACAGGAAATCTGCGGCGGCCACATGATTTTTGCCGGGCTCGGCTCGCCGATCGGACGCGCTACCGGCGCGGGTCTGGACCGGCCGTTTACCCCCGAGGATCTGAATCGCGTGGAGGAGTTCTACCGCGCGCACCAGGCTCCATCGCAGGTGGACCTATGTCCTCTGCACGACGCGGCCGTGTTCGAGATGTTCAAGGAACGCGGCTATGCCATCGCGGAACTGAACAATGTTCTGTACCGCAAGCTGGACGCGGAGGAGAAAGTTCCTCCACCTCCGGCGGGATGCGAGATCCGCCGCAGCCGGTTGGAAGAAGCCGACGCTGCCGGCGCCATCGTGGAGAGCGCGTTCTTTCCCGACGGCGCGCCCGAGGCGTTTCGGGGACTCATGGCACCCTTCTATCAGATGGAGCGGGCGCTGGCCTTCGTGGCCAGCGTCGAGGGCAAGCTGGTGGCCTGCGGCACGGGGCTGGTCATCCCGGAGCATCGGGTCTTTGCCCTGTGCGGCGCTGGCACCCTTGCCGCGTTTCGCGGACGCGGCCTGCAGACAGCCCTGCTGCGCGCTCGCATGGCGGCTGCCGTTGAGGCCGGATGTGAGTATGCGGCGGTGGTCACACAGGGCGGCACCATTTCGCAACGCAATGCAGAGCGGTTGGGTTTCCGCGTGGCCTACAGCAAGGTCACGGTGATCAAGCAACTGCAAGCGTAAGGACAAACATAGTAGCGCCGCCGTGGTCGCGGGGGCGTCCCGCTCGCGCGTGCGAGGGCAGGATGCCCTCGCGACAGCCGGCAAGATACCGGCGCTACTTTGCGGCAACCGCTACGGGCGCCCGTTGCAGTTCCACCCGCCTCCACTGCATAGTGGAGATGATGACGACAGAAAGTGTTGTACTGCAAGGCCGGCACGTTCGCCTGGAACCTTTGGAGCATCGCCACATCGATGGATTGGTGGCCGCCGCCGGGGACGATGCTGCACTCTATCAGTGGAGTCCCGTTCCCCGGGGCAAGATTGCGGCTACCACCTACGTCGATACCGCCAGGGCCTGGAGAGATGCGGGCAGCGCGCTGCCGTTCGCGATTGTGCGACAAGAGGACGGCGTGGTCCTCGGTTCGACGCGCTTCTGGAATATCGAGCGCTGGTCGTGGCCTCAGGGCCATCCCTGCTATGGGCGCAGCACTCCCGATGCGTGCGAGATCGGCTATACCTGGCTGGCTCGCTCGGCCCTTCGGACGGCGGCCAACACCGAGGCCAAACTGCTTATGCTGACGCATGCGTTTGAAGCGTGGCAAGCGCTCCGGGTCTGCTTTCACACCGACTCGCGCAACCAGCGGTCCCGTGCGGCGCTCGAACGCATCGGCGGTCAGTTCGAAGGGATTCTCCGCGCTCACCGCATGGCCGCCGACTACATCCCGCGCGACTCGGTGCGCTACTCGATTGTGGCGGCGGAGTGGCCGGCGGTGAAGCGGCGGCTGCTTCAGTTCGTGGATCGAACGTAGGCGAGGCGCCTATTGCGATGCTGTGGTCGTGGGTTCAATCCCATCGGCGTCCACCCACTGATTTTGGCACTGCTTCGTTGCGGGATGCTGGAAGCACAGCCCGTAGCCGTCGGGATCCTTGAACCACAACTGGTTCATGCCGTAAGGTGCCACTTTCGGCTCTTTCAAATTCACCCCATGTGCGCGGAGATGCTGGTAGGCAGCGTCGAGGTCTTTGCAGCCGAAAAACAGGCAAGTATCGTCATGGGCGGCGACACGCGCCGGAACAGCTGCGGAGGGCCGCTGGTCAGCTTCGTAAGCGGTATTCAGCATCAGCTCGGCGCCGTTCAACTTGAGCCATGCCCAATTGCAGTTGTCCCCGGGTTCCGATGTGGAGTGCACTCTGAAACCCAGCACGTCGCGATAGAACTGGATCGCGGTCGGCATGTCGAAGACCTGTAGCAGGGGACAAATACCGTGAATGTCCATAAAGCCCTCCACGCTTGGCGGGAAAATATATCACGAAGACTGAACTTCCAGAAGGTTGGACGGTTGGTGCCGTCCCCGGTAAGCAAAGTCGTTTTACAATCGGATTCGCAAGCCGATGGCTCCGCCCTAGAAGAGAAGCTGCATGAACGTGGATGAAGTTCGCGCGTACTGTATGGGTCTTCCCGAAGCGACGGAAAAGCTTCAATGGGGAGATGCCCTGTGCTTCAAAGTCAGGGAGAAGATGTTTGCTGTGCTGGGACTGGATCAGGTGCGCCTGATCTGCAAGTGCACTCCGGAGATGTTTGCCGAGTTGATTGAACGCCCGGACATTCGCCCGTCTCCCTATCTCGGGCGTCACAACTGGGTCATGCTCGACCGACTGGAGGCCTTGCGCAACGATGAATTGAAGAACCTGATCCGGCAGTCGTATGAGATGGTAGCGGCGAAGGTGCCAAAAGCCCCGAAAAAGGCGCAAAAAGCTGTGAAAGACAAAGCTTCGTCGGCCCTCAAGCACAAGAAGGGGTCTCGCCGGCCGAAGTGATCGGGCGGCGCTCAGAGCAGGCGGGGGCATCGCGCCCCACAACCTTCCGATTCATTTGACTCGGCTTGCCGCCGTCGGCTAGCCTCAGAGTTCGCCCCCGAGGCCCGAGCCCGCTCAACCTGCATGCGATTTCCGCATAAATTATTGATTTTGCTGTTGATGGCGCTCACGGCACTTGCCGCCACGCCTTCGGCTGCCGCTTCCACGCACCCGGTTCACGCGCAGCACGGAATCGTGGTCAGCGTGCACGAACTGGCATCGCATGTCGGTGTCGAGATCATGCAGGCCGGAGGCAACGCCATCGATGCGGCGGTCGCCACCGGATTCGCGCTGGCCGTGGTGCATTCGCCGGCGGGAAACATTGGTGGCGGCGGATTCATGCTGATCCGCATGGCCGACGGCAAGACGCACTTCATCGACTACCGCGAAAAGGCTCCCGCGGCGGCGACGCGTGACATGTATCTGGACGCGCAGGGCAACCTCATTGAGGGCGCCAGCGATATTGGCTACAAGTCGATCGCCGTGCCGGGGTCGGTGGCGGGAATGGTCTATGCCGAGCAGAAATACGGCAAGCTGACCCTGAAGCAAGTCATGGCCCCGGCCATCCGGCTGGCGCACGAAGGTTACGCGCTGAGCTGGGAAGAGGCGCGCGACCTGCGGACGGATAAGCATCTCAGCGCGTTCGCCCAGTCGCGGCGGGTCTTTCAGCGCGACGGTGACTACTACCAGCCGGGAGAGATTTTTCGGCAGCCCGACCTGGCGCGCACGCTGCAGCGGATTGCCGAGAAGCCGGACGATTTCTATCACGGCTCGCTCGCTCGCGAACTGGCGGCCGCGATGCAGAAAGGCGGAGGGCTGATGACCGCCGACGATCTGGCGCATTACGAAGTCAAAGAGCGCGAGCCCGTGCGCGGGACCTACCGTGGATATGAAATCATCAGCGCGCCGCCGCCGTCCTCGGGTGGAACCGTGCTGATTGAATCCCTTAATATTCTGGAAGGCTACGATCTCGGCAAGATGGGAGACCGCTCGGCCCAGTCGATTCACTACACGACCGAGGCCTTTCGGCGGGCATTCTTCGATCGCGCCGAGTTTATGGGCGATCCCGACTTTGCGAAAATTCCCGTGGCCCAGCTCATTGATAAAAGATACGCGGCGGCCTGGGAAGAAACCATCGATCCCGCGCACGCCACTCCCAGCAAAGATCTGAAACGGCCAGCGGTGTTCAGCCAGCTCGAACAGTATGCGGCTTCACACCCGCCGGCGATGGCGCTCCACGAAGGCAACCACACCACGCACTATTCCGTGATGGACGCAGAGGGCAATGCAGTCTCCGTGACCACAACCATCAACGACTGGTTCGGATCGCGGGTCACCGCCGACGGCCTGGGTTTCTTGCTGAACGATGAGATGGACGATTTCACGTCGAAGCCGGGTGTACCCAATTCCGACGGTTTGCTTCAGGGTGACACCAATGCGATTGGACCCGGGAAGCGTCCGCTCTCGTCGATGACTCCGACCATTGTCGTTCGTGACGGCAAGACCGTTATGGTCCTGGGTTCTCCCGGTAGTTCCAAGATCATTACGACGGTTGCGAATGTTCTAATGGGAGTCGTGGATTATGGCATGAATATTCAGGAGGCGGTGAACGCTCCCCGCTTTCACAATCAGTGGATGCCTGACGTCGTGAACGTGGAACAATGGTTTTCGCCCGACACCGCGAACTTGCTGCGGCAGATGGGATACAAGATTGAAGTTGGCCTTCACTACGGCTCGGATGTGGAACCGTATTGGAGCGACGCTGAGTGCATCGCCGTGGATGCGAAGGGCGGCGACCGGCTGGGTGCAAGTGATGGCCGGGGCAACGGAAAGGCAGTGGGCTACTAATGCTGAAAGCGGTTTCCACTTATCTGTTCGTGAAGGAGCGGCTGCATCCCGGCATTCTGGATGGGCTGTCTCGCAGCGGGGTGCAGGCGGTCGAGATTTTCGCGGCACGCCAGCATGTCGACTATGCCAACCGCAAGGCGCACGTGAAAGAGCTCGCCGAGTGGTTCCGCGGCAGCGGCATTCCGCTCAATTCGGTCCACTCACCTCTTTATGCCGACTACGAGTGGGGACGTGCCGGCGCTCCGCCGGTCAATATCTCATCGACCGACCGCGCCGCGCGAATCGACGCGATGGACGAGATCAAGCGCGCCCTTGAAATTGCCGAGCAGATTCCATTCCGCTTTTTGGTGCAGCATCTGGGCGCGCCCAACGAAGACTTCAGCGAGAAGAAGTTCGAAGCGGCCATGACCTCGATCGAACATCTACGGGCTTTTGCCAAGCCCCTGGGAGTGCGTCTCCTGTTGGAGAACATTCCCAACGAACTCTCGACGCCCGACCGGCTGGTCGAAATGATCCGGGGCGCGCACTTCGATGACGTCGGCGTCTGTTTCGACTTTGGACACGCGCACATGGCGGGCTCGGTCCGCGAAGGCTTTGAGATCCTGCGCAACCATATTTGCTCCACGCACGTTCACGACAACGACAAAATGAAGGACTCTCACTTGTGGCCGGGGCAGGGAACCATCGACTGGAAAGAAGCCATGGAACTGCTCCGTTCGGCTCCGCAAACGCCACCCCTGCTGCTGGAGCTCGGGGAAGATGAGAAAGTGAATCCGCTGGAGAAGCTGGCAGAAACGTTCGAGAAACTGGAAGGAGCCTAGGTTTCAAGGTTTCATAGTTTCAAAGTTTCAAGGACCCGCATGGGTTTGCCTTGAAACTCTGAAACCTTGAAACTTTGAAACTTTGAAACCTGAAATTATGTCACCCGTCACCACCATCGCAGAAATCGGCAAGCATGAAGGCCAGTCGGTCACCATCCGCGGCTGGCTCTACAACCTGCGCGAGAGCGGGAAGCTGTTGTTTCCCCAGTTTCGCGACGGCTCGGGCATCATTCAAGGTGTCGTGCCGAAGAACGCCGTCCAGCCGGAAGTGTTCGACGCGATTAAGACGTTGACACAGGAATCGAGCGTGATCGTCGAAGGCAAGGTGCGTGCCGACAAGCGCGCTCACGGCGGGTACGAACTCGATGTGATGAACGTGCAGGTCGTGCAGCGCGTGCCCGAATCGACGCCCTACCCGATCACGCCCAAAGAGCACGGCACCGACTTCCTGATGGAGCATCGCCATCTCTGGGTGCGTTCCCAGCGGCAGGCTGCGATTCTGCGCGTACGTGCCGAGATCATCAAGGCGGCGCGCGATTTCTTCGACGAACGCGGCTTCACTTTGACCGATCCTCCCATCATTACTCCGGCGGCGTGTGAGGGCACCAGCACGCTCTTCCCCGTCGATTACTTCGACGAACAGGCGTTTCTCACACAGTCGGGACAACTCTACGTGGAAGCGACCGCGATGGCGCTGGGCAAGGTATATTCGTTCGGTCCCACGTTTCGCGCGGAGAAATCGAAGACGCGGCGCCACCTCACCGAATTCTGGATGGTCGAACCCGAAGTCGCCTATGCCGAACTCGACGATGTGATGGAACTGGCCGAGGGTCTCATCACCTTCATTGTGAAGCGCTGCCTCGAGAAGCGCCGCGTCGATCTGCAGACCATCGGCCGCGACATTTCCAAGCTCGAAAAAATCGAAGCGCCGTTCCCGCGCATCAGCTACGACGATGCGGTCAGGAATCTGCAGGAAGGCCACGCCAAGGGTGCGCTGGAATCCAAATTCGAATGGGGCGGCGACCTGGGTTCACCCGACGAGACCTACCTGTCGGCGCAGTTCGACAAGCCGGTGATGGTCCATCGCTACCCGGCGAAGGTAAAGGCGTTTTACATGGAGCCCGACCCGCAGCACCCGGAACTCGCCCTGTGCGTCGACGTGCTCGCGCCCGAAGGTTACGGCGAAATCATCGGCGGCTCGCAGCGTATGGCCTCATACGAGTTGCTGCTGCAGCGCATCAAGGAACATAACCTGCCGGAAGAGGCCTTCAAGTGGTATCTCGACCTGCGCAAGTTCGGCAGCGTCCCGCACGGCGGCTTCGGCATGGGCATCGAGCGCGCCGTGGCCTGGATCTGCGGCCTGGAGCACGTGCGCGAAACCATTCCGTTCCCGAGAATGCTGTACCGGCTGTACCCGTAGGAGCGATTCAGTATCTGGGAAAGTGCGTGATTGTGTGATTTCGCGATTTGAGAATCATGGGTTTCAAATCTCTCAATCACCAAATCACTCAATCGCTCAATGTACGTCGATTGACCCTATGATGACCACAACCGCAAGTTCCTCCAACATCACTCCCAGAAAAATTCGCGTCATCGGCGTCCCCCTTGACCTTGGCCAGTCCCGGCGCGGCGTCGATATGGGCCCTTCGGCCGTGCGCGTGGCCGGCCTTGAAGCGCGCCTCGAAGCGCTCGGACACGAGGTGGAAGATGGTGGCAACGTTCCCGTAGCCATCCCCGAGCAAAAAAAAGAAGGCGACACCCACGCCAAATATTTGAAGGAGATCACGGCCACCTGCACCAAGCATGCGGAGCTGGTGATCAAGACCCTTGAAGCCGGGAAAGTCCCGCTCGCGCTCGGCGGCGATCACTCCATGGCAGCCGGTACCGTCTCGGGCGTGGCCGAGTTTTATCGCCGGCAGAAGCAGTCCGTCGGCCTGATTTGGATCGACGCACACACCGACATCAACACGCCCGAATCGTCTCCCAGCGGCAACGTGCACGGCATGCCGCTCGCCGCTCTGATGGGCCTGTGGCCCTCCGAACTGGGGAACATTTTCGACTTCTCGCCCAAGGTGAAACCGCAGAACTGCGTCCTCGTTGGCGTTCGCGACATCGACGCCGTGGAAAAAGAAAACGTGGTGCGTGCGGGCATCGGCGTCTTCACCATGCGCGACATTGACGAGCGTGGCATGCGCACCGTGATGGAAGAAGCCCTTCGCATGGCTGCACGTGGCACTGCTGGCTACCACATCTCGCTCGACATGGACTGGGTCGATCCCGAGGACGCGCCCGGCGTGGGCACTCCCGTTCGCGGTGGCGCCACTTATCGCGAGGCCCACCTAGCCATGGAGATCATCGCCGACCACGGCCACATGCTGAGCTTCGAGATCGTCGAAGTGAATCCCGTGATCGACGAGCACAATCGCACGGCCGATCTCGCGGTGGAATTGGCGCTGTCGGCGTTCGGCAAAAAAATTCTTTAGCCACGGATTTGCGCGGATTCGTACGGATAGAAGAA
>Ga0207928_1000021_pt1 | contig 12673 bp, 9 predicted proteins | sample NGESurshal072012_9_FD_184457 | JGI IMG/M metagenome (GOLD analysis project Ga0207928, IMG submission 184457) | Arctic peat soil microbial communities from Barrow, Alaska - NGEE Surface sample 210-2 shallow-072012 (SPAdes) | ecosystem: Environmental > Terrestrial > Soil > Wetlands > Peat ... | reverse complement strand
ATACGGCGCGCGCTGGGCGACCCCGCACACGCCCAAGTCATCCAGGAAGCGCTGAATTACTTCCTGCTCTATTATCGCGAGCACAAGCTCGACAACACTCGCCCTTATGACGGCATTCTGCAGGCGCTGCAGCAGGTCGAAATCTGCGACGGGATTCGGCGGCAGATGGCGGTGCTGACCAACAAGCCGGTGCGTGCGTCGCGCGACATTCTGGCGGGACTCGGGCTGTCTCAGTTCTTCTTCCAGACGTATGGCGGCAACAGCTTCGAAACCAAGAAGCCCGATCCGCTGGGAGCCCAGACGTTGATGAGTGAGGCCGGCGCGGAAGCCGACGAGACGGTAATGGTCGGCGACTCCGAAGTGGATGTCCTCACCGCCCGCAATGCCAATTTGTGGAGCATCGGAGTGACCTACGGCTTCGCGCCACATACGCTGGAGCGAACGCATCCCGACATTCTGGTTGGTACACCCGCCGAACTGGCGCAGGCGCTGAGCGTGGTTCAGGCTCAAACCGCCGGGTAGGAAATCTCGGCATCGGCGCGCTTCGCTGCTATTCTGATGCCATGTCGCAGCCTGGCAGATTGCGGTCGCCGTTCCAGGAAGGCTTTGCCGTCTTGCGCGAAGAGCCGCTGCTGCTGGGCGCCGAGCTGACGTCGCGGTGGTGCTTCGCCCTCGCGGCATGGATGCTGGCGCTCGCTGCCGCTGCGCTCTTTCTGGATAGCCTGAAGCTTTCACCGGGCGATCGGTTTTTGCTGAGGACGCTCCAGCCCACGCTGGCCTCGACGGCACTGTCTCACGTCTTGCATGGAACGCTGCTGCGTTATCTCTGGGCCAAGGTCGTCGTTGCCGCTGGATTGACGGTGCTGTGGTGCTTCGCGGCAGCCGCTGGACGCGCCGCTTCGCTGCGCAACCTTGTCGCGCTGTTCGGCGGCGACGACCGCGCAGAAGATGCGGGTTGGCAGTTCCGCCCGATGTTCGTGTTGCACTGCGTCCGCGCCTTGTGGACGTGGACCGCCATCGGTTGCTTGGTTGGCTCGATCTTTCTCGGTACCGCGATGCTGCAACAGCAGCGGGCAGCGAGGGCAGCATTTTTCTACGTCTTCGGCACCGTGCTGTCGCTCGTCTTCGGTGTGATGCTGAACTGGTTCTTCGGACTGGCGCCGTTGTTCTGTATCCGCGATCAGGCGACCGTCCGCGACTCGGTGTCGTTGACACTCGACTTTTGCTCGCGACAGGGCGGACGTCTGTTTGGGTTGTCGCTTGGTTTCCTGGCGCTGCGAATCGTCTGGGCGCTTTCGATGCTACTGTTAGTGCTCGCTCCGACCAGTTTGGCCAAACACGTCGCGGTGGGATGGATACTGCTGCTGATGTTCCTGCTGTCCCTGATTTATTTTGCGGGATCCGATGCGCTGTATTTGGCGCGACTCGGAGCTTATGCGGCGCTGGCGGAAATTGATGCGCAGCCGACGCCAGAAACGGCTCCGGAACCGGATCCGGTGCCCGAGCCACAGTTCGTTCCGATTAACGACATCTCCGGCAGCCTACGCGCGTAATTGGCACGGAGCGGTGTCGCCGCTACGCGGCTCTCGTTATTTAAAGGGACGCTTACCCCGGGCTTACGCCCGGGGCTAACACAAGTGCCGCCGCTGCGCGGCTATGGGCTTGCGAATTCCATAGTTTTTGCATTCCGGCTGATGCGATCCCGAACAGGCTATAGATGAGGTCAGAAAAACAGATTCCCCGCGGGCTGATGCCCGCGAGGCATGACAAAAAAATAAAAGGCTTGTACGGCACGGCTGAAGCCATGCCCTTTTAAGACAAGTCGAATTTTCAGCAGGCTGTGAAGGCATGCCCTTTCAAAAACCATTGATCTAGTGCGCCAACGCGAGCTTCTCTTCTTCCTTCTTCACTTTGGCGATGGCGATCAACTCGGCCGCTTTCTGAGCGATGTGCTCGGCGCTGACCTCGAACTCCTTAATCAGTTCCCACGGCGCGCCCGAATCGCCGAAGCGATCTTTCACGCCGATGGCGCCGGTGATCACTGGCGTTCCGAACAACTCGGGGCTTTCGGTGATGACGCTGCTCACGCGCCACGCCAGCGCGCCGATCTGGTGCTCTTCGGCGGTCACCACGACGCCGGTCTCTTTTGCCGCACGCACGATCGCCGCCTCGTCAATCGGCTTCATGGTGTGAATGTTGAGCACTCGCGTTTCGTAGCCGAATTCCTGCTTGAGAATGTAGGCGGCGCGCATCGCCTCCGGAACCATGGGGCCGCAGGCGATTATGCTGAGGTCTTCGTGCTCATTGCGATAGTCGGGCGCAAGCACGGTATCGAAGGCATCGATCATCTGCTCGGCATTGCGGTGCAGCCGGATGACGTTGGCCGTCCCAAACACATACGGCGTATCTTCTTTCGTGACGATGGGAGTCGCCTCGCGCGCGAAGCGAATGTACTTTGGACCGACATGCTGCAGCAGCAGGTAGTCTGTCGCCTTGCGGGTCTCGATGGAGTCGCACGGAACCGCAACCACCATGTTGGGCAGGCCGCACATGGCGAACAAATCTTCCAACGCCTGGTGGGTCGCGCCATCTGGTCCGACGGAAACGCCGCCGTGCGCGCCCGCGATCATCACGTTGAAATTGCCGTAGCAAATGGACACGCGAATTTGGTCGAGGTTGCGGGCTGCTGCAAATGTTCCGTACGTTCCGAACACCGGCAGCTTGCCTTCACGCGCCAGTCCCGCGGCAGCCGCGGTCGCCGACTGCTCGGCGATACCCATGCTGATCCAGCGGTCCTTGCGTTCAGGCTTACCGGTATAGAAATCGCTGATGGTGATCGATCCCGAAATGTCGAGACCCAGGCACACGATGCGTTCGTCGTCGCCATTGTTCGCCAACGACTTTCCGAAGCCTTTGCGGGTCGGCTCCATCTTTACTCTGGGAGTGTTCGGCGCGTTCCACCAGTAGTCGCGGGAGAAGTGCGGCATCTTGGCTTCCAGCTTGGCCTCGACTTCCGTCTGATACTCAGCCGCCTTTTTCAGGAGCGCGTCGTAGGCAATGGTCTCTTTCAGGCCGAGTTCGTCAAGCGACTTCACCAACTCGTCGTAGGTGGGAGCGCGGCCGTGCCATCCGGCAACGTTCTCCATGAAGCTGACGCCCTTGCCCTTGACCGTGTTGGCCAGCAGCAACGTCGGCTTTCCGGCCACAGGAATGTTCTTCGCCTTCTGCAATCCCTCGACGACTTCGCGGATGTTATGGCCGTCAACCTCGATGACCTCCCAGCCGAAGGCCTGATAACGCTCCTTCAGCGGCTCGACGTTCATCACGTCCTTCACCCATCCATCGATCTGCAGACGGTTGCGATCAATGATGGCTACCAGGTTGTCGAGCTTGAAGTGCGAACCTTCCATCACGGCTTCCCAGATGTTGCCTTCCTGCTGCTCGCCGTCGCCCATGATGCAGAACACGGTGTGGTTCTTGCCGTCCATCTTGCCCGCCAGCGCCATGCCGACGGCGATGCTCAGGCCTTGTCCCAGCGATCCGCTCGACACTTCGACGCCCGGCAGCTTCAGCCGATGCGGGTGCCCCTGGAAGGGCGAGTAGAGTTTGCGCAGCGTGACTACATCTTCAAGTGGGTAGTAGCCGGCGAATCCGAGCCCGAGATAAAGCGCGGGAGCCTTGTGTCCGCCCGACCAGATGATGCGATCGCGGTCTTCCCAGTCAGGCATGTTGGGATCGTGATTGGCGACCTTCAAGTAGAGGGCGGCGACGATTTCCATCATGGAGAGCGTTCCGCCAGAGTGCCCTGAGCCGGCGGCGCACAGTGCGACCAGATCATAGCCGCGCATCAGGTGGGCGGCTTGCTCGAGTTCTTCGATGGAAAAGTCGCGGACAACGGCTTTGGAGAAAGCATTCATCAGAGGCATGTCGTTTCCTTCTTGCGGGCAGGGCGAGGTTCCCACACCGGATTGGCCGATGCACAATACGGCACCGCCCGACGTGGTTCAACACATAGCATTGGAATTACCCGCTGCACTTGGGGCCCGAAGCTCAAGGCTAGGACGGACCGAACCGACTCGCAGTGCGCGCTATCACGAGCAGATGTGACGTTTGCCACAAAGGAAAATCGCTGAGGTTAGCGGGGGCTTGCGATTCCGGGGAGGAAGGCTGCACCTTCCTCCCCGGAGGTTGATGGTTAGCGGGTGGCGGGTATTTCCGGTGCCACTTCGCTCTCAGGCTCCTGGTCCGCGAAAAAACCCGCCGGCTTGAGAGTCGGCGTGGCGCGGATTTCGATAGCCAGGTCCTGCATCTGGTCCCAGGTCGGCCGCGTCTTGTCCGAGTAGTTGGAGCACTCGCGGACCTTGAACGGCACCAGGACCAGGTCGGTCGGAGAGTTGCAATACGTGAGCTCTTCGCTCTCGCGAAAACCGCGCATGATGTGCGCGTGCTCGCATTTTGCGCATTGCGACTGCGATCCGACCGGCGTCCCGTTTTTGACGTACACAGACACAGCGAACTGCTTTCTAATCGGCGCTCCTGCCGAAGGTCATGGTTCGGCCGGGGGAACAGGCAATCGACTCACATTGCGATTTCTATTACCTGATTACGGGCATGGTTGGGCCCGCCGCAGGACTCGAACCTGCGACCCCACTATTAGTTTGAGTAGTCCGGTCTACACCACCGGCCAAAAATTAATACTCTGGTTAACGACTAGGCGATCCGGATTTCTGCGTATACCTCACTCTCTTCCCGGACGAATCCAGCAACTCGCAATGGAGCGATGGTCACCAAGCGGTTGCTGAATCCGGTGCACTCGCGTACCTCGAACTTGATAGGACGCAAGGTGCCTCCGAAGGTGCACGAGATGAGTTCCTTCCCGCTGAAGCTCTTGACCAGGTGCGAATTCGCACACGAACGGCAGAGCGTCCCCTGACGCTGCTCGACGGCCATGGTCTCGCGCTTGCGGAGGACAATTCGCAATATCGGGACCAGGATCAAAATCACGAGTATCAGGAATTCCATAACTCACCTCGTTACTTCTGCTACTTCCTTTCCAAATCGCGCCGGGGAACAATCGGAAACAGTTAAGACCGGACCGCTTCCGGCATGGGTCTCGAAGTACGAAGCTATGCTACGACCCGTGCAATCGCTGGTTCCGGCAGGGATTTCGGCCCCTGCGCTCTTCTGGGCGAGAGTACTAACTGTTTCCTTCAGCAACGGCGCTAGCCCGCTCTCGCAGGCGTTAATCCTGCGAGAGTCCTTGGCCAGGGAACCAGCGTCCATGATTTGCTGGATTCCACGCCCCGCCCAGATGGGGCATCCTGGAAGTATCTGTACACTTCGCGCTGGCCAAACTTGATGCTGGGAGAACGAGCGCCTACGGTTTGCTATTGACCGTGAGTCGAAACGACCGTGGTCTTTACTACCCAGCAAGCTTTAAATGGTTTGCGGTTACGTAGGATTCAATCGCCAGGAGCTAGCGATAATTTCCAAAGATAGCCCGGCGGTCACTGCATACCAGTCTTGGTTGCGGTGCCCTACGCATCGAGTTGTGCGTTGTAAGTGACATCGGGCGTTCTCCTACGCGAGTTATACCTTGCTATATCTCCATAAAAAATGCAAGCGCAAAATTCAATTTGGATCATATTTCTTATTTCTTAACTAAAATCAGCCGCATCGAACCATGGTGGCGGAGAGCCAGTGGTTAGTGTCGTTATACTTCCCTACTTTGGTGGTGCGGTTCGCTCCCGTCGGGTGCCTGCCGTGCCGCTGCGCAGTCCGACGCGCTATCATTTCAGACACTGCGAGGTACTCATGCAATACCGCAACTTCGGTAAGTCGGGCATCAAGGTCAGCGACATCGGCTATGGCGCCTGGGGAATCGGCAAGTCCATGTGGATCGGCGCCAATGACGAGGAGTCCTTGCGCTCGCTTACGGCTGCGCGCGACGCCGGGATCAACTTCTTCGACACTGCGCTGGCCTACGGCGACGGTCACAGCGAGCAGCTCATTGCCCGCGCCTTCGGCAAGTCTCCGGAAGTCATCATCGCAAGCAAGGTGCCGCCCAAAAACAGCGTCTGGGACGTCAAGTCGGGCGATCCGCTGCAGAAAACCTTCCCCAAGAAATATGTGCTCTCCTGCCTCGACCTTACTTTGAAGCACCTCGGCAGGGAGCGCATCGACGTCTATCAGTTCCACACCTGGCATGACGATTGGGCCCTCGATCCCGAATGGCAGGAGACGGTGCGCGAGATGAAATCCTCAGGCAAGGTGCGGCTGGCGGGCATCTCCATACAGAACCATCAGCCCGCCAACGTGCTCAAGGCGCTCGACACCGGACTCGTCGATAGTGTGCAGGTCATCTACAACATCTTCGATCAGTCGCCGGAGGACGAGCTGTTTCCTTACTGCGAGCAGCACGGCATCGGCGTGATCGTGCGCGTTCCCTTCGATGAAGGCGCGCTCACCGGAAAGCTCACGCCCGAGACGCGTTTTCCCGACGGCGACTTCCGCCACCATTACTTTCGCGGCAATCGCAGGCAGGAAATATGGGAGGCGGTGCAGGCCATCGTGCGCGAGACTGGCATCACGCTCGATCAACTTCCGGAACTCGCGCTGCGCTTCTGCCTGTCCTCTCCGGCGGTCTCGACCGTGATTCCAGGGATGCGCAACGTGCATCACGTGGCGGCCAACGTCGCCGCCTCCGACGCCGGACCGCTGCCACCCGACGTACTGCAAAAACTGCGGGCACATCGCTGGGTGCGAAACTTCTGGCAATGACTCGGGACCGGGGTTTTGCATTCCGCATGACTTGCCGCCCCCAATCTTGCTATAGTGCTCGTACTTTTCGGTCACCTTCCATGCGCCATGGGGCGACAGGTCCCGATTGGATGTATGCCATGCTTCGTTTCCCACAAGTGATGCGATCGCTGCCGGTGCGGCTGCCCGCAGCCGCTTTGTTACTGGTCACGTATGGGTCTGGCCTGGCCTTTGCGCAGGGCTTCGGGTCGTCCAAGAAGAAGATCACGCTGCTGCGCAAGTTGCCGCCAACCGCGCATCTCAATGGCACCGCCATCGATGTCCAGGTCACCGCCCACAACATACAGGGCGACGTTGCGACCGACTTGCGCAACATGCTGGAGACGGAACTGCTGAAGGACGACCGCCGGCTGCGCTCCGAAGACAAGCATCCCGATTCGCTGGTGATCTGCACGATTACCGAATACGCTCCGCCCCAGGCACAGACTTCGTCGCACTCCACCTACGTTCCGGGGTCCAAAAAGCCGCAGCAGGAAACTGTGACCCGCTACTCCGGAATCCTGAAAGTCGCGTACCAAGCGAAAGACGCGCACAGTGGACGCACGCTCGACTCGGACAATGTCACCGCCAAGTATGACGACGAGTTCAACCAGTACGGTTCCACCTCGGGCGGTGTCACGGGCACGCTGACGCACACCTGGGACAAGCTCAAGCACGGTAAACTCGAGGGCGACAAACCGCCCACCGCCGCCGAATTGCGCGACGTGTTGCTAAGCAACGTGGTCTCGCAAATCGCCTCTCGGCTGGTGAACACCGAGGAGCCTGTGGAAGTCCTGCTGGCACGCGGCAAGCTCGACGACGCCGACAAGCTCGCCGAAGCCAACCTGTGGACGCGTAATCTGGAAGCCCTCGAAACCATGACGCCCTTCCCCAGCAAGGAGGACGACGCGTACCGTCTCTACAACATCGGGGTGGCCTACGAGGCGCTGGCCTACCAGTCTGAGGATGCCAAGGCGGCGCAGAAGTATCTGCAGGAAGCCGCCATCAATTACGGCAAGGCGATTGACGACAAGCCGGAGGAGAAGTACTTCCTGCAGCCGCAGAACCGCATCGACACCGCAATCGCTCACTATAAGAAGTTGCGCGAACAGCCCAGCGCACCGGCCGTAGCCGACAGCGGCGGAAAATCCGGGTCCGATGACTCGGCGAAGTCGGCCAAATCCGGACGCAGTTCCGGCGGCTCAACCTCAACTACTACTAAGAGCGCCTCGGCCAAGTCGACGAGTTCCAGCAGCGGCACGACTGCGGCCAAGTCGCCCGCCCCCGCAGCCAAGAAGGCGACGGGCCCCTCGCTCAACAACGATCAGGTCATTCAAATGGTGAAGGCAGGTGTGGATGAGGACAACATTATTGACACGATCCACTCGGCTGGCGCAGTGAACTTCGATCTGAGCGTCGACGGCCAAGTGAAGCTGGCGCAGAACGGTGTGAAGGGAAAAGTGCTAACCGCGATGAAGACGCGCGCGCGTCAGTTGTCGTCGCACTAACCATGCTGCTTCGCTCCATTTCGCGCTTCGCGCTCGCTGCGCTTCTTCTCTGCGCCAGCTTCACTGCCGCGCAGGAGCGCTGCGGTGCCGGCACCGACCTGATGGTGCAGGCTCTGGAGCGCGTGCAACCGAGTAGCACCCCATCGCAGCTTCGCGATGCCGTCGAACTGCTCAAGCATGCTACCTCGGAGTGCATCAGTCTTGGCGATGCCTGGTACTATCGCTCGCTGCTCGAGCGCAAGCTGGGGAATACGAAACTGGCCGACTACTCGCTGGAGAAGGCGCGCCAGAACAACTCAGAAGCGTTGCAGCAGCAGCTCGATCCTTTCGTGCTTTCCACCAATCCGGCGGTCAAGCCCGCGGGACCGGTGCGGGAAAAGTGGGCGCTGATCGTCGGCATCGGAAAGTTCCAGGACAAGGCCATCCCCACGCTGCGCTACACCACCGCCGACGCCACTGGCTTTGCCGACACGCTGAAGAACGCGGGTGTCGGCCGCTTCAAGCCACAGAACGTCGCCGTGCTCACCGACTACCAGGCGACTACCAAGAACATCCGCGAGAAGTTGAACTGGCTGGCGCGGACCGCGCAGCCTGACGATTTGGTTGTCATCTATATCGCGACCCACGGCTCCTCGCGCGACCTCGATACCGCGGGCGTAAATTACATCATCACCGCCGACACTGAAATTTCGCCCAAGCGCCACGCTGCCGGCGACACTACCGGCGACACCGACAAGGACATCGACCACGACGCCCTGTTCGCCACCGCGCTGCCCATGGTTGACGTGACCAACACCGTCGCCAGTCGCGTGCATGCTCAGCGGGTCGCGGTGTTTCTGGACACTTGTTTCAGCGGCGCGGCTGCCGGCTCCGGTGGGACTAAGACGGTCGCATCGGCAATGGGGCTGAAATCCGTTTCCGGCGCAACCCTGAGTCGCATGAGCGAAGGCGCCGGCCGCGTGATCCTCGCCGCCAGCCAGGAAAACCAGGAGTCGCTGGAGAGCGCGTCGCTGCAGCACGGCTATTTCACGTATTACCTGCTGGAGGCGCTCAAGCAAAGCAAGGGCATGGACCCCATCGGCAAGGTGTATCTTTTTGTTCGCGAACAGGTGGCTACGCGCGCCAAGCAGCAACAAATCCCGGTGATGGCGCAGAGCGACCAGGGCGACCTGATCGTGCTCGGTATTCCCACCACCTCTGCAGCCGCTGCTTCGGGTGGCCCGTGATGATTTCCTGGCGCGCCCTATCGCGGAGATTTCCCTGGCTCGACATTCCCGCTTTGTTGCTGATCGTCATAGTGGGCGTCCTCAGCTTCAAGTACGAAGACTTCAAGGACGACTTCCCCCGGCTCATCACCTGGCAACTCAGGACCTATCAATGGATCACCGATCTCGGGCTGGGTAAGCCGAACGCGGAGTCGGTCACGCCTATTGAGATCGACGACACAACGTTTTACGACTTCTTCGGCAACGAGACGCGTGACGAGATCACGGATCGCAGGTTCCTCGCGCAACTCGTGGATGCGGCCACGCAAGCTCAGGCGGCTGTCATCGCTCTCGATATCAATCTGGATGAGGCCCGCTTCGACACGCAGCGCGACGCTCCTGAGTCGCTTAACGCCGACGATCAAGCGCTTTTGGACGCCATCCGCCGTGCACAGGCTGTGAAAATACCGGTCGTGCTCACGTTCGGTCTGCGCCGCGACCAGGTCCCGGTTCCCCAAGTCTTCGACAATCAAGTGGTCTATGAAGGCAAAGGCATTTCGTACGAATTCCCTGAGGACGAGAGTCCGCCACGCCCGTACTGGATTGCGCGATTCGGATTCGATCACCCGGGAGACGATTTTCGTAAAGTCCCGTTAGTCGCCGTCGGCCACGACGACCAGGGAAACAGTTTCGATTTCTATTCCTTCGCTCTGCAGATCACCGATAGTTTTGAGCACAGAGGGAACAAGACTGCATTGGAGGATAAAGCCCTCGTCGATCGCCTGACCAGGCACGAGTTTGTGTACACGTCTTTCATGCCGGTCAGCGCGTTCGTGGATCCCAGACTCCAAGTGGACCGCGACCACACTGGCTCTCTTTCCGCCGTGGAGGTTTTTTGCAGCCCTGGTTTTGAGAAGAAGCAGGAGAAAAAGCAGAACTGGAACATGCAAATTTGCGACCAACAGAATCGCACCCGAATGCAACTGGCTCTCGAATTGATAAGCGGCCACATCGTGCTCATCGGAGGTAACCGCCACGCTTACAAGGGTGAGCATGACGAGGACGACTATCTCGACGACCACGACAGCCCGGTCGGTCCGATTCGCGGAATGTACTATCAGGCCAACTGCGTCGAAGGCCTGCTTTCCGGTCGCATACTGTTCAAGGTAAATCGCTGGGCAGCGGCGCTGATTGACGTGGGACTCGCGATCCTGATGTTGTGGATCGTAAGCCTGCGGCGCGGAACCGGGACACGCTTGCTGGTGATGCTGCTGCTCCTGGTGCCCGCCGCACTAGCCTACTTTGCCGCTACCTATTTTCATCGTTGTCTCGATTTCATGTTTCCTCTGGTGCTACTCTTGCTGCATCCTGCGATTGAAGGCTACGTCCGCCCCCATTCCCAGGAGGTCGCTCATGAAGAAATTGCTCCTCACGACGCTGTCGTCGATCGCCACGCTGATTTTGCTGGTGAGTCCGAACGTCGCGTCGCCCCTGCCGGGTCCTCCTCAGCAAGACCAGACCACGAACAACCCACCGAAGAAGCCGGCGGCGAATCCGAAGAAAGCGGCCTCGACGAAGAGCTCGACGGACGGCGATAAGGTCAAAACCGACGAGCGCATGTCCACCCGCGGACTCAAGCCTCCGCCGAAAGACTCCAGCGCGTCTAAGGACACCAAGACCGTACCAAAGACTGACGCGGATAAACCGAAGTAGTCACGCCGGTTGGGCAGGCGAGAGCCGCATACTTCAGCGGCGCTGCGACACTTCGCCACCATCGCGTTTACACTAACGCTGCTGCGTCGCACTCACACTTGAGGACTCGTATGTCACGTCGCCTGTCTCTTATTCTTGTTCTTGCCCTGCTCACGGTTGGCGCTGTCGCGATCCACGCGCAGACTCCGCCCGTCGTCCAGTCTCCCGAAGTCCAGGCTGACGGCAGAGTCACATTTCGCTTTTTCGATCCGGGCGCAAAAGAAGTACAGCTCAACTTCGAAGGCGCGCCCAAACTTTTGCCGATGACGCGCGACGACTCCGGCCTGTGGAGCATTACGCTGGGGCCGCTCGATCCTGACCTCTACGGCTACATCTTCATCGCCGATGGCGTCTACCTTCTTGATCCCAACAACTCCAGCCTCAAGCCGAACCTGCTTCAGCCGCAAAATGTCGTCGAGGTGAGCGGGCCTACTCCCCAGTTGTGGGACGTCGCCGAAGTGCCGCACGGCGTCATACATCATCACTTCTTCAAGTCGAAGGTCGTGGGGGACCAGCGCGATTTCTATGTGTACACTCCGCCCGGCTTCGATCCCAAGGCAAAGACGAAGTATCCCGTCTTCTATTTGCTGCACGGCTTCAGCGATTCCGCCGACGGGTGGACGGCGGTTGGCAAAGCCAACGTCATCCTCGACAACCTGATCGCGCAGAGCAAGGTGAAGCCAATGATCGTGGTCATGCCACTCGGCTACGGCACGCCGGAGATGATCAAGCTGAAGCAGGCGGCCTGGAATCATCCCGACGTGCGCCAGCAGAATTTCGACGGCTTCCGCAAATCGCTGCTCACCGAAGTGATGCCGATGGTTGAAGGCGCCTATCCCGTTTCCACCAAGCGGGAGGACCGCGCCATCGCCGGGCTCTCCATGGGAGGCTCTGAGAGCCTGCTCACCGGACTCAACAATATCGACAAGTTCGCCTACGTCGGGTCCTTCAGTGCCGGCGGATTGTCTGACGACTACGAGCCTGCCTTCCCAACACTCGACGCAAAGCAGGCTTCGCAATTGCGCACGCTTTGGATCGCGTGCGGCACCAGCGACCGTCTCAACGACGACAATCGCAAATTCAAGGCCTGGCTCAAATCGAAGGACATCGCGTTCACCGACATCGAAACTCCTGGCGCGCATACCTGGATGGTGTGGCGCCGGAACCTGATTAACTTCGCGCCACTGCTGTTCACGAGCAAGTAACGCGCGCCGTGACTGAGCAACGCGCAACTTCTCGCCACCAATTCGGTTTAAGCAACAAGACTTACAGGAACTTTCGCGCGCTAGCTGGTGAATTATGTATATCCTGCAATTGCGCTGCGTTTGCTGGTCCGCAGGACCAGTCACTGCCACGCCAGGGACCTTATGGAATCTAACCTTGTGTCCAGATTCACCGTTGTACCGATTG
>Ga0207928_1000020_pt1 | contig 12684 bp, 12 predicted proteins | sample NGESurshal072012_9_FD_184457 | JGI IMG/M metagenome (GOLD analysis project Ga0207928, IMG submission 184457) | Arctic peat soil microbial communities from Barrow, Alaska - NGEE Surface sample 210-2 shallow-072012 (SPAdes) | ecosystem: Environmental > Terrestrial > Soil > Wetlands > Peat ... | reverse complement strand
CGTTCGGGGGAGACGGGGCCACTCCCGCGGCCAGAATGAGCAATCCTTATCCCAACGGACCGATCCTGCCTCCGGGCAACACCCTGGGCCTGTTGAATGATGTTGGCTACGGTGGATACGGACCGATTCGTTTTATCAGCAACAAAGTGCCGTACGAACAGAGCTGGAGCTTGGGCGTCCAGCGCGAGATTCGTGGGAACCTGGTACTCGACGCCTCATACATCGGCAAGAAGGGAACCCACCTCTATTTCGCTAATGCGGGCAGTATCAATCATCTGGGACCCGAGGTCGAGCACTACACCAACGCTCAGTTGGCGGACCTTGCATCCTTTGTCGACAATCCATTCGCGGATCCAACCCAGTCCAACGCCTCACAAATCATTACCGATCCCAACAATCCGCTGCTCTATTCGCAAATCCAGAAAATGCAGCTCCTGATGCCCTACCCGCAGTTCTTTGGATTTTCCGGAGACGAGCCACCCATCGCGAACTCGATTTATCACGCGTTCCAGTTCCGCGCAGAGAAACGCTTTTCGCATGGCCTGGAGTTTCTTGCGACCTACACTTTCTCCAAGTCGATTGACGATGCTTCACTCACCAGCACGAACAGCGGCTATTTGGGAAGTTTTGCCAGCCTGCAGAATCCAAATAATCCAGCGGGCGAACGAAGTCTCTCTTCCTTCGATATTCCTCAAGTCTTGCAGTTCAGTTACACCTACGAACTTCCGATCGGCAGGGGCAAATTCATCGGAGGCAATCTGAACCCTGTGCTCAATGCCATCGTGGGTGGATGGCGCACTAACGGCATCTGGCGCTTTAACAGCGGCAGGCCGATCAACCCAATGCTCTATATTTCTCAAAGCCTGCCCACATACGGGCCGCAGCGTCCGAACCTGATCGGGACGCCGCACCGTGCCGGAGGCAAAGATTCGAACTGGATCAACCAGTACTTCACCAGCACAGATGGAAGCGATTTCCTTGCGCAGCCAGCGCAGTACGCCATAGGAACAGCACCTCGTGCTCTGGGGACCGTGCGCAATCCGGGTGCCGAAAACGCGGACCTGTCCATTTTTAAAGAGTTCGGCCTGGGCACGGTTCGTGAAGGGATGCGCCTTGAGTACCGTTTCGAGACCTTCAACACCTTCAACCATCCACAGTTTTGCGGTCCCGACACGACGTTTGGTAGTCCCACCTTCGGCAAGATTTTTTACCAGTGCAATGGTCCACGCGAGGTGCAAATGGCGTTGAAGCTCTACTGGTAGCGGTCTAATCTGGGTGCAATACCACTTCCCGGCGGTGCTTTGGCAAAGGACCGATCCCTCGCGACCATCTTTGTTGAAGATGGAACGCTTAATGATCAGCTGTGGGTTGATCCTGACGAACACTTTTCTCAGTACTCTACTTCCGGATCGTCCTGCGAGTGCCTCCTTTGCTAGCTATACGGATCTATCTGGCCGCTGGAGTCACCGACATGCGCAAGGGGTTCGAGGGGCTGTACGGTCTGGTCCGGGATCGGTTGTCGTGTGAGCCTCTTAGCGGGCACTTCTTCTTGTTCTGCGGCTTTCCACGAGTTGATGGATCAAAGCAGAGGACCACAATTGCGGCAACGATGAGAACGGGGTCGATCATCAGAAACAATAATGATTTGCCCAAGATGGCAAAGAGGTGTCCAAAAACTAAAAGCATGGCCACGGCGCCCACTCGTCCCCAGGCAGACGCGATCCCCATAGCGGTCGCGCGAATCTCGGTAGGATGGATTGTCGGCCAGCCGGAACTTATGATAGATCCCGCCCAAGAATGGCAGTGCGAAAACCGAGCATCCATTTCTTCCCAGCTATTCCTGCCAGGAATAATCGGTCGTTCGATTGGTTCTTGATCGGCGAGAAGGAAAACCGTGAGAGAAGCCCGGCGGAGAACCCGCCTCCGCAGAATGCTATTGTACGAAATCAAAATGCGCCTGTAAGCTATTCATAATAAACGAGATAGTGGTGGAGGCGGCGGGAGTCGAACCCGCGTCCGAAAATGTTACTGGTCAAGAGAACTACATGCTTAGTCGTGTTCATGCCCCAGGCATTACCCTGGGACGTTCGCGGCCCGCGCTCAGAACCGACAAGAAACGCGTCCCGCTAGCCTGTGATCTTAGCCTCCCGCCCCAGACGTAGACGGAAAGAGCAGCCCGCTGTGTGACGTCCTTCGGAGGCCCACGGGCGAAGCCTCTTGGGACGGCTGCCTAAACTAGTTAGGCTGCGTATGCCATCTGTTGATTGGCAATTATCATTTTGCCCACGATTACGGGTGTGTGCACCCCGGCATGCCTCTTGGCCGCAAGCATCTCCGTCGAAGCCGTGACGCCCCCACTGGTGGGATTGGCCTTGCAAAGAACCACTTCCAGACTAGGATGCAACCCCAGGGAAGTCAACCGATTAGATGCGCGCCAGCGATCAAAAGTCTCGGCCAATTCTTGCTTCAGGCACATCGGCTCCATTCCCTGATCCGGTAAAGATACGGGAGAGGCTTTTATGCGGGTAGCCGCATGCGCAAGATCAAATTCTGAAATTCGTGGTGCTTTACAATATTCTTAAAATCCGGGTACATTCTGATCCAAATCAGCATTCCGGAGCGAGCTTCGTATGCTTTTTCCAGCCATGCGAATGCCTGCGCCGTATCGCCCAACCGCGCGTGGAACGCGGCGATCTGGAATGTGTCGACATGCCACCCAGTCCACCGTGCCATTGCCAACTGAAGTTGCTTTTGTCTAAAGCCCCGCAACTGCTCTCTCTGGTATGCTTCGCGGAGCTCCGCGACTATGCTTTCATTTTCTCCCGCAAGAGTTCTGGCTGCGAGATATTCTTCAATGGCTTCGCCGTTCCGGCCAATTTCTTCCAACGCTGTCCCTAAATTCTCATGCACCAAGGCGACACTGGGATCTAATTCAACCGTCTTACGATACTGATCGATCGCTCGTTCCCACTGGCGCGCAGCACTGAGCATCTCTCCCACGATGTTGTTCACGGGAATGGAAAGAGGGTCAACTTCCAGGCCACGCATGGCTTCAGCAATCGATTCGTCGTGGCGCTTCAGGGCGCCCAGCACGACCGAATGCGCCTGGTAAGCCGTCGCATAGTTAGGATTCAGGGCAATGGAGTTCCGGAGCTCTTGCGCCGCTCCGGCCAAATCCCAATCAAAAAAGAACTTAACCAATGCTAACGACGTATGGGCCTCAGCCAGACCGCTGTCGATTTCCAGCGCTTTGAGAGCGGCATCCCTGGCTTTCGGCATGGCTTCCATCGGATCCATCTTTCCAAAATAATACCCACCGTAGAAATAGGTGTCGGCCAGACCTGAATACGCCGAGGCATAGCTCGGCTCTTTGGCGATCGCTTGTTCGAAATATCCTCGGGCCTTCGTTAGAGTTTCCTCGGTACGTTTGTTGCAGAAGAAACGTCCTCGAAGGTAGGCTTCATAGGCTGCCGGATCGATCCGACGAGCGGAGGCTAACCGAAATTGATCGTTTGCGGAAAGGCGGAGATGGATCTGCGTGGCAATCGTGCTCGCCAGTTCGCCTTGCAATTTAAGAATATCTCCAAGTTCACGCTCATAGCTTTGCGCCCACAGATGTTCTTCTTTCTGGGCACGGATCAATTGGACTGTAATTCGCAGCCGATTTTCAAATCGTAAGACAGTACCTTCCAGGACTGCACTGACATTCAGCCGCCGGGCAATTTCCGAAAGAGATTTCTTAGAACCTCTGTACACCTTGACTGATGTTCGTGAAATGACACGCAGGCCGCGAATCTTTGCCAGCTCGGTGATGAGCTCGTCCGTCATGCCTTCGGCAAAGTAGTCCTCACCAGAATCGTCCGACAAGTTCTCAAGTGGTAGAACGGCCAGGGAATCGATCTCTTGGGAAGCTTCCGAAATCAACTGCTCGACGGGAGCGATGAAACGATACCCGCGACGCGGCAGGGTCTCGATGAAGCGGGGCTCGTCCGCACTATCATGCAAGATCGCACGAATACTGCGGATACAAAAATTCAAGCCCTCCTCGAAGTTGACAAAGGTAGCGTCATCCCAGATCTGGTGTTTAAGTTCATCTCGCGTTACCAGCTTGCCGGCCTGCAACGCGAGCACGGAAAGGACCTTAGTGGGTTGGGGTTGGAGGCGGAGCACTTTGCCGCGCTTGCGTAATTCCCCGCTCTGCATGTTCAGCTCGAATTCGTCGAATCGCAGTACGACGGAGTGGCTGGCAGAGGTACTCAAGACGGGACCATCTTATTCGGCTTCCGATTATACAACCCGCTTGCGAGGCCTAGTGCGCTCCTTAAACCTTGATAAGGAACATCTTAGCGGTTCAACCGAAACTCATAAGAAACTCAGCTTCCATCCATAGACGCCCGACCCCGTCGCGCCTAGTGTGACACGCAGTCATTCCCGCCCCCGTCGGGCAGTCTCGAGGAGCTCCTGGGGCGACGAATTGCGCAAGTAATGAAATGCGAAGAAATCAAGGAGAAGTAATGTACCCTACAAGTCTCTCGCCTTCGGCCGTCTCTCAGCCAGTCCAACTATTCCGCATCGTGACTCTTGCAGTCACAATGCTCGTTCTGGCCGCGACCTTTACCACCCCCTTGCAGGCCCAAACCTATACAGAAATCTACAGTTTCAACGTAACCGGGGACCCCATGAACCCGCAGAGTACAGGCGAGATCACGCAGGGCCGCGACGGCAATCTGTGGAGTACAACCCGGGTGGGTGGCAGTTTTGGCGTAGGTGCTGCCTTCGATATTACGCCGTCAGGCGCCCTGCCTGTGATTGACAGCTTCAATTACCCAAGCGGCGTCGAACCTTTTGCAGGGCTGATCCTTGGAACTGATGGCAACTTCTACGGTACAGCCGAGAGCGGCGGTACCTTTAGCATCGGCACGCTCTTCAAAATCACGTCTACCGGAACCCTCACTACTTTGTACAATTTTGGCACTTGCGTCTATCCCTGCAAAGAGGGCGACTATCCCAAGACTCCCCCGGTTGAGGGCACCGATGGAAATTATTATGGGACGGTAGGAAACACGACTGATGGAACGAACAACGGCGTGGTCTACAAGCTCACGTCGGCGGGCAAGTTCTCGACCATTTACGCGTTCGACGGTACTTCGGGTTTCAACCCTCAAGCGCCCTTGATTCAAGGGACCGATGGCAACTTTTACGGAACCACGGCCTCGGGCGGCATTTCGATTTCTTCCGGTTGCTGGGGATCGAGTGGTAGTTGTGGGACAGTGTTCAAAATCACCACCGCCGGTAAAGTCACAACTGTTTATAAGTTCGACCAGACCCACGGCGCAGGGCCGCTCAGTCCGGTAATTCAGGGAACGGACGGAAACTTTTACGGCACAACATCAGCCGGCGGAACCAGCGGTCTCGGCGTCGTCTTTAAGCTGACGTCGGCGGGTGTGATCACAGTTTTGCATAATTTTATCGGCAGCGATGGCGAAACTCCGCTGGCTGGCCTTGTACAAGCCAATGACGGCAGTTTTTACGGGGTTGCTTCGGCCGGCGGATCACTGGGTTACGGAACTATTTTCAAGGTGACCTCGACGTCCGACCATACTTTCTCCGTCCTTTATGATTTTGACGAAACTCACGGACAAAATCCAGAAGTCGCCTTGTTCCAAAACACAAACGGAATCTTGTACGGTGACACCTTCCAGGGCGGTAAAAACGGAGCAGGCGCGTTCTACAGCCTGAACATCAGCGCAGCGGAATTCGCGAAACTGCAAACTCTTAGCGGCAAAGTCGGAAGCACGGTCAGCATCCTTGGGCAAGGTTTTACTGGGAGTACTGCCGTTTCCTTCGGCGGCGTGAACGCCACCAAGTTCACCGTCGTCTCCGACAACTACGTGACCGCCAACGTCCCAACGGGGGGCAAGACGGGAACGGTCACCATTGTCCGTCCCAGCGGGAGCCTGAACAGCATTCAGCAATTCAAAGTGACGCCGACGGTTGCAAGCTTCTCCCCGCCGAGTGGTCCGATTGGAACTTCTGTCACCATCAATGGCACCGGACTGACGCAGACCACAAAGGTCACTTTCGGCGGAGTGGCTGCGACCATGTTCACTGTTAATTCAGACAGCAAAGTAACCGCCACCGTACCCAGCGGCGCCAAGACCGGAAAAATCGTTGTCACTACACTCGGAGGCTCAGCCACCAGTTCGGGGACTTTCAGCGTGACTCCGACTATCCTCAGCTTCTCCCCACCCAGCGGCAAAGTCGGAACCGTCGTCACCATCACTGGCACGGGATTGACCCAAACCACGGGGGTCACCTTCGGTGGCGTCGCTGTGACCACCATTACCGTCAATTCGGATCTCCAGGTGGCCGCAACCGTGCCCACCGGGGCGATAACTGGAAAGATCGTCATCACAACGACAGGAGGGACCGCCACGAGTTCCGGTACCTTCACAGTGACGCTCTAATACGGTCCAATCAACGCAAGGAGGCGCGGAAGTGCCTCCTTGCGTGCTTTCAGATTTCGACACGTCACAGAGAATTCCTTGAGCCAACATTCGCGCGGCTCGCTTCCAGCCTCTCCTTCACCGCCGGCCACTCGTTATCCAGAATGCTGAAGTAAACCGTGTCGCGCACGCGTCCAGTCGAGGTGACCAGATGCCTCCGCAGCGTGCCCTCTTCTTGCGCTCCTAGGCGCAATATCGCGTTGCGCGACTTTTGATTCAAAGCATCGGTCTTGATTTCCACCCGCATGCACTTCCACACTTCAAACGCGTGCCGCAGCATCAAGTACTTCGCCTCGGTGTTGACGGCGGTGCGTTGCCACGCCGGGGCGATCCATGTGGAGCCGATCTCAACCCTTCGATTGATGCGGTCAATGTTCATGAAGCGCGTACTCCCGATCGCACGGCCGGATTTCTGTTCCACCGTGGCAAACACCACCGAATCGCCGCGTGCCTGCTCCTCAAACGCTTTGTCGACCAGGCGCCGGAAGTCTTCCGGCGTTTTCATGGAATAGGGAATCCAGCGGAAGATGTCTTCCAAATCGTTTTTCGCAACTTCCCAGAAAAGTTCCGAATGCTCGCGGCGAACCGGCTCCAGACGAACGACAGAACCTGCCAGTGTTACCGGCAAAGCTATGTCCAGCGGAGCAGTGCCCAAAATCATGCTTTCCTTTCTCTTCGCAGCTTGTCATCATTAATCTTGCATCTTGCAGCCTTTTCCGGCATCTCAAGTACGACGCGGTTCTGCGAGCCTAGGCTCCACCATTTTTCAGCTAGACTAGCGATGATCTCATAGCGATGACCTCTTTCCTTCATCACGTAGCCATGCAACAAATAACACAACGATGTTGTCGGGAGAACGTCCGGTGAAGTCGCACTGTCTTCCGTTCTCCCAAGTCCCGCACACCACGCGCCTCTTCGCCGACTTCCTTGAATACTCCCCCAAGGTACAGCCGTTTTATCCAAGGCCCCCTCATTTCGGAGAATGGTTGAAGGAAGAAGCCACAAAGATTTCCTACGATTCTGCCCGCCGCGAGCGCGTTACCTCAATTCTTGAGCGGCAGAACAAATCCTGGGACGCTTCTCCGAAGACGCTGGCTAATCTCGATCGCCTGCGCAAAGGCGCCGCTGCTGTGGTTACGGGCCAGCAGGTAGGGCTTTTTGGCGGGCCGATGTTCGCCGTCTACAAGGCCCTCACCGCCGTCAAACTCGCAGAGGAAGCCACTGCCGCCGGAGTCGATGCCGTCCCGGTTTTCTGGCTGGCTACCTACGACCATGATTTGGCCGAGGTGAACCACGTTTCCATCCCCGGTCCGGACGGCGCTCTTCAGGTGCTCACCACCCCCAGCCACGACGTTCCCGGAGCCCCCGTCAGCGCCGTGCGTCTGGGAGAAGAGATACTTCCTCTCGTCGATCAGGCCGCAAATCTGCTGGGCGATTCCGAGGCGGCGCAGTTTCTGCGCGAGACCTACCGTCCCGGCGAGTCTCTCGGCACCGCGTTCGCTCGTCTGTACGCCCGCATCTTCGCAGAGTGGGGCGTGATTCTGCTCGACGCCTCCGACGGCGAACTTGACCGCGTCGCCGAGCCCATTTACCGCGCGGCCATCGAGCGTGCCGACGAACTATCGGCGGCTCTCCTGGCGCGAGGCGAGGCGCTGGAAGCCGCAGGCTATCACCAGCAGGTAAAGGTCACCGAGTCTTCGGTGCTGGTGTTTACGTTGCGGCAGGGCGCACGCACGCCCATTCAACGTCGCGGCAAAGGCGATACCACGGAATTCGTGATCGGTGCTGATGCCGGGGCAGAGAAGTTGTCGCAATCCGAGCTGATTGCGCGGATCGGTTCGAACCCGGAGCAGTTTAGCCCCAACGTTCTCTTGCGGCCTATTGTCGAGGATTACCTTTTGCCCACGCTTGCCTACACCGGTGGCGCGGCCGAGACCGCATATTTCGCCCAGGCAGGAGCGGTCTACGAAGCGCTGCTCGGCCGCGTGACGCCCATCGTTCCGCGCTTCTCAGCCACCATCGTGGAACCGAAGATGCAGCGCCTGATCGAGCGTCACGGAATCGCAGTGCCCGACGTATTCGCCGGTCCCGAGGCGTTACGCCGTCAACTTGCGGAGCGCGGCCTTCCCCAGGACCTGCAAGCCGCCTTCGAAGCCGCAAGAAAATCCTTGGACTCCCATCTATCCAGCGTCAAGGAGAAGCTGGTGAAACTCGATCGCACGTTAGTCGACGCGGCCGAAACTGCTCGCTCAAAGATTGAATATCAACTCGAGCGTCTCCATTCCCAGGTCGCCCGCGCCGAAGCGCAGAAAAGCGAACTGGTCGCTCGCCACGCAGAAACGCTGAGCCATGCGCTCTACCCCGACAAGGGGCTGCAGGAGCGCGGCATCGGCGGCATCTACTTTCTGGCCCGCTACGGCCGCGATTTTCTGCAGCAGCTTCATGACGCGATGCAGCCCGACTGCCACGACCACCAGATATTAGAACTGTAGCCAGCGTCTCGATGTTTATTTCGGGTTCAGCAAAGACTCAACCGCCGATCGGACTTGGCTGTATTTCTCTTCGGTGGGTGTGCCGTGGATCTGTTGAACGATATTGCCCCCGCGGCTAAGAAGGACCAGATAAGCGTCGTCCGGTTCCTGGTAGCGAACCAGTTCCTTGAGTTCTGCCTCTCCTTGCAGGATGGGAACAAAATGATCGCGTTTGTTCTCCGTCACTCCCTTTCGGATTCCGGATATCACCATTCCGCGAAAAAGCCGCGGAACCTCTTCCAGTACGGGAAGCTGATAAAGCTCAAATCCTGGTCGCGTTCCGAAGTCCGCCTGAATTTTGTCCGCCCAGCCGCCGGTCGGGACCTTGGATGCCTTGGTGAATCCAAAGATGAGGACTGCCACCTTGCCGGCTGCAGCGTCGGGCAGCACGACCTTGTGGCCAGTTAGGCTGTCCCCTTCGGTGGTCGGCATTTGCGGCGACCCCTGAGCCAGCAATGAAGACGCGCGGGTAAGGCAGCAGAAACAGAGCATGATCGCAGCCCAACGTCTCTTACGAATAAGCACGATATTGATCCCCATCACTCCTAAACCATCGGTGAGCCAAAACTATTTGCTCTCGCTGGTTGCCAGATAAGTTCCAAGCCCAATCATGATGGCGCCGGTGACAGTCCTCTGCCGGCGGCGGAAGCTGGCTGATGACTGAATCCGTTCCCCCAGCGGACCAGCCAGGGCAATCACGATCAGGTCCGCGGTCGTGTTCAGGACAACCGAGATCGTTCCCAGCGCAACGAACTGCACGAAAACGTGTCCGGCTCCGCGGTTCACAAATTGCGGAATGAACGAGAGGAAGAACAGCGCAGTCTTCGGATTCAGAACCTCCGTCGCGACTCCTTGCCAGAGCGGACTGCGCGCAGGCTTGATGTCCTGCGGAAGTTTCTTGACTTGTGCCTTCTCTCTACGTGCATCCAGAATCATGCGCACGCCCAGAAGGCACAGGTATGCTGCCCCAACATATTTCACCGTGGCGAACGCCATGGCCGACTTCGCCAGAACAATCGAAAGGCCGAGCGCCGCTGCGAAGACGTGCACCATCCCGCCAAGGAAAGTGCCAAACGCCGATAGAACTCCTTCGCGCTTTCCCCCCGCCAGACTGCGGGCAAGCACATACAGCATTCCCGGCCCAGGTGCGATCGCCAGCAGCACGGCTGCCGTGAGAAAGAGAACGACGCGAGTGGAATCAAACATACTGGTGCTCACCTCGTGAATTGTTTATTGCATAAGCCAATCTTCCAGTTCGGGAAGAGACTCTACCCGCGCGAACTCTTGCTCGCGATAGGCTCCGGCCACGTCGAACAATACGGCTTGCATTCCCGCGTTGCGCGCGCCCACATAGTCGACGGAATATACATCGCCCACGTACAGGCTTTCGGCTGGGTCCGCCTTCATTTCACGCAGCGCCGCTTCAAAGATTGCCGGATGCGGTTTTTCTTGCCCCACGATGCCCGAATCCGTGATGTTGGCGAAACAATCCACGATACCGCAACGCCGAAGTACGGCGTCAATTCTGCCATCGGCATTCGAGATCACCGCAATCGCATACTCCTGCCGAAGCCGTTTCAGCGCGTCGCGCGTGCCCGGCAGAATCTGGTCCCAGTTGGCAGAATTCTGCGTATTCTCAACCAGCGCATCGCGCACGCCATCGTCGAGGGCATTCAGTTGCTGCAGTAAGTAAGTGTGAAACGTCCACCAGAAGCCGTGGTCGACCTTGCCTCCAATCATGCCCTGATCAAATTCCCTCTTGGTGCGCCGTTCGAGCGCCTGCCATGCCTGGAGGGTCGGATGGCGATCCTCTGGCAGTGGCGCCAGCATGCGGGCGCGATTGGGAAATAGCAAAGTATTGCCCACGTCGAAGAAGATGAAACGGCGTTTTGCCATAACCTCATCTTAACCAACACGCAAGCGTTCCGGCGCACCTCTTGACCAGAAGGTTGCGCACTTTTCCTCAGCTGTGAACCGAACTGGGAAAAGATGTAATATCCATTCTCGGGGTCCAGCCGAGCGGTCGGTTTTGGGCCTTGTCGCACCATGGCACTGCCTGCTGCAATATCGTTGATCGCGGGTTTTACGCGCAGTACGCGGGCGGCCCTGGCCGCCTACGCGATTGCGCGCGCGTATGCAGCGGTTTTCTTCGGCGTGGCCGTCACCGTGTTTTACCGCGGGACCCGGGAGGATGTTTACAACATCCTGTGGGCGGTCGTGTTCGGCTTCGCCACGCTCAACATTCTCAGTCTGGCGGCGCGACGCCTCGAGCCTACCCGCCGCGGCCTGACCTTCGGGGAGTTGATGGCCGTGATGGTGGTCCTGCTGTCGATCTTCCTGCTGGGGTGGGAGATGCTGCACCTGTTCCATATCTTCCCCATCAAGCTAAAGCCTTGAAAAGAAAGGGTCAAAGTTTTCCACAGTGTTCCGGCCGGAACGTTGTACGTACAACGATATGCGTACAACAAGGCATCTGAGGCGGCGCAACATCTGGCCCTTCGTGGCGGACCCGGTTTTGCGGTATGATTCGCTCAATGGCGAAGACCCCCCCCAATTTCGAAGTGACGTGCCCTTGTTGCAGTGCGCTGCTCAAAATTGACACTGAGGAGCGCGCCGTCATTGCCCACACCGCGGCCGTGAAGCCGAAAACCTTCAACGACATGGAGGCTGCGGCCAAGGCCATGCGCGAGCAGGATAGCCGCCGCGAATCGATCTTCCAGCAGTCGGTCGAAGCCCAGAAGAACGCTTCGTCTCTCTTGGAAAAGAAATTCCAGGAGGCCGTGAAGAAGGCGAAAGAGAGCCCCGATACGGGCAAGCCCATTCGAGATTTCGATCTTGATTGATTCCGCGCGCACCGCCCGCCCGCTTCTTCTCGGCCATCGTGGCGCCCGCTCCGTCCAGTCGGTCCCGGAGAATACACTTGCCTCCTTCGACCAAGCCCTGGCCGATGGCTGCGACGGCTTCGAATTCGATGTGCGCCTCACTGAGGATGAAGAGGCTGTGGTCTGCCATGACCAGAAGGTCGGCGGATATAACGTTTCCCGCTCAACGGCGAAACAACTTTCCCAGCTGCCCCGGCTCCGGGATGTTCTGCAGCGCTACCGCGATTCGTTCCTCGACATCGAACTCAAGGTCAAGGGGCTGGAAAAAGTCACGCTCGACCTGTTCCTCCGGCACAAGCCACGCCGAGGATTCGTGGTCTCATCGTTCATCCCCGGAGTGCTGAAGTCCCTGCGTGCGGGGGATGCCACGATTCCACTTGGCCTGATTTGTGAGTCTCCGACTCAACTCCGCTTCTGGAGCGAACTTCCGATCCAGTATGTGATCCCCCACCACGAGTTGCTCGATCCCGAACTGGTTCGCAAAATAAAAGGCGCCGGAAAGAAAGTCATCGTCTGGACGGTCAACGCTCCCGCGGACATGCAGCGTTTCGCCGAGTTGGGGGTTGACGGGATCATCTCCGATGAAACGAATCTCCTCTGCCGTACGTTGGGTGCGCGTGAGTCGCAAAATCCTGCATCTTGACACGTAGCACACGCCGTGGTGAAGTGGGCCTCCTTGCGTCAGGCGCTCGTCATGAGCCGGTTCACTGAACGCGCGCTGGCTTGCGAACGGAGGATGGGCCCATGTTGCAGCGATCTGGTGTC
>Ga0207928_1000019_pt1 | contig 12713 bp, 12 predicted proteins | sample NGESurshal072012_9_FD_184457 | JGI IMG/M metagenome (GOLD analysis project Ga0207928, IMG submission 184457) | Arctic peat soil microbial communities from Barrow, Alaska - NGEE Surface sample 210-2 shallow-072012 (SPAdes) | ecosystem: Environmental > Terrestrial > Soil > Wetlands > Peat ... | reverse complement strand
TTTACCGGAAGCGCCGCCGTTGGCAAGATCATCGTCAAACAGGCCGCCGACACCGTAAAGCGCGTCACTCTCGAACTTGGTGGAAAGTCTCCGAACATCTTCTTCGCCGATGCCGATTTCGAGGCCGCCATCGACGGAGCCCTCTTCGGCGTCTTTATCAATCAAGGCGAAGTCTGCTCTGCCGGCAGCCGCATCCTCGTGCAGAAATCCATCTATAAGAACTTTGTTGATGCCATGGCCGAGAAAGCAAAGAAGATCAAGCTTGGTCCTCCTCTCGAGCGTGAAACCAAGATGGGCCCCCTGGTTAGCAAAGATCAATACGACCGCGTGAACTCCTATATCGAGATCGGCAAGAAAGAGGCGAAACTCGCATCCGGCGGCGGACGTCCCGAAAAGTTCGACAAGGGCTACTATGTGCAGCCGACAATTTTCTACGACGTGAAAAACAGCGACCGCATCGCCCGTGAGGAAATCTTCGGCCCGGTCGCGGCCGTGATTCCGTTCGAAGACGAAAAGGACGCGCTCAAAATCGCTAACGATTCGCCGTATGGCCTCGCCGCCGCCGTTTGGACGCGGGACATTTTCAAGGCCATGCGCTCCGTAAAGGCTCTGCGCGCCGGTATCGTCTGGGTCAACCACATGCAGCCCACCTACGTCGAAGCGCCGTGGGGAGGCTACAAGCAATCCGGCTTCGGCCGCGAACTTGGCCCCTGGGGCGTCGAAGAATATCTGGAAACCAAGCAGGTATACATCAATCTGAACGAAGCCCCAATTGGCTGGTACTAAGTCAACGAGGGAAGGGCACGACTTTCAGTCGTGCCGTTGGGTCGCAAAGAGAACGCGGCTTTAGTCGCTGGGGGCGGAAGCCGAAAGCCGAGCGCCGAAAGCTGTTAACTGAGAACCGAGAACTGGAATTCACGATGTCTACGATTCAATTGCGCACTTCCATCCCAGGCCCGAAGTCCAAGGCCTTGTCTGAGCGCCGCGCCAAAGCCGTACCCCGCGGCCTTTCTCACGGTACGCCCATCTATGTCGCCAAGGCCGAAGATGCCTGGCTCGAAGATGTCGACGGCAACCGCTACCTTGATTTCGCCGGTGGCATCGGCTGCCTCAACGTCGGTCATCGCCAGGAAGCGGTCGTCGAAGCCGTCAAAGACCAACTCGACCGTTTCCTGCACACCTGCGTGCAGGTCACTCCCTACGAGAGCTACGTCCGCCTTGCCGAGCGCATGAATGAGGTCACTCCCGGCAAGTTCGCGAAGAAGACCATTTTCGTTAACACCGGCGCCGAGGCCGTCGAGAATGCCGTCAAGATCGCCCGCGCTTATACCAAGCGCCCCGGCATCATCGCCTTCGAAGACGCCTTTCACGGCCGCACCATGATGACGCTGGCCCTGACCAGCAAGACGCATCCATACAAGGCCGGCTTCGCGCCGTTCCCCGCCGAGGTGTATCGTGTCCCGTTTGCTTACTGCTATCGATGTTCCTACAACATGAAGTATCCGTCGTGCGATCTTTACTGTGCGCGCCATCTCGAAGACACGTTCAAGCGCGTCGTTGCGAACGAGGAAGTGGCGGCCGTGATCGCGGAGCCGGTGCTCGGAGAAGGCGGATTCATCGCGCCTCCCCCGGATTACTTCAAGGTTCTGATCGATCTGTGCCACAAGCACGGCATCCTCTTTATCGCCGATGAAGTCCAGTCCGGCTTCGGGCGCACCGGCGCGCTTTTCGCGAGCGAGCGCTATGGAATCGAGCCGGATCTCATCGTGACGGCGAAGTCGCTCGGCGGCGGCTTGCCGCTGGCCGCGGTCACTGGCCGCGCCGAAATCATGGACGCACCCGGCCCCGGCGGCCTCGGCGGAACGTTCGCCGGCAACCCGCTCTCGTGCGCCGCTGCTCTTGCTGTGCTCGACTTGTTCGAGCGTGAGAATCTTCTGGCCCGCGCCAACGAACTCGGCGACCGCTTCCAGCGCCGTGCCCGCGAGTGGCAGCGCCGCTGGCTTATCATCGGCGACGTGCGTGGCCTCGGCGGCATGCAGGCCATCGAACTCGTAAAGTCGCAGGAAACGAAAGCTCCGGCTACAGAGGAGACAAAGAAGATCACGCAATATTGTTACGAGCGCGGCTTGATCACGATCACAGCCGGCACGTACTCCAATGTGATCCGCATCCTGGTGCCGCTGGTCGCCACCGACGCGCAAATCGACGAAGGGCTCAGTGTGCTGGAATCCGCGATTGCAACCGTGTGTGATCAGAAGGGCGCAGTAGCGCAGTTGGTTTAGATATTCAGACTTGTCATCCTGAGCGAGGACTGACATTCGCGCTTCAAGCGCGAAGGATAACCGCAGTCGAAGGACCCCTGTAACGCTGTATCATTATTGCTGTCTCAAGGCATTCTCACGAGGCACGTGCGCTGTTGCGACAGCAGAGGTGAACTCATCATGACCGTAGCAGCACCTCCCGCCACCAAGCTGACGAACTACATTAACGGCCAGTGGACCGACTCGCGCTCCTCCGAGTGGCGCGACGTCGTCAATCCCGCGACCGGCGAAATTCTGGCCAGCGTCCCGCTCGCCGACGCCGCCGAGGTTGCCACTGCGGTGGAAGCCGCAGCCGCAGCTTTCCCTGAATGGCGCCGCACTCCGCCCGAAGATCGCATTCAGCCCTTGTTCAAGCTGAAGATGCTGCTCGAAGAACACATCGACGACATCGGCCGCATCATTACGATGGAGAACGGCAAGACCTTCACCGAAGCCAAAGCTGAAATGCGCCGCGCCATTGAAAACGTTGAAGTGGCTTGCGGCATCCCGATGATGATGCAGGGCTACAACCTCGAAGACGTCGCCCGCGGCATCGACGAGATGATGATCCGCCAGCCCATCGGCGTCACGGCTGCTATCGTGCCCTTCAATTTTCCCGGCATGATCGCGTTCTGGTATTTGCCTTACGCCATCGCCACGGGGAACACTTTCATCCTGAAGCCGAGCGAGCGCGTGCCACTCACCATGCGCTACGTATACGAACTCCTGGCGAAGACGGGCCTGCCCAAGGGCGTCGTCAATCTCGTCAATGGCGGTAAGGCCGTAGTCGACGCGCTCATCGATCACCCCAAAGTCCGAGCCATCAGCTTTGTCGGATCGACTCCAGTTGCGCGCTACATCTACGCTCGCTCGGGCGAGCAAGGGAAGCGCTGCCAGTGCCAGGGCGGCGCCAAGAATCACGTGGTCGTTCTTCCCGACGCTGACATGCCGATGGCGACCCAGATCATCAGCGACAGCGCCTTCGGCTGCGCCGGACAGCGTTGCCTCGCCGTCTCGGTCGCGGTCATGATTGGCGAAGCGCAGAGAACTTTCCGTGACTCGATCGCCGATGCCGCCTCGAAACTCAAAGTCGGCAACGGGCTTGAAGACGGCGTGCAGATGGGGCCGGTGATCACGCAGCAGAGCAAGGAACGGGTCGAATCGTTGATCGGTCTCGGCGAAAAGCAAGGCGCGAAAGTCCTGCTCGACGGACGCAACGCGAAGATACCGAAACTCGAATCCGGCAACTTTGTGAAGCCAACGATCCTCGACAACGTTCCGCCAACGAGCGATCTTGCCGATACCGAGATCTTTGGGCCGGTGCTCAGCCTTGTCCACGCCGACAACATGGACGAAGCTCTGGCGTTCCTCGAACGCAGTGCTTACGGCAACCAGGCGTCGCTGTTCACGTCGAGCGGATCGGCCGCGCGCCGCTTCCGCTACGAGGCGCCCGCGGGCAACATCGGCATCAATATCGGAGTCGCCGCTCCCATGGCCTACTTCCCGTTCAGTGGATGGAAGAACAGCTTCTTCGGTGATCTCCATGGGCAGGGCCGCGACGCCATTGAGTTCTACACCGACAAGAAAGTCGTCGTCGAACGCTGGGCGAAAGAGCACAGCCGCAAGTTCTAGAATTGAGCGATTGAGCGATTGAGTCATTCAATCGGCAATCACCCAATCACTCAATGGCACAATGACTTAATCTGAGGAGTCCATGCGAACTACTATCGCCAATCCCTCCATGACCGGACAGGAAATCGTTGATCTTACCAAGAAGCACACACTGTTTGAGTGGTCGGCGCAGTCGAAGGTCGATCCCATTCCGGTTGCCAAGGCCAAGGGTATTTACTTCTGGACGCCGGAGGGCAAACGCTTCATCGACTTCAACAGCCAGCTAATGTCGGTGAACATTGGCCACGGGGACGAGCGCGTCGTGCGGGCGATCAGCGAGCAAGCGGCTACGTTGGCCTACGCGAATCCTTTCATGGCAACGGAACCGCGCGCGCGGTTGGGGGCCAAGCTCGCCGAGATCACTCCCGGCGACATCGACACGTTCTTCTTCACCAATGGCGGCGCCGAGGCCAACGAGAACGCAATTAAGATCTCGCGCTTCTTTACCGGACGGCACAAGATCATGGCGCGCTACCGCTCGTATCACGGAGCGACCGCGGGCGCGATCTCGCTGACCGGCGATCCGCGGCGATGGGCGGCTGAGCCTGGAATTCCGGGCGTGGTGCGCGTGCTCGACCCCTATCACGGCATCGAGCGCGGGTGGGAGTCGGCGGAAACATCGCTGGCCATGATCGAAGAGACGATGCAACTGGAAGGGCCGCACACCATTGCGGCTTTCATTCTCGAGACCGTGGTCGGCACCAACGGCATTCTCATTCCGCCCGATGGTTACCTCGAGGGCGTGCGCAAGCTTTGCGACAAATACGGCATCCTGATGATCGCCGATGAAGTAATGGCGGGATTCGGGCGCACGGGCGAGTGGTTCGCGGTGGATCACTGGAAGATTGTGCCGGACCTGATCTGCATGGCCAAGGGACTCACTTCGAGCTATCTGCCGCTGGGAGCGGTGGGAATGCGGCATCACATCGCGCAGCACTTTCAGGACAAGGTGTTCTACGGCGGACTGACTTACAACTCGCATCCCATGGGATGCGCCGCGGCGCTGGCCACGATTCGCGTCTACGAAGAAGATCATCTCCTTGAGAACGCGAGGAAGATGGGCGCGATCATGAAGCAACTCGGCGCCGAGTTGCAGGCGAAGCATCCGTCGGTCGGGGCGGTGCGGTCGATAGGGCTGTTCGGCATTGTAGAGCTGGTGCGCAGCCGGAAGACGATGCAGCCGATGGCTCCGTTCAACGGCTCGTCTGAGGAGATGGCCGCTCTTGGCCGTTTCTTTCGCGAGCAGGGACTCTACACGCTGGTGCGCTGGAACACCTTCTATACGAATCCTCCGCTGTGCATCAACGAGCAGCAACTGCGGGAGGCGTTTGCCATCATCGACAAGGGGCTCGAGATTACGGACAAAGCGGTGAAAGACTAACGGTCTCGAGACAATTCTGATCGGGGAGTGAAGGAGAGTCTCGTACCGCGTCCGCCTTGACTATGTTCTGCTTCCTTGCCTGCGGAGGGCAATGTCAGATGGCACACGACGGACGCAGCGCCTGTGGATTCTGTTTGGAGAAGGCTGGCCACGTAACGCGGCCAGCCAGCAATCTAGGGCTTGATTTCGAAGACCACGCCGCAACCGTCACTGCCACAGCCGGAGGAGCCGCCGTTCGAGATTCCTCCGGAGGCCGCAGTTCCGAGGAGATTACCTGCCGAGTCGAACAATAGGCCGGAATTCGGGACTGAGCCGTCGGACCCGGAGAAAGTGTGGAGTACGGTTTCCTTCCAGCTGTTGGAAGAGGTGCGCGAAAGCTTGAAGACCACTCCGTGGCCAGCGGCACCGCCGGCGCGGGCTCCACCCTGGGAAGCTGTGCCGTACAAGTTGTGAGCCGAGTCGAAAGTGAGGCTTGCCAGGGGCACGCCGCCGCCCTGGCCGATGTGGGTGCCGAGGAGCTGGAAGGTGTGAATTACAGTTTCAGTCCATCCGCCCGACGAAGTTGGAGAGAGCCGATAAACGACACCACAACCGGAGGCATTGCATCCGTTGAGATTGCCTCCGGCGAATGCGCTGCCATAAAGGTTGCCAGCCGCGTCGAAGATCAGGCCGGCGTAGGGAACAGCGCCATCCTCTCCGTCGGTGAAGGTGTAAAGAGTAGTCTTACTCCAACCGCCCGTCGAGTTTGGTGAGAGTTTGAATACGGTGCCACAGCCAAATCCGGGATACCCACAGTTGCCCGTTAGATTCCCGCCAATCGAGGTTGTGCCGTAGAGATTGCCGTGGTCGAAGATCAGGCCGGCAGCGGGTTCCGCTCCATCGCTCAATTCACTGAAGTTGTACAGGATATTCTCGCTCCAAAATCCGTTGGAATGGGGCGACAACTCGAATACCGTGCCGCATGGAACTCCCAGACCACAGAAGCCGGTGCCGCCGCCGGAAGTTGTGCCGTAGAGATTCCCCAACTTGTCGAAGACGAGGTTGCCCGTCGGGAAGTAGCCGTCGCTACCGCCCGCGAAGTAATACAGAACCGTTTCTGTCCAGGAGCCGCTCTTGGTGGGTGACAGTTCGAATACCACGCCGTTGAACTCGCCGCCTCCCACCGATGCTGTACCGTAAAGGTTGCCGCTGGCGTCGATGGTCAGCCCGGCCAAGGGAATGCCGCCGTCATTTCCACCCTGGAATTCATAAATAACTGTTTCCTGCCACTTGCCGCTCGATGATCTGGTCAGCTTGAATGCGGTACCGCAATAGTCCCCAGACCCGATAAAAGAGCAGGTAGCTGGGTTTTGCTGGCCGCCAGTGGAGGTGACTCCGTAGAGATTTCCAGCGGAGTCTGAGACCAGATTCCCGACGGGAGAAGCGCCGTCTGTCCCGGTAAATTTATGGATCGTTGCAAAAGTGTTTTGAGCGGAGGCGGCCGGCGTGGCGAGGATCGCCAGGACAAGCATCGCGCTGAGGTGATAGAAGAACTTCTGCGTGGATCGTGTTGAATCCTGCATCGACGAATCTCCTGTGCGTAAGAAGGACAGTTTAGGTTTCGTATTGAGATCAGAGTCAAACGGTGAGCTTCCTCCGATTTCGTACGGCGGGATTCCTCGGCACCGGAGGGAGGCGGTGCTCAGTGCATGTGCATCTGTCGGGGCCCTAGAGTCAGGCGGGGAGTATGACTTTGTGGATCGTGCGCTGTCAAGATGAAGAAAAATGCAACCATGAGTCCTTGTGGCGTTCTCTGGTTGAGGGGCACGGACATGGCTACGGTAGAATCATTGAAAGATCGGTGGGGGACGTTCATGGTGAGACTAGCGGGCTTTATTTTACTGGGCATTTTGAGTGTAGGGTGGTCGGTTCCGGCTAGCGCGCAACCGCGCGCTAGCGGTTCGTCCCAGAGTCGCGATGTGCGAAAGGCGCAGAAGAAGCAGGCGAAAGCACAGAAGAAGTACGCGAAGGCGCAAAAGAAGGCAGAGCGCAAGATGCTGAAGACGGAGCGGAAGAACACGAAGTATCCGTCGAGACAGTTCTGATTGGTCTTAGTCCGCGCGAGATCCCTTCACCATCCAGCTCAGGGCAGGCTCTTCGCTCCGCCTGAAGAGCGGCTCTGCTCAGGATGACGCCCCCCGAGCAGATTGGCTCCAAGCTGAGCCACCCAGACTCAATCGCGCACCTCGGGCATGTAAGCGGGTATTAGCGGGAGCCGTGTTCTTCGATGCAGGAGATGGCGCCTTCCCGCAGAGAGTATTCGCAGCGCAAGCGAAAGCCGTTGGGATCGTGCGGGCCGTATCCCCAGACAGAGAGATGGAGAGTGTCTTGTTCGACGCGCGAACCTTCCACGAAGACGTGATCATTTTCCCGTAACACGGGGCGGAGTTCGGTAGCGACCAGTTGGATCAGCGCGGTCTTGTCGAGCATGACGGGCTCTTGCGCGTTGACCGCGGAAAAAACCAGCGTTCGTGAAGTCCGCTTGCCGACATATTGGGTGACGATGAGGTAGTCATTGCTCGACCATGCAGCGGAGGCGACGCCCAGATAGTCGCAGAGTTTCCGCGAACGTCCAGTGGCTAATTCGAACAGCCAGAGCGAGTGGAAGGTACCGACGAAATCGGATGCGGCACCGGCGGCATCGACGCTGCGCACGGCAAATCGAGCGTCCGGTGAAACTAGCTCGGTGGCCTTGGGAAAAACGACGAATGGTGACGCGTGGGTTGCAACGCTGCCGATCGTCAAGAGTGCGACGAGCCCAGCTATAGCGAGCGTGATTTGCCAGGGACGCATTGAGGGGCCTCCATGGTTATTGGAGTGGACGCTGGACTCGATCAGATGTGATTTCGCTCACGAGGGCATTACTTTGGTACGTAGTGAAGGAAAGCCGACCACAGGGGCTGAAGCCCGCGTTATTTCCCTGCGCCATACGCGGCCATAAAATGGCCGCTCTTCCACACTAGGGTAAAGATTTCTGACTGACCCACCCGCTCTGATAAACCCACCCGCTCTGGTAAGCCCCACTCGCTTAGGGTAAGGACTCACGCTCTTAATAGGGCCACACTGTAGGGCGACAATGCAGGGCCACACTTAGAGTAGGGACACACGTTATCGATAGGGATACGCACCCCGGGTAAGGACGGCACATTTATGAATATTCCGCAACATGCTAAGCGCAATGGCGGTGCGGATAGCGGCCGGTGATCTTGCGGACGAAACCGTGGAGACGATGGACGGTTCCGGCGTCGGGAAGAAACATAAAGGGGCACTGTCCGGGAACGACCTGGATTCCGTGCTCGTGGCAGAATGCGATTGCGGTCGGACTGACGGCGCCTTTGCCAGCGGCGCGGTACATCCAGACTCGACAGATGCCGGCTTCGGCACAATCGGAGACAACTGTGTCCGTCACTGCGGGCGAGGTCATCAGGAGAGCGACATCGACCGGTGGGTAGATGTCTTGCACGCGAGCGAAGCAGGGCCGGCCGAGCACACTGGGAGTGCTGGGATTGACCGGAATCACGTCATAACCGCGGCGGTAGAGTTCTTCGAAGAGCATGACGCTAAAGTTGCGCGGTTCCCGCGAGATGCCGACCATGGCAATTCGCTTCTGCGCCAGGAAGTCCTCGATCATTTCGAGAGGTGGAGTTTGAGTTGCCATGATGCCTCCTCAGCAGCGCTCATGCTAGAAGATTGGAAGTTGGCCGGCAGTGATGGCGATCACGGAAGAGCGAGTGGTAGTAACGCCGCCGACGAAAACGCACACACGTCTTCGATGAAAGACCTTGGCGGCGAAAAGAGATCAGGCGGCTTTCCGCTCGGTATCGGCCATGTTGACGATCGGCAAAGGGATGAAAATCCGCCGGGCCAGGTGAGAGCGCTTCTCGACGGCATCGACAAAGACCGTACCGTCTGCCAAGACGATGGGGTCGCTAAGGAATTTGAATTCCTCGCCGTAGAGTCGCATTTGGTTTTCCTGCGTGAATCCTAGTTGCTTTAGTTTGGCGCAGAGAATGGCATGTCGAGCCGACATTAGAGCACCTGTATATTCTGTGGGCTGGCTTCGGGACGGTGGAAGAATGAAATATGATCACAACCCCCTAGTATACTCCGACCAAAACCATTGAGGGGTGCGGGATTTGGGCTTCGATGCCGGTAGGTTGCGAGTACGAATGGCTTGCACGTTTTGCCCGCTAGGGGCACAATCTAGGGGTCGATTATCTCCCATCTGGCTGGAGTGGAGCCCCAATGTGCCACTCGGAAGAAGAACAAAAATGAAGAATCAAATACTCATCACGCTGCTTTCGTCCATGGTGCTTGCGCTTCCGGGGCTCACGCAGCAAACTAACTCAACCGCAGCACCGGCGACCAGTTCCGCTCCGCAGAGCGCTAGTGACCGGGAGCCGATCCCCGCCGACACGCCGACGAATTTCTGGGACGGCGACGATCCTAATCTGGTGAATCTGGTGACGCACCCGTTTGCCAGCAAGAAGTACGTGCAGCGGCACGTCGCGCCGATTCGCGACCGGATCAACGAACTGGACCAGTTGACCTCGGAAAACAGCAAGTCGATTAAGGATGTGGACTCGCGGGCGACGCAGGGTCTTCAGATGGCGTCGGAAAAGACCAGCCTGGCGGACCAGCATGCCGCGGATGCGGCCAATAAAGCGCAGTTGGCGCAGACGGCTGCGACCCAGGCCTCGACTCGCGTCTCTTCGGCCGAGCAGATGGTGGGCAGCCTCGATCAATACAAAGGCAGCGCGCAAACGGAGATTCGTTTCCGTCCCGGCCAGACTGTGCTGAGCAAGTCGGCGAAGGATGCGCTGGATGAGATGGCGGCGCCGTTGAAGGATCAACGCAGCTACATCATCGAAGTGCGCGGATTTGCTCCGGGCCGCGGTCAGGCTGCGATTGCCAGTTCGCAGAAGATGGCGGACTCGGTGGTGAGGTATCTGGTGCTGAGCCACCAGATTCCGGTCTACCGCATTTACGTGATGAGCATGGGAAATGCGCCAGTGGCCGGCGCGGATGGAACCATGGCGAAACATGGCAGCGGGGGACGCGTGGAAATCAGTCTGCTGAAGAACGATCTGGTGGGTTCGGTGCAACACTGAATCCTTCCAGCGACCAGCCATGGTCAAGACCCGATTGATTGAGGATACGGCGGAGATCATTTCCAGGGCGGAGAAGTTGCGTCCGGCTTAGACTTCGATCAGCACGTGGCCATTTTCAATCTTGAGAGGATAGACGGCGACCTTCGCATTCGCATTGTGCGCGGCCTCGCCGGTTTTAGGATCCCACTGCCAGCCGTGCCAGGGGCAGACTACCTTGCCGTTCTCGATCATGCCTTCGCCGAGCGGGCCGCCGCGGTGCAGGCAGACGTTGTCCATGGCGCTGTAGGCGCCGTTTACGTTGGCGACGCAGATGGTCTTGTCGCCGCAGGGGAATTCTTTGGCTTCGTCGGCGGCGGGGAGGTCGGATTGGGTGGTGAGTTTGATGAAGGTCGGCATCGTTTGTGCTCGTGGTGAGAAGCCGAGCCTTGCTCGGCCGGACAGCCGAGGGCGGCTGTCCCCACATGAGTTACTTTGCTGACAGCTACTTTGGCTGCAGCGTTTGCGCGATCATGACCTGGCGCTTGAAGTTCTCGACCATGTTTGGATCGAGGCGGACTACAGTGGGCTTCTTCGCCAAGGTCATGGTGTCGATCTTGTCTTGCAGTTTGAGCAGCGCGTAGAAAAGGTTCTCGGGACGCGGCGGGCATCCGGTGACGTAAACGTCGACCGGGACGATCTTGTCCACGCCTTGCAGCACCGCGTAAGTGTTGAACGGGCCGCCCACTGACGAGCACGCGCCCATCGAGATCACCCACTTCGGATCGGGCATCTGGTCATAGATGCGCTTCACGACTGGCGCCATTTTCAGCGTGACTGTGCCGGCGACGATCATCAGGTCGCTTTGGCGGGGGCTGGGACGGAAGACTTCCGAGCCGAAACGCGCGATGTCGAAGCGCGAGGTGGAAGAGGCGATCATCTCGATCGCGCAGCAGGCCAGACCAAACGTCATCGGCCATACCGCCGACTTGCGCGCCCAGTTGAAGACGTAGTCAACTGTGCTGATCATGAAATTCTTCTCGAACTTGTTTTGCAGCCAGCCCATGGATGTCCTCGCGGAACGCGTACTCTGGCAGTCTAGGTAAGGCGGGAAACGGTGTCAAACCGGGGTTGCGATGGGAATAGGCAGCGAGTCCGGGCTGGTGGTTTCCCCCAGGTCCAGCACGGCCTTACGGAGGGGCTTCATGAGCGGCAAAGCGGAGAGCCGCAATGTCGCGCATGGTGGCGTGCTCGGGCCGGAGAGGTGGCGAACACCCCACATTTTTTTTGTCGTGATTCGTTAAAATCCCTGTTTTCAAAGGGTTGCACCTAGGATATCGCTGTCGCATGGGCAAAATCTTGAGCCGTAAGGACTTGCGGGCAAAATATTGCAGAATAAGGAGTTAGCTATACACTCTGGCCAGCAGAAGGTGAAAGCGAGGCTCTTGGATGAGCATTCTGGCATATTCTCCAGTCTTGCCCTTTTCCTTACCCTCAGTAAAGGTTGTTCATCACTGGAATCGCATTGAACGCTGTGGAAAAGGTAAGGGCCACGAACGGGTGTGCGCCCCAATTTGGACTGGACTCCTCCGAAGTTAGTAGGCGGCACCGTAGACATTCGTTCCGGACCGACTTGCGTAGAGGGGCACTCTTTTCGACGAGACGGGGTTGAACTCCAGGTGGGACCCCATGGGTGCAGACAGGAGCCATTGGAGCTTCCCACTTCCGTACGCAGGATGGAGAACTCTAACCAAAGGGCTGCTCGGCTCTGGATCGGTGGGTAACCTTTCACTGAGTGCCCATTCGTAATTTGAAAGAATGGGGAGTTGCAAGCAGACTCAGAGAGCCCACCACTTCGTAATCCAGCAAACGCAGTTTCGTGTTCGGGAATTGCGCGCTGAACAAGAAATCAACCTGGCCAGATCGGAATGTGACTCCTCGTGTCTCGCGCGAAGGCAAGAATTCTCTGCATCGACGACCACTGGAACGGGCTCATTGGGCGCAAGATGCTGCTCGAAAAGAGCGGATATGAAGTTTTGGAAGCGAGTGGCGGGGACGAAGGGCTGAAGCTGTTCCGCTTGCATGCCGTGGATGCGGTGGTGCTGGATTACCAAATGCCCGGGATGAACGGCGACGTGGTGGCGGCGAAGATGAAGAGTATTAATTCCCAGGTCCCGATCATGCTGTTGTCGGCTTACGGTCCGCTGCCGAAAAGCAAGCTGAGGTCTGTGGACA
>Ga0207928_1000018_pt1 | contig 12966 bp, 12 predicted proteins | sample NGESurshal072012_9_FD_184457 | JGI IMG/M metagenome (GOLD analysis project Ga0207928, IMG submission 184457) | Arctic peat soil microbial communities from Barrow, Alaska - NGEE Surface sample 210-2 shallow-072012 (SPAdes) | ecosystem: Environmental > Terrestrial > Soil > Wetlands > Peat ... | reverse complement strand
TCCCGACGGGCACTGGATGGCGTACGTTTCGAACGAAAGCGGGCGCGGAGAGGTTTACGTCGTGCCGTTTCCCGGGCGGGTGGGCCGGTGGCAGATTTCCAATAACGGGGTCACGATGAATGTCCCGGGACTTACGTGGAGCCGGGACGGCAAGCAACTCTATTTCCGAGATACGGCTGGAGGGCTCATGGTGGTCGATGTCCAGCCGCAAGGCAGCGAATTTCACGCTGGCGTGCCGCGACAGATTTTCATGGCAGCCGGTGGGGTACGGCCGCTGGATACCGCACCGGATGGTCGGATTCTGGTGGCGCTCCAGGCGGAGCAGGAGATTGCTTCTCCGATCACGCTGGTTTTGAACTGGAATCTGGAGATGAAGAAATAGAGGCGGCGTTGCCGCCCGGGAGTACTTGCCGGGGTTCGCCCGGCGGACAGCCGAGGACGGCTGTCCCTACATCACTGCAATACAGCCGGCTGAACTCGCCCGAGAAGGTAGGAGCGAGAAGACAAAGCCTTCCTCACATATCCCTGCGGCCTTCCATCGCTTTCAGCATCGTAATCTCATCCGTGTATTCGATATCGCTGCCGACGGGGATGCCCATTGCGATGCGGGTCACTTTCACGCCGGCGCGTTTGAGTTGCTGCGCGAGATAGGTGGCAGTGGCTTCGCCTTCCACGGTGGGGTTGGTGGCGACGATGACTTCGTCGACGTTGCCGGCGTCAACGCGGGTGATCAGATTAGAGATGCGCAGTTGCTCGGGACCAATTCCGTGCAGCGGTGAGATCGCGCCGTGCAGGACATGGAAGACTCCGTTGAAGTGCTTGGTCTTTTCGATGGCGGCAATGTTGGTGGGTTCCTCGACGACGCAGACCAGGCGCTGGTTGCGGGTGGGGCTGGTGCAGTAGACGCAGGGATCGACGTCGGTGATGTTGTTGCACACCGAGCAGAGGCGGAGATTGGCTTTGACGTCGCGCACTGCCGTGGCGAGGGCTTCGGCATCTTCGTCACTGGAGCGCAGGATGTAGAAGGCCAAGCGCTGCGCGCTCTTCGCGCCAACGCCGGGGAGCTTTTTCAGCTCGTCGATCAGGCGGGACATGGGTTCGGCAAATTTGGACATTCTTGATTCAACCTCTTTAGTTCAGCCTGTTGGTTCCACTTCGATTGGATTGTCATTCTGAGCGGAGTGAAGAACCTCTGCAATCTGCCGACTGCGGAAGAGTACATAGGTCCTTCGCTTCGCTCAGGATGACAAAACTCATGAGGCTAATGCGCCGCGGGAAGCGTGTATTCGAAATCGTAGGAATGCTTGCCGTCGGCGATATTGATTGTCATGGTTCCGGAGATTCCTGCCAACTGGCCGGTGCCGGAGTCGGGGACTACGGTGATATTTTGGTGCGGCGCGCCACGGGTCAAAGTGCCGCTGTGCTGGAGCACAAAGGTTCCGGTGCGGCCATGCAGGGTTCCGGTGATGCGCTCGATGGCGACGTAGGCGGCTGAGCCTTGGACACTGGTGGCTGCAGTAAGCATCTGGCCTTTGCTGGTCGCCTCCAGATCGCCGTGAAAATGTTTGTCGAGGGTTAGGCGGGCGAGGAGCGGATCTTCGGATTTATCGTCTTGCGGCGCGAGTTTGACTTCGAACGGTCCGGTAGCGTGATAAGTCATGAGCGCCTCTTTCTGGGATGGGGTCGCCGATTGAGTGCGCGCGGCAGGCGGAACGAGCAGGATCAGGCAAAGGGCCGCGATTGCGCACTTGACCTTTGTCCAACGATATTCTGGCATACCAGCAGATCCCCCAGCGGCTGAAGCCGTGTCTAGCTCTTGGCCTTTGCGGCACGACTGAAGTCGTGCCCTTCCCGATTCGTACGTGCCAACGCGCCTGCCTGACGCGGTTCTTTAGGGAACGACTACAACCCGGGAATGCCTAGACCGCCGAGCATGCCGCCGACGGTGGATTGCATTTGGGCGTCGACTTTGCGGGCGGCTTCATTGACGGCGGCCAGGACGAGGTCTTGCAGCATTTCGACGTCGCCGGATTTCACCGCTTCGGGATCGATACGCAGGCTGAGGAGTTGCTTGCGGCCGTCCATTTTGGCGGTGACAGTGCCGCCGCCGGACGTCGCTTCGACGACGGTCGCCTGCATTTTCTTCTGCAGGTCGTCATACTGCGATTTCGCTTTCGACATCAGGTCTTGCAGGTTAAATCCACCCATAAGGCTCCACGCTTCAAGGTTTCAAGGTTTCAGCGTTTCAAGGTTCCACGTTTCTGGCTTTACTTTGAAACCTCTGAAACCTTGAAACATTGAAACCTGAGTTCTAGCGTTTTTCTCTGTAATCGATCACGGTGCGGACTTGAGCGCCGAATTTTTCTTGCATGCGGCGGACGACGGGGTCTTGCTCGGCGCGGCCTCGGCCACCGGGGCCGGAGGGGAGCGGAGCGCCGCCATTGCGTTTGTTTTCCTGCGGGGCGACCGTCGCGCCGGGAACCACTTTCAATTTCACGGGGCGGCCGAGCACTCCGCTGGCGGAAGCGATCGCTAGACGTTTCGCGTCCGGGCCCAGCGACATGTCCACTACGGTCTGCGACTCGGAGATCTTGATGACGAGTTCGTTGCCCTGGACACTCCACTCGCCGGCGGAAAGCATGGAGACCAGGATGCGCTGGTTGCCGTCGGTGAGGGCTTGCAGGACGGCATTCTGCAGGTGTTCCAATTGCGGGGGCGCTGCGGCCACGGCGGTGGCTGGCCGCATCGGGGCAACTTGCAACTCCGGTTTCGGCTGCGGTTCAGCCACCAGCTGGTTGGTCGCGTTGGCAGAGACGTAGCCAGCTACGTCTCTACGATCTGAGAGCGGGTCCGGGTCGCGCTGGGTTGCGGGCGCGGCGGAGCCCATGATTACGGGCTCTTGAGCGCTGGCTGCGGCTACGATGCGTGGGCCAGTTGGCGGCGTGGGATCGGACGAAGCTTCCTGCCTGGGCGTGCCTTTGCGGGCGGAGTCGGCGGCGAATGGGGAAACGAAATTCTGACGCGGGGACTGACTCGGCTCGGGGCGGCGCGTTTCAGAGTTCGGCGCGCTGCCGACGATCGACGGCCTCGCTGGCGGCCTCTGCACGCTGGCTGCGGGAGCGGCCGCTACATCGCTGAGCAACTGTTCGATGGGCAAGAGCTTTTGCGCGTGGGCCATTTTGAGCAGGCCGAGTTCGAGGTGGAAACGCTGCTCCTGCTTGTATCCCAGCTCGCCGTGGGTGCGGAGCATGATCTGGAGATGGCGGGTGAGATCTTCCTCACCGAACCATTCGGCGACTCGGGCGACGCGCTCGCGTTCTTCGCTGGAAACTTGCAGCAAGGAAGAATCTTTCCCGGCAATTTTCGCGACCGTCGCGTTGCGCAGGAAGCGCACCATCTGGCGGGCGAAATGTGTGGGACTGTGGCCTTCGCTGATGAGGTGATCGACCTGGCGGAGGATTTCTTCACTTCGGCCTTCGGACACGGCCTGCATCACTTGTTCGAGGATGTGAGCGGGAGCGGCGCCGACCAGGTTGCGGACAGAATCTGCGGTGACGCGTCCGCTGGCGGAGGCGATGGCCTGATCGAGAATGGAGAGCGCGTCGCGCATGGAGCCGTCGCCGGCTTCGGCGAGCAGGGCCAGGGCATCGTCGTCGGCTTCGATGTTTTCGCGAGTGACCAGGTCACGCAATTGGGCGACGATGGCGTCGAACTTGACGGCGCGGAAACTGAAGTGCTGGCAGCGCGAGCGGATGGTTTGGGGAATGTCTTCGGGCTGAGTGGTGGCCAGCATGAAGACGATGTGGTCGGGGGGCTCTTCGAGAGTCTTGAGCAGGGCGTTGAAGGCTGCGTCGGTGATCTGGTGCGCTTCGTCGAGGATGTAAATTTTGAATCGGTCGCGGGCCGGACGGTAGCGGGCGCCTTCGCGGAGTTCGCGGATTTCGTCGATGCCGCGGTTGGTGGCGGCGTCGATTTCGATGACATCGACGGCGTTGCCGGCGCGGATTTCGGTGCAGGATTCGCAGACGCCGCAGGGCTCGGGGACGGGCCTATCTTTGGAACGGCAGTTCAGGGCCATGGCCAGGATGCGGGCGACGGTGGTTTTGCCGATGCCGCGGTGGCCGCTGAAGATGTAGCCGTGGGCAGTGCGTCCCTGCTCGATGGCGTTCTGCAGGGTGCGGGTGACGTGCTCTTGTCCGATGACGTCGGAGAACTTCTGGGGGCGGTATTTGCGGGCTAGGACGGTGTAACTCATGGGCGGAAAGAACGATTATACGTGATGGACGGGGCACGTTGGCCGGGTATCAGAACACAGCGATCGATCGACTTTCGGGCGTGCAAAACCAAAATCTTAAACCGCGGACGGCGCGGAGAAATGCTGTTTTGGAGCCGAGATTCCTCTTCACTTCTGTCAGCGGTGTTGGCACGGGCTTGCGAAGGTGCGGCTCACGCGATAGGCTGGTGCGGCGGTGATAGCGTGCGGATGACCTGAAACCAGGCGAATCTGCGGTGGGCCGCAGAGGAGAGAGGAACATGCAGTTAAAACTGACGAAACGAACGGTGGATGGGATTCTGGCCATCGAGTGCAATGGACGGATTGTGTTCGGGGAAGAGTCGGCCCTGTTGCGGGACGAGGTGAAGAGGGCTATCGCGGACGGCAACAAGCGCATTGTGCTCAATCTGGGCGAAGTGAACTACATTGACTCGGGCGGACTGGGCACGCTGGTGGCGCTGCATACCACGGCACACAACGCCGGGGGCACGATCAAGCTGGCAAATCTGACCAAGCGTGTGGGCGACCTGATGCAGGTCACCAAACTGCTGACGGTGTTTGAAGTGCACAACTCGGAGTATGAGGCGCTGGAAGCCTTCCGCAAAGCCGCATAAGTCAAAATCCCCACCCTCTCGCCAAGTACGCGAGAAGGGTGGGGCACCCGGTTCCTCTTGGGATGGAATAGCACCGTGAGAAGGAAGAGCCTCGGGTCTCTGGCGGGAAAAACCAAGCAGAACGATTCTGGAGCGATGCGCCTGCGAATCGAGCAGGCGGTACGTGCGATTCCGCGCGGGAAAGTTTCGACCTACGGCGGAGTGGCGCGGGCAGCGGGGTTTCCAGGAGCGGCGCGGCAGGTGGCAGCAACGTTGCGGCGCGGATTTGGTTTGCCGTGGCAGCGCGTGCTGGGTGCAGGCGGTGAGATCAAACTCACCGGGGACTCGGCGGTGGAGCAGCGACTGCGTCTGGAAGCCGAGGGCGTGCGGTTTCGCGGGCGCAAGGTAGATTTGAAGGCGCACGAGTGGAAGGCATCGCGATCCGAGAAGGCACGCGACCGTCAAACCAAGAAACTCAAATAAACAACTCCTCGCCTGTCGTTACCTTACCAACCGGTTTTGCGGATATCCCAACCTCCCGACTCCGCGGTACGGATTCATGCAGACCGTTTGATGTCGTCCCCTCGACGCCCTCCGATTTCGTCCATTTGCGAGCTGGTCGTTGGGTGTGTGCCGGGCAGAAGCTCGCGCAGAGCCCAGTCGATGCGTTCCACGCTGCGCTCGATGGTCGAGACGCGGGTTTTCTCGGGATTCTCAAGGCACGCGTAGAGGATCTGCAACTCATTACGGACAAACGAATTCATGTCCTTGATAACCCGCAGCCTCTCGGCGAACATGCGGCTCCGTTCCTTTTCGTAGTAGAAGACGACGGCGGCCGCTCCCAAGGCGAGGATCAGGTCGTCGGCGAACATCCAAGTGGGGTGCTGCACCAAGACAAGGTCGGCGCCGTATCCGACAATCAGCACAAGGGAAAAAGCCAGACCGGCAAGGAAAATGCGGTTCCGCACCGAAGGTATGGCACTCATCATTGAGCACTTCCAAGCTTTCTCCAATCATAACGCCGTTGTCGGAGGTCGAACATTGAGAACCGGAGTTCCGGGCGAGCCGCCGTTGATAATCGAAGTCGTCCCCAACACGTTCCCGCCCGCGCAAGGGTTGCAAAACTCTTCACATTGACATCGGTTCCGAAACCGGGATATGTTCAGCCGCACGATCAAAACGATCGCGCAAAGGTTCCAGCCCCGCGGATGCCCTGCCGTTTTCGTGGCGACTCGGCGCGCAAATCACATTCTCTGTAAGTAAGGAAGCTCATGAATCGCATTCGCTCTGGTTGTGGTTTTGGAAAGACTCTGTGTGCGCTGCTGGCGAGCGCACTCGCCACCGTGGTCTTGTATACTCCGCTTTCACGCGCGCAGGACACTCCTTCGGCCGCCCTCACGCAGATCAGTTCCGACCCGTTCACCATTGGCCCGGGACAGCACGCAACTGAAGTTGAGCCACACATGCTTGCGAACGGCACAACTCTGGTGGCGGCCTTCCAAACCGGGCGCATCGTAAACGGCGGCGGGACCGCGATCGGGTGGGCAACCTCCACCGATGGTGGCACTTCCTGGGCGCACGGATTCTTGCCGGGACTGACCACGGGCAATGGCGGCGGTCCTTACGACGCGGCCAGTGACCCTGCGGTGGCTTTTGACGCGAAGCACGGCGTGTGGATGATCGCGTCCCTTCCGATTTCGAACACGAAGCAGACCTCCGCCGTGGTGGCGAGCCGCTCCACCGACGGTGGATTCACCTGGGACAATCCGGTCAGCGTTGGTCCCAACGTGGCCAGCTCCGACAAGAACTGGATCGTGTGCGACAGCAATTCCGCGAGCCCGTTCTACGGCAACTGTTACACGGAGTGGGACAATCCCAGCACCGGAGATGGGATCCTGATGAGCACCTCTAGCGATGGCGGTCTCACTTGGAGTTCGGCGACAGGCACGACGAACCGCGCCACCGGCATTGGGGGCCAGCCGCTGGTGCAGCCCAGTGGAACCGTGGTCGTGCCCATTGAGACGAATGGCATGTCGTCATTCACCTCGACCGATGGCGGCAAGACGTGGTCGAAGCCGGTGACTATTTCCAGCATACAGAGTCACACGGACGCCGGGGGCATTCGCAGCGGCCCGCTGCCCTCCGCTGCCGTAGATGGAACGGGGACAGTCTGGGTGGTATGGGAAGACTGCCGCTTCCGCAGCAAGTGTTCGACCAACGATCTGGTCTACAGCACATCGAGCGACGGTGTGAAGTGGTCGAAAGTGACGCGTGTTCCCATTGACGTCACCACCAGCACGGTAGACCATTTCATTCCCGGCGTCGGCATTGACCCGGCTACTTCAGGTGCCACGGCGCACGTCGCCATTCACTACTATTTCTACTCTAAGTCCAACTGTACGCAGTCTACCTGCCAGCTCTTTGTCGGTTACGTGTCTTCTCACAATGGTGGAAAGACCTGGACCGCTCCAGTGACCTTGACCGGTGCGATGCAGCTCAAGTGGCTGCCCAACTCGCAGAACGGGCTGATGGTCGGGGACTATATTGCGACGGTTTTCAACAACGGCGTGCCCCACGGCGTGTTCGCGGTAGCTGCGGCGAAGTCGGGATCGACGTTCAACGAAGCGATGAATACCGCGCAGGGGCTGACGGTGGCTGAGGCCGGTCCACAGTTCTCCTCGGCTGGCGATAAACCGGTGCACAAGCTCTCCGACGTGATTGAGAAGGAGCGTCCAGAAAAGGGCGTGATGCCACCCTCGAAGCGTGCCGCGAAACGGAGCGCGAAGTAGAAACGGGAGACTCGAGTCGGCCACAGGCGGCGTTGATTCTGGATGTTGCAGGGCATCGCGGAGGCGGTGCCCTGCAACCAGTCATGCATTTCGCGAAGACTGGAGGCCCTCGATCGATCCGATCAACGGGCGGTCGCAATATGCACGACGACTAACGGCCGCTCTTGAACTGGTCGTCGATCTCCACCTGATATCCGGTGGCCATTTTGTTGGTTTCGTTGGCCATGCCGACGACGGCCATCAACTCTTTGAACATGGCGTCGGTCATGCCTTTCTTCTGGGCGGAGACAGTGTGGGAAGCGATGCAGTAGTGGCACTGGTTGGTGATACTGACGGCGACGTAGATCATTTCTTTTGTGAGAGGGTCCAGTGCGCCGGGGGCCATGATCTGCTTGATGTCTTCCCAAGTGCGCTTGAGGGTGGCGGGATCGTGGGCGATCGCCTTCCAGAAATTATTGATCCAGTCGGTCTTACGGGTGGCCATGATGTCGTCGTAGATGGCGCGGACTTCGGGGGATGCGTCTTTGTATTCGATGAGGCCGAGGGTCGACATGAGGATCTCCGATTGTGAGGAAGATTAGTTCAAAAACAACCGCTCACCGCGGAGCGCGCTGAGAAGGCCGCTGAGTTCCCAGACAAAAGCCTCACAAACACTCTTCTACGGTTCACTTGTTTGGTAATTCTCCAGCCAGCAACTTCTCCAGTTGCGCTGCTGGAACTCTGACGCCTACATAGAAGTGGCCGAACAGGGCGTAGACGGCGCTGACTTCGTCGAAGCGCATTTCGTAGATCAGTTTCTTGAAGACCAGGGGCTCGTCGGCGAAGAGGTCGACGCCCCACTCCCAGTCGTCGAAACCAATGGAACCGCTGATGATCTGTTTGACCTCTCCAGCGTAGCGGCGGCCGATCATTCCGTGATCGCCCATCTGGCGGGCACGCTCCTCGATGGGGAGTTTGTACCAGTTCTTATCCTCGCCGCGGCGCCGGTCCATGGGATAGAAGCAGGCATAACGCTGCGCCGGAATTTCGGGATAAAGCCGAGGACGCATGGCTTCGCTATGGCGGTTCAGTTTGCAGGCGATTTCGGCTTTCCACTGGTCGGAGTGCGGCTCGATGCCTTGATCGGTGAGCTCTTTATAAATCTTGAGTGTGGAGTCGTAAAGGCCGAGCTCAATGATGGACAAGTACGATGTCGTGGGCTCGAGGTAATCGCTGAGGCGCAGGTTGGCCAGTTGGAGTTCGGCCTGGTTGAGATCGGCAAACGATTCGCGAAAGTGGATCAGCATGAGGTCGCCCTTGTGACCGATGAGCGAGAAGAGGGCGGACTGGCCACCCGACTTCTTCTCCATGGCGGCAAGGGCGTCGGAGGCTTCTTGAGCGATGGCGGATTTTTCGGAGGCGGGCAGAGCCCGCCAGGCGGGCCAGCGGAGGCGCATCATCTGATGCAGAACGCTATAGCCCTCGGTGGTAAGCGGGACCGCGGGAAACTCGGCTGCGGCTTGGGGACGAGGTTGGTGGGTGGTGGTCATGCGAGCCTCTTTCCAGACAGTGCTTCCAGGGACAAAGAGATATTGTACGCGGTGCGATTCTGGGCCGTCACGCGGGGCACTCTCTCAGAAGGGAGAACTGGCGCGGGCAGACGCGCAATCAAACGGGGACTCGGGTCCAGTCCTTATTGACATTGCGGGGAAAAACATTTTTCATACATGGCGACAGTGCTCTACTAATCCGATTTAGTTGCCAATGGGAGCCTGCCAAGACGGAGGTCTTACCCAATGCCATTTTCCGCACGTTACCCATCGTCTCGATCGTTCCCGCTCATCCCTGGCGCAAGGTTCAGAAGGACAATCGCCGCCGCATTTCTGGGGGGAGGAATCTGTGTGGTGCTGAGCGCGGCTCTGTTCGCACAGACGGAGCCGGGGCGAATTCCGGCGAGCGCAGGGTCCAGCATTGCGGACACCAGTCTCGACGCCCGGGTGGAATCGATTCTGCAGACGATGACACCGGAAGAAAAAATTGGACAGTTGGTGCAGTACTCCGCGGGCCAACCGACGGGGCCGGGAACGGGACGGACGGACTATGACGACATGATCGCGCGGGGGCAGATCGGATCGCTGCTTAACGTGATCGAACCGCGCGAGATCAACAAATACGAAAAGATTGCGATGGAGAAGGCGCGGCTGCACATTCCCATTCTGTTTGGGCTCGATGTGATTCACGGATTTAAGACGGAGTTCCCGATCCCGCTGGGACTGGCGTCGACGTGGGATCCGTCGATCGTGGAGAAGGCTTCACGGGTGGCGGCCATGGAGGCATCGGCGGACGGCATCCGGTGGACCTTTTCGCCGATGGTGGACATTGCGCGGGATGCGCGCTGGGGGCGGATGGCGGAAGGTGCGGGGGAAGATCCATATCTGGGATCGGCGATGGCTGCGGCATACGTGAGGGGTTATCAAGGATCGCGCCTGGATGCGCCCGACAGCATTGCGGCGTGCGCCAAGCACTATGTCGGCTACGGAGCGGCTGAGGGCGGCCGCGACTACAACAGCACCGAGATTTCCGAACATACGTTGCGGCAGTTCTACTTGCCGCCGTTTCATGCGGCAGTGGAAGCGGGGACAGCATCGCTAATGAGCGCATTCAATTCCATGAACGGAGTGCCGTCCTCGGCGAATCCATTTACGTTGAAGCAAGTCCTGCGAAAAGAATGGGGATTTCGTGGTTTGGTGGTGAGCGACTGGAACTCCGTGGGAGAACTCATCCAGCAAGGTGTTGCGGCAGACGGGCCGACGGCGGCACGGAAAGCTTTCCTGGGGGGCGTGGACATGGATATGGTGAGCAGCCTTTACCATGACCACTTGCAGCAACTGCTGGGATCGCGGCAGGCGATGCCGGCTGAACTAGACGAAGCGGTGCGGCACGTGCTGCGCGTGAAGCTCGCGCTGGGCCTGTTCGAACATCCTTATGTTGACGAGAACGCGGCGGCGAAAGCGCTTTATCATCCGGAAAGCATTGCGCTGGCGCAGGAGGCAGCCGAACATTCGTTGGTGCTGCTCAAGAACGCGAGTGGGCCGGGGGGCAAGGCGCTGCTGCCACTGGCCGGTGGAATCCAAAATATCGCGGTGATCGGACCACTCGGCGACGATTCATCTTTTCCCAACGGAGCGCCGAATGGGTCGGGGCCACGCGTTTCATTCACGGCGGCGCTGACGAAACGAGCGGGCGCGGGCCACGTGTCTCGTTTCAAAGGCTCCGGAATTCTCGACGGCAGCGACGCGGACATCGCAGCCGCGGTGGCGGGGGCGCAAAAGGCCGATGTCGTGGTCCTGACGCTGGGGGAGAGCCCGGATATGAGCGGGGAGGCGGCGTCGCGGGCGAATCTCGGGCTGCCAGGCAGGCAGGAGGAGTTGCTGGAAGCCGTGGTTCACACAGGCAAGCCCGTTGCATTGATTCTGTTCAGCGGTCGGCCGTTGACGGTGCCTTGGGCTTTTGAACATGTGCCGGCCGTGATCGCGGCGTGGCTGCCGGGGATGGGTGGCGGGCCTGCACTGGCGCGGACGCTGTTCGGCGATGTGAATCCCAGTGGAAAACTCGTGGTTAGCTGGCCGCGCACGGTGGGGCAGGAGCCGCTCTATTACAACGCGCTCAACACAGGGCGCCCGGCGGGCGATGTGGACCTGACGCGTCCACCGACTGACTTGGTCAGCAAGTATGTGTCGCGATATCTCGACGAACCGAACAGTCCCCAGTTCCCTTTTGGCTTTGGCGGTTCTTACACCAGTTACTCTTATGGAAAGTCCACGATCAGCACGCCACGTCTGAGCGCAACGGAGCTGAATAAGAGCTTGAGCGCGGGAGTGGAGGGAGCGCCGGCCATGACCGCCGAGGCGGAGGTGACCAACACGGGATCACGAGCCGGCGAAGAGACGGTGCAACTCTACATTCGACTGCGGGGGACGAGTCTTGCGGAGCCGGTACGCATGCTGAAGGGATTCCAGAGAGTGGCGCTCGCTCCGGGAGAAACCAAGAAGGTGAAGTTTGAGTTAAAGCCGGAAGCGTTTGCCATCTGGAACGACCGCAACCAGCTTGCTGCCGAAATGGCCAAGGTTACGGTCTGGATCAGTCCTGATTCCGCGCACGGGTCGGCTGCAGAAGCAGAGATTCTGCCGTAGAAATCCAGTCTCGATCGAGACCAAGTTCGAGCCTCATTTGCAGGGCGGCGTTCTGCTCGTCTGACAGCGAAGGCGAAGGGAGCGTCCGCACCACTCTCAGAACGTGACGCCGACGGCCCCGGTGATCAGGTTGCTCTTCCAGTTGTACAGGCTGCTGGGATTCCCGAGGTTCTGCTGGAACTTGAAGTAGCGGGTTTCGTAGGTGCCTTTGACATACCACCACTTGCCGAAGGTGTAGCCCACGCTTCCGCGCACGGTGTAGCCATGGTCGAAGCTCGGCTTAGGCAATGCGACCTTGGACAGCGGAGACACTTTGTAGTGCGGAGTAAATTCCGGTTCGCCCCGCGCTTCGACGAAGGCGCGCTTGCCGGGGCCGAACTTATATTTGATGACGACAGGCAGTTCGAGCAGATTCATGTTGTCGCGATTCAGCACCTGGTTATCGAGCGTCGCCGGGGGCATCAGAATCTTGCGGATCTCGGCGTTCACGCCAATCGAGAAATTGTGGGCTCCGAAGGCTACGCCGCCGTACACAGCATATTCCTTGGAGTGATTGGCGATATCGGTGGGAACGCGAACTTCGCCACCGGCCACGATGCCAGGGCGTTCCGTCTTCACCGAGGGTTTGATCACCGTCACTTCGCCGTTGAGGTCGATGACCGTGCCCGTGACCGAGGCGGTGGCGCCAAACTGGTCGGAGGTCTGGCCGACGTTCAGGTCGAGGGTTCCTCGTTGACAGTAGGCCGGAACCGTGGCCAAGAGAAATAAGAGAAATAAACTCGTGCGGATCAGATCCGCCTTGCCGGGCTTCATCAATACGTTCCCTCCCCTAGTGGAGTGTACACTCCCGCGAATCCCGGCGGACAGCGAGCGGCGGGGTCCCCGAGGCATGGAGTCTATGAGCTGAAGCTTTTCGGTGCTGCTTGTTGTCTGATGCAGAGAAGGACACTGGCGTTTTGTGGGTGGATCAAGAAGGGCGCACCGAGACCTCGCGGGCGGGTGCCTGGACACCAGAAAACCGCCGAGCGGGCGCCCGGCGGCCCACTAAGACAGGATGTTACGAGCCTTGCTTTTCCAGAACCGTCTCGGCCTTCTTGGCGGCCATCTTTTCCTTGCGGTAGGCCCGGGCAGCGTCGCCG
>Ga0207928_1000017_pt1 | contig 12987 bp, 11 predicted proteins | sample NGESurshal072012_9_FD_184457 | JGI IMG/M metagenome (GOLD analysis project Ga0207928, IMG submission 184457) | Arctic peat soil microbial communities from Barrow, Alaska - NGEE Surface sample 210-2 shallow-072012 (SPAdes) | ecosystem: Environmental > Terrestrial > Soil > Wetlands > Peat ... | reverse complement strand
GATCGAACACGCAGTAGCTTATTTTGGCTCACGCGTGCTCTACCCCTCGCGTCCGGCTCCCGAAGATACTTCGCCGCTATCCCGTGCGGGCTGCGAAAAAGCAGCACAGGCAGCGATTCGCGCCGACGAGTGCAAGTTTGAGTCCGCCGCTCAGGACTTCGGTTACCGCATCGGTAGTCGGATCTATGACGCGTATCTCGCGGGAAAAGTCACGCCGGGCAACTTGCGCCGCCTCTTCCTGGCCCACCTCAACGAGCCCGGCCTGGCTCGAAAAGTCTGCATCGCGGTAGTTGCCAAGCTGCGCTCCATGTCGCGTCTGCTCTCGCGATCCGCCCATGTCTGATTCCATATCTCCAGCGAAATGCTAATCTAAGACCTCGCCCCGCCTGAATGCCGGGTGCCGAGTGCTTCTTGAACGCCGAATCCATTCGCAAGCTTTTCGAACAAGTACGCGAAGGCAGCCTTAAGCCTGACGATGCAGTCGCTCGCCTGCGGCATATGCCGTTCGAGGATCTCGGCTTTGCCAAAGTCGACCATCATCGCGCCCTGCGAAACGGCATGCCTGAGATCATCCTCGGAGAAGGCAAGACGCCAGCGCAGGTCGCCGGCATCTTCGCCCGCCTTGCCAAACACGGCGGCAACATTCTGGCCACACGCACCAACCAAAAGCAATTCGCCGCCGTAAAGAAAAAAGTTCGCTCCGCCGAATATCGCGACCTCGCCCGAGCCATCGTGCTGCAGCGCGATCCCAAGAAATACGGCAAGGGCATCATCGCCGTTGTGTCCGCCGGAACCAGCGACATTCCCGTGGCCGAAGAGGCCGTCGTCACCGCTGAGGTGATGGGCAATGAGGTTGAGCACTTTTATGACGTCGGCGTCGCCGGTATTCACCGCCTGCTGGCCAACCGCGAAGCGCTGACTCGTGCCCGCGTGGTGATCGTCTGCGCCGGCATGGAAGGCGCGCTGCCCAGCGTCGTTGGAGGCCTCGTCGGCGTCCCCGTCATCGCTGTCCCCACCAGCATCGGATACGGCTCTTCGTTCCAGGGACTGGCGGCGCTGCTCGGCATGCTCAATTCGTGTGCTTCGAACGTCAGCGTGGTCAACATCGACAACGGTTTTGGCGCTGGGTACGTCGCCTCGCTCATCAACCGCTTGCCATAAACGTCAAGGAGGAAACCATGCCTATCGCGCTTTCACCAGAGGTGAAGCAATTGATGGATCGCCCCAACTTCGCTCACCTCGCCACGCTCATGCCCGATGGATCTCCACAGGCCGTTCCGGTATGGGTTGGACGTGAAGGGGATCACGTCGTCATCTGCACGGGGGAGAACTCGCTGAAGGCGAAGAACACGCGCCGCGACCCGCGAGTCGCGCTGTCGATTGTGGACTTCGCGAACCCGTACGAGGAAGTTCAGATCCGCGGTCGCATCAGCGAGCGCCGCCCAGATCCAGACCTGAACACCATGGATCCGATTTCCCACAAATACACCGGGAAGCCCTTCCCGTTCCGCACTCCAGAGGGACGAGTCGCTCTGATCGTTGAAGTGGAGAAGGTGCGCTATACAAAACTGCCGTTCGAACACACGCCGCCGAAATGAGAAAAGGCGCGGCTTGTGGCCGCGCCTCCTCCGTCACCGCTGCTTCAACTTTACAGTCCCTGCTGGCCTCGGTTCATTCGACCTGCAGTTTGTTGTCCACGCTAAAAGCGCCGAAGAGCTGGTTGGCTTTGAGTCCGGCGATCGTCTTGTCCATCGAGCTATCGACCGAGCCGTAGAGCGTCACATGACCGTTTGTCACGATGATGCGAATCGGACGCGCCGGATCCATCGCGTACTTGCTCAACACCGAGTCGCTATAGATGACCCGCATCGCCCGCAAGCGCAGCCCGTCGTCGAATATCGAAACCGGCTCGACCGAAACGTTGTCGATCACATCTTTTACGCCCGGCATGTTCGCGATGTCCGCCAGAGCTTCGTCGCGGCCAATACCAGTTCGATCCTGACCCTCGACCGTGACCACTCCGTCCTTCACTCCCAGTGCGAAGTAGTCGAACGTGTTGTCGTAGCCTACGCGCACGTAACGCAGTTTCTTGGCCAGTTTCTGCTCAAGTTGTGCGTCCGGCACATTCGGGCCCGCCACGGTCACCAGGTTGCGTACACCCTGCGCCTTCGCGGTCTTGCGTGCCAATTTTGCGGCGTCGAGTTTGCCCTGGTAGAGATCGACCGTCCCAGTTAGGGTTACGATCCCGTCCTCGACGCTAGCTTTTACATCGCCGAACTGGCTCTTGCCCGCCAGTTTCTGCGTGACGGTCGTCTGAATTTGATTGTCGTAGCGGGTCGCGGCCGGCGTCTGAGCCAACGACAGTGCGCCCATTAGCCCTACTGCGAAAAATGTACCCACCAGTTTCCTCAACGAATTCTTCCTTGTTGCAGTCATAAAGGTCACCTCCGACCCATTGACGAATCTTTACGAATTAACTGCATGGTTAATTCATTCGATGCGGAGGGATGGGCGAGAGATGCATCGTGAAGCAACTCGAAACGGGCTGCCATTGGCAGGCAGCCCGTCTTGCGAAACTTGTTGTGCGGTATCGGGTTCTTACAAACAGGAAGCAGACGTATGTCTGTTAAAACTTTTGCGTCGCTGTCAAGGAAACTGAACGCGCGCCCAATTTCCCGCTCACTTTCCGACCGAGGACCAATCCGTCAGCAGTACCGCTTGCCCGCCCTTCACCACTGTCGGATAGACGCTGTCGAAACCTTTGTGGTCGGTGGAACTGTAGTCGAGAACGAGCCGCGGACCCAGACCAACGTTCAAGTCGTGAATCGACTCGATGGCAGCGATGAACTTTTCCCGCGTCACATCTTTTCCTCCCCGCTTCAGTCCTTCGACCAGCACCATGGCGTCGACAAACCCTTCGAAACTCACAAAGCTGGGCGCTTCACCGGGAGAGTATTTCGCCAAGCATTTTCGGTATAGCGCGACCGTAGGGTAGTCGGTGCGATCATAGGGCGGCATCACTTGCGTAATAATTGTTCCTTCCGCATCCGGACCAGCTTCCGTTATGAATTTCTCGGTGCCCACGAAAGACACCGTGAGGAACTGTGGCCTCCAGCCTGAAGCGTGCGCCCGTTTCACGATCGCTGCTGCCGACGCGTACGGCCCTACCATCACGACGGCTTGCGGACGAGCTGCCATTACCTCTTTTAGCCCCTCGTCAATCTCCACACTTCCGCGGGTGAAGTGACCGAGACCTACGGGCGTAGCATTGTGTTTTTGCAGGGCCAGTTTCACGCCGTCCAGGACGGCTTTGCCGAAAGGATCATCCTGGTAGAGGACACCAATCTTGCGGATGTTCTGGTCCCAAAGCTTATCCACCTGCTCGCGCGTCTCATCGTAATAAGAGGCGCGAACGTTGATGACCTCATGCTTGAGCGGCTCGTAGAGCAGTTGCGCGCCGGTGAACAGCCCTACAACCGGAATCTTGTCCTCCTGGGCCATAGGCACGTAGACCTTGGCGGTGGGTGTGCCCACAAAGAAACCCAAAGCAAAGACGCGCTCTTTGGTCATGCGCTTAAAACAGGCGGGAGCTTTGTCGGGATCGTAGCTGTCGTCAAAGGCCTGCAGTTGAACCTTGCGGCCAAATACTCCACCTTCTTCGTTGATCATGTGGAGGTAGGCGGACGCGCCCATGACGGTTTGTCGGCCCAGGAAACTCACCGGCCCATCGAGCGCCGAGCACGACCCAATCAAAACACTGGTATCGGTGACGCCCGGCGTCTGCGCCCGAGCAGCCGAGATTGAGATGACAAATGCGAAAAGCAGAAATAGCGCAACGCGCGCAGGAAAACAGGCGCACCCCGTCCTATAACGGTTCATCCGCAAACTCCCTCTTCCAAGCATTTCCCCCGCACTGGGCTACACTTGCTGAGGTTCCATGTTGTATGTGCGTGAGATCAGTGAGGTCATTGTGTCATGGCGAGAGGGGCCACGCTACGTTGGCGACTCACCAAAGTAACCCACAGCGGCGCGGCTCATTCCGCGTAAGTGCACTTCTATTTTCGGATTCGGCCAGGCTGCACGGCGACCCTGGTTTTGGGCTTGGTTTTGAAAGCAGCACCACTAAAGCACCAGTATCCGGCCAGAGATCCTCCCGCGAACACTGACCATAGAATCGTGTCCGTCCACGAGGCATATTGCTCCAACCCAAGATTGGCCAGGTCCCAGAAGGTGAGAGGCCACACGAGGGTGACGTACACCCCAACCACCACCAACACCGCCGTTAGACCTACGCCCACCGCCAAGGCACCCGCCGACAGGCTTTCAAACAGCAGCATGCTCCAGTGCTGATCGGTGGGATCGGGCTTGCCGGCAGAGCCGGATCGCGATCGTTGAACAAGCGGCGACAATGGTCCTCCTCTGAACGGGCAAGCCCACGGGGCGCGGGCCCGCCAACATAGAGGATAAAGATCGATCCGGCAGCCCACCAAGTTACGAAAGACCGCGGATTTGCGCCCGGTTCGGAACCCTTCATTTTGGAATTACCCCCGTAACCTTTCGAGCTAGTACTCCGCGTTCTACCATGCCCTTGCACTGCGTATTTCGAGGGGGCAATTCGCAGATGGGTGAACGTGTCACCCGATCAGGAGGGACGGATCTTTCCCGCGCCAGCCGGCTGCAAAAAGCGCTGGCCAGCGGAGCTCCGCCTTCGTTTGTCCAGCCGGAAAACGTTGCGCCTTCGGGCAACGGAACGTGCTCCGATCATTCCTGCCCTCTGCCTCCCCTCTTCGAACCTTTCGCCAAGACTTCACAGGGCGCAGAGACCCGCCTTCAGTTTCTGGAACAGGTATGCCAGGCGTCGCCCGATGGATTGAGCATTGCCGACAGCTCCCACCGCGTGCTGTGGGCGAACGAGACCTTCGTCCGCATGTTCGACTACTCGGCCGCCGAGGTGGTCGGGCAGCTTCTGGAAAATCTCGTCGTGCCTCCCGACCGCCTGGCCGAGTCGCGATGGGTGACAGAAGCCCTGGCCCGAGGCGAACGCATCACTCTGGAAACCCAGCGCAGGAAAAAAGACGGAGCCCTGCTCGATGTTTCCGTCTCCTGTGCGCCGCTGCTGCTGGATGGAAAGATGGCCGGGTTCTACGCCGGCTATCACGACATTTCCGATCGCAAGCGAGTCGAAGCGCTGAGCTCTGCCCTCTACCGCGTCGCCGAGAAAAGCAGCAGCGCTCACGACCTGCAACAGTTCTTCGCCGCGGTGCACAGCATTGTCGATGAGTTGATGTACGCGCGCAATTTCTACATCGCGCTCTATGACTCAGCGAACGAGTTGCTCACCTTTCCTTATTTTGTCGATGAGCAGGATTCTGCGCCGTCGCCGAAGAAGTTGGGCTGCGGGCTCACCGACTATCTCATCCGCGCCGGGCAACCGCTGCTGGCAACGCCTGAGGTGCTCGAGGCCATGGTCCAGCGTGGCGAAGTGGCGCGCAATGGCTCGCGTTCGCTCGACTGGATGGGTGTTCCTCTCAAGGTCAACAACCATACGTTTGGAGCGCTGGTGGTGCAGACCTACTCTAAGAACATCCGCTATGGCGAGCGCGACAAAGAGGTTCTCACTTTTGTGGCACGTCAACTGGCGAGCGCGGTCGAGATCAAGCGTAACGAGCAGGCGCTCCGTCGCTCCGAAGCGCGCTACCGCTCACTGGTGCAGAGTTCGGTATACGGGATCTACCGGTCGAGTCTGGAAGGACGGTTCCTGGATGTAAATCCAGCGCTGATCACGATGCTGGGCTACAACTCGGCCGAAGAAGTATTGTTGCTCGACCCGGAGAAAGACGTGTTCGTTCATTCGGAAGAGCACACCCACCTGATCGAAGAATTTCGCCGGACCGGCCGCCTGGATGGCATTGAGTTGAAGTGGAAGCGCAAAGATGGCAGCGCAATCACGGTGCGCATCAGCGGCCGCGCCGTCAGCAGCGCCGACGAGCCCGCGGACGTGCTGGAAGCGATTGCCGAAGATGTTACCGACCGCCGCGTACTTGAAGATCAGTTCCGCCAGGCGCAGAAAATGGAAGCCGTGGGACGCCTCGCCGGCGGTGTGGCGCATGACTTCAACAATCTGCTCATGGTCATCAGCGGATATGCGGAAGTCATTCTGGCGAACCTCAACCCGGATCATCCCTTGCATGAAAAGGGCAGGGCCATTCAATTAGCTGCCGACCGCGCTACCACTCTGACGCGGCAACTGCTGGCCTTCAGCCGCAAGCAACTGCTGGAACTCAAAGTTGTCGATGTCAATGCCATCGTGACTGACATGGAGCGTTTGCTCCGGCCCCTGATCGGTGAAAACGTGGAGTTCGTCACCAGCCTGGCTCCTGACGCAGCTCACACCCGTGCCGACGCCGGACAACTGGAGCAGGTGCTGATGAATCTGGTGGTCAACGCCAAGGACGCTATGCCCAGCGGCGGAAAGATCACGGTCCTGACTCGGAATATCGTCGTGGATGAGAGCCATCACCGCGGGCAGACCTTCATCCGTCCCGGCAACTACGTCATGCTCTCGGTCAGCGACACCGGCATGGGCATGGACAAGGAAACGCAGTCGCGAATCTTTGAGCCGTTCTTTACCACCAAAGAAAAAGGGAAAGGCACGGGGCTGGGACTCTCCACGGTCTACGGAATCGTCAAGCAAAGCGGAGGATATGTGTTGGTGCAGAGTGAAGAAGGGCGCGGCTCTGTCTTCCAGATTTACTTGCCGCGCGCCGAAGGTATCGCCGAGAAGCACGCGGCTCCGGTGGCGCACGCGGCCTTAGGAGGCACGGAGACTGTGCTGTTGGTCGAAGACGAAGAATCGGTTCGTCAACTCGTGCGGGAAACCCTGGCCGCGAAGGGCTACCGGGTGGTGGAGGCGGAAAACGGCGAGGCCGGCATGGGAGCAGCTGCCCTACACGAAGGTGAGATCGACCTCGTAATCACCGATGTTGTCATGCCCGGTATGGGCGGCCGCGAATTAGTCAAGCAACTCGCTCAGACGCGCCCCAACACCAAAGTGCTTTATCTCTCCGGATACACCGAGGACGCGATTCTCAGTGAGGGCACGATCGAGACCGGTGCCGCGTTCCTGCAGAAACCCTTCACCCTACAGAACTTGTCGCGCAAGGTAAGAGAAGTCCTGGGATAGTCAGTATCCCCGTTTTCCCCGATCTCATCTGCCACGAATTAGCTTTCATCCCATGCAACTTTTTCCCAACCCCTGCGTCCTATTTGTTTGAAGATGGGGCGTGTGAATCCGTTTGACGCGGATTCGCGTATAAAGGACAGGGGCTCTCATGCTGATCAAGAAAGCGGAAGACATTCGTTCGTCGGAGATTACTCCTAAGAGTCTGTATCTGAATCGCCGCAAGTTTCTAGCGGGGACGGCGATCGCGGGAGCTGCGGCGGCAACAGGACTTGGTCTGCGCGAGATCATTTCGCCTTCGGCTACGGTGCTGGCGGGAAACAAGATTGACGGCATCAAGAAGAGCCCTCTGAGCACGACCGAAACCGTCACCCCCTACAAAGACGTCACCAACTACAACAACTATTACGAGTTCTCCACTGAAAAAGACGAGCCCGCCAAGCTCGCCCAGAAATTCCGCACCCGCCCGTGGAAAGTGAAGATCGATGGCTTGGTCGACAAGAAACAGGAACTCGATGTGGACGCGATCCTCAAGATGGCGCCACCCGAGGAGCGCATCTACCGCCACCGCTGCGTGGAAGGATGGTCGATTGTCGTTCCCTGGGTCGGCTTCTCGCTGAGCGAACTGATCAAGCGCGTGAGTCCCACCAGCAAGGCGAAGTTTGTCGAGTTCACCACGCTTCTCGATCTAGCCCAGATGCCGGGCCAGCAGCGGAATGTACTTCAGTGGCCGTACGTCGAGGGCCTCCGCATGGACGAAGCGATGAATCCGCTGGCGCTGCTTTGCTTCGGCATGTACGGCGAAGAACTTCCCAATCAGGACGGCGCTCCGATCCGCATCATTGTCCCGTGGAAGTATGGTTTCAAGAGTGCGAAAGCGATTGTGCGCATCCGTTTCACCGACAAGCAGCCGCTAAACAGCTGGAATATTTCCGCGCCCATGGAATACGGTTTCTATTCCAACGTGAATCCGAATGTGGATCATCCCCGCTGGAGTCAAGCGAAAGAACGGCGGCTCGGCGAATTCTCCAAGCGTCCGACCCTGATGTTCAACGGCTACGCAGATCAGGTCGCCAGCCTCTACAGCGGGATGGACCTGAAAAAGAATTTCTGATCGGCTTCCGTCTTCCGTCCCCGATTCTAAAGCGCGGAAGCTGAGTGCTTGCCACTGGATTGACGTGTTTTCCGAAAGCCGAGAGGCCGGACGCCGACAAGATGCGCCGCTATCTCAAACCCGTGATTTTCCTGGCGTGCCTGGCACCGCTCGGCTATCTCATCTGGAGAGGCTTGCACGCGCAACTCGGAGCCAATCCAATTGAAAAGATCACGCACAGCACCGGCGATTGCACCCTGACCTTCCTGCTCATCACGCTCTCCCTGACACCGCTGCGAAAACTGACCCGGCAGTACTGGCTGATCAACCTGCGCCGCATGCTCGGCCTCTTCGCCTTCTTCTACGGCACACTGCATTTGATGACCTATGTCTGGCTCGACAAATTCTTCGACTTCCACGAAATGCTCGCCGACATCGCCAAGCGCAAGTTCATCACCGCCGGCATGACAGCCTTTGCCCTGATGATTCCGCTTGCGCTGACGTCAACGAAGTGGTCCATCCGAAAACTGGGCGGGAAACGCTGGCAAGTCCTGCACCGCCTTATTTATTCCAGCGCTGCAGCGGGAGTCATCCACTATATCTGGCTGGTGAAAGCTGACTTGAAGAAGCCGCTGGAATACGCGTTCGTGTTGGCGGTGCTCATGCTCTATCGGATTACCGCCTGGATCGGGGCGCGCACAGCAACTGTCGGGAAAGTAAGCGCTTCCCAAAGCTAATCGCAAATGCAAAGGGCGCGACCGCTAAGAAACAGCCGGTCGCGCCCTGTCGTTTCTCGCCGCCTTACTTCTGTTTTCGCCGCAACGCACTCTTCGCGCCCGTTCTTACGTGCAACGCGGCCAGGTGCATTGCCGCCACGTTCGACTTGGCGGTGGAAGTTTGTTGGCCGAACGACCCGAGTCCAATTTGCCCACTGTCGACCTCGACGAACACGCTCGTGGAAGCGTCGACGGTGTAGGTGACCAGATTGAAAGCGTTCGTGGTAGCCGTGATCACGCCCCTGCCATTGATCGTCGTATCGGCAGTATAAGCGGAGACAAATTTCTGATCGAGGCTTGACAGTATGCCCTGCGGGGTCTGATCGCTGGAATCCACAATTCCCGTGAAAGTGCCGCTACTGTTTGTGAATTCGGCAATGTCGTCCTCTTCGCCATTGGTATTAATACCGGTCAGGTTGAATCCATAGCCCTGACCCGACGTGACGGTTGTGCTGGTCTGAGGATAGGCGATGCCGTCGGTGATTCCCCCGTTATCGATTTCGAGCAACTGCAGTCCTCCACTGGAGGGATAAGCCGCAAACTGGTAGTTGCCGGTAGAACCGCTGGTCCCGTTGGCGAAGCCATTCAGAGTAAGCACAGACCGTCCGCCGCTCAAAGCGGTATAGGTACCGCTAAAGCTGGTCACCTGAAAAGCACTGCCAGCATCGTTGATATCCTCCGTGGACGCGCTGGTGATCGCGCTCGTGCCATCGGTGACAATGAGACCTGCGGCTGTGAATGGTCCTTGCAAGCCGAGGTCGATTCCGGCCACAGTAAAGACGTTGGTTGTCGGAATCGAAGAAGACTGCGTGAACACGTCGCCCACAAATATAGGGAAGCTATCGGTTCCAATGAACTTCAAATGAGTGGAATCGACCGGGTACACATCGAAGGTATACGTGATCGGCGCCCCTCCGATGGTTGTGGTTAGGCTGGCAGTTCCGGGAACGGTTGCAAGGCTTACTGATCCGCTGGTAATCGTTAGATCGGTTTCACCGATAGAAATGCCGCGGTTATTGAAATCCTCAACTCCAGAAGTGATGTTGCCGCTGCCGTCCAGTGTGAATGCGCCAACCGTGGCGAGAGTAGGCTGGGCTCCGGTAGTGGTGTTAATGCTGGAGATTCCGGTGATGTTGAAGGCATAGGATCCGGTGATCTGGCCTTGCGTGACCGCCGACTGGAGGTCGAGAGTGCCGCTCCCCGTGCCATTGCCGTCAAACTCCGTGATCAATCCATGAGAGTTCGACGTCAGGACGAAGTCAACGGCAATCGAACTTCCAAACGGAGTCGAGGTGGTAAGAGTGGCTTGGCCACGCCCGTCGGAGGTGATCGTATAGGTCCCGCCGGTAATCGGCTGACCGATAACGGGAGCCGAGAACGTGGGATCGTTCATATCCACCGTGCCGCCGGTAATGCCACCACTGCCATTCGCGGTGAGAGTACCCACCGTCGTCAAGAATGCATAGTTGAAATCGCTGCCCGTTACCGAAAAGACGTACGTGCCATTCAGGTCGCTGTTGCTGAAACTCCCGCTAGGCGGCCCCACCGGAATGGTGACACCACTGCCGCTTCCGCACCCCGCTAGCACGGCTAGTGAAAAAAGAATGATGGGCAGAACGAGACGATTGCGTAACGACATAACATCCCCCCGACGAAAGGTTTGGTGCAGACTTGGGTCTTCTGGGCTCAGGCTAGCATGATTGAGTTGCCGCTAGATTCAACCCGGACCCAGAGAATAAGTAGCGCTGGAAGAGAAAACTTTCGAGGCTTTACATCTCTTTACGAAGCGAAGAAAAAAGCTGCGGCGTCAGGCTACGGATGCGCCTCAGCCTCCTGCCCGGCCAACTTGCGGAGAGACTCGTCGTAGGGAGCGCGGGCCAGTCCTTTTTCCGTGATGATCGCCGCGACATACTTCGCGGGGGTCACGTCAAACGCGGGATTCTCCACCTCGACGCCGTCCGGAACCATCTGCCTCCCGGCAATGTGGGTGACTTCCCGCGCATCCCGCTGCTCGATAGGAATCTGGCTGCCATCCGGACAGGCCAGATCGACAGTAGAAATCGGTGCGGCCACATAAAACGGAATGTTATGTTCCTTCGCCAGAATGGCGACCGTGTAAGTGCCAATCTTGTTGGCCACGTCGCCATTGGCGGCAATGCGGTCGGCGCCCACCACAATGGCTCCGATCTTGCCTTGCTTCATCATTACCCCGGCCATGTTGTCGGAAATCACCGTGGTGGGGATTCCGTCTTTCATCAGTTCCCACGCAGTCAGCCGCGAGCCTTGCAGAAACGGCCGGGTCTCGTCGGCATACACGTGAATCTTCTTACCCTGCTCGATGGCCGCACGGATTACTCCGAGCGCAGTCCCGTATCCCGCCGTAGCGAGCGCTCCTGCATTGCAGTGCGTGAGCACTCCGCCTGAGTCCGGCATCAGCGTGGCGCCGTGGCGTCCCATGGCCTGGTTGGCGGCAATGTCTTCCGCGTGCATGCGCTGCGCCTCTTCGATCAGATCCTGCTTGATCTGCGGAATGGGCCGGATGCGGATGCGCTCGAACTTCTCCTGCATGCGCCGAATCGCCCAGAATAGATTCACCGCGGTGGGTCGCGTCTTACTGATGAGGTCGCAGATCTGGTCGAAGTCGCGCTTAAGATCGCCCGACGATTCCGCTTTGGAATTGTTCACGCCCAATGCGATGCCCATTGCGGCAGCAACGCCGATCGCTGGCGCTCCGCGCACCACCATGTTGCGAATGACGTCGGCTACCTGCTCGTGCGTCTTGCAGGTGACATAAACTTCTTCGGTAGGCAGCTTCGTCTGGTCGATGAAGCGTACCCCTTTGTCGGTCCATTCGAGAGTCTGAATCATAGAGAAAGCCGTCGTAGAGACGTTGCTTGCAACGTCTGTCTCACCATAGTTCGTGATGCCGCCAGTAGAGACGTAGCAAGCTACATCTCTACGAAGCATTCAATTCATGAAACCTTATGTGCCTCGCAGCGGCTGCGCGGGCTATTCGTAACCGCCGGCCGCCCGCAAACCTCGCAAGCTGCCGCTACTGCGAAAATCCCGGGCCGCGTGTCGTCGTTCTGCAGGATGTGTTCCTTGCGCACGTCGTTCGCCGCGAAGATCGATACGAACGGCACGGCCCCGACCGCCTTCTCCACGTTCGGCCGGCCCTTGGCCTCTGCTCGCTCCACCAGGCACATCACGCCGACGATTTCGAATCCAAACTCGCGCGCCGCTTCAATGGCTTGCACCGTCGACGCCCCCGTGGTGCAAACATCATCCACAATCACCACTCGCGCGCCCTTCTCGCGGAAACCCTCAATGCGCTGTCCCGTGCCGTGCTGCTTTTCAGCCTTGCGCACCAGAAAGCCGTCCAACTCGCCGCTCACCACCGAGACCGCAACCACAATGGGGTCCGCACCCATGGTCAACCCACCGATGGCGCGCGGCTTCCATCCGCGCTGCCGGATCTCTTCGAAGAAGACCTCTCCGGTTAGGCGCGATCCCTTCGCGTCCAGCGTGGTGGTCCGGCAGTCAATGTAGTAGTCGCTGGTTCCGCCGGAAGAGAGTTTGAACTCGCCCAGCCGGAATGACTTGTGAGCGAGCGTACTCAGCAGTTTCTGACGCGGAGAATGCATGAAAATCTACAATAACACGGCAGGTGACTTCCAGCCTTCCTCTTACGGCAACGGTTTCCATCCTCATGGATCTCGCGCGGAGGATCTGTCGCTGCGCGCGCGCGACGGACCCACTCTGCGTGGTAACCTGAACTCTTACAGTGACCGTGAAAAATCGCGGCACGCGGCGTCTGGATGATTTTGAATCGAGGTCTAGTCTTGCGGAGTCTTCGTAGGAATTCTCTTGCCCTTCTTGTTGGTTTGTTTCTTTCCGCACTCGCGATGAACGTGTTGGTTCCGGTGGTTTCCGCCGAC
>Ga0207928_1000016_pt1 | contig 13250 bp, 12 predicted proteins | sample NGESurshal072012_9_FD_184457 | JGI IMG/M metagenome (GOLD analysis project Ga0207928, IMG submission 184457) | Arctic peat soil microbial communities from Barrow, Alaska - NGEE Surface sample 210-2 shallow-072012 (SPAdes) | ecosystem: Environmental > Terrestrial > Soil > Wetlands > Peat ... | reverse complement strand
TCATGGCTGCTCATTGTAAGGGTTCCCGGGCAAGAGACAAGCAAAATCCATCGCCAACCGACCGCACGCAATCTGCGGATGTTGTGATTTCCATTGCGATGTGATCGGAGTCACGGTGCCCTTAAACTGCGGGCGTCCACTATAGTGGTGAGTCGTTTCCGGGAGGAATTTTGCAGACAGAGTCAGGTAAGGGACGCGGTCTTATTGTTGCTGGGGTAGTGAGTCTTCTCGCGATCTTGGTCCTGCAATTGGCGTTGTCGATCCGGCAGGAATCGATCACATGGGATGAGGACGATCATCTTTATTCCGGATACATGTCGTGGAAGACGGGCGATTTTGGGCTGAATCCTGAGCATCCGCCGATGGTGAAGATGCTGGCGGCGCTGCCGATACTGGGCATGGACCTGAAGGTTCCCGCGCTGCAGCGGCGCAACTTTAAGCAGGAAGCGTTTCTTGGTGGGAAGGACTTCCTGTTCAAGAACGACGCCGACACCATGCTGTTTCGCGCCCGCATGATGGCGTCACTGCTGACCGTGCTGCTGGCAATAATGGTGTTCCTGGCAGCACAGGAGATGTTCAGCACTGGCGCGGCATTCCTGGCGCTCACGTTGCTGGTGTTCGATCCCAACCTGCTGGCGCACGGGGCGTTGGTGACCACCGATGCCGGCTTGTCGTGCTTCCTGTTCGCCTCGGTTTACGCCTTCTATCGCTACGTGAATGCGCCGTCGGCGTGGCGACTGGTGGTGGTGGGCCTAGCAACAGGGCTGGCGTTTGCCGCCAAACATACCGGAGTGTTGGCTGCGCCCATCATGATCGTGCTGGCGTTGTGCGAACTGTGGCGAAGTCGGGGAGCGGTTAAGAATGAGGAACGCGGAGCGACTTCGGTGACACGGCAGTTCCTGTACATGCTGGGTGCGCTGGTCGTCGTCGCTGCGATTTCACTCACGGTGCTTTGGGGATTTTATGGATTCCGTTATGCGGCGCGGCCCGCGGGACTGGATCTGAATCCGACGTCAGCGGAATATCTGCAGCAACTTTCGCGTCCCAACGAAGCGAAGCTGCTTACGACCATCGCGCACTACCATATGCTGCCTGAGTCCTACATCTACGGATTGGCTGATGTGCGCATGATTGCCGACTTCTACAGCAGCTACGTGCTGGGCAAGACCTATCCGCATGGAGTCTGGTTCTACTTTCCGCTGGCGATGGCGATCAAGTCGACGGTGCCTTTTCTAGTTCTGCTAGGCATCACGATCTGGGCAATCGCCACACGCAGGCTGACAAAATGGCGCGAGATCTTGTTTCTCACCGTGCCGCCGGTGCTGTACCTGATTGTGGCCATGAGTTCGCGCATGAATATCGGGATGCGGCACATCTTGCCCATGTATCCATTTTTGACGGTACTGATGGCGGGCGCGGCGTGGACGCTGATGCAACGCAACCGGCGATGGATCTACGCCATTGCTGCGCTGGTGGTGTTCCAGATCGTAACTTCGCTGCACGCGTATCCCGTGTACATACCATATGCGAACGAATTGTGGGGCGGGTCGTCGCAGACGTACAAGTTGCTCAGCGATTCAAGTGCCGACTGGGGAGAGCAGCTCAAGGCGACGAAGAAGTACCTCGACCAGCGCGGCGTCAAAGATTGCTGGTTCGTTTACTTCGACGAGGGAGTGGTGGATTACAGCTATTACGGCATCCCATGCAAGGCGCTACCGACCTCCGATGCCATGTGGGTCAACGAGAAGTTCTATCCACCGGCGGAGGTTGACGGCCCGGTGCTGATCAGTGCCGCCAACCTTTCGGGGTTTGAATATGGTCCGGGCGAGTTGAATCCCTACGAGCAATTCAAGAGCCTCACACCGACAGCCGTGATCGCGCGCGAAGTATTCGTGTACGACGGGCACTTCGCGATTCCAAAGGCGGCGGCCATTGGACGTGCACAGAAGGCGAGGGAACTACTGACCGCCAAACAACTGCCTGAGGCGCTGGCAGAAGCACAGCAGGCGGTTGCACTGTGGCCGAATGCAGTCAATTCGAATGTGGTGCTCGGCGATGTGCTGGCTGCGACGGGGCAAAACGCCGAAGCGCGTGCGTCGTATGAGAAGGCGCTGATGCTGGCGCAGACGGTAGAGCCGGAATTCCAGGTGGGCTGGGTGGAGAGCATCCAGCAGAAACTGGCGGGTAAGTAGGCGACGGCACGAAGCAAGCTTGGATCGCTGAGAAATTTGGAGCGAACCCAAATTTGACGTCGGGCGCTGAGGATGCTATTTTCTCCTCACACTGGAAAGGAGGGTGATCCAAATTTATGAGATCTGATTGTCACAGTTGTATCCCAAGTGAGGTGGCTGAGGCTTAGGGCTTCCGCTCTAAATCCTCGCATGACTCGAAAGCTGTCGAGTTGATTCGCTGGGGCCACCGAGAGTGGACAGCCTCAAGCCAATCCCAAACAGCTAACCGGAAGGACCCGCAAGGCGCATGAGCGCGGCGGGTCTTTTCTATTGGACGGAAATGGTTCACCGAGCGTGGCGTCGTCTCGGGGCCCTGCAGCGGCGGGCGACTCGGGTGCCGCGAGTTCTTCAGGAATCAGGGAACCAGAGCGCGATCAATGCTGTATTCAAAGCGGATTCAGTTTGGTGCCGGGAGGGGGGGTCGAACCCCCACGAGGGGTGAACCTCGGCGGATTTTGAGTCCGCTGCGTCTGCCAGTTCCGCCATCCCGGCGTGGTGAAAACAGTGCCGTATGAACTGGGATTACGGCGCTCTGATGCTGTGCAAAGAGCGTTTTACGGCGCGAAGTCGCGCGATTAGCTCGTCTTTGCTGCAAGTTTAGTATCGCACAGCGGAAAGAGCGCTGCCAACCGGCCCGCCGAGCGGTAGGTGCGATTGACACGGACGGCCGGTCATGCGCTACCGCTTGAAGTAAACCTTCAGCATAAGGAAACCCCGCCGTGCCGGCGCTTTGTATGCGTTCACGGATTCCGCGTCACGCCGCCCTGCGAATCATCGCCAGCATCTACAATAGAAGTGTGTTTCCACGTCTCTTGCATCTTGGCAACTTCAACCTCCCTACGTACGGCGTGATGGCTGCACTTGGCCTCATCTGCGGCCTCATGGTGATCATTCGAGTGGGACGCGAGCAGGGACTCGATCCCGACAAGCTCTGGAACCTGGGCATCATCGCGATTCTTTCCGGCGTGGCTGGCTCCAAGATCCTGATGATCCTGGTCGATTTTGGCTACTATAGCGAGCATCCCGGCGAAGTCTTCGCGCTCTCGACCTTGCAGGCCGGCGGAGTGTGGTCGGGCGGGCTGTTACTGGCCCTGGTGATGTGCATTTGGTATATGCGCCGAAACCAGATGCCGGTACTGCGCACTTGCGATGTGTTCGCGCCCGGCCTTGCCCTGGGACATGCTTTCGGGCGTATTGGGTGCTTCGCCGCCGGCTGCTGCTGGGGACGCGAGACCCACGTGCCGTGGGCTGTCACGTTTCGTAATCCGCTGGCCGAGCAGATTGTGGGCACGCCTCTCGGGATTCCTCTGCATCCTACCCAGCTTTATGAGTTCGCCCTGGAGCTGCTGAACTGCCTGTTCCTGGTGTGGCTCATCCGCCGCAAGAAATTCGAAGGCGAGATCATCGGCACCTATCTGATCATTTACGGTATCGGGCGCTATTTCATCGAGTTCTTCCGGGGCGATCCCGGACGCGGCCAGTTGTTTGGCTTCATGACCGACACCCAGGGTATCGCCATGCTGCTGGTGATCGGCGGATGCGTGCTGTGGTCGCGCCGCGTTCCGCTGCGACAGCCGGCAAAACTCGCTTCCGCGCGGTGAACCCAAGAACAAAAGCAACCACGGATTACGCGGATCTCACGGATAGATCAAATCGAATCACGTCAAATCAAGTAATTCCGATCCGGGTCGATCCGCGAAGGCTGTGCGTTGCCTTTCGTAGTTGTATTCACATCGCCCTCCGGCTTCGCCGCCAGAATTTTCATGCTCGGCAGCGCTTCTTTTTGAAGGTTCCGGAGTTTAAATAGGTGTAAGATTCCCAGTCAGTCGAACGTCCGCGGAGGTGGAGTGTTATGCGCCGAAGTGTTTCGCGGTTGCTTCTGATGATCTCGCTAGCGGGCTTGGCCTTCGCCAGCGGCTACAAGCCATTGCCAAAGCTGGTGGTGCATGCACGGTACGTGCTGGTTACGACCTACGCTGGGGACGACCTCACGAATCCCAAGATGATGCCTGACGACCGGCAGGCCGTGATCGACGTTCAGGATGCGATCAAGAAGTGGGGGCGCTACGCCCTGGCTTATCGGGCCCAGGATGCCGACCTGATATTGCTGGTTCGCAAGGGGCATATCGCCGAATCGATGCCAGGAATGCGGATTGGCGCCGGTTCCAACACCAAGCCTTCCATTGGAGCTGAGGCCCCCACCGACTTTGGCGATCCTCGCGACATGCTGGCTTTGTACGATGCTGCCAACGGTATTGATTCTGCTCCGCTTTGGCGCGATAGCGTGAAGGATGGGCTTACTCCACCGCAAATGTCGCTGGTGGCTGATTTACGTAAGGCCGTTGACGCCGCCGCGAAAGTTCCTTAGCTCGGCAGCCGAAAGCCGGCCACAGATCTCGCACGGATCTCACGGATAAAACTAAGCAGGTCAAATCAAACGATTCTGATCTGCGTCCATCCGTGAGATCCGTGGTTGCTGCTTTTCGTGCATTCTCCCCGGTACGCCACGCGCCGTCTTCCCGAACCTTGCTAAGGGGTCTTGTCCTTAATCGAGAGCAGTTCGATGTCGAAAATCAGGGTGGAATTCGGGCCTATCTCGCCGCCCGGGCTGCGCTCGCCGTAGGCAAGATCAGAGGGGATGAAGAGCTGCCACTTCGATCCCACGGGCATCAGCTGCAGGGCTTCCGTCCATCCCTTGATGACCTGGCCGACCGGGAACGTAGCGGGCTGACCGCTCTTGTATGAGCTGTCAAATTCAGTGCCATCCAACAGTGTGCCGCGGTAGTTCGTAACCACTGTATCGGAGGCGGTAGGTTTCGGTCCGGTTCCTTGCTTCAGAATTTTGTATTGCAGCCCGCTGGGCAGGGTGACTACGCCTTCCTTGGTTTTGTTGGCGGCGAGGAATTGCTGACCAGCCTGCTTGTTGGCTTCGCTGGCGTGCTGCGCCTCTGCCTGTTTCTTGTTCATCATCTCGGTGCGGAACTCCGTCATGACAGTCTTAACTTCTTCATCGGTCATCAACGGCTTGGCGCCGGTCGTCGCATCTTTCAAGCCTCGCGCGACGATGTTCGGATCGATGTCGAGCGAATCCTTCTTCATGCTCTGACCGATGTTCATACCGATGGCGTAGCTCACCTTGTCTTTCTGTGTCTTCAATGTCATGGGCTGAGCGCTCTTGGGCGCCGTTGTGCTCGCATGCGGCTTGGCGGTTGTGGTGGTTTTGGCGGTCGAGGCCGGTTTCGGGGTCGATGCCGGAGTCTGCTGGGCCATAGTAGTGCCGAGCAACAGGATGCCGACGGTCAGCGCGCTGACCGCCGCTAGGAATAGTTTTCGCATAGATATGATTCTCGCATTGATTCGGACGGTCGGCAAAAACACGGGATTTTCCGAGTGCGAAGATCTCTCCCCTAACACTGGCAATCGGTGGCAGCTCCCGTCTCGGAAGTGCTGGAGAGGTGGCCTGTACGAGTTGTAAAATGGCTGCGTTATGGCATTCCCCATCCGAGTCTGCGCCGTATGCGCAGAAGAGTTTGAGCTGAAGCCGGATAAGCCCAGCTTTGCCAACCGCTGCCCGGAATGCAGTGAACCCGAAGAGACCGATCCCAAAACCAAGCGGGGTGTGGACCCCGACGAACGCAAGACTGTGAAGGAAGCGAACGAAGCGCGCAGGCAAGCGATTCGCGATCTCCTCTACCGCAAAGATAGCTAGGGGCGCGGTTGCAGCATCTCCGGGGCGAAAGGATTCGGATTCTTCCCATCTGCGCAGGCCCTGCGATCTCCTGGACAGCGAGTTCCTCACCTTTATAATTGAGCAGGGAATTGGGACCAGATTCGCTGTGGCTCTACGAAACCAACCCAGCCCTTGAGGAATTCATGGCCGCATTGATAGATGCCATTAGCGTCAAACGTAAAGCGTTCTTTGAGTTCGAAAACACCCCTTACTGCTGCATGGAAGCGGAGGTCTCGACCCCAACCGCTCGCGGTGGTCAGACCCTGGTGCGCCTGAAGATGCGGAACCTGATTACGAGTGCAGTCTTCGAGAAGACATTCAAGGCGAGTGACAAGTTCAAAGAGCCCGACCTGCAAATAGGCCCTGCCTCCTACCTTTATAGCGACAAAGACGGTTCTCACTTTCTAGATCAGGAAAGCTACGAAACCCTCACCCTTACGGACGAGATGATTGGGAACGCCCTGGACTTTCTGGTGGAAGGGGCGTTGATCCAGTTGCACAAGTACAACGGCAATCCAATCGGGTTGGAGCTGCCCAATCAGGTTGAGTTGACAGTTACGTACTCCGAACCGGGTGCGCGTGGAGACTCTTCGAGCGGCAGCGTGACTAAAGTCGCCAGGTTAGAAACCGGGTTGGAAATCCGCGTTCCCCTCTTCATTAAGGAAGGCGAGAAGGTCAAAGTGTCTACCGAGACCCGGGAGTTCGCGGGGAGAGCGTGACCCACCCTTTAGCGCTGAATGTAGCGTGCTGACTGCGGCGCTTTGAGCGCATAGTGTGGCGGATTTGCGAATTCGCCACATTTTTCTTTTCACACGGTTGTTTAGAATCAATCGTTTAGACAAAATTACTCGCAAACCATTGAATCTAATCGCGTTATAACTATCCATGTAATTCCATTGGAGTTAGAGGAGTACTTTCTGGTCCGTTTCGACTGCAATTGACGCAGTCGTTGCTTCAAAAGCGTGTTTTCAAAGAGCGATTCTGTCCGCCGCGTGAGCCGCGACCGGTGAGAGACACAAATCCCGCTCCTCACAAATGATCTCTTAAACGGCGGCGAGCAGGGGCGAAAGGACCGGGCGCACATAACGGTGTGATAAGGGAAGTTAGGTAGAGGGGTCGTTCCCAGGCACCCCGCTCAGGTTATCCCAAAAGAGGGGCGAACCTCGCGCACCAAGTCGTGTCGAAAGCCGTGGGCCTGCTAGGCGGAAGTCTGGGTCATACCTTGCAGAATCGGGCGCGGATCGTAGTAAGCGCGGATAGAGACGATTTGTCCGTCCGCGACATGGAAGTACTCGAGGAACGGGATCAGCCCGAAAATTGTGTCGATTTTGAGCACTGCGGCGCAGGTGTCGTCGTCGGCGGTGAGATGCACAACCTCGATGCTCTTCAGGATTCGAACGAAGTCCGCCAATCCCTTCTGAAAGGCAGCAAGACCTTGATAACGACCGAGCGGACTTTCGAACACCACGTCGGGATGGAGAGGGAGACCCTCAGCGTCATTCCTCCGAACCGCAGCGATATACGTCTCCACTACCCGGATCACTTCTTTGCGCATAAGGCCTCCGCTCGCAGCTATCAACTTTACCAGTTGGTGGCGGTGAGAGAAGAGCGGGATGGCCGCGCATCCAGTTCAAGGATCAGCAGCGGCCTTCAACGGGCCTTTGCAATCCTGAACGACACTAAGCTGTAGCCGGGCCGCTTGGCTGTAGTCAGAGACCTACGGTTTACCTTCGAGCGTGTTCTTGACAGTCATGAGCGTGTCCTGGATGTCTGAAACCGACCGGTCGACCGCTACTTTTCGAATGATCGATCCTTTGAAGCCGGTGAGACCAGTCTGCTCGGAACCCAGAATCTCAATCAGGTAGAAGCCACTTTGCTTCGCGTCTTCGCTTCCGCGAACGCAGAAAGACAGGTCCAAGGCGGTTTCGAAGTAATGGCTGGCATAGAGCTGTTTGTTGGCGATCGCGAAGGCCACCGGGTCGGCAGGGCCTCCCGTCAGGGTCACGGCTTGCACGATGCGGAGCGTCGGCTTCAATCCAAACTTTACCCTGGCCCAGTAGAAAGTATTTTCGACGTTGGCGGGTTTCGCATTGGGATAGGAGAGAAGGTAGTGGTAAAAATCGGGGAGGTAGTCTAGTAAGCCCTTGTGGTAGCTGAGAATGTAAGCGAACTGCTGCGCTACGTTGGTTGGGGCACTCTGATCGTCATAAGTACCGAGGACCGCATCGCCTTCGCGCTGGTATTCGAGCAAACGCTGCAGTGCGGTCTTCTGCAGGAACTGATTGACCTGCTCGTACCGGTCGGGGCTTGCCCAATTGATGGTCTGCTGTAGGTCTTCGATGTAACTGGCGGGCATCTGAATCAGGCACGCGCCCGGCTTGCAGCTTTTCAAGCCGTCGATGTCGTCCTTGCTAAATGAAAAGTCCTTCAAGTCAGAGAGCTGCGGCGGATTGCTGAACACTCCAATCTCCAAATAAACCGGCAGCTTGCGGAGCTGATTGAAATCGGTGGCATATCGAATGTAACTCTCGGGAGTAGCGCGGATGTACACCGCTCCGAACAGGAAGACCTCAGCCGGGGTTCGGGAAGGCAGAGCTTTAGCCACTGGATGTCCGCTTTGAATCGCGCTGATCTCAGACTGGCTCAGTCCGATGTTCTGGCGAAAGAATGTTTCCAGGGCAGGAGTGGGCTGACACAAACCGGGCGCGGCAGTCGCGACCAGCAGGACCACCAATGCGGCGGCACGAGCGAGGCATCGTTGCACGGCGACTTCGCTCCATGCGTTTTCCACTTTCACGTCAGCACCTTCACGGATAACCACTGGGATCATACTCACCCATCGTCGATCCCGGCTGATGCTTTAGTCAATGCGAGACCGGCAGTGGACTTGCTGTCGCCTAGCAATACGGGGCAGCGGCGCGGCCAGTTCCTCGATGCGCAGATCCCCGATACAAGCCGCCCAGGGGTGCAGATGCTGCTGAAGAAGGCACGGCGCTGGTGAACGACACATCCACTCTGATGATGAACAAGGGACAAGAGCAATGAATGGGCAGAAAAAAGAAAGCCGGGGATGGTTTTCCCCGGCTTCTCAGACGAAGTAAAAATCAACTACGGATTAATTTTGCGGCGCAGAACACCTGCGAGTCCCAGGAATCCGGAGCCGAACATTAACAGCGTGCCGGGCTCGGGGACGCTGTTGACCGAGCCGGTAAATTCAGCATCGTCCAGGGTGAAGTTGTTGCCGGAGCCGCCGGTGATGAGGACGCGAACGATGCCTGGTGCGGTCACGATTCCCAGTTCATTCGGGCCACATCCGGTGCCGGAGCCGATGTAGTTGGCGGTGCACAGGGAATTGTAGGTTCCGAGCAGATTGCTCAGGCTGTCGTACGCCTGAACCGTCAGGCCTGAGTTGTAGGTGAAGTAGCCCGAAAAATAGCCAACCGGCGACGCAAAATCGATCGACATTGGGCCGACGGGGTTGTATACCACGTTGATACCGGAGTGCGGTGGGAATGAGGGGTTCAGGCTCTCACCCAAGGTGAGGACCGTCGCACCGTTGAAATCTACTCCCGGGTACTGGTTAGTGAATACGGTATAGGACGGATAGCCTTCAAATGTGATGACCTGATCGGCAAAGCTGAGGGCCGAAACGGAAAGGACGATTGCGATTATAAGCAGTAGATACCGGAACTTCATCATCTCTCCTTTGGTGTCTTAACTCACGGACTTATTACGCTCCCACAGTACGCCGCTGGGGAATCAGCCAAAAGAGAACGAACCGCCCAGTGTCGGTCTTCTCGTTCAAGCGGGGCACCACGCGGCAAATTGCCCGAGAAGATGGTGGTGAACGAATGAGACAACCGTCCATGAGAAGCCGGGGCGCAGGTTCTAACGCCATTCCAGTCGGTGCTTCGATGTCCGCCGAACAATCGTAGCGGCTGAGTGATCGCTATTCCGTAGGGGCCGCTCCGAGTGGCTTATTTCGGAGATGAGTTCTACCATCTTCCTCAATGTCCGACTCCGTCTTCCCCGTCACGATCTCCGTTTCCGTTGAGGCCGCGGGGCGGCGTCTCGACCAATTTCTGACCGCGCAGATCGCTGACACTAGCCGCGCCCGAGTGCAGATGTTGCTGGAAGAGGGGAAGGCGCTGGTTAACGGCGCGCAATCAAAGGCGTCGCTGAAGCTCAAGGGGGGAGAGACCATCACGGTACTTGGCGACGCAACGCCTCCGCCGCTGCGCGCCATAGCGGAAGACATTCCGCTCGACGTCATCTATGAGGACGACGACCTCGCCGTGATCAACAAGCCGGCCGGCATGATGGTGCATGCCGGGGCGGGTGCCACCGACGACGATCGCAATCGCGGGACGCTGGTCAACGCGTTGCTGCACCGCTTTGCCCAACTTTCAGAGGTCGGCGGGGAGACGCGGCCTGGCATCGTGCATCGGCTCGACAAGGAAACCAGCGGACTGATTCTGGTCGCTCGCAACGACGTCGCCCACCGCAACCTGGCCAAGCAGTTTTCGGGACGCGAGGTGAAGAAGCGCTACATCGCGCTGGTGCACGGCTGGCCCGAACGTCCGCGCGGCACTATCAATGCCGAGATCAGCCGTGACGCCATCCGCCGCATTCGCATGACCACGCGCGGTAGCGGAGGCCGCACCGCAGTCACCCATTACGAAGTGCGCGAGCGCATCGATTCGCCCTACGGCAAGTTCGCGTTGGTTGACGTTCGCATCGAGACTGGACGCACCCACCAGATTCGCGTGCACATGGCTTCTATTGGGCATCCCGTGGTGGGAGACACGCTTTACGGGGCAGCGGGCGTGCTGCGGTCGTCAGCAGCGCCGCGCAAGGGATCGCGCAAACGCAAGGCCGCGGAACGTGAGGCGGAACGTGAGCCAGGAAGCGGAGAAAGCGCGGCCACTTCTCAATCCCAGCCGGGAGCGTTGCGACTCAATCGAAATTTTCTGCACGCCGCCGCTGTCGAGTTGACTCATCCGCGCACTGGCCTTCCGCTGTCATTGACTGCGCCGCTTCCCGTGGAACTCACCAGCTTCCTGGAGAAGCTGCGACGCCCGCAACAGATATAATGAAAAACTCCATGCGCGTTCGTTGCATTCCTGTCCTCATTGGTTTATTAGCACTTGCCTGCGTTGCCCAGGACGCCACGCAGCAGCCGCTACCGACTGCCCCGTCGACCACAAAGTATCCACCCAAGGCGGCCACGCCGCCTGCCAGCACGGACGCGTCGCAGGCTCCAGCGCAAACTCAAGCCCCGGCGCAAACCACGACACCGGCGGCGACTGGCGACTCTTCGCAGAGGGGCAGCGCCAACGTTGCGCCGCAGACTGCCCCGGCCGATACGCCCGCCAAACCGACTGGAAATCTGGGGACGTTGGGTACCGCCGGTCAGCAGGCGAATAGATCCGACGACCAGGAAGAGAAGCTCACCACCATCGTCAAGCAAGTGGACGAAGTGAACGTGGTGTTCACCGTTACCGACAAGCGCGGCAAGTTCGTGAACGATCTCAAGCAGGACGACTTTCGCGTGCTCGACGACGGCAAACCGCCACTGTCGATCCGGTCGTTCCGCAGCGAAACCAACCTGCCGTTGCGCGTCGGGCTGCTGATCGACGCCAGCAACTCGATTCGTGACCGCTTCAAGTTCGAGCAGGAAGCGGCCATCGAGTTCCTCAACCAGATCATCCGCCAGAAATACGACCAGGCCTTCGTACTCGGATTCGACACTACGCCGGAAGTTACCCAGGAATTCACCGATAGCACCGAAGCGCTCTCCAAAGGCGTGCGCATGCTGCGGCCGGGCGGCGGTACCGCCATGTACGACGCCATTTACTACGCCTGCCGCGACCAGATCATGGCCAAGGACAAAGGAAACCTGGCCACACGCCGTGCGATCATTTTGCTGAGCGATGGCGACGACAACCAGAGCCGGGTGTCGGCCGCGGAAGCTGTCGAGATGGCGCAGAAGGCCGAGGTCATCATCTATACCATCTCCACCAACACCAGCGGACAGAAGCTCAAGGGCGACAAGGTGCTGGAACATTTCGCCGACGAAACCGGAGGCCGCGCGTTTTTCCCCTTCAAGATACAGGACGTTTCCGACGCCTTCTCGCAAATTCAGGATGAGCTGCGCAGCCAGTACGCAATTTCCTACAAGCCCGCCGACCTGCAACCCAACGGCAAGTATCACGCGATCCAAATTCTTGCCGATAACAAAAAGTACAAGGTCCGGGCCCGCAAGGGTTACTACGCGCCCGTGCGATAGGGAGAGCGACTCGCCATGCCGCCATTTGTTCGCGCTCAACTCGACTATTATGCAGTACTCGAGACTGACCCTACGGCCGGAACCGCCGAGATCAACGCAGCCTTCCGCCGCCTGGCATGGCGGTACCATCCCGATCGCAATCCCGCGCAGGGTGCGACGTTACAGTTTCAGGACATCAACGAGGCGCATCAGGTCTTGTCGGACCCGGAGCGTCGAGCCGAGTACGATGGCCAGTGGCATCCCGATAGCCGCGAACACCGCCGGTCCGCGCCATCCGCGGCGCGCAAGCACACTCATCGCTCCCCGCACCGTCGCCGCCGCATCCGCACCGTTCTCATGGCGATGTTTTCAATTTTGTTTGTCTTCACAGCCTGGGCAGTGATTTTTGTCGCGATCAGCTCACCGAATTTTTGGGCGGCCGATTATAGGTTCGACAAGCCTTCGTCGTTCAATGCCGATGCTTCCGAGGGCTGCTCGATTTCCATGGAAATGTTTCCGGTGACCTACACCGATGAACGGGGACGCCAATCCACCGCCTGGGAAACCGCTGCCCACAACTGTTGGGGAGGATCGACCTGGATATCAAGTATGCCGAACCTCCAGCAACCGCGCGCCTTCTGGAATCCCGGCCGCGTGTCTAACCAGTACTGATCCGGGTATTCCGTTGAAGCGCCGTCCGCTGGAGTGGGATTCTCGCTGTCTGACCAGCTCACCGCTTCCACCGCACCTCGGTATAGTTGATGGCTTCCTGCACGTTCAACTCACGTGTGCTCACTCCTGTCCGCACGTAGAGCTTCAGCGTTTCACCCTCGCGCAGGTACACCGGACGATGCCCTGGTGTCACGATTACGCGGCAAACGTCCTTGCTGTCGACCGAATGGAACAGCGCCTGCACGTTCTGGCAGGCGTCGCCACCTAACTTGCTGGCCACCGAAGTCATGAGCACCTGCTCAAAGCCATCGCGGTCCGGCTTCTTCAGCGCGGAGTAGTCATGTTCCAG
>Ga0207928_1000015_pt1 | contig 13807 bp, 9 predicted proteins | sample NGESurshal072012_9_FD_184457 | JGI IMG/M metagenome (GOLD analysis project Ga0207928, IMG submission 184457) | Arctic peat soil microbial communities from Barrow, Alaska - NGEE Surface sample 210-2 shallow-072012 (SPAdes) | ecosystem: Environmental > Terrestrial > Soil > Wetlands > Peat ... | reverse complement strand
TCTCCGCCGCTCGAAGATGTCACGGTTCCCACGGAACAAACGGTATTCGACGTAGCCCGGGCGCTCTGCAAGCGAGCCTGAGGCAAGACTGGAGACACATCATGGCACTGCCCACTAGCGGGACGATGGCGGTGGATTGGGAGAATCGGATCGACTTCGATCGTCTCCGCCGCGAACGTCTGCAAAAAGCGAAAGATCTGCTCAAGCAGTCTTCGATGGGTGCGTTGCTCTGTTTCGACATGAACAACGTGCGCTATCTGACGGCGACGCACATCGGCACCTGGGCGCAGGACAAGGCCAACCGCTTCACGCTGCTTCCGCAAAATGACGAGCCTATCCTTTGGGATTTCGGCTCCGCCGCCAAACATCATCAATTGAACTGCCCGTGGCTGGATGGCCGCTCGCACTCCGGAATTTCCATGCTGCGCGGCGCCATGACACCGGAGATGGGCCGCGCCGAAGATGTCGCCAAGAAAATTCGTCTCGAACTCGAAATGCGCGGCTTGCACAAAGAGCCAGTCGGCATCGATATCGTCGAGCTGCCCGTTCTCTTCGCGTTGCAAAAAGAAGGCATCGAAGTGGTCGACGGCCAGCAACTGATGTCCGAGGCCCGCGTCATCAAGACGCAGGATGAAATCGCTCTGCTCAACACTTCGGCCATGATGGTCGACGCGGCCTACGACGAACTCTACCGCGCGATGAAGCCGGGCCTGCGCGAGAACGAAGCTGTCGGTCTGGTCAGCAAGGTTCTGTACGATCTGGGCTCGGAATACGTGGAAGCGGTAAACGCGATTTCGGGCGAGCGCTGCAATCCACACCCTCATGTGTTTTCCGATCGGGTGCTGCGGCCGGGCGATCCCGTGTACTACGACATTCTCCATTCCTACATGGGATATCGCACGTGCTACTACCGCTGCTTCACCATCGGTTACGCATCGCATGCCATGGTCGACGCCTATAAGCGCTGCCGCGACTATCTCGATGCTGCGATCGAACTAGTTCGCCCCGGCCGCACCACTGCCGAAATTGCTGCGGTCTGGCCGAAGGCCACGGACTTCGGCTTCCCCAACGAAGAAGCGGCATTCGCACTGCAGTACGGCCACGGTATTGGGCTCGCGATCTGGGAGAAGCCGGTGATCAGCCGCCTGGTTTCGTTCGAGCATCCGGTAGAAATCAAGCCGGGTATGGTGTTCGCACTCGAAACCTTCTGGCCTTCGACCGACGGCTGGAGCGCGGCGCGGATTGAAGAAGAGATCGTGGTCACGCCGACGGGGCACGAAGTGATTACGCGGTTCCCGGCGGAACAGCTTCTGGTCGCGGGCGCGCACTACTACACGGTCAACGGACCGCTGCCGACTACCAGAGAAACCGAAGCTTCGCCCAGCGAACGCGTGATCGAGATGATCGAGTCCAGCGCGAAAACTGAGCGGGTAGGAGTTTAGGGCTGAAGGCCATAGCAGGCCCTCCCCATTAAAAACTATGGCCTTCAGCGTTGTTATGCCCGCCCTCGAGATGGCGCAGGAGACCGGCAAGCTCATCGCTTGGCGGAAGAAGGAAGGCGACCGCGTTACCAAGGGTGAGCCACTCCTCGAGATAGAAACGGACAAAGCGGTGGTCGAAGTGGAAGCGTCCGCCGACGGCATTCTCGCCGGCATCAAGGCTGCAGCGGGAGATGACATTCCCGTAGGACAAACCATCGCGTGGATTGTCGCGCCTGGGGAAGCAGTTCCCATCGAAAGCGAAACCGCGGCGCCGGCGGCCCGCGCCGGCTCGCACCCGAAGGCCGAGCCAGTTCACGTCGCCGCCACTCCAGCCAGTAGTCCGGCACAGGCGCCAACATCGAGTGCGAAGATTTCCCCCAAGGCGCGGCGGCTTGCGAAAGAGTTGGGCGTCGATCTCGCGACGGTGCGAGCCTCAGGACCGGGCGGAGAGATTCTCGCCTCGGACGTGCAGGAGGCAGCATCCGCGCCCGCAGCGGCGGCAGCAGAGAAAAAATCAGGAAACATCGAAGTCCCCAGCTCTCTTGGCCGCATCATGGCTGAGCGCACCACGCAAAGCTGGACGACCGTCCCTCACTTCTTTGTGAGCCGCGAGATCGAAGCTACTGCGCTCAACGAATATCGCGAGCGCATCGTTGCCGAAATCGAGAGCACGCACAAGGTGCGCATCAGTCACACCGATCTGCTGGTGGCGCTGGTATCCCGCGTGTTGCTGAAACACTCGCGTTTGAATGCCAGTTGGAGCGCCGAGGGAATTCTCCTGCACGATCACGTGCACATGGGGATCGCCATCGCCGTCAATGACGGAGTGGTCGCGGCGGTCATTCACAACGCGCATACCGCGAGTCTGGCGGAAATCTCGATCCAGCGGCGGGACGTCGCCGAGCGCGCGCGGGCAGGGAAGCTGCGGCCGGCCGATATCGCTGATGCCACATTCACCATCAGCAATCTGGGCATGTATCAGGTGGATCAATTCAGCGCGATCATTACGCCGCCGCAAGCCGCTATTCTGGCAGTGGGCGGCATCGCTGACCGAGTCGTGGCTGTCCAAGGCCAGCCCGCAGTCCGCCCTATGATGACGCTCACCGTCTCCTGCGATCATCGGGTCGCCGATGGAGCCCGTGCCGCGCTCTTTCTCAGCGACTTGGCAGAAGCAACGCGAGAGCCAGCGAAGTTCCTGAAATAGGGATTCGCTCAAATCGCGATTTGCGCGGTGCCGTGATTAGCTCTCCGCGCCTGCAGACCGGTCACTTCTGGTTGCCTTTCCAGATCGTTGAGCCCGGACTCTATGCCACAACACCTTCAGAAAGGTTTGCACCACCGGGGAGGGATCTCGTTCGCGATAGGCCGCAAGCAATTCGGTGCGCGCCCGCACTCCAGCCAGGCGCCGGAAAACCACATCCTTGCGTTGCAGGTTGCCGATACATTTCGGCACTACAGACACTCCGATGCCGGCGGCGACCAGGCTGAGCGTGGTCTGAATTTCCACCGTGCGCTGCACGACGACGGGACGAAAGCCCGCCTGCTGGCACAGGCCGATCACGTATTCCGTCCAGCTTGGACGAGGATGGTCTGGATAAAGAACGAAAGGCTCGCCAGCAAGTGCGGACAGGCTCACGGCAGGGAACTTCGCCAGGCGGTGTGAGCTGGGCAGCGCAACATGCAGGGGCTCGCGCGCTATCGTGCGGAACACCAATCCTTCTGTCTTGGCGGGAAGACGCAGCAACCCGATGTCGATTCGCTTCTCGGTGAGCGCTTCAATCTGCGCGTGGACGGTCATCTCCGAAAGAGTGAGGTCCACGTGCGGGGCAGCCTGAAGAAACTCGCGCAGCACTCCCGGCAAGACGTCGTAGGTGGCGGACCCCACGAATCCAAGATTGAGGGTGCCGCTCACCCCGCCTCCGGCTCGCTGGGCGGCGAGCACTGCCTCGTCGGCTCGCGCCAGTATCAGGCGTGCGCGGTCGAGAAAGACCTGTCCCGCGGGAGTGATTTGCACCCGGCGCCGGTTGCGGAACAGCAGTTGCACCAGCAGGTCTTTTTCCAGAGCCTGAATTTGCCGGCTCAGTGCGGGCTGGGCGATGCGCAGCCGTTGTGCGGCGTGTCCAAAGTGCAATTCCTCGGCAACTGCAACAAAATAGCGCAATTGGCGCAAATCCATGCATTCATTCTAATGCCAATATGCTATTACCGGAATCTTCCAATGTATTGGACGTATCAGTCGAACTAGAGGCATAGTAGGAGCCTGTATTTTTCTACGACTTCTTGGGCTCAACGGAATCTATGGTCACAGAGCAGGCACCGGTCCAAGCCTGCCATCGGTTCCAGCTAGGTCAACGGTCAGGTTATGTGGTTAGTTCGACTGGCGCTGCGGCGCCCCTATACCATTGCCGTCTCTTGCCTGCTGATCATGATCCTCGGCGTGCTGTCGCTGACGCGCATGACGGTGGACATCTTTCCGGTCATCGACATTCCGGTGGTCGCAGTGGTGTGGACCTATCCCGGACTCTCGGCGCAGGACATGGAGCGCCGCGTGGTCCTTATCAGTGAACGTGGTTACTCCACCACGGTCAACGGAATTTCACGAATCGAATCGCAGTCGATCCCCGGAATTGGGCTGCTGCGGATTTACTTCCAGCCCGGCACTGAGATTGGCGCTGCCATCGCGCAAATTTCTTCCGTATCGAGCACCATTCTGCGCATCGCTCCCCCGGGCATTACTCCGCCGAGCGTGATCCAGTTCAATGCCACCAACGTCCCAGTGGCACAGTTGACGATCTCGAGCAAGACTCTTTCCGAGCAGCAACTCTATGACTACGGTGTGAATTTCATTCGCGTGCGGCTGTTCACGATTCCCGGTCTTTCCACGCCCGCCCCGTTCGGCGGAAAAGAACGCCAGATCATCATCGACATCGACCCGCAGGCGCTCGCCGCCAAGGGCCTCTCGGCCGGTGATGTCGTCAGTGCGCTTCAGAGTTCGAACGTGATCCTGCCCGCGGGCGATGCCCGAATCGGCGGCACCGACTACACCGTCCAGCTCAATTCCAGCCCCGACACTGTCTCGCAGTTCAGCCGCATTCCGATCAAAGTCGTAGGCTCAGCAACGGTACTGCTCGGCGACGTGGCCAAGGTCGCCGACAGCTATGCCGAGCAACGCGGCATCGTACACGTCAACGGCAAACGTGCGACCTATCTCGCCATCCTCAAGCACTCCGACGCGTCGACGCTGGCCGTAGTGGAAGCGACGCGCGAAACGTTGCCGATTATCAAGGCCTCCGCGCCGCAGGGGATGGACCTGAAAATCGACTTCGACCAGTCGGTCTTCGTGCGCGCCGCGATCATGGGAGTGGTGCGCGAAGCCGTGCTGTCGTCGATTCTCGTCTCGCTGATGATTCTGGCGTTTCTCGGAAGCTGGCGCAGTGTGGTGGTGGTTTGTACTTCGATCCCGCTGGCCATTTTTAGCGCCATCATCGGATTGAACCTGAGCGGCGACACCATCAACATCATGACGCTGGGCGGACTCGCGCTCGCCATCGGCATGCTCGTCGATGATGCGACCGTGGAAATCGAGAACATCAACCGCAATTTCGACATGGACAAGGCGATTACGGTGGCGATTCTCGACGGCGCCAGCCAGATTGCCGTGCCTGCGATTGTCGCGACGCTGGCCATCTGCATTGTGTTCTTCCCGGTTGTTTTACTAACCGGAGCGTCCAAGTATCTGTTCATGCCGATGGCGCTGTCGGTGGTGCTGGCCATGCTGGCGTCCTACGTGCTCTCCCGGACCCTTGTGCCGACGCTGACGCGAATTCTTTTCGAAGGCCACCGCGAAGCGGACGAGGCTAAGGAAGAGCACCCCGGAATCATGGGACGCCTGAACCGCCGGCGCGAACACGCCTTTGAACGCCTGCAGTCCGGCTACGGACGAATGCTGGACTTGGTGCTGCATCACCGGGTGTTTGCCCTGTGCGTGTTTGGATTGCTGTTCGCGGTCACTGCGGTGCTGCCCTTCCTCATTGGCACGGATTTCTTCCCCACGGTGGATGCAGGATTGATGAAGCTCCACGTCCGGGCGCCAGTTGGCACGCGGCTCGAAGATACCGAGCACTTGCTGATGCAGGTCGAGGGCCGGATCCGAGAGATTATCCCGCCTGGCGAAATCGACACTATTAATGACATGGAGGGTTTGCCGACCTCGTTCAATCTCGCTTTCGTGCCCACCGACAATGTCGGCGACATGGATGCGGAGGTTCTGATCGCGTTGAAGCCTTTGCACCATCCCACCGAAGGCTACATGCAGAAGATCCGCGAACAACTGCCGCATGAGTTTCCCGGATCGAGTTTCTATTTTCAATCGGCCGACATTGTGAGCCAGGTTCTGAACTTCGGCGTGCCCTCGCCGATCGACATTCAAGTGGAAGGCCCCAACCTCGACCAGTCGTATCAGATCGCACGCCAGCTGAATGATGAAATCCGCACCGTGCCAGGGGCGGTCGATGTACATGTCAAGCAGGCGATCCGCTATCCGGCGTTACGCGTCAACGTAGACCGCGAAAAGGCGGCGCAACTGGGCCTTACGGAACAGGCCGTCGCCAATAGTATCCTGATCTCGCTTTCCTCGAGCGCGCTGATTGCGCCATCCTATTTTCTGAACCCCGCGAACAATGTGAACTACGTCGTGGCCGTGCGCATCCCACCGGAGCGATTCGATTCTGTCGACGCACTGATGAACACGCCGCTGAGTCTGCCGGGATCGGCAACGCCGCTGCAGGCCGCGAGCACCCCGCAGACGCAACCGGTGCCGCAACCGCAATACGAGACTCTGGCCAACGTCTCCCGGGTCATTCCGGACTCTGTGCCCGCGGAAGTCAGTCACTACACGGTGCAGCGCGTGATCGACATCAACGCGAACCTGCAGGGCCGCGATCTGGGATCGGTGGTAGCCGGCATTCAGAAGAAAATCGACGGTTTGGGAAAGCTTCCATTGGGGATGCGCATTAGCGTTCACGGCCAGTACGAAGTCATGAATTCGTCGTTCCGCAGTCTGCTGCTGGGGTTGATTCTCGCCATTGTGCTGGTGTATCTGCTAATCGTAGTGTTGTTTCAGTCGTGGATGGATCCTTTCATCATCATGATCGCGGTTCCAGGCGCGCTGGTGGGGATTCTGTGGATGCTGGCTGTCACCGGTTCGACGATCAACGTCGAATCGCTCATGGGCTCGATCATGGCGGTGGGAATCGCGACGTCGAACTCGATCCTGCTAGTAAGCTACGCGAATGATGCTCGAGTCGAAAAACGCATTTCGCCCATTGAGGCGGCGCTGGAAGCCGGAAAGACTCGACTGCGGCCCGTGTTGATGACCGCGCTCGCCATGATTATCGGAATGATTCCCATGGCGCTGGCTCTGGGCGAGGCGGGAGAGCAGAATGCTCCGCTGGGTCGCGCCGTGATTGGAGGATTGCTGGTGGCGACTGTCGTCACTCTCTTTGTCGTACCCGTGGTCTACACTTTGCTGCGAAAAGATTTCCCCACGCGGCACTTGCTCGATGAAAAGTTCGCCGCCGAAGCGCGCGGCGAAGTGTTCCAAGCGGAGGGACGTTGATGTCTGAATCGCAGGGCCAACGCCGCGGATCTGGCTGGCTTTATCTCGCCGGCATTCTGACCATTTTGGTAGCGGGAGTGATGGCCTTCCTTCTTTTTTCCCGACAGCGGACCCATGTGCAGGCCGCGACCGAGCAGTTGACGGTGGAAGGACAGAAGGGACCGTCCGTCGAAATCGCCACTGCCCACAAAGTTGCAGGCTCCAACACCCTGCGCCTGATTGGCGAAGCGCGTCCCTACCAGTCGGCGATCCTGTATGCCAAAGTCAGCGGTTATCTGCGCAGCATCAGCGTGGACAAAGGCGATTCCGTCCACGCGAACCAGGCTATCGCCGTGATCGATTCGCCCGAGACCGACAAGCAATACCAGGCCGCCGTGGCCGATGCGCACAACAAAGAGCTCATTGCCAACCGTGCAGCAACGCTCGTGAAGAAGGAAATGATCTCGCAGCAGGATGCGGACCAGTCGGAAGCCGACGCCGCAGTTTCGAAGGCGAACCTGGAGCAGATCGGCACCTTGAAGGCGTATGAACAACTTCGATCTCCATTTGCCGGAACCATCACGGCACGGTATGCCGATCCTGGCGCGCTCATCCAGAATGCGGCTACCTCTCAGACCAGCGCGCTGCCTCTGGTTGAGGTCTCGCAGACTTCGCGGCTCCGCGTCTATGTTTATGTGGACCAGGCCCATGCTCCCTTTGTGCGCGGCGGCGATCCGGTTGCGATTTCCGACCAGGCCAACCCAAGCCTAAAAGTGGCAGCGCGCGTCACTCGCACCAGCGGAGAGATTGATCCTAAAACCCGCACTCTGCTGGTGGAAATTGATGTGGACAATCCGCACAACCGCATTCTTGCCGGCAGTTTCGTGCAGGTTGAGTTGAAGGTGCAGACTCCCCGCTACATCGAGGTGCCGTCGGACGCGCTGATCGTTCGCGGAAGTCAAACCTTGGTGGCAGTCGTTACATCCGACAACACCATCAAATTCACCCAGGTTGCGGTTGCTGAGCAAACTGGCGAGACCGCACGGCTGTTCAGCGGTTTGGATGAAGGCGAACACGTCGCCCGAAGTATCGGAGAACGAGTGCCGGAGGGCGGCAAAGTACAACCGGTAACGCGGCCCGGCAGCTAGGGTATTCCGTGCGCGAACTCAGAACATCTTTACTCATGGGACAGAACAGCCATCGTCGTTGGGCAGGAGTTGCCGCACTAGCCGCATTCGCTCTCCTCATCCCTCTTTCCACGGCGCAGGACCAGCCTCTCTCTCTGGCTGACTGCTTTCGCATGGCCGAACAGAATCAGCCGGATCTTGCCACCGCGGAGGCCGAAGTCCACGTGGCTGAGGCCCATCTTAAGGAACGCCGTTCGCCCTACTTCCCTCACCTCAGCTTCGGGGCGACGCACAACCAGCAGACTTACAACTATGCGCCGGGGCCCGGGACTTCTCCTACCACCGCCTCAGGCTTGTTCAACGGCGAGAGGTGGTCAAACTCTCCTTACTACTACACTGGGTTGAACTTCAGTCAGAACATCTACGACTTTGGCCTGACCCGTGGCTCCGTCGAGCGCGGCAAAGCCGAACTAGCTCAAGCGCAGCAAAGCCGTGATCGCGTTCACCAGGAAACGCTGCTCAACGTGCGCAACGGATACTTCAGCGTGCTCGCCGCGCAGGAACTGGTTCAAGTCCGGCAGAAGACAGTTCAAAATCAAAGCAAGCACTTGGAGCAGATTCAGGCCTTCTTCCAGGTGGGGCGGGTTCCCAAGATCGACATGACGCGGCAGCAGGTGCAACTGGCCAATGCGCAACTCGATCTGGTGCAGGCGCAATCCGATCTGACCGTCGCCCAAGCCGCGTTGGCGACAGCTATGGGCCTGCCGGTGAAAAATACATTCACGCTGGTCGATGTATTGGGAACAGCCCAGGTGCTCGATCAGGTGGATGGGTACCTCTCACAGGCGCGGACGCTGCGGCCCGATTTGCGGGCGCTACGCGAGGCGGTCAACGCTGCGTTAGGCGATATCGTTGTCGCACGCTCGAACTTCAGGCCCCGCCTGAACTTCTCAAGCTTCGCCGATTTTCAGAATCTGAAGTTCCCTCTGGTCTGGAACCTGGGATTCGGCGAGAGCCTGCTGCAGCCTCTTCTCTCCGGCGGCTATAACCGCGCCTATCTCAATGAGACGGAGCAGGCTAAGAGTGCGGCGGAGTCAAACCTGAAATCCGCCCAATTGCAGGTGGATCGCGAGGTCTACACCGACTATGCCAATACGTCGGTATCGGAACAGCAGATTGATCTCGCTACGAAGGCGGACCAGGAAGCGCGCGAGAATCTGGCATTTGCCGAGGGCCGCTACTCGGCGGGAGTTGGGAACATTATTGAGTTGACCGACGCGGAACTGCTAGCCGCCACTGCGGGCGCCCAGGTCGTCACCGCGCGCTATAGCTACCAACTCGCCTACGGCCGGCTGGAAGTCGCCGCCGGAAAAGACCCGAGCGACTAGCCTTGCAGGCGATCCACTATCCCACGGTTTCGATCGGAACCGGGCTTTCGTAGTCACTCCACCAGATTCCGGGCTCGTCAGGCGACAACTTCTTTTGAAAGGTAAATCCCAGTTGCTGTAGTTCCTGCAGAATCGCTTCAATCGTTGGTCCAACTGACTGACGAACGGAAGTGCTCAACGGGTGCCCGGGCTCGTAGCACTTCCCCGCGATTCCCACCAACAGCACGTGCTGCGGCATGGCGCCCAGCATTTCGGCAGTCATCAGGCACTCCGACAATGCGGGCGAGTGTGGATCGAGTCGCTGCGCCGGCTTCTCCCGAAGGATGTCTTCTTTTCTGTAAAGCGTGACCGTGCCCGCGGCGTCGTCGCTGGCAACGGAATCCACCAGGATGAGTGCGTGCAAGCCAACGATCTGATGAGTAAGGTCCAGCGCCGGGGTGCCGAGGTCAGTCAATTCAACCCTGGGATCGAAGGAATACATCGACTCCAGAATCCGCAGCACATACGGCCCAACGCCGTCGTCGCCGAGCAGGACGTTCCCAATGCCGCCAACCAGTGCGCTCCTCACAGGATTTTCGCCACGCTGATCTTTCGACCAGACGGATCGAATGCATGACACGCACACGCCATGCACGGGTCGAACGAGTGCACCGTCCGCAAGACTTCCAGTGGCTCCTCCGGCCGGGCCAGGGGAGTATGCAACAGCGACGCTTCGTAGGGTCCGTGCGCTCCAGACCGGTCCCGCGGACTGGCGTTCCATGTGGAGGGAACGACTGCCTGATAGTTCTTGATCTTCTCGTCCTTGATCACGACCCAGTGCGAAAGAGTTCCGCGCGGCGCCTCGTGAGTGCCGACACCCTCAACTTCATGAGTAGGCAGTACGGGCTGGTTGTGGACTGTGTAGTCACCCTTCGCGATGTTATCCGTCAGCAGCTGCAGATGCTTCTGCGCCAGTTCCGCCAGCATGCAGGCGCGAATGGCGCGCGCCGCATGACGGCCGAGGGTCGAGTGCAGCGCGGCCGGCGTAGCGCGAACTCCCCCAATCGCTGCAATCTTCTCGATCGCCAGGTCGGTGTACTTGCGCGTCAGGGGATGTCCCTGCGCGTAGCCGATCAACACCTGTGCCAGCGGTCCGACTTGCATCGGTTCGCCGTTGAATCGCGGTGCTTTCACCCACGAGTATTTTTGTTCTCCATCCCATCCGGTGAAGGCCGGTTCGGTTTCTCCGGCCCACGGATGCAGGGCTTTGTCGCCCTGATAGTAAGCGTGCATGACGTCTTCGGTGACGGATTGTCGAAAAATCGGGTCCGATGCGGTCTTGAATGCTTTCACGCCCGCGAGATCGCCATCCCGAATGTAACCGCCGGGCAAGTCATAGGCTGACCCCTGGCTGTCCAAAGGCAGATCGGGAACCGCCAGATAGTTACGCACGCCGCTGCCGATCTTGAACCACTCCGGATACATCGCCGCCACGGCGCACACGTCCACGAAGTACACTTGTTGCACAAACTGGACAACTTCCTGAAGCAGCGTGCCGATCATCGCCAGTTGGCTCATGCCAAGGGCCGACGGGCTGTCCAGGTCGATCGCGTTCGCGACGCCGCCTACGGTCAGATTCTGGATGTGAGGCGTCTTCGATCCCAGGATGCCCACGACCTGCAACGCTTTGCGTTGATACTCCAGGGCCTGCACGTAATGTGAAAATGCAAGCAGGTTCACATCAGGCGACAGCCGCATTGCAGGATGTCCCCAATACCCGTTGGCGAAGATTCCAAGTTGTCCGCTGCTGGCGACAGCATTTACACGATCCTGCGCCGCCTTCAGTTCATTGCGGGAATTGCGCGTCCACGGCGACAGGCTTTCCGCCAGCTTCGACGTTGCCGCCGGATCCGCCTTGGGAATCTGCAGCACATCCACCCAGTCCAGCGCGGATAGTTGATAGAAATGCACGATGTGATCGTGCAGCGCGTGAGCGATCAGAATCAGGTTGCGAATGTATTGCGCATTCAGAGGGATCTCCAGCTTCAACGCGTCTTCCACCGAGCGCACGCTGGCCATGGCGTGCACCGTGGTGCAAACTCCGCAAAAGCGCTGCGTGAAGAGCCACGCGTCCCGCGGATCGCGGCCGCGAAGAATCTTTTCGATGCCTCGCCACATGGTGCATGACGCCCATGCGTTGCTGACCGTGTTGTTGTCGACCTCCACATCGATGCGGAGGTGGCCTTCAATTCTGGTGATGGGATCGATTGTGATTCGTTTCGCCATAAGAGCCTGCTGTTACTCGGAGTTGGAGGTTTCTCTGGATTCGTCTTCGCCGAAATGTCCGTACTTGAAGTAGCCCGTCCACCGGATGTAGGGCCGCCGGAACCGGAAGTAACTCGCCATGTCGTGCCACTCGCTAAGCGGAGCGGGAAGAATAGCGAGCCGCTTTACCGCGATCAGAAAGCCCACGATGCCCAGTGAGATGAACCCGAGGGAGACCAGTACTTCGATCAGAGCGGGGAAATACAGTGCCTGCGGATTGGGCCGGAACGCTAGCGTAGTCGGGCTGAAGCGGTAGATCATTCCGCCCAGCGAACTCAGGATGTAGCCGATAAACATCGGCTGCGGGTCATGGTTCCGCACCGAGCGCCGCAGCAAAAATCCGCCGACGGCGATCAAGATCATTTCCAGCCAGAACACCCCGGCGAACCGGTCGAAGTGAAATGCCGTCCCGAGTGCTCCGCGAAACAGAATGTCGACCAGTCGCAGTCCCATCCAGCCGAAAATCAGCCACGACGTAATGCGCGCGGCTTCGTCGAGAACCTCCATGTCCATCGCCCGTTTCCACACCAGGCAACACAGCATCGTGGTTCCGGCGACACAGCCGAACGACATGAACGTCGCCGCTCCCAGATAAAGAACCGGTAGCCACGGAGTCTGCCACAGCGGATGCACGCGCTCCCCGGCCAGCAGCATCAACGCTCCCAGCGACGATTGATGCATTCCCGGCAGCAGGTACGCCGCGGCAATAATCCACGGGAAAAAGTAATGAAGCCGTTTCTCGATGAGCTCCACTCCGGGACGCAGGCGCGAGTCGAAATACCACAGCCGCTCCAGCACCGGCGGAATATTCTCCACCGCCAGCGGGATCATGGCGTAGATCGACATGCAGATCGCCACTTCTGCCAGCGGCGAGTGCATATTCCACTTCCACGGAAAAACGATCCAGTAGAAATTCCACGGACGCCCGGCATCAATGCCGAGCAGCAGCAGCCCGCACGCATAAGCGAGGAAACTGGTCAGCAACGCCATTCGCATCAGCGAGTGCAGACGTTTGCGCCGGAAGACCCAGGCCGCAATCCCCACCGCGAATGCGCCCGAGCCCAGCGCGGTCAACACCATAAGGTTGAAGGTTTTCCAGATCCCCCAGCCGTAGGCGTCGTTCATTCCGCTGACTGGGCCTAGTCCAGCCAGTTCGCGATACGCGCTCAGCGCGAACGCCACCAGCACCAGTGCAAAGAGCCCAAGAAAAAATCCATTTACAACTGGGAACCCATACACGGGCACGTTCCGTTCCCAGCGAGTGGCCCGAGCCGGATCCATGATTGCCGTCGCTGTGGTCGTTGTTGCGCTGCTCGTGGTTGTGGCACTCATAGTTGCGCCCTCAATCCGGTTTCTTTTTCGCGCTCGTGCGCTTCCTCTTCATGACCCTTCAGGCTCTTGCGGATCACCTGTACCAACCCCGCGTAAAGCAGGGCCGGCAGCGCGAAGTACTGATAGAAACGCCTCTGCCAGCGCAGAGTTCGTGCCGGCACCGACTCTGGTCCAAGTTCGGGCAGGCCGAGTTTCTCGAACGCAACCTTCGACAGGTACAGAGCCTGCGTCCCGCCGTTATCGGTTTCGCCATAGATGCGATTCTGGTAGTAGCGGCCAGGGCTGTTCTTGATGCGCTGTTTGGCTTCCATCAGCAAGACTGAGCGCGGTCCAAAGATCACAGCGCCCGTCGGGCACACGCTCGTACAACCTGGCTTCAACCCTTTTTCCAGGCGGTCTTTGCACAGCTCGCACTTGGTCACGCGCGGATTGAACCCCACCCACTGGAAACGCGGAATGTGATACGGACACGTGATCGTGCAGTAGCGGCAGCCGATGCACTTGTCTGCGTCCCACTTGACGATTCCGCTCTGCGGATCCTTGTGCAGCGCCTGGAACGGACAACCCGCCGCACAAGCT
>Ga0207928_1000014_pt1 | contig 13853 bp, 12 predicted proteins | sample NGESurshal072012_9_FD_184457 | JGI IMG/M metagenome (GOLD analysis project Ga0207928, IMG submission 184457) | Arctic peat soil microbial communities from Barrow, Alaska - NGEE Surface sample 210-2 shallow-072012 (SPAdes) | ecosystem: Environmental > Terrestrial > Soil > Wetlands > Peat ... | reverse complement strand
GGTTTCGATGTTGCCGTGGCCCGAGATCATGATCACCTCGGGCGGATCGTCCATTTCGACGATGCGCTCCAGCGCTTCCAGACCATCGATGCCGGGTAGCCAGATGTCGAGCAGGACCACATCGACCGCCCTGCGCGCGAGCGTGGCAAGACATTCCTCGGCGCTCTCCGCCAGCACGGTCTTGTAGCCCTCATCCTCCAGCACGCCTTGCAGCGAACTGCGGATTTCCGACTCGTCATCCACGATCAGAATGGTGTGCATGTTGTTCGGACGGCTCCACCGCCATCGCCGACGCCACAGGTAACTCTACGATAAAGCGGGTCCCGATGGGAGTGTTCTCCTCCACGCGAATGGAGCCGTGGTGGTCCTCGACAATGCGGCTGACGATTGCCAGCCCCAGGCCCGTGCCACGCTTCTTGGTCGAGAAATAGGGCAGGAAGAGCTTCTCTTTCAGCGCAGGAGTCACGCCGTGCCCGGTGTCAGACAATACGATTTCGACCGAATCACGTTCTTCTGCGAGCGCAGTCGATATCACGATCTCCTTGACCATCGATCCCTGCATCGCCTCCGCGGCGTTGTCGACGAGATTGGCAATCGCGCGTTTGATGGCGTCGGGATCAGCGTGAACTGGAGGCAGTCCTGAGGCAAGAATCTTCTGCACCCGGATGCCACTGAGGCGGCCGTCAAACATGAGCAAAGCACTCTCGACAATGCTGTTGATGTCGGAGGGCATGGGCCGCGACGCCGGGAAGCGCGCCAGGGTGGCAAATTCGTCCACCAGGGTCCGCACCGTCTGCACCGACGAACCGATGGTATCGACACAGTTGCGAATGATTTTAAGCGAAGCCGCATCGGGAGGCGCTCCTCTTTCGAGATGGCGGCGAATGCGCTCTGCCGACAGTGCGATGGGAGTGAGCGGGTTCTTGATTTCGTGGGCAACGCGGCGTGCCACTTCGCTCCACGCAGTTTGCTTCTGGGCGCGGAGCAGGTCGGTGATGTCTTCCAGCACAACCACATATCCCATGCGCTGCGCTAATGGTTCCTGCACGCGAGCGGGTGAATCGAGTGACGCCACGGTGACCGCGACGTTGAGATTGACGCGGGACGTAACAATCTCCATCTGGCTGGTCGTCGTACCCATGCGGTCCGCTTTGCGCATGAGATGCTCAAGGTCCTCAGTCACGTCATCAGGGAGCAGTTCCTCCAGCGTCCTGGCCGCCTGGGCCGGCGAGGGATCGAGATGGAGCAACCGCTCGACGGCACCATTCATGTGAACCACGTGGCGGGATGCGTCGAGCGACAGCACACCGGTCGGAATGCTTTCCAGGATGGTCTCGATGTGGCGGTTGCGCTGCTCGATCTGAACGTTGACATCCGCCAGATCGGCGCGCGAGGCCTCGATGCTGGCGCGACTGGCTTCCAGGTCAGCCGCCATCTGGTTAAACGAATTCACCAGTTGTCCGATTTCACTGCCGACTTGCACGTCCACGCGGTAATCGAGGTGGCCCCGTGAAATCTCCTGTGTGGCCTCGGCCAGGGCAACCAGCGGGCGGGTCACCATTTTCGACAGGTACAACGCCAGCCACGTCGAAGCAAACAGAGTGCCGACAGTGAGCATCAATATGTAGCCGAGATAGGTGCGGCGCAGACGCCGGCGCTGCTTGCGCAGTTCCTGGTACTGCTGCTGGGCTTGCTCAATGTCACGCAATGCCAGGGAGTAGTTGGCGGGCAGTGGCATGGCGACGAGGATCTGCGCTCCGGGTCCGACAACGGCCCGGCCCAGCACGTAGGTCTTTCCCAAAATATCGAAGGACTTGGGCTTGTTCTCCGCCGATTCCTTCATGGGCAAGCGGTCATGCAAGAGCGGCCACGGCTGGGGAGCGTGAAAGCTGGCCTCGGCGCGGTCATTGGCAACCGCAAAGGCGAATCCGCCCTGCAGGCTGACCTCGCTGCGGCGAAACTCTTCCATCACCAGCGTGAAGTTGTCGGTCTCAAACGACTTTTTGGCGGCCGGCGATGACGCAATTCGTTCGGCTTCGACCCGGGCATTGTCGGCCGCGTAGTCGGTCAGGAGCGCAGCCACCACGCCAGTGCGGTATTGCACGTCTTCCACGGGACGCGAGAACCATTTCTCGATCGAGCGGTTGATCAGACCGTAGGAAAACAGGAACAAGAAGATGACCGGACCCAGGGACAGCAGCAACGCGCCCATCACCATGCGGCTGCGCAGCTTCGATCCCATGACGCCTGTCTTGCGTTCGGCGTAAAGCCGCAGAAGAATGCGCAGCAGCACAAACGTCAGGGCCACGAACAGGAGAAAGATGAGTGCGGAAAGCGCGGCAAAGATCAGCGTCTCTTCGCTGGTATCGGGCTGCAGGAACGTCAGGTTGAAGGTGGCTTGCGAAAAGATAATTGCGAACAACAGGAAAACTGCGATCGAGAGTCCGACAATCGCGGGAGTGCGGCTGCGCTTGTGGTCCGGCCGGTTTGGAGGTGTGACGGGCGACATGACGGCTTAGGTAACGCCGATTGCTGAGCGCACCTAACTTCATAGACCAGGAAATTGCCGGTTTCAGGGCCGAGTCTGATTATAACCGCGATTTGGCTGGCTTTTTTGAGGCTCGCCGTTTATTGCCGGACGATCGTTGCTGCGAGTTGCGTGTCAGAGTCGGGATGACTGGATGAGAAAGCATCGCGCCAAGAGGACATACATCACAGTCGGGCTGTTGCTTGTGACAATAGTGCTTCCCCAACTGCACGAATAGGCCATGCATTTCGTTGAAGACCTGAGCGGAGAGGGCACGCGGCGCGGTGCTCATAGCTGACGGCGGATGGACTGCAGGACGTTGCTGGTCGAGCGAGCCGGGCGCAACCGCTGGCGACGGTTTTTCGCTCTGCAATGCGTGCTCGACCAAAGCGCGAATTTCATCGTACTTAGCATCGGCGGCTACCGCGTCGTGACGCTCCAGTACGCGGCGGGTGTAGGCGTCGACCACGAAGATCGGGTGGTGTCCCGCGTAAAGAAGAATGGAGTCAGCTGTCTCGGGGCCGATGCCTTTCTGTGCTAGCAGTTCCTCCCGCAACTGCTCGGTGGGAGTCGCAAGTAAGGAGTCAAGCGATCCGCCATGGTTTTCGTCCAAAAACGCAATGAAACTTTTCAGTCGTAGCGCCTTTTGGCGAAAGTAGCCCGATGAGCGAACCAGTTGCTCGAGTCCGTCCAATGGCAATTGACTGAGGCCCTCCACGCTCAACATGCCAGCCTCACGAAGCTTCGACAGGGCCCGTTCCACGTTCGTCCACGAAGTGTTCTGGGTCAGGATGGCGCCGGTGATCACTTCAAAGGGCGTTTCCGCCGGCCACCAATGCTGCGGTCCCCACGCGCGCGATAGTTTGCGATAAATCGCGCGAACGGTTTGCGCCGGTGACGAGACATGCCGAAGTTTGTCTGCGGTCTTGCGCGCGGAGTGGGCCCGAGAAGTCAAGGCTGCGACGTTTTGCCCTGTTTGAGTTGCTGCTTCCAGCCGAGAATGCGGGCCTTGTTGGCCTCAGCTTCCGCCTCAGGAACCATTCCCTTGCGCTGATAAAGAATCGACAGGCTGGTGTGGGCAAGTACGTCGTCGGGATCGAGTTCAGTGATGCGATTGGCGACCGTGATGGCTTGGTCGAACTGCTCGGCATCCTGATAGGCGCGCGCCAGTCCGTGCATGGCATCGAGGAATGTGGGATCGGTAGCGATGGCTGCCTCGTAATCGGCAATCGCCTCGGTCAGTCTGCCTTCAGCGTAATGGTCGAGCGCGGCGTAGTAGCGGTCTTCGGCGGCCTGTCGCGACGTGTCGTTGGTCATGGAACTCCGAGCCGAGTTTAGCATGTGGGTTCATCGCAAACGCCGCGGTGAGGTGCCGTTATACTAGTCATGCGAAGGCGGCAATCAGCGGCTGACGCCAGTTTCGTAAAGCATTGAAGCACATTGGCTACATCCTTCGTTTTCTGTGGAACGCGACCCGCGGACATCACCTGACGCCGTGGCGAAGTTCCTACTTGCGCTGGCGCATTGAAACTTATACCGGGCTCAAAATGCAGAGTATCGGCTTCCTCGAGTTCTGGGGATTCAGTTGGCGCGAACGACGGGAGTTAATTCGTTTCCTCACCTGGACTGGCGAGATGGAGCGTTATGCGCGCGTGAAACCGAAGAACCCTTAGCCATAGCTACTCCTGTAGAATCACGCCCACCGGAGCGCCCACGCCAGCCGAAAGTCTCTCCGCCGCCGACGCTTGCCGGGCGGCAATTTCTAAATAGCCAGAACTGCCAAGGATGGCGAAGAATTCGTCATCTCCTCCTTCCGCATAAGACCGGCATACACGCGTGATGGTCTGGCCCGCAATCAGCAACTGGACACTTGGCGCGGTTGCAGCAAACAACGCCGGCGCCTCTTGTTCACTGAGGTTGGTGATGAGGTTGCCGAATTTGTCGACCTTGAGAACCGCACCGCGCAAACTGTTTTCGCCGATATGCTCAACCGCGGGCAAGGGCAGGCGCACGTAGTCGGTGACCTCGGGGCCAAACTCGGCAGGTGCTACTCCCTTGCTGAGCCAGGCGGCGACGGGAGAAAAAATGTCGCGCCCATGAAAGGTCTGGCTGACCGGCTGGAGAAAGTAGCGGTCGGCGGTGATGTGCCGAACCGTCAGCTTGGGTTCGCGCGCCTCGACGAGCGACAGCACTCCATTGTCGGGAGCCACGAAGATGTAGTCGTCGGTCTCCGCGAGAATCGGCCTTCGCGCGCTACCCACTCCCGGATCAACCACGACCACATGCACACTGCGCGGCGGAAAGAAACGATAGGCTTGCGCGATCGTCCACGCGGCATCGAGCACGTTGAACGATGGGATGGCGTGGCAGATATCCACCATGCGCGTCTCAGGATGGATGCTGAGCACAACACCATGCATGATTCCGACGAAGGGATCGTCGAGTCCGAAGTCGCTGGTGAAGGTAACAACGCGCGGTTCAGCCATGACCGCAAGCTAGTCGGATGGAGAGCGGGAGTCAAGCGGACGCAAAACTCCTGCATTGTTTTCCACGTGGGCGGCATCCGATGAACGCAGCCTTGCAGGTTTGTGGCGAGGGAAATTCATGCACGTAGCGGAACTGTGGCGGTATCCGGTGAAGAGCATGCGGGGCGAGCAGTTACAGCAAGCCGAAGTCCTGCAGACTGGCGTTCGCGGCGATCGCGAGATCGTCGTGGTATCAACGTCGCGTCGCCGGATGATCACCGCGCGGACCCATCACCGCCTGCTCGGTTTGCAAGGCGGCATTTCGCCCGAGACCCACGCAGCCACCATCAACGGCTATTCGTGGGACAGTCCTGAAGCGCGTGCGCTGGTCGAGGAGGCCGTCGGCGAAAAAGCCGAACTGGTGCACGTTCCCGGCACCGAGCGCTTCGATGTATTGCCATTGCTGGTTGCAACCGACGGGGCCCTCGATGCACTCGGGGTAGATAGGCGGCGATTTCGATTTAACATTCTCATCGGTGGGGTTGAAGGACTCGCAGAGCGGGGGTGGGAAGACAAGCAGCTCCGCATCGGCGAGGTCGAGATTTACGCGGCTCAGCTTCGCGCTCGTTGCGTGATGACCACCTACGATCCCGATACCCAGAAGCAGGACCGCAATGTGTTGTTTCGCATCGTTAAGGAATTCGACGGAACCATGGCGCTGGATTGCTCAGTGGTTAAGCCGGGGACGATCCGGGTGGGCGATCCGGTGACGATCGTCGAATAGCGACCGCCACCGGAAAGCACTCGAAACCTAGCGGATATCAACGTCCCCCGAACCCGTCGAAACTTCGACTTCGGGACCGCCGCCGCGCACTGCGCCTTTCAGTTCGTGCCGACCCAGCGTGCCCTGCATGGTGACAGGAAGGTCCGAGTGAATCGAGCCCGAGCTGGTATGCACATCGAGATTGAAGCCTCCGCCGGACGACAGTGCCATCTTGATGTTCCCTGAGCCACTGTGTATTTGCCACGGCCCTTTTACGTCTCCGTCGGCCCCGACACTGCCGCTGCCAGTGCGCGCGCGCAGGCCGCCTTTGATGCCGCGAATGCGAATTCCACCCGAGCCGGTGTGCACATCCACATCGCCGCTTCCGGTCAGGTCAGCCTGAATCTCTCCGCTGCCCGTCCCGGCGGAAAACGGGGCTGCAACCGACTCAGCGTGGATGCTGCCACTGCCAGTATCGACGTGGGACTGGGGACCGAGGTCCTGCACCCGGATGTCACCCGAGCCGGTATGGAGTTTCACGGGCGACCGCACACCTTGCACGGAAATCTCGCCCGATCCAGAGCCAGCATTCACGGTGGTGTCGGCCGGAACGGTAACTTCGTAGCTGATGGAGATATGGTGCTTGGCGTCTTCGGGCAGGTTGTAGCCGATACGAATGGCACTGCCGTTCTGCTCGATCGGGGGATTGGATGCGACGCTATGGACGAGGCGATCAGCATTGTCGCCAAACCACTCGTTGTTGCTGCGGACCCTTCCATGAACTATCACTTGGTTGGACCCCCCAGTTTTGATAATCACGTCGCCTGAACCGGTGGTCAGATCGAGGTTCACCGAGCCTGAAACCGGGAGAGTGCGATCGAACTGGTCCTCAACTCTCGCCAACAGAAGAACAGGAACCAGCAGAATGACAGGAAGAGTCGCGATGAAATGTTTTTTCATGATTTCGCCTCGGATAATTGCAACCACGTTGAACAAAAAGGTGGGCTGCCGTCGGCGGCAGCCCTTGGAGGAGGATGGAACGTTACTGCTGCAACACGACCTGATCGCCTTCCTTCAGGCCGGATACCACTTCCGTCTTGGCGCCGTTGGAGATGCCAATATTCAGCGCCACTTTGCGCTTGCCTTCTTTGCCTTTCGGATCGGGCACTTCGGTGGACGCCTTCTTGTCCTTGTCGTACAAAATTGCGCCTTCGGGGATCATCAGCACGTTCTTATGCTCGTCGAGGATGATCTCTGCGTTGGCCGTCATCTCAGCCTTCAACTCGCCGCCCGGATTGTTGATCGACACGCGAACTTCAAAGGTGGTGACATTGTCCTTCTCCGCGCCCATCGGTGAAATCTTGGTCACGTGGCCAGTGAAAGTCTTGTCCTTGAACGTCTCAACCCGAATGCGCGCGGGCTGTCCCAGATACACCTTGCCGATATCGCTTTCGTCAACCTTACCCTTGACATAAACCTCGCTGGTATCGCCAATAGTCATAACCAGCGTGGCCGCCGAGCCCATCACCAGGATGGAGCTGACTGCGTCGCCCATTTCCACGTCGCGCGACAAAATGATGCCGTCGATGGGAGCGACGATGGTGGTGTAGCTCAACTGCTCTTCCAACTGCTTGAGGGTGGCGTCGCTCTTCTGTACATCGGCCTTTGCCTGGGCAACCTTGGCTTTGTTGACCACCAATTGCGCCCTCGCCACGTCGCGCTTGTTGACCGCCAGGATGTACATGCGCTGTGCATCATCAAGAGCGGAAGTGGACACGATGCCACCTTTGGCCATCTCCTGGGCGCGTTCGTAGGCGCGCTGCAGAGTGGGAATATCCACGCCCTGGGCGTCAACTTCGGCGCGCGTCATATCGGCCTCGGCGCCCTTCTGGTTGGCCTCGGACGAGAGCAACTGGGCGCGCGAAGAGTTCACCTGCGCTTCGATTTCGTCGCGGTCGAGATCGGCAAGGACCTGGCCCTTCTTCACGGTGTCGCCGGCGTCGACATAGAGCTTCTTCACAATGCCGCTGGCCTTCGACTTGATCTCGACCTTAGTGATAGGCGTGACCTTGCCGGTCGCCACCACACTCTTCGCGAGATCGCCCTTTTCCACTTTCGCCAGTTTGGTGGGATCGATCTTGGTGCCGCCGCGGGTTGCCGCTACAGCCACGATGACGAGCGCCACAACTGCCACAGCCACTATTGAAATAATGACTAGGCGCTTTTTCTTACTATGATTTTTGCCGTTGGCCACTGCCGCCTCCCGACGCTAGGTAGCATTCCGTTCTGATGGTGTGTACGTACCAGTATGGAGAGAAGTTCCGTGCCCGATGATGAAAAACCCGCCCCGGATCGCCCTTTTCCATCGCGTTAGACCGAATTGGGATGGGAAACGGTAGCAAGCTTTCGCAATGGGTGTAAGTTGCTGGGCGAGAAATGCTTACATCATGTCGCGTCGGGACCCCCAGCCGCCCGATGTTAAGATTTCAGCTTCATGGTTACTTTCGTTGTGCTGCGGATCGTGGCGGTGGTTTTGCTGGTCGCGGCAAACGCATTCTTTGTGGCAGCTGAGTTTGCGCTGGTCAGCGTCAGGGAAACCCGGCTGCAGCAGCTCATTGCTGCCCACCGCATCGGCGCCCGTACCGTCCAGAAGCTGCACCAGAAGCTCGACGAGTTTATTGCGGCAGTGCAGTTCGGAGTGACGGTCTCCAGCCTCGCCCTGGGCTGGATCGGCGAGGCGGCAATGGCTCGTGTGCTCGAGCCTCTGTTCGTCCGTCTACCCTACTCCCACATTTACGCCCACGCCTTCAGCATCGGATTTGCGTTCATCCTGATCACCTACATGCACGTGATCCTGGGTGAGATCGTGCCCAAGTCGCTAGCGTTGCAGCGGACGGAATCAGTCGCTCTGGCAGTTGCCGGCCCGATGGATGTATTCATGACGCTGGCCGCCCCGCTCCTTGTGGTGATGACCGGCTCCTCGCGCGTGGTTCTCAAGGCCTTCGGCGCGCGCCAGGTGCGGGAAGGCGGGGTGCATTCTCCCGAGGAGTTGAAGCTGATCGTCTCGGCCAGCCGACGTATCGGGATCCTGGAAGCGCCGCAAGAGCAGATGATCCATCGCGCACTCGATCTGGAGAACGTGTTCGTACGCGAGATCATGGTCCCTCGGATGGACATCTTTTCGTTGCCGGGCGACATGCCGCTGGACGAAGCATTTCAAAAAGTCGCGGATGAGACCCACTCGCGGGTGCCGGTTTACGATCCCGAGCGGGGACCCGAACACATCATCGGAGTGCTTTATGCCAAGGACCTTTTGCGCTGGTTGCGTTATCGTCTGGGGCAGCTGATGACTGGCCAACCGCAGAGCCGATCCAGCGATCTCAAAGTGCGGCACGTGATGCGCGAGGTGCTGGTGGTTCCCGAGACCAAGCCGCTCCCCGATCTGTTGATGGAATTCAAGCAGCGCAAGCGGCATCTGGCGGTAGTGGTTGACGAATTCGGCTCGACTGCTGGCGTTGTCACAGTCGAAGACATCCTCGAGCAACTGGTGGGCGAAATCGAGGACGAGTTCGACATCAGCGATCCGGTGTTCGCACCCGGCGACTCCTCCATCGTGCTGAATGGCGCCGTCAATATCCGCGACCTTGAGTCGCAGTACAAAATCAACCTTCCGCGCGATGAAGGCTTCGAGACCCTGGCCGGCTTCGTGCTCGCGAGACTGCAGCGGATTCCCGCGCTGGGCGACAGTTTCGAATATGAAGGACGCCGCTACTCCGTGGTTTCGATGGACGGCCTGCGCGTGGATACGGTGAAGATCGAAGCGCCGAAGCCGCAAACGCCGGCGGCAAAGTCGGCGGTGCAGTAGGAAGGGCTTCATAGATACGATTTGAAAGGGTACTGCTTTAGAGGCTGCTGAAAAACTCGATTCGCGACGGCTTTGTATCAGGCCACGACTTCAGTCGTGCCGCTCCTGGCTCGTTGAACATTGGGCTTTAGAGTCTGTGTGAGAACTAATGCTCGGCTTGCGACGGTGGTGAAAGCTGCCAGAAGTCCAGCCCCACGGGGGCGGTGACATGATAGCCCAGCACGCAGCCGAACCGGGGTCCCCGCGCCGCGCCGCTTTTGCGCGGGTTGGGGTGGGAGGGCGGAGTGCTGGGTAAGGTGGGAAAAAGATTTGAGTCCCCCGGGGACGATCGAGGTTCTCACACAGACTCTTTAGCCCCTGAGGGAATTCGAATTCCATCACGCCCACCATTTAGGATACGGATTCCGATGCTCCGCTACATCTTCAGTCGCCTGCTGTACATGCTGCCGGTAATCTGGCTGGTAGTGTCGGTGGTCTTCCTGCTGATTCACATTGTGCCCGGCGATCCCATTCAGCAAATGCTGGGCGAAGGCGCACCCGCAGCCGACATCGCCGCCGCGCGCCACGCGTATGGGCTGGATGTGCCGTTAGGTACTCAATATGTGAACTACTGGCGCGGCCTGCTGCACGGCGACATGGGACGTTCGTTCCGATTCAACAAAAATGTTGGACAGATCATTGCGCAGGCGTATCCATGGACGTTGCAACTGACACTGGCGGCGCTGACCGTGGCGCTATGCCTGGCGATTCCAGCGGGCGTACGTTCGGCCTTGCATCGCAATCGATGGGACGACCGCGCGCTCAGCTTCGTCTCGCTGCTGGGATTGTCGTTCCCAAACTTCGCGCTGGGACCGATCCTCATCTTGTTATTCGCAATTGAACTGGGCTGGCTGCCGGTGTCGGGATCAGGCTCATGGCAGAACCTTGTGCTTCCGGCGATTACCATGGGAGGAGCATTGGCGGCGATCCTGACGCGCATGGTACGCACCTCGATGCTCGAGGAACTCGGGCAGGACTACATCCGAACGGCCCGGGCCAAGGGACTGACGGAGCGAGCGGTCGTCTATCGCCACGCATTGCGCAATGCAATGATTCCTGTGCTGACCGTGGTGGGCTTGCAGTTTGGCGCCATGCTCGCCGGAGCCATCGTGACTGAGACGATTTTTTCCTGGCCGGGCATCGGGCGACTTACGGTGCAGGCGATCTCCAGCCGCGATTATTACCTGGTGCAGGGCTGCATCCTGGTGATCGGCCTGACCTACGTGCTGGTGAACTTCCTTACCGACCTGATGTATTCAGCGCTGAATCCGCGGATCAGACAATAGCCGATCTCCCTACCCAGCGTCGGCGCCCGGCAAACTCAGGGATCAACGACGTGCTGGGGAGAATGGAACATGCTGTCCCGCGACGATCGCAGCGGGATTGTGCGTGACCAGCGCGTCGGCCGCCTCGACTCCGGCGAGCGCAGCGACCCGGTCGTGCGCCTCGGATAACACCGGTGGGCGCAGATTCAAATCGTGAGCATCGCTGGCGACCACATGGATTGCATCGCGGTGAAGCAACCACTCCGCTGCCTTCCTCGACTTCGGGCCCCAGAATCCGGTGAACGCATTCGCCGTGACCTGTACGAGGCATCCCGATTCGACAAATCGCAACACGGTTTCGGGGTGCTTGATCAGGAAGGCATTGCGCTCGGGATGGGTGATGATCGGAACCATGCCGCGACTGATCAGCGCCATCAGTAACTCGCTCGCGTTGGAAGGAATGCCGTGGTGATCGAACTCCACCAGCAAGTATTGGGAATCGCCGATGGCGAAGCGTTGCGGATCAGCCATGGCGTCTGCGACGTTGTGTGGGGAAATGTGAAAGTCACAACCGATGCTGAAAGTGAGACGGCCGTTAGCGACCTCGCTCAACGTCGCCAGCATGTCGGTGAAGTGTTCGCGGTCGTAGTCGAATTGGGCGTCGCAATGCGGCGTGGCCACGATGTGCGTAATGCCGTCCAAGGCTGCCAGGCGACACATCTTGGCAGTCATCTCCCACGAGTCAGGACCGTCATCGATGGCGGGAAGTATGTGGCAGTGAATATCGACCATCTGTCTTTGTCATTGCGTAGCTGGCTGCGGGCCGAAGCTAGAAGTTAAGCCGACTACCAGTCACCAGTTACCAGTCACCCGCTGAACAGCTAGCTGCTAATTGCTAGTTGCTAATCTTTGTACCGCTCCTGCATGAAATCTGTGATCTTCTCGTACGCCGCATTCAGTACCTCGTCCTGCGGCAGGAATACGATCCGCATGTGTCTTGCGCCCGGTTTCTGACCGAAGCCGGAGCCGTGAACCACCAGCACGTGCTTCTGCTTCAGCAGGTCGGTGACAAAAGTCAGGTCGTCCTCGGGAATGTCGAGGCTGGGATGCGCGTAGAACGCTCCCTTCGGCGCGACCAGGCTGACGCGCGGCGTACGCTTCGCCCAATCGACGGTGATCTGAGCGCGGCGACGCAGTTTCTCGAGCATCACCGGAATGTGGTCCTGCGGACCTTCGAGCGCGTGGCTGATGGCGTGTTGAAACGGATGCGGCGCCGAAAGCCTTGCACGCAGCAGGCGGTGCACGGCTTCCAGATAGTGATGCAGCGACTCGCGCGGCCCGGTAGCAATGGCCCAGCCAATGCGCCATCCCGGAACCAGGTACGCTTTCGACAGGCCGTTAAACGTGATGATGGGCACGTCCTGCGCCAGCGTGGCGATCGAGATGTGCTTCTCCTGCGGATCGAAGATCAGCTTGTCATAAATCTCATCCGCGAGGATGAGCAGATTGTGTCGGCGCGCCAACTCCAGTACCCGCTCCAGGGTTCGCCGCGACATCACCGCGCCCGTAGGATTGCTGGGATTGATCAGCAGGATCGCCCGGGTACGGGGATTGATTTTGCGCTCGAGATCGGCAAGGTCGGGCTCCCAGCCATTCGACTCATCGAGGTCGTAGGCATTGGAAACGGCGTCGAGCTTGGCCAGCACTGCTCCGTAGAGCGGATACTCGGGGCTCGGCGTCAGCACATTGTCGCCGGGATTAAGCAGCGCCGTCAGGCAACTGTCGATGACCTCTCCGCTGCCGTAGCCGACGAAGATGCTCTGAATGTCTTTGAAGCCATTGGCCTCGGCCTGGCGGCGAATGGCGTCAACCGCCGGTTTAATGCCCAGCGATTCGCCATAGCTGTTGTGGCCATCGCGCATCGCCTTATGCACCGCCTCGATCATGTGCGGCGGCGTGGGAAAGTCGAACTTACAAGGGTCGCCAATATTGAGGTAGAGGATCTTGTGTCCTTCGTGCGCGACCTCGTCGGCCACCACCGCGAGATCGCGAATGGCATAGCGCACATTGGCCATGCGGCTGGCAGCGAGAACTTCAGTTGCAGTTTTCGTAGGCATGATGAAGACCCTTACAGTTTGCCGGATTGCGATGTTAAATCAGCCGCGGATTCACGCGGATGTTCACGGATCAGATTAGGTCTTAAGTATGCTAAAAACAAATCCGTGTTGATTCGTAAAAATCCGCGGCCGATAACTGCGGTACTTAGCTAATCGCTAATTGCTAAGTGCTTCCTCTACTCCGGCCGATCGATCTGTGCCTTCTGCAGCTTGTCGGAATAATCGATATAAATCGACTTCCACTCGGTATAGAAATCGATGGCACCGATCCCGCCTTCGCGGTGACCGTTGCCCGTGGCCTTGGTGCCGCCGAAGGGCAGATGCACTTCCGCGCCAATCGTAGGAGCGTTAATGTACGTAATCCCCGCATACAGATCGCGCATCGCGGTGAAAGCCTTGTTCACATCTTTGGTGTAGATGGACGACGACAGGCCATACTCGATGTCGTTGGCGATCTCGATGGCGTTCTCCAGGCCATCGCACGGAATGATCGAAACCACCGGCCCAAAGATTTCTTCCTGCGCAATCCGCATCTTCGGATTGACGTCCGCAAACACCGTCGGCGCCACGAACCAGCCATGCTCCCACGCGCCGCCTTCCAGCCGCTGCCCGCCGCACATCAGCTTCGCGCCTTCGCCCTTGCCTATCTCGATGTACTTCAGGTCGGTTTCCATCTGCGACTTGTTGACCGCCGGACCCATGTCCACCGACTCATCCAGCCCGTTGCCGACCTTCAGCTTCTGCGCGCGCGCCACCAGCTCATCCACAAATTTCTTGTACACGCCCTTCTGCACGATGATGCGGCTCGTCGC
>Ga0207928_1000013_pt1 | contig 13952 bp, 11 predicted proteins | sample NGESurshal072012_9_FD_184457 | JGI IMG/M metagenome (GOLD analysis project Ga0207928, IMG submission 184457) | Arctic peat soil microbial communities from Barrow, Alaska - NGEE Surface sample 210-2 shallow-072012 (SPAdes) | ecosystem: Environmental > Terrestrial > Soil > Wetlands > Peat ... | reverse complement strand
GATACGGTCGTCGGTTTGGAATTGGGCGCCGACGACTATATCGGCAAACCGTTTAGTCCGCGTGAAGTGGTCGCCCGCGTCAAAGCCGTGCTGCGCCGCTTCGAGCGCCCTTTGCCGCCCAGCCCCATGAAAGTCGGCGACATCGAGATCGATCCCTCGGCCATGACCCTGATGGTGCGCGGCTCTCTCGTTCCCACCACTGCCACCGAATTTCGCTTGCTCGATTACTTCGCGCGCCACAAGGGACGCGTCTTCAGCCGCGACCATCTTCTCGACTCCGTCTGGCGCGATACTGCCTATGTCACCCCGCGCTCGGTCGACGTCTACGTCCGCCGCATCCGCGAGAAAATTGAGCCCGACCCTGAGAACCCGCGCTATCTGAAAACCGTGCGTGGCGCCGGCTACCGCTTCGAGGTCCCGAAATGAATCACGATGAAGCGGGTGCCCCATCCTTGTCGCGCCTTTGCGACAGGGTGGGGATTTTGACGTTCGGTCCAGACTCGTATTGCTTGCACCCGTTTTCAGTCCCTCAAGCGAGGAGAACGTGAAGAACCGCATCTTCTTCAAACTCCTCGCCGTCTTCCTGATCGTCATCGCCGCTACCGCTGCCATCCTTGACGGCATGCTGGTCGGCGCCTGGGAAGCCTCGCTGCGCACCGAGATCGAGCGCAACCTCACCCAGAAAACCCTTCTCTTCGCACACCGGGTTGAGACGGACCGCGCCCATACACTCACCGAAATTGCCGCTCAGGAGGCCCTCGCCGCCGGCGCCCGCGCCACCATCATCGACGCTTCCGGAAAAGTGCTGGCTGACTCCGAATCCAATCCCGCCAAGATGGAGAACCACGCCACCCGCAAAGAGTTCGTGGCCGCCCTCGCCGGACAAACTGGCGAGCACGAGCGTCGCAGCGCCACCCTCGGCGTTCCGTTTCTCTACGTGGCCGTTCCCGTGTCTGGCGGCGCCGTGCGTCTCGCTTATCCACTCTCCGATGTCGAAGCCGTTCAGGCGCAGGTGCGCCGGCGACTCCTATGGGGATCCACCATCGCATTTTTCATTGCGCTGCTCATCGCGGCGACAGCATCCGTCTTCACCTCCCGCCGTCTTGAGCGCATCGTGGATGTCGCCGCCCGCATCGAGCAGGGTGACCTTCATGCCCGCGTACAAGATCGTCCCCTCGACGAAATTGGCCGCGTTGCCGCCGCCATCGACAAGACCGCCGGACAGGTCGAACGCAGCTTTGCGGCCGTGCGCTCCAGCCAGCGCCAGCTCGAAACTCTGCTCAACAGCATGCAAGACGCCGTCATCGCCGTAAGTTCCGACGGACTCGTGCAGTGGGCCAATCAGCCCATGGACCGCCTGGTTCAGCACACGCGCCTCAATGCTCCCGTGGTCGAAACCATCCGCGATCCCGATTTCCTCGCTGCCGTTAAAGCTGCGACTACAACAAAACAGGTGAAGACGACCCGCGCCACATCCATCGTCCCCGGCCGCGCCTTCGATGTCACCGCCGCTCCCCTTCCCGATGGCGGCGCTGTCGCCGTTCTCCGCGATCTCACCGAAACCGAGCGCGTGGAAAAAACCCGCCGCGACTTTATCGCCAACGTTTCCCACGAACTCCGCACTCCGTTGACTTCCATTCAGGGATACTCCGAAACCCTCCTCGACCTCAGCTCCGAAAATTCCGGCCCCAACCGCGAGTTCCTCGAAATCATCCGCAAGAACGCCGCCCGCATGTCGCGCCTCACCGAAGACCTGCTCACTCTCGCCCGTGTTGAATCTGGTGAGACTCGCTTCGATACCGAGCCTGTCCCACCCATCGAACTTCTTCACGACGCAGAAGAAAGTTTCCGTGAGATCGCCCGCGGTCAAGAGGTAGATCTGCAGATCGTGGAAGCAAGTGGCGATAACACGTCCGTCGAATCGCTGCCCTCCGTGCGCGCCGACCGCGAAGCCATCCACCAGGTCTTTTCCAACCTGATCGACAACGCCATGAAATACGGCCGCGCGGGCGCACGCATCCTGCTCGGCGCGCGTCCCGCCCAGCGCGGCATAGAATTCGGAGTTGAATTCTATGTGCAGGATTTCGGCGCCGGCATCGCCTCCGAACACCTGCCGCGCCTTTTCGAACGTTTCTACCGCGTCGACAAAGCCCGTTCGCGCGAATCCGGAGGCACCGGCCTCGGCCTCGCGATCGCCAAGCACATCATGCTCGCCCACGGCGGCTCCATCCGCGCCGAAAGCGAACTAGGCCACGGCAGCACTTTCCTCTTTACCTTACCAACCGCCTGACCTCACCACGACTCCTGTGGGGACGGCCGCCTTCGGCCGTCCGACCAGAGCCTGCCCTGAGCCGAGCGTAGCGAGCCCGCGAAGAGCGAGATCCGGCCCAGTCCAAACTCCCTCCCACTAAGACCTTCGTGTGACTTCGTGTCCTTCGTGGTTCATGCCTTTGTCTTTCCACCGCAGCGGGCATTTGTTTTGTCTGGCCCGACAATGAATCGAGCACCCGTACACCGCATGGCCAGCACAAAAAATGACGGAAAATTCACAGGTTATTAACCATGACCTCCACCGGGAAACCTATTCTTAGTCGTTGGCCATCCAACCTCATGAACGGCCGAATCGTGACGACGGATCCCGCAGACACGGCCGTCGCCCGCGTTCTCGCCCAGCGGACACAACTATGAGCACCGCGATCAAAGCTCCCGATCCTGAACCGGCTCATCAGTACATCGTGCGCCGCACCGTGGAGGCCTGCCACATGGCCAAGGAGGCAGCCGGCGCCGCCGCCGAGGGCATTGCCACCGGCTCCACCGCCCTGCTCAACTCCCTGCGCCAGCGCGAACGTGAACTCGATACGCTCGACATGGAGATCGACAGCGGCGTCACCACCGCCATCACCGAAGTCGGCCCCGCCGAAGCCCGCGAACTGCTCGCCTGCATGAAGTTCATGATCGGCCTCGAGCGCATCGGCGACCTGCTTCTCAGCTTCGCCAACAGCGCCCTCGCCGTCAGTGGACGCATCGACTCCGAAGACACCCGCGACCTTACCCAGATGGCCACCATCCTCGAAAAGATGCTGACCGACTGCGGCGCTGCATTTTCCTCCCGCGAAATCGGCAAAGCCATCGACGTCCTTCGCGCCGACGCCGAGATGGACCGCCTCCGCAACCTCATCTTCCTTCGACACATCGAGAATCCCGAGAACCTCGTCCGTCAGGCCAGCCTGCAAGTTATCTTCATGACTCAGTCCCTCGAACGCGCCGGCGATCACGCCAAGAACCTCGCCGAAGAAGTCTGCCACTTCGTCAGCGGACACACCGTCCGCCACGTCCTCATCGCCTACGACAAGCCCGTCGAACAGATGTTCATCGACTACCTCCGCCGCCGCGACCATAACCGCTAGCTCGACAAGAATCAGCACGCAGGTGGGACACTCCTGTCCGCTCTCGCATCGCTCTGTGCTCAGGCACAAAAAAGCCCAGGATTGTTCTCCTGGGCTAATCTTCTCAATCACCTTCTCGCTCAGTCATCTTCCGTTCAAGGTGTCACCTTAAACACCACCCCGTTCCCTGAACTCCCTCCACCCGCCACGCCATAAAGATTCCCCCCCGGGTCGAGTGTGAGTCCGCCCGAGGGGAAGCCGCCGTCACTTCCATCCGTGAAGGCATGCAACACCGTTAGATTCCCGCTGTTGTCCAGGCGAAAGATCACCCCGCATCCTTCCCCTTCGAATCCGCAACTCGCCAACCCTCCGCTATAGGTCGTGCCATAAATATTTCCCGCCGCGTCGCGTATCACCGGCGTCGACGGAGTTCCGCCATCGGTCCCGCCAGTAAACGAATGCAGCACCGTTACTACACCCTGCGGATCCATCTTGAAAACCGTACCCATATTCGACGCCCCGCCCGAGATCGTTGTCCCATAGAAGTTCCCGGCCCCATCCATCAACAGCGTGTCATCCGGACCCGCCCCGTCATTCGGTTGACCCTGGAAATTGTGCACGATCGTTTCCACTCCCTGCGTGTCAATCTTGAATACCACTCCACAGGTGGTCGTACAGGGACCCGTTCCTCCCCCATTCGTCGCCCCATACAGATTCCCCTCCGCATCCGTCACCAGTCCGGCAAGCGGATACTCCCCATCCGGCGGCCCCGTGAAGGTATGCAGCACGGTGTGATTGCCGCTTGGATCAACCTTATAAACTGTGCCGCATCCATTGAAGCAGGTCGAAAAGTTACCACCCCCCACCGTCGTTCCGTACAAGTTCCCCGCGCCATCGCGGATCATATTGGAATCCGGACCCTGCCCGTCGGCCCCGCCGCCGAAGCTATACACCACCGACTCCTTCTCCGTCGCGCCAATCCTGAAGATTGATCCAAATCCCCTTTTTCCACCCGCTCCCGTGCCATAAAGAATCCCCGCCCCGCCCACCTGCAGCGATCCCGGATTGCTCGCGTCCGGTTGCCCGTGGAAACGGTACAGCACCATTTCCTTTCCCGCGGCACTCAGTTTGAAGATTGTCCCGCATCCAAATCCGTTACACGTCGTGTTCGCTCCCGACACTGTAGTCCCGTATAGGTTGTTATATTTGTCGCGAAGCAGCGTCCCGCTCGGGGACGCCCCGTCACTGCCTCCCGCAAACGAATAGAGCACTTGATAAGTTTGAGCTTGCATGGTTGCGGCCAGAAACAAGCCGACGAATAACACACTTACGCCGGGAAAGGTGCGAAGCAGAGCTGTTGTCATGAGTTACTCCAGAAAAGAGAAGACGTGTGGCCAACCACTTCTGCGAAAGCGGTCGCGAGGGTCTGCCTGATGCGTTGAATTAGTTGCTACCTGGAGGTTATAGGTTGCTGGAACGACCGTCCTAGCCTGTCCCGGTTGTAAAGTGGTTTCGCCGCTCCCCATGTTACCGACGGTCGGCTCGGTCCCATGAATGTGGCTGTACGATGCTGTATGAAACAAATCAGTGCTTTCTCCCGGCCCCTCAGTGCATTGCTGCTGGCAATGCTAATCCTGCAAGGTTGTAACGCTCTGAATCCCCTGTGCGGAAGCGCCCGGCCCGCCCCCACTATTGCGGCTCTTTCCGCCACCACCATCACCTTCACTCAAGTGCAGGCGGGATTTCTTCTTACCGTCACCGGCGCCGAATTCGTTTCCTCCTCCGTCGTAGTCGTCAACGGAACAACGCTCGCCACGCAGGTGGTGAACAGCACACAGGCCACGGCTACGATCACCACCACGCAGATCTCCGCTCCCGGCACTGCCAACGTGACCGTCAACACTCCGAGCGGAAACTCAGCGTACGCCGGTTGCACCAGCGGCGGAACCAGCAAAGCCCTCGTCCTGACCATCACCTAAGACCCAAACTTGGAAATAGGAGGGCGGCCCTGCCGGCACGGGCCACAGCCATCGACCCGGGGGAATGCTAAAAGCTATAGTGTTGTACACAAACGTACGTACAAACGTTCGCGCGGAACGTTTGTACGTACAAATCTGCTGGATTTTGACTGCCTGGGTTCTAGAGCAAGAATCCGCCGAGCTTTACTGCACGATGGTCGCTTGCAATCACAGAGGTAATGCAGAAAGGTAATGCGCCTCTTCCCTGTCCGGCGTCATCCTGACCGGAGCCGGCTTTCAGGCGGAGGGAAGGATCTCGCGCGCAGAACCACAGGTGACTTCGGGGATGCGCCTTCAAAAGGGAGTGGAAATATCCAGAGCTGCACCACGCCCCGTACCCGAATCTGCATTGACATACTTGTTTCTGACTTTTACTATCCGGGGTCAAATCCAGGGGGCGTGCATATGGCCATCTCACGAATCACTTTAGTTTTTGGGATCCTTTTCCTGCTCGCGTTCGCCGCGCTGGCGACGCCGCAGGACCGTGATCACGATCGTGACCGCGACCACGACCGCGATCACGATCGCAATCCGATCCACATTTCATACGAACGCGTCGCGCGCGATTTCGGCGGCGGCCCGGGCGGAAGGCCTTCGCCCGATGCGCTGTGTGAACCGGGTTCCGTAGCGGTCGGTTTTCACGTGCAGACTGGCGAGTACTTTAACCAGGCATGGCTCGATTGCGCCCGCTTGCGCCCGGATGGGTCGGTTGGAGACGAGATAAGAATGTCCGGCAGAACTGGCAGCCCGGGCGGCCGGCCAGTGTATGACGCGCACTGCTCCGATGGCCGCGCCCTCCGCGGACTACGAGGAAGAACCGGTGCTTCCGTGGATGAAGCTATCGGCGAATGTAGTTATGTAAGGGAGATCGCCGAGAGGCGCGACGATCCCAGGACCGAGCCGACCGAGTCGATCACGCGGCCGCATCCTGGCGGGCGACCCGCCGAGGTCCAGTGTCCGCGCGGCATGGTCGTCACAGGTTTCCGATCCATGAGCGGCGAATACATGGACCACTTGTGGATCGTGTGTTCCGAACTGCAACGCGACCACTAAGCGCACTCCTTGATTGCGCTGACCTCCGCCGGCGTTGCGCGTAGCACCGGCAGTGCCGCGCTGCGCTCGCCTTTGCGGATCAGCACGATCGCCGCGAGAATCGCCACCGAAGCCAGCACGACTCGCAGGGTCAGCGGTTCGGACGCGAACAGCCAGCCCAGGAACACTGCTACGACTGGATTCGCATAGGTGTGCGTTGCCACTAGCGCGGGCGGACACCTCTGCAGCAGCCACGTGTAAGAGGTGAACGCAATGATGGAACCGAAGACGATCAGATACGCCAATCCCAAAATTGATTTGAGAGAAATGCTCGCCCAATGCGTGGCGTGAAACTCGCCTGTTACTCCCGCGACTGCGAGCAGCATGACCGCGCCGCAGAGCGTGGGGAGCGCGGTGCGCCCCAGCGCATCGGAAGGCAAGCTTAGCTTGGGAGAGATCACGACACCAGCCGACCATGACAACGAACCGACGAGCACGGCGAGCAGTGCCAGCACGCTGGCACCTTTGACCGACAATTCCACTCCGGTCAGCGCGGCTACACCGAGCACGCCCAAACCCAGGCCCAGCGCGCTCAGCCGGCTGATCTTCTGCTGGCCCATGGACCAGGCAAGCACCAGAATGAACATGGGTTCGGTGGCGATGAGCAGCGCTGCCAAGCCTGATCCGACATACTGTTCCGCCCAGTGCAGCGTGCCGTGACCCACGAGAAAGAACAATGCTCCCACGACGATTCCAGAAATCCAATGCGCGCGCGTGGGACGAAACCCGCGTGCCCACGCCCATGCGAACAGAATCACACCAGCGATGGAGTGCCGGATGCCCGCGGTCACCAGCGGTGGAATGGTCTCGATGGCGTAACGAATCGCGAGGTAGGTCGAACCCCACACGAGATAGATGGCGGCGAAGGCGAGCGCGAGTTGGATCGAGTAGGCGCGGCTGCGGCCGGTCGTATTTTTGGGTGCGTTGGGCACGAGCACGGGTCTGCCTCCAATGTTAATCATTTTTTCGCTTTTCAATCTGCCGCTGCGGAGTCAGGGCCATCATTTGCGCCGCTGGGTGGTTTATCATGATCTAACCTCTAAAGTGGTGTGTACTGGTTAGACAGATCATAAGGCGTAAGTTCTAACTTGTCAATATGCTTTTAATGGTTAGATAATGGTTGAGAAGGAAAACCCTCTGACTGAGACCAAGGAACCTAGGAAAATCGCCCGGCGTCGTGCGCCGCGCTTCGATCTGATTGCGGGGAACGTTTGTCTCGACTTCGTCAACACGCTCGACGACCGCCACATCAAGCCGAAAGAATTGCTGGAGACCTATGTCGATCTCGCGCGGTTTGCGGAAGATACCGGGCTGCTGGATTCCCGGCACGTGGACCGGCTTTACGAGCGCAGCGCTGCCGACCCAGAACGCGCGCAGAAAGTCCTGCAGTGGGGAAGAGAACTGCGCGAGGCGATCCACGATGTGTTTTGGGCGCTCATGAACCAGAGACCCGCGCCACCCGCGGCGCTCGCGAGACTCAATGCCGACGTGCAGGCCGCGGCGGGACACATGCGATTGGTTCCGGTGAAGGGCGGGTTCGAGTGGGGCTTCGACGACCCGAATGAATTCGATAGCGTGCTGTGGCCGATTGCGCGGGCAGCCGCGGATCTGCTCGCGTCGGACCAGTTGCCCTATGTGCGGGCATGTTTCTCAAAAACCTGCGAGTGGTTTTTTCTGGATACGAGCAAGAACCACCACCGGCGCTGGTGCGACATGACGCGGTGCGGGAACCGGGCGAAGGTGCAAGCGTTTTATGAACGGCGGAAGAAAGGAATCTCCTAGACTTACATGACTATCCTCCACTATCTTGCAATGAAATAGATCTGGAACTTCCAGGATGAGAACATGAAAAAGTCGGGCGCGAGCCAAGGCCAGTCGGCATCGGAACTCATCTCGAACAGAATCGCCGAACTCGGGGACTGGCGCGGGGAAACCCTCACCAGAATGCGCAAGCTCATCAAGGAAGCAGACCCGGACGTCGTCGAGGAGTGGAAGTGGATGGGCACTCCGATTTGGTCGCACGACGGCATCCTCTGCACTGGCGAATCCTACAAGAATGTCGTGAAGCTTACCTTCGCCAAGGGCGCGTCTCTGAAGGATCCGGCCCGTCTCTTCAACTCGAGTCTCGACGGAAACGTACGCCGCGCAATCGACATTCACGAAGGAGAAGAAGTTGTCGAGTCCGCCTTCAAGGCGCTCATTCGCCAAGCAGTCGCCCTCAACCGTTCTGGCAAGTCGAAACCTTCGAAGAGAGCGAAGTCCTAAGGGATTCCGCCCCTGAACGGTTAGAAGTCAATCTCCAAATGCAGCCCGCCATGAGTGAGGAGTCGAACCTCCGGGAGCCGGAACTCAATCAGCATTCTTCGTCAGTTTATAAATCAAACTTGTCTGATTGGTCCCGCATCCAGGGCGCTGGTGATGCAGGGGATTCTTCGCTGCGCTCAGAATGACAGGGCGAGATGGTTCGGAACGCACTGAGAGAGCATCTCGGCGACCATCGCGTTGAACGCGGTTTTGTCCTGCCACACGGATTCACTCTTGCAGATGCCGGAGTAGCAATTCACATCCGGAATGTTCTTCGGGTGCACCTGATCGATCAAGAACTTTCCTTGGCCGTTGCTGTCATTCGCCGGAGGAGTTACGCAGAAGTACCAACTCATGCCGGTTTTCGGATAGGTGTAGTTGCCGCCGGTCGTGACGATCGCATCCGCGCCCCATTTGTCGATATCGGATTGCAGCGGGTGTTTGGCCTGACACGTGGTCGTGTTTTCCCAGCCGTTCACTTGTTTTCCCCCGGTATAGGCGTAGAGAGCGTCGGGAAGCAGCGGGCAGAGATTCAGAGGTGGACCGGTGTACAGGGACTTGTCGCAGCCGTAATCCATCCGCGAAACGCCGGGGCCGCCGCTGATCAGCACGTAGTCGAAGTAGTCGGACAACCCGTATTGGGCGAGCGCATAGGCGATGGATCCGCCGCCGCCGCTCGTGCCCTGAGCACAGAAACCAGCGGTGCGGTCCGCAGAGTGAACGGTATAGAACAGATATCGAAAGATGGTGGCAGGGCGACAGGCAGCACTCTTGACGCCTACGCCGCCGGTATCTTCCCAATCGGTTGTCCAGAGGTATTGCACTACCCGAAACCCGTCATTGAGGTAGGTATTGGCAAAGCCGGCGTTAAAGAAGGTTGTGCCACCGCCGCCGTTGGCGAGGATGATGGTTCCCATGGGCGTCCCCACGGGAAGAGCTTCGCTCAGCGTTCCAGTGAGATCGGGCACTCCCGGACAAGACACGCTGACAGAGGTGCACGTAGCTCCCTCGGTGGAACCGGCGGGGCATGTGGCTGGGCCAAGCACGGTCACTTTGCCCAACCGCGACGGATTCTGACTGCCTTTCTCGATCGTGTCGTCGCCGAAGGCGAGGATGCTCGCGAGGCCGAGGAACATCAGGGCCGTCAGGCAAAATTGATTTCCTGGGAAACGAAAGGCAGCCTTCATAGGACTCTTTCTCCCGAGAACGATCTCCTCCCGGCAGAGGGAAGCAATGTTGTGCGATCAGAAGTGGCTTGTCAAGATGAAGGAATTTGCGCTACCGGGCGGAAAGTCGAAAGCACGGCGGATGAAGATTCCGCCGTGCCAGGTGGAGGTTAGCGCGTCTATCTTGTGTGGCGCGCGATGAAGTCAGGGAGTGAGCTTGAATACGGCGCCAACGCCATTTGCGCCGCCGGTGTACGCCCCGCCGTAAAGGCTGCCGGAGGCGTCAAAGAGGAGGTGGCCCCATTGGGGGCTCTCACCGTCAGGGCCGTTGAAGCTGAACAGCATGCTCTCGGTCCAGATTCCATCCGAATGGGGTGATAACTCGAAGATGGTGCCTTTGCCGTTGAGTCCCTGATGAACTCCGCCCGACATGGTGGCGCCAAAGAGGTTGCCGGCAGCATCGAAGACCAGGCCGGTGAAGGCGTTAAAACCGTCCGTTCCCTTGGCGTTGAAGCTGTGCAAAATGGTTTCAGCCCAGCTTCCGTCCGCCTGGGGCGATAACTTGTACACCACGCCCACGTTGTCTGCGCCGCCATTGATCGTGGCGCCGTAGATGTTGCCGGCCTTATCGAGGACGAGACTGCCGTCGGGCTCCGACTCGAAGGCGAAGCTGTAGAGCGTAGTTTCTGTCCAGCTGCCGTCCGAATGAGGGGACAACTGGTAGACCGTGCCACCGCTGTTGGCGCCGCCACTGCCGGTGGTGCCATAAAGATTTCCGGCGTTGTCGAAGGTGATGCCCACCATGGGATTCGTTCCGTCCCCGTTGAGGCCGAAGCTATAGAGAATCTTTTCGGTCCAAGGCCCGAGCGCGGTGGGGATGAGTTCGAATACGGTGCCGGCATTGTTGGTGCCACCGAGCTGGGTGGTGCCATAAAGGTTGCCGGCGGCGTCGAGAATTGGAGTTCCGAAAATTGTATGTCCGTCCTGGTCTCGCCCGAAGTGGTGCAGGATTTTCTCGGTATATTGCCCGGATGCAGAGCGAACCAGTTCGTAGGCGGTGCCTCCGTTGCCGCGGCCGCCACCGATGGTAAGGCCGTAAATATTGCCGGCCGCGTCCAAAACGACGCCACCCGCGGGATTGGTTCCGTCAGGGATTCCGCGAAAGATGTGGAGAGTTTTGGAAGTCCAGCCGCCGCTGGAGTTGGGCGTCAGCTTGAATACAGCGGAGGTCGTGGTCCCATACAGATTGCCAGCGCTATCGAACGCCAATGTGAGGTTCGGGTAGATTCCAGCGCTGCCAGTGGAGGTGAAGCTGTACAGCACCGTTTCGGTTTGCGCGCTCGCAGCAGTCGCGGCTATGAGTAGGGCGACGGTAATTGCCGCCAAAGCTGTGGCGATGCGAATCGGGAGCGAGTTGTTTCGCATGAGAAATTCCTCCGCAGAGTGAAATGGTGTTGGGCCCGACCGCGTGAATAAACTGAGGGGAGAACGAAAATGCCATGTGTGGAGAGCGGGTGTCAAGATGCAGAATTCTGCAACCATGGCGGCAGGCCTGTTTCGTATCCAGGGGCTTGCGGCGGACCCGGAGGCGGTTGTGGTGGAGACTCCTTTCGAGGCCGATGGTGATGCTTGCTTGCAAGGGGTTCTTCGCTTCGCTCAGAATGACAGAGTGAAGAGACTGAGCAGAGTCGTGAGAGTTCAATTTTCCGGGAGGCTATCTTGATTCCTCGCCTTATTGCTGTTCTTGTGCTCCTCGGTTCGGGAGTCGCACAGAGTGTGGTTCACTACACCACCACGACTGCCAATGTGAAATATCTCTTCGCGACGGCGGAGCCGGTGTTGCGGTTGAAGTCGGGGGACATTCTCGATACGAACACGCTCGACTGTTTTGGCAACGGGCTGAAGAAGCCGGGAGACACGCTGAGCATGGCGACCGGGGACAATCCGCTGGCGGGGCCGTTCTATGTCGAGGGAGCGGAGCCGGGGGACACGCTGGCGGTGAAGATTCTCGACTTGCAGGTCGACGGAGACACAGGCATTGGCGCGTTTGCGCCGGGATTTGGCGCGATCAATGAGACGAACTACACACCGATGCTGCATGCGCCGCTGCCGGAGCGGGTTTGGTTCTATCCCATTGATCACGCGGCGAACACAGCCACGTTCAAGGCGCTGGATTCGGATTTCTCGGTGAAGATTCCGGTGCATCCGTTCTTTGGATGCATTGGCGTGGCTCCGGCGAGTGGCGAGGCGCGCAGTTCGGTGGTGCCGGCGGAGTTTGGCGGGAACATGGATTCTCCCGAGGCCAGCGTGGGCAACACGGTTTACTTTCCGGTAAATGTGAAGGGTGGGCTGCTTTACATCGGCGACGGACACGCGGCCATGGGGGATGGCGAGGTTGCGGGGACTGCGATTGAGGTGCCGCTGAAGGCGCGGGTGCAACTCAGCGTGATCAAGGGACGCACGATCGGCTGGCCGCAGTTTGAGAATGACGACGCCATCATGACGGTGGGCGCGTATCGTCCGGTGGACGATGCGGTGCGCATTGCGTTCACGGAATTGGTGCACTGGATTCACAAGGACTACGGGTTGTCGGAACTGGATGCGTATGAGCTGCTGTCGAAGGTGGCGAGGATTCATCTGAACGAGATGGTGGATCCGAATTATGTGGTGGTGGCTTCCATCGAGAAGAAGTATCTGCCGGCGAAGAGGAAGCCGTAGAGACGTAGCTGGCTACGTCTCTGCTGGCGGCATTACGCGTGATGGTGAGAGAGACGTTGCCAGCAACGTCTCTACGGGAAAAGCTGTAAGCGGTCGGGCGAGTCTGGGACAAGAACAATAACAACCAACTAGCCTTAACCCCGCATCTGAACGGGGCTCCCTTACATGCATTTCTGCGAAGGGGCTGAGGAAGTATATGTCCCGCAACATCGGTGTGTGTTTGCTCGCCCTCGTTTCGGCCTGCGCCAGTACAGTTCTGGCATCCGCTCAGGCTACGTCGTCACCAACTGAAGTTAGCAACGCCACGCAGGCAAGTTCTTCGCCGGTTGCTTACGTATATGTAACCAGTTCGCCAAGCAGCGGGAACGTTCAGATGAACGGTTACGCCGCCGCTGCCAACGGCTCGCTCACAACGATTCCAGGAACGCCGTTTTCGACGCCAGCCGGTAACATTGCCCTGAACGGAGCGTGGCTGTTCGCCACCGACGGCTACAACATCTATTCATTCTCGATTGCTTCGAATGGCTCGCTGAAGCAGGTGGATAGTCTGCAGGTCGAAACCGGCGGCGGACTTGGAAATCTGTTTCTCGATCACACCGGAACGTCGTTGTATACCGATTACTTCACCGAAAATAACGAGTACATGGCTTACAGCATCGACAACTCCAACGGCAAGCTCACCTATGTGAATAACGTTATGGGAGGGCCGTCGATTGGAGCCGTAGCCAGTTTCACCGAGAACGATGAGTATGCGTACTCGTCCAGTTGCTATCACTTTACTCCGGACATCTATGGACTGCAGCGCGCGAGCGACGGGGCGATTACAGAAGTGAACATCAATCCGGCGTATCCGGCCACGAAGATTCCAGGCTTTTATTGTCCATTTCTGGCCGCCGCGGATCCAAGCAATCACGTTGCGGTAGCGATGCAGCCGATGAATAGCAATTTTGCAACCGTCGGTCCGTATCAGCTGGCGACCTACACGGCCGACAGCACTGGTAACCTGACCACGACCAGCACCTACTCGAATATGCCCACCACGGAAGCGGCGGGCAACTGGGGCATCACGGACTACTGGATGTCTCCCTCAGGAAAATTTCTGGCAGTCGCGGGCACTCTCGGCTTGCAGATTTTTCACTTCAATGGCGCGAATCCCATCACCAAGTACACCAATCTGCTGGTCTCCAAACAAGTGGACGAGGTTTTCTGGGACAACTCCAACCACTTGTACGCGATTGGCCGAACGGCGGGGAAGCTGTGGGTGTTTA
>Ga0207928_1000012_pt1 | contig 14334 bp, 8 predicted proteins | sample NGESurshal072012_9_FD_184457 | JGI IMG/M metagenome (GOLD analysis project Ga0207928, IMG submission 184457) | Arctic peat soil microbial communities from Barrow, Alaska - NGEE Surface sample 210-2 shallow-072012 (SPAdes) | ecosystem: Environmental > Terrestrial > Soil > Wetlands > Peat ... | reverse complement strand
TGCTGCAATGGAGATCAGGAAAGTTGCAACGACGGTCGTCACACCGCTGTTTGATTCCATAGTCAGATTCCCACCAGGCTGGGAGACACGCTCCCGCATTCCCCTAAAACCCAGGTGAGCATTCGTGCAGATCCCTTCCGCTATGGCGACTTGCACTAAGACTTATCGGTGCCAACTTCCTCGAAGCCCGCTCATGGATAGCTTCCGGATAGCCGACCAACCGGGAGTTACCGCGTGACGCGTGATGACCTGCCTCATGTTGTTTTACGTCCGCGCTGCTGGCGTCCTCTAGCCCGCGAGTGCTGTTTGGCGCCGATCAATTCATTTAGCTTGCCGAGTATAAAGCGATCTCTTACTCTGAATTTCTCCACTATCCCTCATGCAAGAGCTCTCAAGCCGCCGCCGCTTTCTTAAAAAGGCAGCCTTCGCAGGCGGCGGTGCGTTGCTCGGAACCGTCGGCCTGAACCAGATCTCTCCCAGGATCTGGCGCGAACCGTTGGAGTTTGAGCCCAACCGCAGCTATTGGGCGAGAAGTCAGCCGCTGCAGAATCCGCCGTTGAAGGAGGACATCGCTGTGGATGTCGCTGTACTCGGCGGCGGCTTCACGGGACTCTCCGCTGCCTATTACATCCGCAGCATCTCCCCGCACAAGCGCGTCGTCGTCCTGGAAGCGAAGGGCTGTGGGAACGGAGCCTCGGGACGAAACGGCGCCATGGTGCTGACCATGACCGCAGATCGGTATATGCATTTCAGCTCAGCGCCGGCCATCGACAAGAAGATCTACGACCTGACGGCCGAGAACATCGGGACGCTGTCGAAGCTCAGTGCGGCCACCGGCATCGACTGCGAGTTGGAGACAAATGGGGCTCTGCAAGTTCTGGGTACCTCCGAGGACATGCAAGCGGCGAAGGCCTATGTGCAGCAGGCACGATCCCTCGGCATGCCGGTTGAGTTCTGGGATAAGCAGCGACTGGTTGACGCCATCGGCACTGAAGTCTACGAGGCAGCCTTCTTCGACCCCAACGGTGGACACATCCATCCCATGAAACTGGTGCACGTGTTCAAGGCCGCTGCCGAGAACGCGGGTGCGGAGATTTACGAAAACACAACCGTGGCCAGCATTGAGGAAGGGCGGGAGAACCTTCTTCACACGAGCAGCGGACATTCGATCAAGGCAAAGTCGCTGGTGTTGGCGACTAACGCCTTTACCTCAAGACTGGGATTCTTCCGAAACTCGATTGTCCCCGTCTATGAATACGTGGCAGTGACGCAGCCCTTCAGCGAGCAGCAACTGGCCGAGATCGGATGGCGCAAGCGAGTCCCGTTCAATGACAGCCGCACCGAAGTCTTCTATCTCGGCTTGACCGAAGACGGTCGTATCCACATTGGTGGAGGCCGCCCCAGCTACTTTTTCAATAGCGGGGTTGGCGATGCCAGCAACGGAGCTTCCCATTTTGCTCAACTCCAGCGTGAGCTGGTACGAATCTACCCCAGCCTGTCGGGAGTCAAGTTCGAAGCAGGTTGGAATGGAGTAGTTGACTGGTCTCTCGACGAGTCACCCTCTGTCGGCTGCACTGGAAGCAATAAGAACATCTTCTATGGACTCGGCTACAGCGGACATGGCGTAAATCTGACCTCAGTCTTTGGGAGAATCATTGCCGATCTGGAGGCCGGCCGTGAGCAACACTGGAAACAGTTTCCCTTCCTCAATGCCAGGCTGGATTATGTTCCGAATGAGCCTTTTCGGTGGCTGGGTGCACAAACCGGGCTGGCATGGTATCGCCTAACGGAGTCTTAGTTTGATTATGCGACCCTGTATTGTCCCGATCTCGTTCGTTGATCAGAAGCAAGGTGGAGTCTGTCGGCATCGTGCCTGAGTGAGACCTACGTGGAGCAATCCATTAGGTAAGAGTTGCCGACGAACAGGGAGTTGGCACAGTCTTTCTGCCGTCCGTGGTGAGTCGCAAAAGCTTCCCAATTGGGTTGGGGAACCCTATCCCGTGGCTAAGTCTACCGACCTCGCTGGGAGGACTTGGCAGCGATGTCGATGTCCTTGAGGTCGGATCGTTCCAAAATATGGGATGCGCCATCTTCTTTACTGACGGACTCCAAGATCCGCACCGCTTCGCCGTAGTGAGGAGTCGCTTGATTCCTCTTTCCCAACTTGTCGAGTGCCTGCCCCATCAGGTAGTGGGCGCGGGCCCGTTCCACCAGCAAGCCGAGCTTGTCGGCGAGCTTGATCGTGCGGACTAATTCCTGTTGCGCCTCGTCCGGTTTCTTTGTCGCCAGTAGGGCCTCAGCCAGATAGATCGACGCCTGCACTGAACCCGCCTTTAATCCAAGCGAATCGAACTCTTCCACCTGCTTTTTCAAGACAGGTATCGCCGAGGCCGAGCGGCCTTGAACAACATCCAGCTTCGCCAGGTTGAAGCGCGAGTTGGCCAACAGCGTGCGGCTCTTCGACTTGGTCGCAACCTGCAACGCTTTTTCGTACTGCTGCCTGGCACTACCGTAATCCCCACGGTAGAAGTAGCTGTCGCCGAGTTCATCCAAGACCTGGTGCAGGACGCTGTCGTTCTTGACCTCGATGGCAAGCCTTACAGCATCTTCCAGGCTCTTCTGTCCCTCATCCCAACGGCCCACTTCGGAAAGCGCGTCACCGTAGCCACCCGTCGCTTCGACCATCAACCAGGTGTGATCGTCGGTCTGCTGATAGTCCTTCAGCGACTCCCGAAAAGCACTTAGAGCCGAACCATACTTACCCTGCGAGACGAACACCGCGCCCAGACCGCTGGAATTGATCGCCACTCCGTTCTGGTCTCCACTGTTTCTTGCAATCTCCAGCGCCTTGAGATACTGGGTTACCGCTGCGTCGTACTGGCCTAGATCGAGGTTGACCGCGGCTAGGTTGTGAAGCGACTCCGCCATGCCGTCCGTGAGTTTCAGTTTCTCTCGGATCTGATACGCCTGCTGGTAAGAAGTCAGCGCGTCCTGCTGGTTGTCCATATAACTGCGAATCGAACCGAGGTTGTTCAGGCACAAGGCCTGTTTCGCTTCGTCGCCCAGATCACGATAAAGTGTCAGAGCGTCGGTCGTGCTCTTGAGCGCCTCCTCGTACTTGGCATGGTCCGCATAGTACGACCCCAGGTTCATCAGAATCATCGCGGTACCATGTTTGTCGTCAATGTGCTGGTATACAGCCAGGGATGCTTTGTAGTTGGCCAGCGCCTCGCTGGAATTTCCCAGCTTATTTTGCACTCTGGCGATATTATTCAGGCTGCTGGCGACACCTTTCTCCAAACCAAGCTTCTTGCGGATCTCTAACGCTCCGGTATAGTTCTTCAGAGCTTCATCAAGCTTGTTCAAGGCCTGATAGGCATGGCCCAATTGTATTTCGACGGATGCCTTCGTTTCTTCATTACCAAACTGGGTTGCCAGGCTGTACGCAGAATTCAAGAATTCGAGCCCTGCCTGTGGATTGCCCGCTTCGATTTCCACCCTGCCGCTGGCCAACAACACATCGACGTTCTTTGAATCGGCAGATCGAATCCGCGTTAGCCGCTTCCTGGCCTCGTCGTAGTTGCTGACCTGTTCATAGAGTCCAGCCAACATGAACTGCGCATCAGCGTCGTTGGGGGTACCCTGCGTTAACTTCTCGTACGCCGAAATCGCCGCCGCCGTGTCGTTCATGATCACATCGTGATTTGCATCGATCAGGTACTTCTCCTGTGTCGGCAGGTTGTCACTCAACGTCACCGCACGACGAGAAGCCTGCTCCGCCCTGTCATCGAAACCCAAGCTGTGATAAGACAGTGCCAGTTTCGAATAGGCCATCGCGAAATCGGGATCGTCGGCAACGGCATCTTCAAACTTCTTGGCTGCGTCCTGGTACTTGCCGGAACGTGAGAGTTGCAGTGCCTCGTTGTAGACGCGCAACGCCGGACCCGATTTAGTCATCACAAACGGCGTCTGAGATTGGAGCTCTTTCAGTATCTCGGGCGATGAGGCCAGCTTCTGGCGCAATTCATCCGCCAGCTTGCTCAGACCGGTTAGCATGTCCTTCTCGCTGTCAACTTCGGTCGCGATATGGTACTGGCGGTCGTTCTTCAGATCGCTGACCGTCGAGTTCACGCGAATCCGATCACCGAACTTGGCGTACTGACCATAGAGAACTGTGTCAGCGCTGGTGAATTCAGCAATACGTTTGAGTTCCGAAAGATCGAGGTGCGATTGTGGGGAGATTTGTAGATCGTGCAACACCTCTTGCAGGTGTCCAGGAGAAACCAAATGCAGGTGTTCTGATTGACCGATGTCAGTGCTCAGGTTCTCTGACAGGCTGGACGAAAGCCAATCGAGGCTAGGGTCCCCCGAATCGTTATGAAACGGGACGACGGCCAGCGATGTCACCGACCCTGGCTTCCCCTGCGACTCTCCATTGACGGGCTGGAACCGGTGGCGAACCCCAAAATAAGTTCCCACGGTCAGCACAAGAGCAACGATTCCTGTCCCAAGCCACCTCCAGGGAAAGCGCTTCTCGGCATGGAACGCAACCGTTTCGGTCACCCTCTGGGGAGCGACGATGGAGCGGCCCGACGGCGTTCTTTTACCCTGCCAAACCTCGATCTCTTCGGCCAGTTCCTGAATCGAGGCGAAGCGCGCGGCGGGGTCCCGCTCCAGGCACTTGCTCACGATCCCGCTCAACGCCTCGGGAATATGGGCGTCAATGTTCGACACCGGAATTGCTCGCTCTTGGGTCCGTTTGACTAGGCTGGCCAGAGCGCTCTCAGCTGCAAAGGGCATTTTGCCGGTCAGCATTTCGTAAAAGATCAGACCGAGAGCGAAGATGTCAGACCGTTGATCGAGCTCTTTGCCCAGAGCCTGCTCCGGCGACATGTACTCCATGGTGCCGACGAGCGCGCCCGTCTGGGTCATCCCGTCGCCTTGCAACGTGCGGGCCAGACCGAAATCCATCACCAGGATTCGGCCCGAAGCATCCTGCATGATGTTTTGCGGCTTGAGATCCCGGTGAATGACTCCAACACTGTGAGCAGCGTCCAGAGCCTGGCACACCTGTTGAATGACACTTACCGTTTCTTCTTGAGTAAATTTGTTCTTCTCGCGGATGAGGGTACGCAAGTCTCTACCCTCGATGTACTCCATCGTGATGAACTTGACGCCCTCACCTTCACCCAAGTCGTAGATGCGGATCACGTTCTTGTGTGTGACCTGGTGGGAGAGGCGCAGTTCCTGCTTGAACCGCTCTACGATCGCCGGATTCCGAACCAGATCCGGGCGGATGACCTTGAGAGCTACGGTACGGCTGAGTTCACGGTCGCGAGCCTTGTAGACAGCTCCCATTCCTCCCTCACCCAACATTTCCAGGATTTCGTACCGCCCGGCAAGGACTGTGCCGGACTGCAACATCGGCTGTTCACCGACCGGGCAGGAAGGAATCGGAGTGCGGGCAGGGACCGGGCCATACGCCTCTGCCAAGGTGGGAGAATCTGGATCATATTCCGGGACTGTAGGGAGATCAGAGTCCGACTTAGCGCCGGCGGCAGGTGGTAGCACGCTACTCGAAGCGCCCGCTTCGGCAGCTGGCGATGGCACATCCGACGATCCACTTCCAGGAGAACCAACCGCGGGCGCTCCACCGACGTCGTTGGGCGAATCATCCAGCGGACGAAGGCGGCGGTTGTCCTCAGCCATGATTACGGTCCGGAGAGCTCTTTAGGACCAACTAGAATGCGCGGCCCACACACGGCTGCACAGAGATTTACAAAAGTATACAACGAAGCGTTTTATCTACAACAAGTTGTCAAGAAACATCGCCGATCCTGCAGGGTGAAACAAACGGGAGATCCGCATTCGCAAAGAAGAATGGCGGAGAGTCGAAATGATTGCGGTACTTTGCACGATCGGGGTGTAGTCGGCATTCCGGTCGGGTGACGGGCAACTCTCACCTTACAGTCGCGGCACTACTCTGATCATTGATCGGTGGCACGGAGGCCACCGGTCATGAAGCAGAAGCCAAGCTCCAAAAAAAGACGCAACAGTACCAAGTCCATCCTGCGCTTGCCCGACCTGGAACACGCCAAGGCCGCGGTGCTGAACAGTCTCAACTCAACAGACGCAAAGCGGGGTTATCGTCACGCCATCGATGAGTTCGTTGACTGGTATTGTTCGGAACCGCGCTTGGCCTTCAACAGGATTGTGGTGTTGCGCTATCGCTCTCATCTCGAATCCCGTCAACTCGCTCCTGGAACCATCAATTTGCGTCTTGGGGCTGTGCGCCGGCTCGCCTACGAAGCCGCCGACTGCGGTCTTCTCAGTGCCGACTTGGCTGCCGGTATTCGTCGCGTCAAAGGGGTGAAGAAGCTGGGCATCCGCTTGGGGAACTGGTTAACGGCAGAGCAGAGCAATGCGCTTTGGCAAGCACCAGATCGTCAGCGACTGAAAGGAAAACGTGACCGGGCCTTGCTTGCATTGCTTCTCGCGTGTGGGCTGCGGAGGCATGAAGCCGTGGCGTTGACATTGGATCATCTGCAGCAGCGCGAAGAGCATTGGGCCATTGTTGATCTGGTTGGCAAGGGTGGCCACATTCGAACGGTTCCAGTTCCCGACTGGGTAAGAGCCGAACTGGATCATTGGCTCGCTGCAGCCGCCATTGATCGAGGAAGGCTGTTCCGCCGGGTCAACAAAGTAGGAAGGACATGGGGAGATGGGATGACGGTAAAAGCGGTTTGGCACATTGTTAAGGAATCCGCCAAAAGCATCGGAGTGGCTAAGTTGGCGCCGCACGATTTGCGACGGACTTGCGCTCGGCTCTGCCACGCATCGGGAGGAGAGCTGGAGCAGATCCAGTTTCTCTTCGGACACGTTTCAGTGCAAACGACCGAACGTTACCTTGGCTGCAAGCAGCGGATTCGATCAGCCGTCAATGACCGCATTGGCATCGAGCCGAATTCTTGAACTAAGGAGCGGACGGTTCAGGAAGGTTAGCCGACCACACGCCCAGTGACGAGCTGATACTGGCATCGTGAGTGATGAGGCGATTTTTTTGCGTCATTCTTCTTTTCGATCAGCCACAACCTCAGGAAAGGGCCTTCCTCCTCAGTTTCTTGGAGTCAACCTCTCTTCTTCCCGAGCGGAATGAACCCTAAGAAGAAGAACTAGAGTACCCGCAGCAACATATGCCAACGCAATGAATCCAAAGCTCGCCGTGAGCGAATGGGTCCGCTCATTGAGATAGCTGATTACAAATGGTCCGGCAAACCCGCCGACCTGCGAAACCGCGGCGATCAGTCCAAACGTCGCTGCGGCTGCCGACTCACCGAGAATCATCGTCGGCATCGCCCAGAAAGGCGGGTAGAAGGCATACAGGCAGCCGCTGCCGAGTAGGAGGAATGAAATACTCCAAGGTGCGTCGTGCTGGAACAGTACCGAAAGCCCGTACATTAGGCCGGCGGCGAGTAGTGGAACTGCAGCGTGCCAACGCCGCTCTGCGGTCTTGTCCGAGTGCCAACCGTTGGCGAGCGTCCCGAAGAGACCAATCAAAGCTGGGACGAGGAGCAAGTTCGTGACCGTTCGGTTGGAGAATCCCGAAAGTCGTTTGACGAACGTTGGTATCCAGTAAATGTTTCCCAGAGCTCCCGAGATCGCGAGGAAGTAAACCGCGACCAGCAAAAGAGTGCGCCGGTCAGAGAATGCTTCCTTGATGGTGTATTCCCGGACTTTTTTCTTGGCTGCAAGTTCTTCCTGAAGCTCGCGGACCAACCAATCTCGTTCGTCTGAGGGAAGCCACTGCGCCTGGGACGGCAAATCAGTCAGGTAGAACACGGTGACGATGCCGAGGAGGACAGCGGGACCTGCTTCTAAGATGAAGAGCCAGCGCCACCCCGCGAGATTGCCCCAGTGAACGCCGAGCAACCAGCCCGCCAGAGGAGAGCCGATCAAGGAAGCGGTAGGTATCGCCGCAAACAGACACGCTACCGCGCGGCTCCGATCGCGCATGCAGAACCAGTGCGTCAAGTAGACGATCATCCCGGGCAGAAAGCTAGCCTCTGCGGCCCCTAAAAAGAAGCGCGCCAAGTAGAACTGGTTAGCACTGTGGATGAAGCCCGTGAAAGCTGTAATGACTCCCCACGAGATCATGATCCGTGCGATCCATTTCCTTGCGCTCCAGCGTTCGACGATGAGGGCTCCCGGTATTTCAAACAGGACGTAGCTCACATAGAACATGCCAACGCCGAGGGCATAGACACGGTCGCTGAAACCCAAGTCAGCGCTCATGCGCAGATTCGCGAAGGAAACGTTGACTCGGTCGATATAGTTCACGATGTAGGCGAGAAAGACAAAAGGAAGCAAGCGGACTGCAACTCGCCGGCGCGCTCGCCTACCAACTTCGGGCAATTCCCTGATGAGCATCATGACGCAATTGCTCCCCGATGCCGTGTGCGGTCATTTATTGTGTAGCATTCGCCAAGTGTTGAGTCGCAGATTGGCGAACCCACCGACAACGAGCGCTTTGTTCTCGGATGACTGCGTCTTATGACGCTTTCAAGTGGACCGTGTCGCCGGCGTGGATCACGCCCTCGCTTAATATTAGGGCTCGCAGGCCTCCACGATGGATTAGACCGCTCATTACTCCCGGGTGAGTAAGATCATCCAGATGCTTGCAAGGCTCGCACAGACGCGTGCCGCGCAAGAGCACGGAGCCGATCCAAAATTCACGATCTGAGAGGTGGTTGAGCGGGACGCCGGAGGTCACGATGTTGCGGCGGGCGTCTCTGGAGGCAAGTTTGATACCGAGTCGCTTTCCGTCGGCATTGGTCACACCGTGGAAGAGCGCCTCTACCGCTTCCATCTCAATCAGTGTGACTTCACGCCCGCCGTGGCTCGCCTTTTTCGAGTAGAACCCGGTCCCGGCGAAATATCTGTCGCCCTCGAGCCCGCGTCCCGGGAACGCCCGCACTTCGGTGATCGACTGCATCGGCGCCGACGCTTCCGCCGCGACATGGATGGAGACGACGGTGCCTTCCCACATGCGAGGATCCTAGCACGCTCCACGGCATATGATACGGGGCGGTCGCTATCCATGGGGACGATTGCCACACTAGCGCACGAGTGACGGGCAAACCTGAAGTTATCCGAAGCCGGACAACTGGATCGCATCGGTAGTTTTCGGCCAGCGAGACGTGAAGTTGTCTCGAAGTCACGTTCGGGGACATCGCCGCTGATCTCCTCGAAGCCCGTTTCTGGATAGCTTCTCATTGACCGACCATGCGTTCAGAGTCGTCGCAGCCGCAATTTACGTGCTGCACATTCTATAATTGCGCACACGATGGCCTTTACTCCTGGGACAAAACTCGGGACCTATAAGATTCAGTCCCCCCTCGGCACCGGCGGAATGGGCGAAGTGTATCGCGCCACTGATACGAGACTCGGCCGCGATGTGGCACTCAAGGTGCTGCCCGCCGAGATGGCGGAGGATCCGGAACGGCTCGGGCGTTTTCGTCGAGAGGCAAAGATCCTCGCCCAACTCGACCACCCAAACATCGTCACGATCTACTCGGTCGAAGAATTCGGCGGCATTCACTTTCTGACGATGCAGTTGGTAGAAGGCCTGCCCCTGGATCGGCTGATCCCCGAAGGCGGTCTTCCTGTCGAGCAGATCATCGAGATTGCCAGTGCGCTGGGAGATGCGCTCGCGGCGGCTCATGAGAAAGGCATCGTCCACCGTGATTTGAAGCCCGCCAATGTTATGGTCAGCGACGAGGGCCGCGTCAAAGTGTTGGATTTCGGGTTGGCAAAGGATGTTCGTGGGTCCAATCCCGGTGATGCCACGATGACTTCGGACAGCCGAACGCAAGTGGGCGTTGTCATGGGCACTCCCGCTTACATGTCTCCGGAACAGACATCAGGCCGACCACTCGACGAGCGCACCGATATTTTTTCGATAGGGGTTCTGCTCCATGAGATGGCGACGGGCCGGCGGCCGTTCGAGGGAAGTTCTTCGGCGGAACTGGTCTCTGCGATTCTGCGAGATACTCCACCGTCCGTCACCGAGTTGCGTCCCAATCTGCCCGGCGACCTCGCCCGCATTGTGCGGCGCTGTCTGGAAAAGGATCCGCGTCACCGCCTGCAGACGGCGCGTGACGTCAGCAACGAATTCCGCGACCTGGCGCGCGGCGTATCAAGTCCTATCCCCGTTTCTCCCTTCACCTCGCGGGCAGCGGTACCACCCGACTCCGGCGCGAGCCGCGCCGATGAAGGCTTTTGGGTCGCGGTGCTTCCGTTTAAGTTCAAGGGCGCCGAGCCTGGCCTTGAGGCTTTAGCCGAAGGCATCACCGAGGAACTCATCACCGGGCTATCGCGATTCCCTTACCTGCGGGTCATCGCACATGGCTCCACGACGAGCTATGCGAATCAAGCGGTCGACGTTCGCCATGTCGGAAAGGAACTCGGCGCTCGCTATGTAATGGAAGGTAGCTTACGGCAGGCAGGTCCCAAGTTGCGCGTGACTGCACAATTGGTGGATGCTACCAGCGGCACGCAACTTTGGGTCGAAACCTATGATCGTCCTTTCCGACCGGAGGCCATCTTTGACTTGGAAGACGATGTCGTGCCCAAGATTGTCTCTACGGTGGGAGACACGCAGGGGATTCTGCCGCACAGTATGAGTCAGGCCGTGTGGAGCAAGGGAGCAGACCAACTCACTCCGTATGAAGCTGTGCTGCGGAGTTTCTCCTATATGCGGCGGGTCAATGCAGAGAACCATGCAGCCGCGCGCGATGCACTTGAACGCGCGGTCGAGCATGCACCGGGGAATGGTCTGGCATGGGCAATGTTAGCCATCATTTTTCGCGAAGAGTACAACCACGCTTTCAATGTGCGACCGGATCCGCTGGGACGCGCCTTGAATGCGGCGAGACGAGCGGTTGATGCTGAACCAACAAATTATCTCGCCCATCATGCGCTCGCTTCAGTACACTTTTTCCGGCGCGAGCTGGAAGTTTTCCGTAGCGAAGCAGAACAAGCCTTTCATCTGAATCCGATGGACGGGTTCACTTTCGGTTACCTGGGAATGCTGACGGCATTTGCGGGACACTGGGATCGCGGCCTTTCCCTTTCAGAAAAAGCACGCAGCCTGAATCCGCACCATCCGGGCTGGTATTGGTTTGCGCCTTTGTTCGACGCATTTCGCAACCAAGATTATCGGCTCGCACTGGAGATCGGGCAGAAGATCAACATGCCTAGCTTCTGGCGGACGAACATCGCACTGGCGGCTATTTATGGCCATCTCGGCGAACTGGATCCAGCCCGCAGGGCCCTGCAGATGCTACTCGCTGTGCGGCCCGAGTTCGCTGCTTCGGCGCAAGAAGAGTGCAACAAATGGTGGACTCCTGAGTTGGCCAGTCAGATCATCGAAGGCCTGCGCAAAGCTGGCCTCGATTCGCCCAAGGCGGGTCTGCAGAACCCAAGTGAGTCGGGTGCCGCCGCCCAGAGTTGAAGCCGATTGGTGCCTCCATACTTTCTTTTGAGAGGTTGTCCGTTCACTGGAGTACTCCGATCCGTCAGGACGGTTTCTACTCGCAAGTCGCCTTGTGGGTGACATCCCACTTGGTAATTATTTTGCGCGGATAACGGGCAATCGGGAAGTTGGACGCTAGCGAGCCATAGCGGCCAGAAGTCGGCTTCGAGGAGATCACCGTTGATCTCCTCCAAGCCCGTTTCTGGAAGATAAACCACGTTCTGTGCAGACTTCATTTAAACACCCCAGCTCCGTTCATGCCTTCGGGCACCTGAGCATCCTCGGTATTTCTCTCCCGGCGCGCCGGGCATCACCCCAGGGTGGTTTGACCAACCGGAAGGTACGAACTGTTCGATTTCGCTTCTTGCTTTGATCGTGGGTAGCCGGCGTCAGCAAACCAAGTTTGCTCGGCGCCAGGACATATTCTCACGTAACCGACTCCATGACGCTGAGCGCAGCTCGATAGATGGCTCATGCGTCATACTTTGCGGCTCAGTTGACCGGCGGCAGGCCAATGTTGGCGAGTAGTTGCCTGAAGGCCGGATCGCCGTGAAGGCTGATGAAAGCCTGGTCATCGATAAGATTCAGCACGACCTCGTCATGCGACTGGACGCACATCGTAAGGTATCGGATTGCTTCGCGCTTGTTGCCGAGCCGGGCCTCGCTCTGCGCCACATAATACGGTGACAACTTTCTCTGTTCATACATCTTCTTCTGTTCCGAAATCTGTGCTGCGAACAAGCCCTGCTCGCCACTCTTCGCGAAGCCGCTCGACGCTGCCTCAGCCACCGATGTTTGCGCGGCGTCGTGGGTCAGCATGGCATTTTTCTTCAATTCCACAATGTAGTTGGGATAATCTCCAGTTTCGAAATAGGCGAATCTTAGATAGACATGAGGGGAAATGAAATCTGGTTCGGCCGCCTCAAGTTGTTTCAACAACTGCAGCGCTTGTTCATGATGTCCCGCACTCCATAGCAATTCTCCCTTGTCAGCGAGGATTGACGAGGAATCCGGAGCAAGTTTTCGGGCAAGCTCAATCTCGGTGAGAGCCTCTTCGTGGCGGTTGAGAGCATGCAGAAACGTCGCGTACCAGTGGTGGGCTTTGACGTTATTAGGATCGAGTTCAATGGCGCGACGAAATCCCCTTTCCGCGTCGGCAGCGTCCCACATTCCCCAAAAAGTCACAAACGCCAACGAGGCATGCGCCTCGGAAGATTGCTCGTCCAACTCAACCGCCTTCTTCGCGGCCGCGAACGCTTTGAAATAAGCCTCACTCCCGGGCATTACCGAGAACTCCCGCAGGAGGCTATAGCAGTCGGCAAGGCCCACGTAGGCGTCGGCGTAGTTGGGATCGTGCGCAATGGCCTGGGTAAACGCTTCCAGAGCCTGATTCAGAGTTTCGGGTGTGCGCTTGTTCCAGTAGAACCGTCCTTTCAGGTAAAGATCTTCGGCTTCGCGATTGGCGGGTTGGTTGAGGGTTCGGGCGCGGGTGGGACTGGACTTTGCGCTTGCTTTAGGGTCGCGAAAACCGGGATTGAAGATCCAGGCGGCGAAAAGCATTGCCATCACGGGGGCGCCAAAGACCATTGTGCGCCAAGCCCATGGCCTCGACGGCGGCTTGGCTGCGTGAGTTGCTGGTTCCTCCAGCGACTGTTTTTCGTGTAACTCTTTTGCGTGAAACTCTTCCGGAACGGGTTCGGCTCGCTGGATGGGCCCGATCCAGCGATAGCCGCGGCGCTCGATGGTCTCAATAAAGATTGGATTGTCGGCTGAGTCTCTCAGCGCGTCCCGCAACCGCATAACGGCGCTACTGATCCCCTGCTCAAAATCCACAAAAATGGCTGGGGGCCAGAGTGCCCGACGGAACTCCTCGCGCGTGATTACTTCGCCGGGACGGGACAGCAACAGCGTTAGCGCCCGAAACGGCAGATCCTGAAGACGAACTCTGACGCCGTTTCGCCGGAGTTCGCCCGCGCGCAGGTCGGCTTCGAACACACCAAAGCGAACCAAAGCAGGAGGCGATTGTGCAGAACCCATAGGAGCGAGTCGGCGGGGGAGTCTGTAGTTTACCATCTGACGTAAGCTCGAGGAAACGGACATATCCAGCGTCGACCAGGCGAAGCCTTCTCCAGACAATAAGTTTACGTAAGAACTTGCAAATACAAGTTTTATCTCGCCACAGAGGCGCCAGCCACCCGCTATCTCGGGTGCATTGACGAAACTACCCTTTCGGCCGAGAGTCGGCGAAGCGTAAAGGCATATCCCTCTCGGTAAACAATGAAGACCTGAACGCAACTCAGGAGACAAGCGAATGAAGTCGAATCACACTCAAGGTAAGCTCTCTGGCATGATGGCGGTCACGCTGGCCATGCTCGCGATTGTCTTTATGTTCGCCATAGCCATTCCTGCGCCGGCGCAAACTCCCACTACGCTGCACGGCTTTTCCGATGTCTCCACCGACGCCTGCCAGCCTGAAGACAACATCGTCCAAGGCCGCGACGGCAACATGTACGGCATCGGATTATATTGCGGCACCAACAACACCGGCGCGGTCTACAAGATTTCGACCACTGGCGTGGAAAGCATCATCTACAGCTTCCCCTCGAACTACAGCTTTTGCTTCTCCGGCCTCACCCTTGGCAGCGACGGTAATTTCTACGGCACCTGCTTTTCCACCCCCGCCGGCAGCGGCGCTGGCGCGATCTTCAAATTGACCCCCGCCGGAGTGTTTACCGATCTACACGACTTCACCAACGTCAACGGCGACACCGAACCCCTCTACGCCCCCATTCAGGCCGCCG
>Ga0207928_1000010_pt1 | contig 14576 bp, 12 predicted proteins | sample NGESurshal072012_9_FD_184457 | JGI IMG/M metagenome (GOLD analysis project Ga0207928, IMG submission 184457) | Arctic peat soil microbial communities from Barrow, Alaska - NGEE Surface sample 210-2 shallow-072012 (SPAdes) | ecosystem: Environmental > Terrestrial > Soil > Wetlands > Peat ... | reverse complement strand
TTGTTTCACGAAATGAAAAAAGAATCGACTTGACTCCGACCGGCCTTCTCATGGAAGGCCATTTCACTCACAACCCCAGTCAATGAGGCAATGTTTCGACGAAAAACCTATCGGACAGATGATCCTCGCATTACCGGCGTATGCCGAGCTTCAGTTTTCACGCGGCTTTGACCTCATCCGGAACGGTATCCTTGAGGGGACGGAGTCGTTCTCGTGCACCGTCGTTCCAAGTTTTCGCTCTTGAACTTGGCGCGGCTGAACTCACGCCACCGCTGGTGGGATTGTGCGCTATAGAACCGCTGCGATTCTGTCCGCTGTGCTGATCGGCGGCATGGTTGGCCTGCCGGCCGCAGTGTGGGCAATTCTTCTGGGTATCGCTGTTGTCTGTGGCAGCTGGAGCTGGATTCCTCGTGCTTCCGATAGCATCGGTGCTATTCACTATTGCAGCATTCACCCACGCGAGAACCCCGGCAAAACCCTTAGGCCAGCAGAAGATGACGCCGCCCAGTAAGAGTCTGTGTGGTAACCCGATCGCGCCTGAAAGAGTGGAAGACGCCCACTGCGTAGGCCGTGGCAAGCAGGGAATTGACAAGCCCTGGAGGGGTAAGAGTAACTACGGAAACAGCCTCCGTAAAGACGGCTGAAACGCCGCCAACCGGACCCTCCCACAGTGCGGTGCTCAAAATAAAGTGCCACCCCACAGTGAGCCCCAACCGCCAAACCCAGCTAACTCCTTATTCCGCAAGATTTTACCCGTAACCCATTGTGCCCCATAGATTTTCCGTCAATTTCCCGCTAACTCAATGATTCTAAGAGACCGGGGGAGAGGGGTACCCTTCCCGACCTCGATTTTTCCCCAGACCGGCACGCATGCATCGCCCCACTCCGCGTAACATCCAATGAGGTAGCTCCACAAAATTATGGGAAACACATTTAAGACCGCGTTCCTGCTGACCGCGATGACGCTGCTCCTGATGCTCATCGGCCGCGCCTTCGGCGGCCAGAACGGGATGTTCCTCGCTCTGGCCTTTGCCGCCGTCATGAACTTCGTCTCGTACTTCTACTCCGACAAGATCGCGCTGGCGATGTACCGAGCCCAGCCCGTGACGCGCGAGGAATTGCCACGCGCCTACGCCGCCGTCGAACGCCTGACGCAGAAAATCGGCATTCCCATGCCGAAGATCTACGTGATCCCGAACGAGTCGCCCAACGCATTCGCCACCGGACGCAATCCGAGCCACGCCTCAGTCGCTGTGACGCATGGGATCTTGGGTTTACTGAATGACGAAGAACTCGAAGGCGTGCTCGCCCACGAACTGGGCCATGTCAACAACCGCGACATCCTGATCAGTTCCGTCGCCGCTACGCTCGCCGGCGCCATCACGATGATCGCCAGCATGGGTCGCTGGGCGATGATGTTCGGCGGCTACGGAGGCCGCGACCGCGACCGCAGCGGAGGCGGAGGCCTGACCGCCCTCTTCATGCTGATCGTCGCCCCGATCGCTGCCAGCTTGATTCAGCTCGCCGTCTCGCGCTCGCGCGAATATCAAGCCGATGCGACTGGCGCGCATTTCACCGGCAATCCCTATGCGCTCGCCAGCGCCCTGCAAAAGCTCGACGCCTACTCGCGCCGCGTGCCTATGCAAGCGAGCCCCTCGACCGCGCACCTGTTCATCATTCAGCCATTGTTGGGAATGAACTTCGGCAGCCTATTCTCGACTCATCCCCCAATCGCAAAACGCATCGAGCGCCTGACGGGAAGGCCCGCGGAGTTTATGCAGTAAGAGAGCTTCTAGCTGCTAGCTGCTAGCTTCTAGCTTGTTCGGGGTTTCCTTCGATCTGGTGTTTCGCTGGCCACAAGTTGCGGATTTGCAAGTTTCTGAATACCGGACGTTCTTAGCTAGTAGCTAGAAGCTGCGAAAGCCGCATGACGTAGGTAACTCCGCTCCTCGCAGCGCCCGATAGTAGAATCCAAACAATGTCGCCCGAGACCGCTATCGCCGTTTCTCATAAAGCCGCCGAACTGGAAAAAGCTCTCCGCCGCGTGATTCGCGGTAAGGATGACGTGGTCCGCCTTGCCCTGGTCAGCATTTTCGCGCGTGGACACCTGCTCATTGAAGGCGTTCCCGGCGTTGGCAAGACCACGCTCGGACAGGCGCTCGCCCGCGCCATCGATTGCACCTTCCAGCGCGTACAGTTCACCAGCGACATGCTGCCTTCCGACGTTGTCGGCATTTCGATCTATTCGGCGGTCGAGCAGGAATTCGAATTCAAACGCGGCCCGGTGTTCACCAACGTTCTACTGGCGGATGAGATCAACCGCACCACGCCCAAGACCCAGTCTGCGCTGCTGGAGGCCATGAACGAAGGCCAGGTCACCGTCGACGCGCATTCCTACGAATTGCCGCAACCGTTTCTGGTGATCGCGACGCAGAATCCGGTGGAGCATCACGGAACCTATCCTCTGCCCGAATCACAGCTGGATCGCTTCCTGATGCGCGTGCGCATGGGATATCCCGACGCTCAGGCCGAGCGCCAGATCCTGCGCTCCGAAGCCGGAGCCGCGCACTTGAACGATCTCCGCCCAGTTCTCACTGGGGCCGATGTGCTCGAGATGCAGAACGCGGTGAAGCAGATTCGCGTGGACGACTCTCTGGTGACCTACGCTCTCGAAATCGTTCGCCGCACGCGCGAGTCGGAGTTTCTCTCGCTCGGCGTCTCTCCGCGCGGATCGCAAGCTCTCTACCGTGCCGCACAAGCCATGGCCTTCCTCGAAGGCCGCACCTTCTGCACGCCCGAAGATATCAAGCCGCTCGTCGTGCCCGTTTTCGCCCACCGCGTTGTGGTCAGCGGCCTCTACGCGTCGACGTTGAAAAAGTCCGAGCAGTCGGATCAGGTGCTGAAAGAAATTATCGAGAACGTTCCGGTGCCGGTCTAAGAGCGCAACCAGTTCTCAGTTCTCAGTTTTTCGTGTCCTCTGTGGTTCCTCTTGCTGGCCTCGCCACGAGACTATAATTCTCCCGACATGTCATTCCTTCGCTTCCTCATGCTGCTCTCGCTCGTCGCCTGGATTGGTGGATTGATCTTTTTCGCGTTCGTCCTCGCACCCACCGCGTTTCAGGTTCTTCCCAACACGCATCTCGCCGGGAACGTAGTCGGACGCGCGCTGGGTAAACTGCACTGGATCGCGATCGTTTCCGGATTCGTCTTTCTAGCCAGTTCCCTGCTCTACAGTCGCCTCACCGACGGCACCGCGCATGTCTTTGCCATGCGTCACGTGCTGATCTGCCTGATGCTCGGGCTCACATTGCTCTCGCAGTTCTGGATCATTCCGCACATGGACACGCTGCGGGCGACGGTCAGCGATTTCGCGACGGTCCCACTGGACAATCCTGCGCGTGTGGAGTTCGACGCCCTGCATGTCTGGTCGACCCGCGTGGAAGGCGCAGTGCTGCTGCTCGGGCTAGTGGTGGTTTATATGACGGCCAGCGTCTTTCTTCGGCACTGACGAAATCCCAATCTTACGCAAGCCCTCAGGGGCTAAAGCCCGTACTGATCGTGCTTCTTAACGCGGCGCTGAAGCGCCGCTCTTCCTCCACTCAGCGCCTGATAGCGGAAACACTCCACCACGTGATCGTTTACCATACCCACCGCCTGCATGAACGCATAGCAGATGGTCGATCCCACGAAATTGAACCCGCGCTTCTTGAGATCCTTGCTCATGGCATCGGATTCTGGTGTCGATGCAGGAACATGCTTGAGCGACTTCGGCGCGTTCACTCGCGGCTTTCCGCCGACGAACTGCCAGATATACCGATCGAAGCTGCCAAACTCTTTCTGCACTTGGAGAAATACCTTGGCATTGCCGACGGCGGATGCGACTTTGAGTTTATTGCGAACGATGCCGGGATCGCGCAACAGTCGTTCGATCTTGCGCCGGTCGTAGCGCGCAACGCGTGCCGGATCGAATCCGTCGAAAGCTTTGCGGTAGGCGTCGCGCTTATTGAGGATCGTATTCCAGCTCAGCCCCGCCTGCGCGCCTTCGAGGATCAGAAATTCAAAGAGCGTGCGGTCGTCGTGCACCGGCACGCCCCATTCTTCGTCGTGATAGCGAATTGACAGTTCGCCGCTCGCCCAGCCGCAGCGAACTGGCGGAGGAACATCGTTAACCACAGAGGTCACCGAGTTTCACGAGAACAACAGTTATGAATCTACTCCAGCGACTTCGGTTCCGACCTGTTCACGGGTGACTTGGCGTCGAGCAGTGAGACCAGTTGGCGGGCTGAAGCCGGAATACCGACTTTGCCCTGGCGAATGATTTCCTTGGCCGACACTTTTTTTCCGTACAGTTTTTCGTTGGCGCTGCCATCGGAACGCAGAGTCGAGCCCTCCAGGGAGACCCCTGCGAACAGGCCTTTGTTCCGTGAGTAGGAAAGGATCTCGGCGCTCATCACGATGTCGGTGGCGCCTTCCGCCGTGCGTCCCTTGGGACCGGCTGCAGCCGAGGCATCGGCCCCGAGCTTCACTTTGCTGTAGAGCAGAGACTCCGCACCCTTGGGATTCATGACGAGCAGGACAAAGTCGGTGGCTTGGCCGCCCAATTGAAATCCGATGCTGATTCCTTCGAGCGCATACAGAGCTGGTGCTCCCCACTTGCCCTTGTAGTGCTCGCCGCTGCGGCAAACCATGATGCCGCGCCCGTAGCTGCCCCCGATGCCGAATGCTCCCTTTTTCACGGAGGGCAGAATGATCAGGCACTCGGCTTTATCGAGCAGATCCTGCGGAATGTCGTCGGGGATGTTCAAAATTTCTTTGAGGACAATCCCTGAATCTTTGACGCGATCTGCTTCGTGCTCGTCGTCGGCAGCAAGCGCTGCCACGCTCGAAATCAGGACAGCGATAAAACAAACGATGAATTTCTTCATGAAAACCTCCAAAGGATATTTTAAGGAAAAAGTGGTTGTGCCCGTGTCACCATGTTAAGCCCTGCATCTGATTGGCTAATGCTTCGCGTCTGCCCGGTAGTTCATGGCTGCCCCGTAACTGGAAGAATCCGCACGTTTTATGCCATGACCAAACGTGTGCTCCTTTTGTAACTTGGCACTTTGGCGGCGCGCTCCTAGAGTCAATCAGATAGCGGCGTCCGGTGAGGACCCGATTTCGGCATCTGGCGTGCATCCAATAGTTTGGAAGTGTAGTCAGACGCGGTTTAGAGTGAAAAAATTGGATTTTTTGGGCATGAAGTACACGACCTGGACACTTCGCCTGTTGACGCTTTGCCTGGCAACCTTTCTGCCGGTAGCCCATTCGCAGGCTCAGTATGCCTACAGGTCCGGAGCTCCGAGTCTAAGCGCTTACAATGCGGGCGCTGGCGCGGCTGATCAACCCGACGATCCCCAGAGCGCGATGATCACCCTGCACGCCCGGGTGAATGAAGTGAACGTGCTGTTCATCGCCACCGACAAGCACGGAAAATTTGTGCGCGACCTGGGTCAGAACGATTTCAACATTCTCGACGATCACAAGCCGCCACAAGCCATTCTCAACTTCCGGCGTGAAACCGATCTGCCTCTTCATATGGGTCTGTTGGTCGATGTCAGCGGGTCGGTGGATAGCCGTTTCGATTTCGAGCAGAATGCGGCAACAAGTTTTCTGCAGCACACGCTTCGCGCCGGCTTCGATAAGGCGTTCATCGTCGGCTTCAATAGTCACAGCCAGATGGCACAGGATTTCACCGACAACGTACAACTGCTTTCGGCAGGCGTGCACAAACTGCACGATGGCGGCGGAACCGCACTCTACGACGCCGTCTACCATGCGTGCAAAGAGAAGTTTCTGAAGGACCGGCCGGATCATCCGGTGCGGAAGGCGATCGTGATTGTCAGCGACGGTGAAGACAACCAGAGCGAGTTCTCGAAGGCGCAGGCCATTGAGATGGCGCAGCGCTCCGAAGTAATCATCTACGCAATCTCCACCGACGACAGCGGCTTGGTCATGCGCGGCGACAAGGTGCTGGAGCAATTAGCCGAAGCCACAGGGGGACGCGCCTTCTTCCCATTCAAGATGAAGGACATCACCCACTCGTTCGCTGCGATCGAAGACGAACTGCGCAGCCAGTACGTCGTCTCTTACAAGCCCGCTAATTTTGACGCGGACGGGCGCTACCGCTCTATCGAAATCTCCTCTCTGAAAAAAGATCTGCAAGTGCGGGCCCGCAAGGGGTACTTCGCGCCGCAGCAGTAGACTCGGCTTCCGGCTTCCGGACGCGACTTCAGACTTCCTGCTTCACCCAACTCTTTCGCGTTGCGGTAAAGTTCTTATTGCAGAATGCAACATTTGGGCTCTCGTTCGCGTTTGCGAGGGCGCTTCCTCTGTGTTAACGTCCCATTGATTTCCCGTTCATCCTTCAGACTACCGACTACTGAGGAGAGCCTTATGATCGGCATCATCTTCCTGGTCATTCTTGTTGTCATCGCCGTGGTGCTGGTCGGCATGTACAACAGCCTGGTGCAGCTCCGCGTGCGCTGCGATTCAGCATGGTCCGACATTGATGTGCAGCTGAAACGGCGGCACGACTTGATTCCGAACCTGGTGGAAACGGTGAAGGGATACGCCGCGCACGAGAAAGGCACGTTTGAGAACATCGCCAAATTCCGGTCGCAGGCCATGCAGGCAACCACGCCAGAGGGCAAGGCAGTGGCGGAGAATCAACTCACCGGCGCGTTGAAGAGCCTGTTCGCCGTGGCGGAGAACTATCCCGAGCTCAAGGCTTCGGAGCAGTTCACCCAACTGCAGGGATCGCTGAGCCAGACCGAAGACGCGATCCAGAACGCGCGGCGCTATTACAACGCCGTGGTGCGCGACCTGAATACGAAGATTCAGGTGTTCCCGACGAACATTCTGGCCGGGATGTTCAACTTCACGGCGCGGCAGTTCTTTGAGACGACCGAGGCGGACCGGGAGCCGGTCGCCGTGAAATTCTAGGCCAATGAACACAACCTCTTTCGTAGAGACGTTGCTCGCAACGTCTTTCTCGCACGGGAGGAAGAGACGCAGCCATATGCGTCTCTACGAAGTGGCGGCGTGCGTTCTCTTCCTGGCCGCGCCCTTAGCCGCAAAATCCTGGCGCGTTGGCGACTTTCAGGACAACATTGTTGTGGCGCAGGATGGCACCGCCGTAGTGACCGAGCGCATCACTCTGGTCTTCGAGGGCGAATGGCACGGGATTCATCGGACAATTCCAATCGAATACCCTGGACCCAACGGGACAAATTACGAACTCTTCCTCGAGGTCACCAGCGTCACCGACAGCAGCGGCGGAAAACTCAAGTACGACTCGTCGACTTCCGATGGCGCCCGCGATCTAAAGATTTATATTCCCGACGCCGTCGACACAACGAAAACCATCGAGATCACTTACCGGGTGCGCAACGGCACCCGCTTTTTCGACAGCCACGACGAGTTTTACTGGAACGTCACGGGCAACGATTGGCCGGTGCCGATCGATCATGCGGCGGCAATTGTGCAATTCCCCGCTTCCGCCGCGGGCGCGCTGAGGGCGCAGGCGTTCACCGGCGTGTACGGGTCGACCCAGCGCGACGCGGCTTCCACGGTGGACGGCGCTGCGGCGCAATTCGAGACCAACAATCGGCTGCCCATGCGCGGTGGCTTGACGATTGACGTCTATATTCCGAAAGACATTCTCAAAGAACCCAGTGCGCTAACGAAGTTTTTCTGGTTCGTGGGCGGCAATCCAGTGGTCTTTTTGCCCTTGGTCACGCTGGCCGGAATGTTCGCGCTGTGGTGGTTTAAGGGACGCGACCCCGACCCCGGAGTCTCGGTTGCGCCGATGTACGAACCGCCGTTCGGGATCTCTCCCGCGGAAGCGGGCACCGTGCTCGACGACTCCATTCACCCGCGGGACATTACATCCACGATCGTCGATCTGGCGGTGCGGGGATACATTAAGATCGAAGAGACCTCGGAGAAGATACTGCTCTTCACGCACAAGGACTACGTCTTCCATCTGCTCAAGCCACGCGAACAATGGGACGCCGACCTCGTACCTCACGAGCGCGTGATGCTGGAAAATGTGTTTTCCGACGGCAGCGATACGCGCCTCTCCAGCCTGAAGAACCGCTTCTACACGGCGGTTCCGGTCATCCGCGAAGACATTATGTCGGCGTTGAAGAGGAAAGGAATTTATCTGCTCGACCCGGAGTCGGCCAATGGATACAGCATTGGGGCGGCCTTCGCGATCCTCGCGCCCTTCGCCATCTTCCAGCTTCTGGGATGGGTGAACTTTTTCAACTCGGTGACTTTACTGGTTGTGTGCATTCCGGTCTCGCTGGTGATCTGGTGGCTGTTTGCGCGAGTAATGACCGCCAAGACTGTGAAGGGAGGTCGGGTCCATGTTGCGGTGCTGGGCTTCCAGGAGTTCATGAATCGCGTGGATGCGGAACGGCTGAAGGTTATGCCGCCGACGACGTTTGAAAAGTTCTTGCCGTACGCAATGGCCCTGGGAGTGGAGCATCACTGGGCGCAGGCCTTTGCCGGGATCGTCAAAGATCCGCCGCAGTGGTACGTGTCACCGGGCGGATACGCGGTCTTCAATCCGATTTTCTTTTCGAGCTCGATGCACAGCATGGCGACCGATATGCACCAGGTATTCGTCTCGTCCCCGCGCGCGAGTTCGAGCGGTTCCGGCTTTGGCGGCGGGGGATTCGGAGGCGGTGGAGGATTTTCTGGCGGAGGCTTCGGAGGCGGAGGCGGAAGCGCGTTCTAGGCTGAAGGCTATTATGAGGTCCGTTTGTTCCTTAACATTTCTGCTCGCGCTCACCGGTGTGGGGCTATGCGCTCAACAGAGCGAAACTGCCCAGTCTCCCCTGACGGTGCGCTCCACTTTGGTGATGGTTCCTGTCCTCGTGACGACCAAAGCTGGAAAAGTAGTTTTTGAACTAACGGCAGACGATTTCGTGGTCACCGATAACGGCGTATCGCAGCATTTCACAGTCGATGAAGACTCGGGTTCACAGCCGTTGGCGCTGGCAATTGTCGCTGAGACGGGCGGCGCAGGTGCTCTCCATCTCGATGACTATCGAGGACTCGATTCCATTCTCGACGCCCTGATTGGAAACGTCGAGCGCCGCGTGGCGGTGATCGGCTTCGATAGCGCGCCCCACCTAGTAATGCCCTTTTCATCGAGAACATCCGACGCTTCACAGCAGCTTGCGAATCTGAGCGCAGGCGACCGTGGGGCAGCCATTTTGGATGCTGTGGCGTTCGCGCTCGCACAACTGCGGGCAGAGCCTGCGACCTACCGGCGCGCAATTCTGCTGCTCAGCGAAACGATCGACCAAGGCAGTAAGACAACGCTCAATGAGGCTCTGCGCCTCATCAGCGACACGAATACGGCCATGTACAGCTTCGGTTTTTCGAGTACACGCGCGGCGGTCTCCCACGAAGCATCCAAATTCGATAACGACACGCCAGGACCCGAACACGGATGCTTCAGCCACGAGGGGGCCGATGCCGAATACGAAGGCCACTACAGCAAGCAGGTGCTCGATTGCATCAGCCAGCTAGCTCCCCCTCTGCGGCTGGCGACAATGACATTTCTGACGGCACGGAACGCGCTGCGCAACAAGAGCGCCGAATCCATCGCGCAACTGACAGGTGGCGAGTTCTTCCACTTCCACAATGCCAAGGACCTGAAGGCAAGTCTGATCACAATTTCAAACGACCTGCCGAACTATTATGTGTTGAGCTTCAGACCCTCGTCGCCAACGTCCGGTTTGCACGCGTTGCATGTCGAGACCAAGGAACGTCCACAGTTGGTCTTGAAGGCACGACGCGAGTACTGGATTGACGGCGATTCCGCACGCTGAGAGGTTCTGACGAGCGCACTCTAACAAGGCTTTGCGGTGGGGGCGAATACTATATTCCAACTATTGATCTCCCACCGCGTCTACCTATAATCACGGCACTTCTTTCTTGGGGTTCGACGGCGAATCGCATGATGGCGAAATCAAAGCTGGTCAGAACCGTGGTCGTTTCATTCTGCGTGATCGCCACGCTGTGGTTGACGTGTTGCGTGGCCTTGTTCGGCGTGATGCGGCAATCTCCGGAACAATTTGGCCGCGTCATGGCCAAGATTCCCGGACCTGTTCCCTTTCTGATCTTCCCCTTCGAAACGCTCTGGTTGCGCGCCCGCGCAGGCGCCTTACAGGTGGGCAGTCCCGCGCCAGACTTCGTGCTGACAAAGCTCGATAAGACCACACGGGTACAATTCTCTTCCCTCACAGCCCAGCAGAAACCGGTCGTACTCGTATTTGGAAGCTACACCTGACCTCCCTTCCGGCGGGAGGTTCCTGCCCTCAACAAGCTCTATCAGGAATATGGAAGTCGCGTCACATTCCTCGTGGTCTACATCACCGAAGCGCATCCCACCGACATCTGGCAGACCGAGAGCAATATGAAGGAAAAGGTCCTCTTCGCCAGTCCTCGCAGTGAAGAAGAACGCGCGTTCGTGGCCGGAGCCTGCGTGCGCAAGCTGGGAATTGAAATTCCAGCGGTTCTCGACGAATTTGGCAACTCGACCGAGAGCGCGTACACAGCATGGCCAGACCGCCTCTACCTGATTGACGCTGCGGGCCGGGTTGCCTATAAAAGCCGGCCCGGACCTTTCGGCTTCAGCGCCGACCTACTGAAGGCCGCGATACAAAGAACCGTCGCGGCTCACTGAAGAGTTGCTCCGGGATCGGGCCGTGGCAAATTGTGTATCCTAGCGGGTCTCAGGTCCGTATACTTCTCCATCGACCGTAGTTCACGAGGGAGCGTTGCCATGGGGGCTGACCAGCGAGCGCGCAAGCGCTTTACGTTGATCCTGATCAAGCCATCGCACTACGACGATGACGGCTACGTCATCCAGTGGCTGCGATCGGCGATCCCTTCGAACACACTGGCGGTGATCAATGGTCTGGCGCTCGACTGCCAGGAGCGGCGTGTGCTCGGCGATGATGTCGACATCGTCATCAAGGCGCTGGACGAAACGAACACCCACATTCGGCCGGGTCGAATCGCGCGGGAACTCGGGAAGGAACCGGGACTGGTCGCGCTCATCGGCGTGCAATCAAACCAGTTTCCCCGGGCGATGGATATCGCGCGCCCGCTGCGCGCGGCGGGCATTCAGGTGTGCATTGGTGGCTTTCACGTTTCCGGATGTCTTTCGATGCTGTCGGAACTTCCGGCTGAGCTCAAAGATGCGATGGATCTCGGTATCTCGCTGTTTGCAGGCGAGGCCGAGGGACGATTCGAACATGTTCTGAAAGACGCCTGGCAGCGCAACCTGAAGCCGCTCTACAACTACATGGCCGACCTGCCTTCGCTGGAAGGCGTGCCCCTGCCGATTCTTCCGGCGACGCGCGTCAAGCGGACCGGCGGCAAAATCACGACCTTCGACGCGGGCCGCGGATGCCCGTTCCTGTGCTCGTTCTGCACCATCATTAATGTGCAGGGACGGAAGTCGCGGCGGCGGTCCGTGGACGACATCGAGCAGATTATCCGGCGGAATCTCGCGCAGGGGATCAACCGGTTCTTCATTACCGACGACAACTTCGCACGCAACACGGATTGGGAGATCGTTTTCGACCGCCTGATTGCCATACGCGAAGGAGAAAAGCTCAACATCAAGTTCGTCATTCAGGTCGACACGATGTGCCACCGGCTGCCACACTTCATCGAGAAGGCGGGACGCGCGGGCGTGGCGCGCGTCTTCATCGGACTGGAGAGCATCAATCCCGACGCACTGCTCGGAGCCAGAAAAAAGCAAAACAAGGTCGCCGAGTACCGCAAGATGCTTCTCGAGTGGAAGAAGGCTGGAGTCACCGTGTTTGCGGGATACATCATCGGCTTCCCATCAGACACGCCGGAGTCCGTGATGCGCGACATCCAGACGATCCAGCGTGAATTGCCCATCGATCTGCTGGAGCCGCACTGCCTGACGCCGCTTCCCGGGTCCGAGGATCACCAGAAGCTGCACAAAGCGGGCGCGTATCTCGATCCTGATCTGAACAAGTACGACTTGGAGCACGTGACCGCAGCGCATTCCACGATGACTTCGGAGCAGTGGCAGAAGCTGTATCACGATGCATGGAGCGCCTACTATTCGCCAGCGCACCTTGAGACTGTGATGCGGCGCTCGGTCGCGACCAACAGCAATGCAGGCAATATGATGTTTCTGTTGTTGTGGTATTACACCTGCGTTGCCCTGGAGAAGATCGATCCGCTCGAAGGCGGCTACCTGCGGCGAAAATATCGCAAAGACCGGCGGCCCACGTTGCCGGTGGAGAGTCCGTTTGTGTTCTATCCGCGCTATCTCGCGGACTTGGTGAAGAAGCACGTTACGCTGGCTGGGCTCGTTTGGCGCTACGGCAAGATCCGGCGACAACTCAAACGCGATCCGAACGCCCGCAACTACACGGATCTCGCGTTGACCCCGGTGACCGACGACGATTCGGAGGAGATGTTCGTAACCAGCGCGCATGCGCATCCTCATGCGCACGTTAAGCCGGCACTGGTGACGTTGACCAAACCCGCGGAGATCGTTGCCTCACAACCACACGCGTAGCGGTCTGCTCCGGCAGCGTCGATCTGCAGCCGGGCTTCGCCCCTTCGACTCGTTGCACTCGCTCAGGGCAGGCTCTCGCTGGACGGCCGAGGCGGCCATCATCCTCACATAGGCAAGTTTGGCATCCCACAAATACAAAGGGCCGCGAATGAACGCGGCCCTTTCATTTTCTAAGCAGGTTTATTGTTCGCCAGCGGCAGCGCTGCTTCCCCAGAGGGCATTGCTGCCCCACAAGGCGTTGCTCCCCCAGAGCGCATTACTGCCCCACAACGCGTTGCTCCCCCAGAGAGCATTCGATCCCCACAGGGCGTTGGAACCCCACAGAGCATTACTGCCCCACAGCGCGTTGCTGCCAGTCATCGTCGTGGCCGGAGCGCCGGCCACGAACTCGGACGATCCCCACACCGCAGAGTTCGACCAGGTCGCGGAGGTATTCCAGACCGCGGTCGGGTTGTCGTTGAGGTAGACGTTGCCCGAAGTCGGGTCATACGAAGCGACGGGAGACATGGCCGTGCCCCTGGCAACGTCGTTACTCTCCAAGGCTTCTTCCACGTCGAGGTAGCCGGCGCCGACCGTGAAAACGTCGTACTCATCGGTGTACGTGATACCCGTGGTCGGATCGGTCGTACTGCTGGAGTTCGGGAAGGTCTTATAAGCGGTCTTCATCAACCGGGCCTTCACCTGATCGGGTGTCATCCACGGGCTCTTCTGCAACAGATCCGCGACGGCTCCGCTCACCACGCCAGTCGCCATGCTGGTGCCGCTGAGAGTGAAATAGCTGGCCGAGGGTGCGCTGCTTCCGCCGTTGACGTAGTAGCTGTATGGCACCTGGTTGCCGGGGTACTCGTTATAGAGCGTCGAACCCGGAGCCTCCAGCGAGACCAGCAGGTTGCCGGGAGCGACGATGTCAGGCTTGGCGATGGCGTCGACCACAGTCGGTCCCTTCGAGCTATAGCTGGCGATCAGGTCGTCCGTGCGAGTGGGCGTTCCCATCGTCTTCATCGCGCCGACCGTAATGACGTACGGATCGTTGCCCGGCGACGTGATGGTCGCATAGCCGTTAGTGCCCTGATAGCGGCCATTGTTGCCCGCCGCCACCACCACAACGATGCCGTTCTTCCACGCTGCTTCGACCGCCTGGCAGAGCGGATCCAGTTTGTAGGTCTCGTACACCGCGCGACCCAGAGAAAGGTTGATCACGCGAATGTTGTAGCGCGACTTCAGAGAAATCGCCTGGTTGATGGCGGCGATGACTACGCTATCGGTGGAAGCCCCGTTCGCATCCAGGACCCGCAGGTTAATGATCTTCGCGCCCGGCGCGATCCCCTTAAAAGTCTTGCTGTACAAGGGGCCGGTTGAACTGAGACCATCCCCGGCGATCAGGCCGGCGATGTGCGTTCCGTGCCCGTATTGGTCACCGGGATTCGAGTTGCCCGGCACGAAGGACTGTTGGTAGACAACTCGCGACAAAGGAAGCACACCTTGATACAGATCCAGGTGATTGCTCACACCGCTGTCGATGAGTGCCACACCGATGCCAGCACCGGTATAGTTCGACTGCCATGCGAACTGGGCGTTCACTGCGGCGGCGGCATTGTTGAGCGAAGGCGTCAACGGCCGATCCATGCTGATGTAGACGACGTTCGGCTGGTTCGAGAGGTTCTGGATGCCGTTACCGTCAAGCAGCGCAACCACGCCGTTGACCAGAGGCAACTCTCCCAGAATCGTGCCGCCAAGTTTCAGAACGTCATTGACGAGGCAGCCCACCAGGCCGAGCAGACCACTGCAGCTGACCTGAGTTCCGGGCGCATACTGCACAATCACTTGTACCTGCTGGTTCGTGTGATTGGCCCGCAATTCAGGCGATAACTTGGAGTCGTCGGCGCGTGCGAACGGCACCGCGACGATCAGAAGTAGAAGCAAGAGTCTTTTCATATCCCCCCACACT
>Ga0207928_1000009_pt1 | contig 14718 bp, 10 predicted proteins | sample NGESurshal072012_9_FD_184457 | JGI IMG/M metagenome (GOLD analysis project Ga0207928, IMG submission 184457) | Arctic peat soil microbial communities from Barrow, Alaska - NGEE Surface sample 210-2 shallow-072012 (SPAdes) | ecosystem: Environmental > Terrestrial > Soil > Wetlands > Peat ... | reverse complement strand
GCTCGCTGCCGATCGACAATCATCTTTTTCGGCTTTCGCTGCTTTGGGGCAACGTTGACATTGATGCTGTTTCCCCCGCCCATGTAGACTGTAGATACCCGTGCGCGCCCGTAGCTCAGCTGGATAGAGCGGTTGCCTCCGGAGCAACAGGTCGGGAGTTCGAATCTCTCCGGGCGCACCATATCCCCCCTTACATTTCCGGGCAGCCTAGCGCCTCGGACCGCAAACCGACAGCGCAGCCAGTTGACTTCACCATGCACAATTGTCCAGGGAAACGAATGTCGAAAAGCCTGTCGGGGATGAGCCTCTTCGCTCTGGTTCTATTTGCAGCGGCACTCGCTGCGAGTCCGACGTTTTGCTCGGCTGCTGACGATCCGTCTGTCCTCCCTCAGCGCTCGGTTGGGGCTGACGGCCTTTACTTCAAGGTCCGGCTTTCCAATTCCGTCAGAATGCCAAAGTTGAAGCCCGGCGACGTCGTCGATGGCACCCTCTCGCGGGATGTTTATTCCGAAGATCGAAGGCTGTTTCGTTCCGGAAGTGCTGTTCGGCTGACTGTTGACCACCTGGAAAGAAGAAGGCGTACTCCAAATGACCACTGGCCGTGGGTCGTCAAGGCGTTCACACCCCGGTATGAGAACTATCCGGCGTTCACGAGCGCCACGGTTACGCAGGACAAAGACCAAGACAAAGACAAGCTTGCGCTGCGGGTTTCGCTCATCTCCGTCAGCCGTTTGCGCGACGTTCACGCGCAGGCAAAGCAGAACAAGTCAGGACCGCTTGCGGAGAACGGCGCAGTTGAAGTAAGTCCGTCGAACGCGAAGAAGCAAGCGACATCGACCCTGGTGCTGGAAGCCTTTGGTGTCGAACAAATTCCCTCGCCGACAGGCAAGAATGAAGACGCCCCAGCGGAGCCAGATTCGGCCCGGCCTGAGACGCTCCCGGCGGGGACGCATTGCAAGATTCTGCTTTTGAGTGATGTGAGTGCCTCGAAGAGCAAGCCTGGAGATACCGTGCAAGCCCGCCTGCTGGAGCCGGTGCTTCTGAATTCCAAAGTAGTCCTGCCCGCAGGCAGCGTGTTTGTCGGCAAAGTACTGAAGAAGACTCCGCCACGGTGGTTAAGCCGCTCGGGATCTCTATACCTGACGTTCACGGAACTTACTCTGCCCAGCGGCAATCAATTCGCCATCGCGGCTTCGCTCGCGGGGGTGGAATTGGATGCGAGATCGCACACCAGAATGGATGCAGAGGGCCGGCTGCGTGGAGAACGCCCGGGCAAAGCATGGATGGCAATCAACCTGGGCGTGACGGCGGGAATCTCGAAGGAGGTCGACGACGGTGTCCAACTCCTGATCGAGGCCCTCGTGTCGACGGCGACGGATGCTTCCACGGCTGGGACAGCGCGTATCCTCTCCAGCTGCGTTTCAGGCGTATACATGGCAACGCGCCACGGGCGGGATGTAGTTCTTCCCCGGTTCACCGAGATGGACATCTCCCTCGACCGGCCCGTATCGCTGAACCCGGCTGCGGAGATTGGAGCTTCCGCTACTGAGGCGGGTGGAAAATAGCGCCAGACTGTCTGCACGTCCTCTGAAGGTCTGAGCGAATCATATCTGGAGCGGATGGCCCACCCTCGCACGGCGCTCCCGGAGGGACACTAACTTTTCCCACAGCCTTCCACAGAAAAATTTCTCACGCCTGTGACGAACAACCTTTACCGGGGATTCTGGAAAGCGCAAGCTGGGAAGCATGCGCGAAAGCTCTTCCAACCCGTTCGCCTCTAGCGATCCCCGCAGCGGCTTCGCGCACAACGCTAACCCCTTATTCCAGAATATTTTAGCCGTAAGTCCTTGCGGCTCAAGATTTTGGCCCGATGTCCCCCTACCCCGCGCCCGCAAACCCTTAGCCATGAGTATTTTACGGACAACGCCGAAAAAAATCTGGCAGAACGATCCTCCTCCCGCACAAGGCCTACCCCGAAGGTCTTCAACCGAATCGTTGTAAGATCGTTGGGACATCCACCGGCCATTCCTAAACCAAACGCATGAACTACGACGCGATTCTAGTTGTCTCCTTCGGCGGTCCAGAGTCTTCCGACGATGTCATCCCGTTCCTCGAAAACGTGTTGCGTGGGAAGAATGTACCTCGGGAGCGCATGCTGGCCGTCGCCGAGCACTACTACCATTTCGGCGGCAAAAGCCCGATCAACCAGCAGACCCGGGAATTGATCGCAGCGATCGAGGGCGAACTGGCGATGCATGGCCCAAAGTTACCGGTCTACTGGGGGAATCGCAATTGGCATCCGATGCTGGCGGAGACGTTGCAGCAGATGAAGCAGGACGGCATCCGCCGGGCTCTCGCCTTCGTGACCTCGGCGTATAGTTCGTATTCCGGATGCCGGCAGTATCGCGAAGACATCGCTCGCGCGCAAGTCGAGATTGGACCGGGGGCGCCAGAGATCCACAAGCTGCGGGCATTCTTCAACCATCCGGGGTTTGTTGAGGCAACGGAAGCACGGCTGCGCGACGCGCTGACCGAAGTCCCCGCGAATGCACGACAGAATATTCAGATTGTCTATATCGCGCACAGCATCCCGCTCTCGATGGCGAACACGTCCGACTACGTCCGCCAGTTGGAAGAAGTGAGAAAGCTTGTATCGGCACGGGTGGGTATTCCCAGCGATGCGCTTGTCTATCAGAGCCGCAGCGGCGCGCCGGGACAGCCGTGGCTGGAGCCGGATATTCTGGACTATCTGCGCCAGGTCAAGGCGCGCAATCTGGCGAGCGCGGTGGTGCTGGCACCAATCAGCTTTATTTCCGATCACATGGAAGTGCTGTATGACTTGGACATCGAAGCGCGGCAGCTTTGCGACTCCCTGACGTTGCCGATGGCGCGGGCGAAGACGGTGGGCGTGCATTCCGCATTCATCGGGACGATTCGCGAACTGATCCTGGAGCGCACGAGTCCGGGAGCGGAAAGGCGTGCGCTCGGATCACTCGGTCCACGGCACGATGTTTGCGAGGAGAACTGCTGTCCGGCGCCGCAAAGGCCGGCGCGTCCTCAGACGGGGCAAGAAAGGTCTGGCAGTGGTCGGTAGGTCTTGGAACGCTGTGCGGCCGAAGACGATCCAACTAGAGTCATCCATGTGACACGGGGACGTCCGCGTGTTCGTAGTCCGTGGCTTTGGGACGGCCCTCGACCAGATGCATGGTATCGAGAATCGTCTGGACGACCGGGTCGTTCCCGACGGCGGTGTTCAGCATGACGTGGTAGAGCGAACGCGTGGGCCAGTCGGCGTTGAAATAGTGCTTCACGTAAGCGCTGCGCTCGCGATCGACGGAATCGACACGGTCCGCCGCATCCTCTTCGGTGTGGCCCCCTGCCACGGTCCGCCGGATTTTCTCCGAGCGCGGAGCATAGAGAAACACATGGAACGCGTCCGGATTCTCGCGCAGAAGGTATGGCGCGCCGCGGCCCACCACAACCGCATTCCCTTCCCGCCCGATCTTGTTCATCGTCTCCTGCATCATGGAAATCATGCGGTCGGTATCGAAGACCTGACTGCCTAGAGCTCCGGAATTGCGTTCGTAACTGCCGCGCCAGAAGGATTTTGCAAGACGATGCAAACGGCTGTCCATACGCTCGTCGCAACGCATGACCGCGGATGGATCAACGTTGGCGAGGCGGGCAATCTCTTCCGTGAGCAACTGGTCCCACAGCTTCCAGCCCAGTTGGTCGGCCAAGGTAGCGGCGATGGCGGCGCCGCCACAGCCGTACTCCCGCTCGATGGTGATGAGGCGAAACATGGCGAGGTTTAGTGTACTGCCATTCCGCCGCCGGGCTTGGTTTTTTTCATGAGGAAGACCATGGGAATCATGGCCGCAATGGCTACGCCGAGAAACCAGAAGCAATCAATATAGGCGAGCATGGTGGCCTGCCGCTCCACGGTCCCCTGGATCAGGGCGTACGCCTGTCGTGTAGCCCCTGCCGCACTGGCACCGTGGGCCTGCATGGCACGGGTAGCTCCCGAAATCATCGCCTGCAATGCGGGGTTGGAGGGGCTCAGGTGGCTCGATAAATCCGTCAAGTGAACCTGGCTTCGCCGGTCAAGCATGGTGGTGACCACGGAAATCCCAACGCTGCCACCGATGTTGCGCGCCAGATTCATCAGGCCTGAAGCGGCGTTGTTCTTTTCACGTGGCAAGAACGCGTACGCAGCCGTGTTAATGGGGACGAACAGGAAGGCCATGCCGACGGCCTGGAACACGCGCGCCATGACCGCAGTGCGAAAGTCGATTTCCAGGTCAAACCGCGTCATGTGAAACAACGAAGCGGAAAGCACGACCAGGCCGAACAGCAGCAGCCAGCGTGGAGTGTAGCGTGACAGCAGAAATCCGACCAACGGCAACAGCAGCATGATCGCGAATCCGCCGGGCATCAACGCCATCCCGGATTGCTGAGCGGTGTATCCCAGCATGGTTTGCATGAACAGAGGAAGCAACAACGTACTGCCCAACAGGGCAAACCCCAACATAAACATCAGCAGGTTGGAAATGCCGAAGGTGCGGTCGCGAAACAGGTGAAGGTCGATGATGGGATCTTTGTGACGCCATTCCCATCTGACAACGAAGACCAGGGAGGCCACGCAGATGACCGAGAGAATGACGATGAAATGGGACTCGAACCAGTCTTCGCGCTGGCCCTTGTCGAGCACGATCTGGAGAGCGCCCAACCCAAGAGCGACGAAGCCAAGACCAACGTAGTCAATCTTGGTTTCGCTAAGCTTGCGACGCTTGAAGTAGGGCGGATCTTGAATCAGCCGTGAAGTCAGCAAGATTGAGAGAATTCCTACTGGAATGTTGATGAAGAAAATCCAGCGCCAGCTGAAATTGTCGGTAATCCATCCGCCAAGAGTAGGACCGATCGCAGGCGCGGTGACCACGGCAATGCCATATACGGCGAAAGCCATACCGCGCTTGGCAGGCGGAAAGGTGTCGGCAAGAATGGCTTGCTCGCTGGGCTGCAACCCGCCGCCACCGGCACCTTGCAGGATGCGGCAGATGATCAGGGTCGCCAAGTTTGGCGCGAGTCCACAAAGGAAGGAACTCACCGTGAACAGGGCCACGCAGCCCATGTAGAAGTTCTTGCGGCCCACGATGGACGACAGCCAGCCGCTCAGAGGAAGCACGATTGCGTTGGAAACCAGATAGGAAGTCAGGACCCAGGTGCTTTCATCCTGTCCGGCGGAGAGGCTTCCGGCAATGTGCGGCAGAGCGACGTTGGCGATGGAAGTGTCGAGCACTTCCATGAACGTCGCCAGCGTGACCGCCAGCGCGATCACCCACGGATTGACCGCAGGTCGCCAGGTATCAGCGTGGTCCATGGTGGCGGTGGCCGCGCTCATTAGCGAATCCAAGCCTTGGGCGTGACCGACATGCCAGGACGCAACTGGTGATCGTTGTTGGCACCGGGATCGAGCACGATCTTCACCGGGATGCGCTGCACGACTTTCACATAGTTTCCCGTAGCGTTTTCCGGCGGGAGCAGGCTGAAGCGTGCGCCGCTGGCCCCGGCGACGCTATCGATCTTGCCGTTGTAGGATCGGCCATTGGCGTCGACATCGATGGTAACGCGCTGGCCAATCTTCATTTCGCGCAGCTGCGTTTCCTTGAAATTTGCGGTAATCCAAATGTCGTCGAGATTGATGATCTTCATCAACTCCTGGCCGGGAGCCACGTTCTGCCCGACCTCCACGGTTCGATTGCTGACAATGCCGTTGACCGGAGCGACGATTTTCGTGTACTGCAGGTTCAGTGCGGCCTGGTCGAGATCGGCTTTTTTGCGCTGCGCTTCCGCGAGCGCTGACGTCGCCCTGGCACGCGTGATCTCCATCTGTTTGGGCGCGGTGTTGGCATAGTTCCGGTTCGCCTGCGCCTGAACCAGTTTGCCCTGCGCCTGCGTGACCTGCTGCTGAGCAGCGTCGGCGCTGGCGCGCGCCGCTTCGACCCCTGCGGCACTTGCCTTGGAAGCGGCGGTCGCCCCGTCGTACTGTTGCTGGGAAATCTCCTGCTTGTCCACCAACTGCTTGTAACGCCCCAGATCGTTCTGCGCTTTCACGTTGTTGGCTTCGGCCTGCTGCAACTGTGCTTTCGCGGCTTCGAACTGCTGTTTGGCGACCTGTATGCCGGCACGGGCGCTGTTCACATCGGCCTCGGACGACGAGACTTGGCTCGTGGTGTTGACGGAGGTGATCGGAACATTTACTCCAGCCGCAACCGCGGCCGCCTGAGCGTCGTCGAAGTCGGCTTTGGCGCGCTCATATGCGACTTGATAGTCCGCCGGATCAATCTCGACAAGCACCGTTCCCGCCGGTACGTATTGGTTGTCCTGCACATTAAGTTTCGTCACGTGGCCAGAGACGCGGGCGCTGACGGAGTTGACGTGGCCGTCAACCTGGGCATCGTCGGTCGATTCATAGCTAGTGAAATAGCGATAGGCGAAGAATCCCACGACCAGCAGAACAAGAATGCCAATGACGATTGCAATCCGGAATCCGGAACTCTGGGTGCGGGAACGCCGGGTATGAAAATCCTCCTCAGTGGCCGGCAGCGGTTTCGTGCTGCTCGGCGGCCTGTCGGTGCCAGGTTTCTCGACGTTGGCGGGGGGACTCTGTGTGGTTTGCTCCATACGCTTATTGATTGCCTTTCAAAAATCGTTTGACACCGTCTTCCGCGTCGCCGATGGCGTGCGCCAATTCAACCTTCGATAAATTGTGGAAATAAAGACTCTGAATATAACTCTCGTGAGCCGTGGCCACAGCCTCTTGCGCCTGCACGACTTCCAGGTTGTCAGCGACCCCGGCGGTAAAACGATCCTGCGACTGGGCAAGAGCCTGTTCGGCCAGGTCCACGGAACTGCGGGCTACCTCGACTTGTTCAGCGGCAGCGTTCAGATCGAGCAGCGCGGTGCGGACTTCATAGTCGATGCGGCCGCGAAGATCGCCCAGCTGCGAACGCGCCTGCTTCAGTTGGGCATCGGCCTGGAGCACGTCGCCGTGAACTCGATTCCCGGCGAAGATGGGAATCGTAATGCCTCCGTTCACCTGCCAGGTGCCGTTCGACTGGCTGGGCGTGACACCGATGTCGCCGAGATTTGCATTGACGTCGATGCTGGGATAGCGTCCCGCCGCTGCCGCCCGCCGCGAAAGCTCCGCGGAACGCACCTGCGCAACCGCCGCCTGATAGTCGGCGCGTATAGCATAGGCTCGTTGCAAATAAGTGTCGAGCGGGAGAGCCGCCAATGCCTGGTACGGCGCTTTCTCCGTAAGGATAAATTCCTGTCCCGGCGGCAGTCCGATGATCCGTGCGACGTTCAACTTCAGTTTAGCGAGATCGTTGCGGGCAACGATCAACTGCTGCTGGCGGGTTTGAAGTTCGACCTGCGAGCGCAATGCATCGATCGCGGGAGTTAGTCCGGCTTTCTGCTGGTCAGCAGCCTTGCCGTAAAGAGCCTGCGCGCTCTTCACCTGGGCCTCGGTGGTTTCCACACGAGCACCTGCAGCAATGGCTTGCAGATAAGAGTTTCCCACTGCGAGCACGACCATCTCCCGCGCATCCTTGTAACTGTACTGCGCAGCTTTCACGCTCTCGGATGCAGCCCGCTCGCGCTCGATATTCTTGAAGCTAAAGATCGACTGGCTGAGGGAGGCTCTTGCATCGAAGTAGTTGAACGCAGGGACTAGGCGCGGAAGGCTCGTGCTACTACCGCCAGGAGCGGCGAGCAACGGAAAAAGCTTGTTAAATCCGAGCGCTGCCAGGCTCTGCGTCTGCACATCTTCCTGCACGCGAGCTTGAATGTTAGGCAGGAGTTCGCTCAGTTCCTTCCAACGTTGGCCTCGCGCTATTTGGGCCTGGTCCCCAGCCAGCAACAGGCCGAGATTGTTGCGCAAGCCGCGATCAATCGCGTCTTTGAAATCGATTTGCAGAACGTCTGGCATGGCCCTGCCTTCTGGGGCGCTTCCCAGAAACGGATTTTGGGCACCAGGCAGGGTGACGTTTGGGGACGGAGCAGATCCACCCGCTGCCTGGGCCAGCGAACTGGAGGCGGCGAGTAGCGTAAGAACAAGACTGAAAAAAGCCTTTCGGAAGACTATCAATGAGCAGCGCATTCTTGATCGTGGGAGCGTGCGGTACTCCGCAGGGGAACCGACACGTCCTTCCTCACCTCTAGCATAACTCGTCCCGTTTGATTCGTTTGCAGGCTTAGGAGATGCAAACGATCTGCCGAAGTTCAAAGGTCGCCTGCAATGCGAGAGGGGCAAATTGCGCACGGCGGCAAGAATGAGAGCCTTCCAATCACCGGATCGGCACCCAAAGTCCAATAACTTCGGTGCTTTGCCCGCCAGATACGCGACGGGTAAGCTAGAAGGGAAAAGAGGAACGGAAACCATGCGGAAAAGTGTCTCATTCATAGTGGTCGCACTCGTTGCGCTGACGGCAAGCCTGCTTGCCGCTCAGAGCGCTCCCGCATCGGCAAACGCAGAACGCAAGGTCACGTCGCGCGTGGCGCCCAGCTATCCCGAACTGGCAAAAAAGATGCACATTCACGGCATGGTCCGAGTAGAAGCGGTGGTACGGCCCAATGGCAACGTCAAGTCTACTCGAGTGCTGGGAGGGAATCCGGTGCTGGTCGAGTCAGCCGCAGAGGCTGTCGCCAAGTGGAAGTTCGAGTCTGCGCCAAACGAGACGACCGAGGTGGTTCAACTTGCGTTCGAGGGTCAATGAGACCTGGCAGACCGTACCGAAAGAGCCTCCAAGCCCGCGGGACATGTTGATCGACTCTGCAAGGGGAAGCGACCCAATCCCTTCGCTAGAATCAAGCCGACAAGGACCTCATAATAAAACCTTTAGGAACATGACTTAGGTCATCTTGAACAGTGGTGACCTTCGGTTCAATCTAGTTGAGAGACGCAAGTCAACAGGAACGGAAAAAGAGCACTTCATGAGTGTGGCAACGGGCACTGATTGGACGAAAATCCTTTCCGATCCGGACCTCGTCCGGCATGTGGGAAAGCTGCTGCAGGCGTACCGCGAAGCTCCAATTGAAAAGCGCGAAGAGGCGCTGCTGGCAGCGATGCGCGATATAAAGGCTGGCTCTTCCACGACGGGGAAGTCCGCGGGCCCCGCCGTTCCGGCGCCGCAACCAGTCCCCACTCCCACTCCTGCTTCGGCCACGCCTCCTTTCGAACCCGATCTATTTGGTCCCAACTGGGGAAGCGACCGGCGGCGTCATCCGCGCATCAAGTGTTTCGTCGCAGTCGAGCTTCGCGTTGATGAAATCCCGACCCCAATCTGGGGCAATCTTTCCAACACCAGTGCCGGCGGATGTCTGGTTGAGACAGCTAGTCCGGTCAAACCCGGAGCGAAAGTCGAAATCGCACTCTGGGTGCCGAACGGGAAGATATGGGTGAAGGGGTTTGCTCTGAGCGGAGTCGTAACCCGCGGCCCTGCGAATGGAGTTCGCGTCCATTTCAATGGAATGGCACCGCCCGAACGCGACAGCCTACGTCACTTCCTCAAGTTCGTGCAAGAAACGACGCGCGCCTTGCAAAGTGAGAGCAGTTATCTTCAGCTGTTGAAATAGAGTAAGTCCTCTACCCCTGCCAGTTTTTCACTGCGGCTCAATCCACGCCTGCGCGGAAATTGATACACTTTCTGCGTATTGAACCCTTTCTGTAATCGGAAACTCTAATTGGTCGTGTGCCGATCGCGGGCGGGAAATCCCGGCTGGAGGGCGGAATCGCATGGTAGCCAGTGAACAGGTTTTGGCAACGGGACAAGAACTGGAGACGCTGTGCGTCAACACGATTCGAACTCTGGCCATTGACGCGGTACAACAGGCGAACTCGGGCCATCCGGGCGCTCCGATGGGACTGGCGCCGGTCACCTACTGTCTCTGGCAGGAATTCCTGCGCTACGACCCCGCCGATCCCACCTGGCTAAATCGCGATCGCTTTGTGCTCTCCAACGGCCACGCTTCCATGTTGCTTTACGCCATGTTGCACCTCGCCGAGGTGCGGAGGGTCGACAAGAACGGCAAGGTTTTGAAGGATCTCGCCGTACCCATGGACGAAATCAAGCGCTTCCGTCAGTTAGGGAGCCTGACGCCGGGACATCCCGAGTCGCATATCACCTCCGGAGTAGAAACCACGACCGGGCCGTTGGGGCAGGGCGTGGGCAACAGCGTGGGCATGGCCATCGCCAGCAAATGGCAGGTGGCGAACTTCAATCGTCCCGGTTTTGAGATTTTCGACTTTAACGTTTACGCGATGTGCTCCGATGGCGACCTGATGGAGGGAATTGGCGGGGAAGCCGCATCCCTGGCCGGGCATTTGAAGCTTTCCAATCTCTGTTGGATCTACGACCACAATTCCATCACGCTCGATGGCCCGGCAGACTGGTCATTCAGCGAGGACGTGGCGACACGGTTCGTGGGCTACGAATGGAACGTAACGCGTGTGACCGATGCGAACGACCTGCAAATGCTGGCGCGAGCTTTCGAAACTTTCCAGAAGACTACCGACCGGCCCACCCTGATCATGGTGGATAGCCACATCGGATACGGCTCCCCGCATAAGCAGGACAGCAACGCCGCTCACGGCGAGCCTCTGGGCGAAGAAGAAGTCAAACTAACCAAGAAATTCTATAGCTGGCCGGAAGATGCAAAGTTCCTGGTACCCGAAGGCGTGCTGGAGCATTTCCGTGAAGGAATCGGAAAGCGCGGCCGTGATCTGCGGGCTCAGTGGTCGGAACGGTTCGCGGAATACTCGCAGAAGTTCCCCGACTTGGCGGAGCGCCTGCGCTGCATGCAGCACCGCGAACTGCCTGCAGGTTGGGACAAGAATCTTCCTGCATTTCCCGCTGACGCCAAGGGCGTCGCCACTCGCGAGAGTTCGGGCAAAGTGCTCAACGCTCTCGCGCAAAGCATTCCCTGGCTCATTGGCGGATCGGCCGACTTGGCTACATCCAACAAGACCACCTTAAAGTTCGAAGGCGCGGGGGATTTTCAGGCCGCGACTCCCGGTGGGCGCAACCTGCACTTCGGTGTGCGCGAGCATTCAATGGGCGCCAGCGTAAATGGGCTGACTATTTCTGGCATCCGAGCTTTCGGCGCGACGTTCTTCAACTTCAGCGATTACATGCGGGCCAGCATCCGCCTGGCGGCGCTGATGCAGTGTCCGTCAATTTTTATATTCACGCATGACTCGATCGGAGTTGGAGAAGATGGACCAACGCATCAGCCGATTGAGCAACTGGCCTCGTTGCGAGCCATGCCGAACCTGATCGTGCTTCGTCCGGGCGATGCGAATGAGGTTGTGGAGGCGTGGAAGATCATCGCGCGATTGCAACACTCGCCGGCGGCGCTCGTGTTGACGCGGCAGAATCTGCCGACGCTGGATCGTTCGAAGTATGCCCCGGCTTCCGGTGTGGCCAAGGGAGCCTATGTGCTCGCCGATGCGCCAGGTGGAAAGCCCGATGTGATTCTTCTGGGTACCGGCAGTGAGGTTTCACTCTGCGTTGATGCGTACGAAAAACTGAAGGCCGAGGGCGTCAAGGCGCGGGTGGTGAGCATGCCCTCGTGGGAAATCTTTGAGCAGCAGGATACGACCTACAAAGAGAGCGTGTTGCCGTCAGACGTGACGGCGCGGGTCTCGGTGGAAATGGCGTCCACGTTCGGATGGGGGCGCTACACCGGCCTCAAGGGGCGCAATGTCGGGATGCACCGATTTGGGGCCTCGGCACCGTTGAAAGATCTGCTGAAGTATTTCGGATTTACTGTGGACACCGTCGTGGCGGAGGCCCGCGCGGCGATCTCAGACAAATAAATCGCACTGCGGGAAAAGCGAGACCGGAACGAACCCGCAACGGTGCGGCACCAATAGTCATCCAACGATCATGGAGGTCATCATGCAACCAACTGGGGTTCTGGAAAGCTCGAAGGCCACGAAAAATCCTCTGAGGGAATTGCTCAACTACGGCCAGTCGATGTGGCTCGATTACATCCGCCGCGACCTGTTTACCAGCGGAAAACTGAAACAACTGATTGCCGAAGACGGACTTCGGGGAATGACTTCGAACCCCGCCATCTTCGAGAAGGCGATCGGCGACAGTGCGCTGTATGACGACTTCCTGAAGTCGCTCGCTTCGCGGAGCGACCTCGATACCACAGCCCGCTATGAGCAGATCGCCATTCGCGACATCCAGGACGCGGCCGATGCACTCCGTCCGGTGTATGAGGAATCCAAATTCCGTGATGGATACGTCAGTCTGGAAGTATCGCCTTATCTGGCGCGCAAGACGCAGGAAACGATCGACGAGGCGCGCCGGCTTTGGAAAGCGGTGAAGCGCGAGAACGTCATGATCAAGGTACCGGGCACCGCGGAGGGGCTTCCCGCGATCCGGCAGTTGATCGGCGATGGCATCAACATCAACGTGACGCTGCTGTTCGCGCAGGAGGTGTATGAGAAGGTTGCTGAGGCTTACGTCGCGGGACTCGAAGACCTGGCGGCGCGCGGGGGCAATTTGAAGAAGATGGCGAGCGTGGCCAGTTTCTTCATCAGCCGCATCGACACGCTGATCGATTCCCTGCTGAACGACAAGCTCAAAGGCACTGCGGACGCGAACCAGCAGGCCTTGTTCAATAGCGTGCTGGGCAAAGTCGCGATCGCCAATGGCAAACTCACCTACAAGAGCTACCAGCACATCTTCAGTGGACCGCGCTGGCAGGCAGTGGCGGCGAAGGGTGCACAGACTCAGCGCGTTTTGTGGGCCAGCACGAGCACCAAGAATCCCAATTATCGCGACGTGATTTACGTTGAAGAGTTGATCGGGCCCGATACCGTCAACACGATGCCCCCGGCCACAATCGACGCTTTCCGCGACCACGGGAAGTTGAGAAACAGCCTCACCGAAGATGTGGCGGGCGCAGCCAAGACCATGGACGATCTCGCGCGTGCGGGCATTTCGATGAAGGAAGTTACCGATAAGCTGACTGATGACGGAGTCAAGTTGTTTGCCGACGCCTTCGACAAACTGCTGGCTGCGGTCGCGAAAAACACGCAGCAAAAAGGATAGATCGTGAGCCGACTGAAGACTTCCCTCCCCGAATCGCTTGCCACCACCGTGAAAGCGACGATCGCCGACTGGCAGTCGCGTGGGACCATACGGCGTTTATGGCAGCGCGATGCCACGCTCTGGAGCGGCAGCGACGAAGCCAACTGGCTGGGCTGGCTCGATGTCGTCGACGAGCAGGTTGCTCAACACGACCAACTGGCGAAGCTGGCAAAAGAAGTGCAGGCCCGCGGCTTTGAGCACGTGCTCCTGCTCGGCATGGGTGGATCGAGTCTTTGTCCGGAGGTCCTGCGCATGACCTTCGGCAGGATCACTCGCTTCCCTACCTTGCATGTGCTTGACTCCACCGATCCCGCGCAGGTGAAATCATTCGAGCATCAGATCGATATTCCGAAGACGCTCTTCATCGTTTCGAGTAAGTCGGGCAGCACGCTTGAACCTAACATCTTCAAACAATATTTCTTTGAGCGCACGAAGCAGGCGGTGGGCGCTGTAAAAGTAGGCAGCCAGTTCATTGCGATCACTGATCCGGGATCGAAGATGCAGCAGGTGGCCGAGGCGGACCGTTTCCTGCATGTTTTCTTTGGACGTCCGTCGATTGGAGGACGTTACTCCGCGCTATCGAACTTCGGGATGGTCCCCGCCGCGGTGATGGGACTGGATACCAAGAAATTTCTCACTCGCGCCGCGGAAATGGTGCGCGCCTGCGGGGCGGAAGCTGCGGTCGAGGAAAATCCAGGCGTTGTGCTGGGTATCATTCTGGGAGCCGCCGCGAACTCCGGCCGCGACAAGGTAACGATTATCACGTCACCCGGTATTTCCGATCTGGGAGCGTGGCTGGAGCAACTGCTGGCTGAGTCGACTGGAAAAGTGGGAAAAGGCATCATTCCAGTCGACCGTGAGACTTTAACGACTCCAGAGGTCTACAGCAGCGACCGCGTGTTCGTGTATGTCCGACTGGAATCGGGTGCAGATGCAGATCAGGATGCGAAAGTGGCTGCGATTGAGAAGGCCGGGCATCCGGTAGTGCGCATCACGATGGCCGATACCTACGACCTGGGCGCGGAATTTTTCCGCTGGGAGATTGCGACTGCGGTCGCGGGTTCGCTGATTGGGATCAACGCTTTCAATCAGCCCGACGTCGAAGCGAGCAAGATCGCGACGCGTGATTTGACCTCTGCGTACGAAAAGACCGGCTCCCTGCCAGCAGAAACACCGGTCGTCGAGGATGCCGACGTCAAATTGTTCACGGATGAAAAGAACGCTGCCGAGTTGGCAAAGGCCGCTGGGGGCGATCAGTCGCTCGCCGGATATCTCAAGGCGCATCTGGCTCGTATCAAAACCGGCGACTACTTCGCAATCCTGGGTTACATCCAGATGAACGCGGAGCACGAAGACAGCCTGCAGGGCTTACGGCACTTGGTGCGCGACAAAAAGCGCGTGGCGACCTGTTTGGGCTTCGGACCGCGGTTCCTGCACTCCACGGGACAGGCATACAAAGGGGGACCGAACTCGGGAGTATTTCTGCAGATCACTTGCGACGATGCCGTCGAACTACCAGTTCCCGGACAGAAATACACATTCGGAATCG
>Ga0207928_1000008_pt1 | contig 14764 bp, 7 predicted proteins | sample NGESurshal072012_9_FD_184457 | JGI IMG/M metagenome (GOLD analysis project Ga0207928, IMG submission 184457) | Arctic peat soil microbial communities from Barrow, Alaska - NGEE Surface sample 210-2 shallow-072012 (SPAdes) | ecosystem: Environmental > Terrestrial > Soil > Wetlands > Peat ... | reverse complement strand
CTGATTCGCGGCGGCGGTTGGACGCCCGACCTGATGCTCCGCGAAGATTCGCAGCGCCTGCAGGACGAATTCCGCTACGTCCGCGACATGGGGCTGAACACCGTCCGCCTCGAAGGCAAACTCGAGACGCAGGAATTCTTCGACCTCGCCGACCACCAAGGAGTCCTAGTCATGGCCGGATGGTGCTGCTGCGACTTCTGGGAGCGCTGGCCGCGCTGGAAGCCGCAGGATTTTGAAATCGCCAAGCAATCCTTGCGCGATCAGATCTATCGTCTGCGCAGCCACCCCAGCATTGTCATGTGGCTGAATGGCAGCGATAACGCGCCACCCCCGGACGTGGAGCAGATGTATCTCGACGTCGAAAAAGATTTGTTCTGGCCGAATCCGGTGGTTTCGTCGGCAACGGGAAAGAAGACCAGCGTCACCGGCGACAGTGGCGTGAAAATGACTGGGCCGTATGAATACGTCGCGCCCAGCTACTGGGAGGTCGATACGCCCGACGGTCAACCCGGCCGCAAGCAGTGCAATCCCGGAGGCTGCGGCGGAGCGTATGGCTTCAACACGGAAACCAGCATGGGGCCAGCCGTTCCCCCGGTTGAAAGCATTCGGGCCATGGTCGGCAAAGATCACATGTGGCCGATCGATGACGTCTGGAACTACCACGCGGGTGGCGGTGAGTTCAAAACCATTGGAGTATTCAGCGAGGCGCTTGCCAACCGCTATGGCAAGTCCGACAACGTGAACGACTTCGCCATGAAGTCGCAACTGCAGACCTACGAAGGTGTGCGTGCGATGTATGAGGCCTACAGTCGGAACAAGTACCAGGCGACCGGCGTCATTCAATGGATGCTCAACAACGCCTGGCCTTCGATGATCTGGCACCTGTACGATTACTACCTGCGTCCCGGCGGAGGATACTTCGGCGCCAAGCGCGCCATGGAGGCCCTGCATCCGGTCTACGGCTATGACGATCATTCCGTCTGGGTCGTCAGCAGCCAATACACCGATGTGAAAGGCCTGAAACTAACGACCAAAATCTACAACCTCGACATGACCGAGAAGTTCACGCAATCGAACGCGGTCGATGCTCCTGCCGACAGCACGGCAAAGATCTTTGCGCTACCGGACGTTGCCGGACTGAGCCCCACCTATTTCCTCGCGCTGCGCCTGGAGGATTCAGCCGGCAAACTCGTTGGCTCAAACTTCTACTGGCTCTCAACCAAACAGGAAATTCTGGACTGGGCGAAAACGAACTGGTGGATGACGCCCACTGCGTCCTACGCCGACTTTACCACGCTGTCACAACTGCCCAAAGTGAAACTGAAAGTCACCGACCGCAGCGAGCGCAGGGGGGAAGAAGAAATCACCCGCGTGGTTCTTGAGAATCCGAGCAAAAGTCTCGCCTTCTTTGTGCGCCTGAAAGTCGACAAGGGCACTAAAGGAGAAGAAATCCTGCCCGTAGTCTGGGAAGACAACTACATTTCCCTGATGCCAGGGGAGAAGCGAGAAGTCACCGCGACCTACCGCGCCAGCGAGTTGGGCACAGCGAAGCCCGAGCTGGAAGTCAGCGGCTGGAATGTGGAGTAGGAAAATCTGTTTGAAGATCGCAACTTGAGATCACAATTTGTGATCTCAAGTTACGTCCTATTGCACGTGCTCTGAAACTGACAACACATTTCCATCCGGATCCTTGAACCACGCCACCTTGTCTCCCGTCGGCGCGGTCCAGATCCCGAGTTCGTCCTGCTTGAGGAATCCGAAGATCTCAAAGTGGACGCCTTTCTTTTGCAGATCCCGCACCACGTTTTCGATCTCCGAAACTTGCCAGCCGAGAATTGTGAACTGCGCCGGAGTAAAATCCTTCCCTACCTTCGCCACCCGGATCATGATCCCGTTCGCATCCAGCACCATCGCAAAGCCGTCATCGTTGACGAAGCGCAGCCCCAGCACGCCTTCGTAGAAGGCCCGCGCCTTCTCGGCATCCCGAGTAGGCACGAACGCGATGATGTTGGCGGAACCGAGCATGAAAGTGCTCCTGAGATCAAATTGCCGAATTGCTTACTCTCCCTCAGGCGGGAGATCGAAGTTCACCAGGTCGCCACGGAAACCCCGAGTTTTCCAGGCACCAAATGCGATGCCAACAGCCATCCAGATTCCGCCGACGATCCAAGCTTTCCAACTAAGATTCTTCCAGAGGAAGAAACAAATCGTGAATCCGGCGAGAGGGGGTGTCCATACGGCAAGCACTGTCAATGCGGCGCCCGCGGCGACCAACAAGGTCCAATTCGAACCAGACCAGAGGACGAGAGCGATCACCAGCGCGGTGAGGACCAGTGGCGGCACCCCATTGTGCTTACCTTCCCGCACGTAGTACCGCACAAACGCAGCGAGGTTTACTCCCATGAAGGCAATGAGCGCTCCGAAGTTGAGCATCTCGGCCCCCAACCCATAGCTGAAAAGACCAAAACTCACCAGAAGCGCCCCAACCAGAGCGATGGCCCCAACAAAGAGAACGTTGTTACGAGGCACGTGGCGTTTTGCATCGACCGTTCCAAAGAATTTCTGCGGCAAGGCCTTGCTGCGCCCCATGCCGTAGAGCAGGCGCGCGGCACCGATCTGCGCACCCATTCCTGATCCAAAATTAGCCACCAGGAGCGTAAAGCCGAGGATCGCGAACATCGGCTTCCAGGCTCGACCGGCGACAAACGTGAACGCCGTGTCGCTATTGGGGAAGGGTTGGGTGGCAGGCCAAATCAGTTGCGCGGCGTAGACTTCGAGCGCGGAAAGGATGCCGATGACAAAACAGGTCAAAACCGTGGCCAGCAGAATGTTGCGCCGCGGGTTCTCCGCTTCTTCCGAGAGCGTGGAAATGCCGTCGAAGCCGATGTAGCTCAGTACCGCGATCGAGGTTGCCCCCAACACTGCCTTCGTGTTCCAAAGCTCTGGATCATAAAAAGGACGAGTAAAGAACGACGAGCCACCGTGAGGATGACCCGCAACGTAGCGAACGGCGACCATGAAGAAAACCGCCACGACAGCGCCCATCCCTGCGGCAAGCAAAGTGTTGACGCGGGCCGATGTCTTGATCCCTTGGAGATTCAAGAATGTAAACACGGCTCCAAAAACCAGAGCCCAACCCCAGTAAGGAATCCCAGGCGCAAACACAAAAGCCTGCTGACTGCACCAAATAATGCAGATCATCGGGTTGAGGATGTAGTCCATCACCATGCTCCAGCCCGTGACATAGCCCAGCGCTGGATTGATCTCCTGGCCGACATAGGTGAACGCGGAACCTGCGCTCGGATACGCCCTCGCCATTCGGCCGTAACTGAAGGCCGTGAACAGCATCGCTACCATGGCGATGAGGAGTGTTGTAACGACATGTCCATGGCCGCTGTCACTGAGCACTCCAAAGACCGACATCGGCGCCACGGGCTGAATCACGATGATCCCGTAAAGGATCAGGTCCCAAAGCGTGAGCGTGCGGCGGAGCCGGGGCGCAGAGGAAGGCGCGGAGGTGTTTTCCATGGGCCCGGCTATTGGATTATGGATGGGGCAAAAATGTCAATATTAAAACGTTTCTATATGGCTTATTTGCTCTCGCCGTAGTCGAACCAGTACCCCCGCTGCTCGTTCCCCGACATGTTCCGCGTGTTGTATTCGAGCAGATAGTTTACGTGCGCATCGTCGAGCGGGAACGACTTCTTTGCTGGATACGGATACTCGCCCATGCTTAGGAAGGGCAACGGCGCCACGTAGTTGCCTTCCGCCGCATAGAAGTCCATGTCTTTCTCGTAGCCATTGGCGGCGAAGAAATAGTCGCGCACCCATCCCTTAGGAAGAGCGGGCAGATGCGAAGGATCGAAGTCGAGCTGCACTTCATCGCCCGAGCCAAACACCGCCAGCTTGTCATCGGTTGCAGTCAGCAACGGCAGCACGTCGCCATAGCGGGTGTAGGTTCCCGACGGGCGAGTGTACGGCCCGGTCGCACTCACCGTTTCATAGACGTATTGCACGTTGCCGGCGGGCTTGCCCTCGATCTTCAACGGATATCCGTGGAACTCGAGATCGGCGTGGACCAGCGGAAGCGGCGTCACGCAGTAATCGTAGCGCCGGCATCCTGCCGGCACGCTGCTCGAATCTGCGTAAGACTCTTCGATTTCAACGTGCTCTCCAGCGCGGCGGGCGAGACGCCCACCGGACAGCCGCCGAGACGGCGGCGCTACTTGCTCCGTGCGGTTGATGAGAATGCTGTCCCAATACACCTGCAGATTGGTCGTGATGCGAATCTTCCGCGTTCCCGGGGGCAGCTTGCCGGTGAGATCGGCGGTCATGGTGCGCGGACCTCCGGCCGGGAATCCCATGTCATCGATCACGCGTTTCCATTGGCCGTGGGCGCCGAGGGCATCGACGTACGGCGAGATCGCTTCGACTCCGGCTTGCGACGCGGCATACATGCTGTTGGCGGAGAAGTATTCGACCTCGCCGTGTAACAGCAGCCAAAGCGGACCGCCGTGGTAAGCCTCCCCTAGATCGAGCGTGAGGCTGTGCGGTTTGGCGAATCCCTGAAACTGCGTCAGCGCGAAATCGCCCAAATAGCGGTGCGCCAGCACATCGGGTAAGACGTCGTGCCCGTGATCGTCCCACGCCCCGGTGGGGGGACGCGCGTCGCGGCTCACCACGACTTTGAACGGAGGATAGGGTGGGTTCGAGGCGAAATATTCGTTGGGATAAACGTCGACATCCGACGGATGATCTACAGCCAGTACCCGCACCTGATCGAGGTAGACCGCTTCTTCGAGGGGTTCCATGAAGCGGAAGCTGAGAAGACCGGCGCCAGACCTCAGACCCCGGACCTCGGACGAATCGTTCTTGCCGAGGTCCGATGCCCGAGGTCTGACGTCTGTTTCCCGAATCATGCTGCGATCAATCTTGATGTATTCGATTGGCCGAGGCACGTCGCGCTGCCCGGGCCCAATCCAGTGCCCGACCACGCCGGCGCCCAGCATGTCCGCCACAAATTCGTAGCGCTCGCCGTTCCAGACGAACAACGTCGGACACGAACTGCCGCGGCGGTCGATCTCGAGGAAATTCTGCTGCTTGTCGCCCGCCACCTGAATCTCGTCTTCCAGCACGCCCGTGGGCCACAGCATGCGTACGATGTCGGCTTCCTTGGAATCGCCCAGGCCGACGACGATGTCGGTGGAGTTCTGCCCGAGGTAGCCGTTGGAGCCGTAGATCTCAAACTTCTGCCGGTTGCCGCCGGAGAAGACTTCGATCTTAGTACCGATCGCGGACTTGTTGTCGGCCAGTCCCTTGAGCGAGAGCCGCAGCCAGTGGTTCTGGTTGGCGCCTTCATTGCGGAGGAGCACGGCAGGCCCGTGATTCTGCGTGATCAGCAGATCGGTGGCACCGTCGCCGTCATAGTCGCCGGTGATGATGGCGCGCGGATCTTTGAGCTGAATCTTGTCGAGGCCAACCTCGGCGGTGACGTCTTTGAAGCCGTCCGGCCCGAGATTGCGGAACAGCTTCACTTCGCCTTTGCCTTCTTTTGTTTCGCCGACGGCGACAAGATCGACCCAGCCGTCGTTGTCGTAGTCGAAGGCGGCGACGCCGTAGGCACGGACCCAGTTCGTCTGTGGCAGCGCGACGGAATTAAAGTGCCCTTTCTCGTTGCGGAAGAGCGAGATTCCTGGGGAAGCTGATGAGGTGAAAGCAAGATCCATCCACCCGTCGTGATTGAAGTCGAGAACGGCAACGCCTGTGGTAGCGACAGGAGGGTCTACAAATGGAGATTGGGTTCCGAACGGTCCCTCTCGGCGATTCGTAAAGACGGTCGGCACATCAGGCAGACCGGTGACAACGAGATCCACCGCACGATCATTGTTATAGTCGGTACCCGCTGCACCAAGACTAGGCTGGTCGCCGGAGAGTCCAACGGATTGAGTAACATCAGTAAAGGCGACATCTCCGTTGTTCCGCCACATCAGGTTTGATCCGCTAAGACCGTCCGGCCTGCGGACCATCAACTTCACCTGCCTAGGATCAACTCTCGGATCGTCTTTGCTGTAACGCGTCACATACAGGTCAATGTCGCCGTCGTGGTCGTAATCGATGAATGTCAAGCCAACGTTGAAACGATCGCTCTTGATTCCAGCAGCCTCGGCGACATCTTTGAACGTACCGTTCTTCTCGTTATGAAGCAATGCCACGCGTCCATTGAAGCTCACTGCCAGGTCTGTCGCGCCGTCGTTGTCGTAGTCGCCCGCCGTACAACCGATGGCGTGCAATGTCGGATCGAGACCAGCTTTTCTTGTTACCTCCTCGAACTTGCCGTTACCTAAGTTGTGGTAGAGCGAGATGCCGCCTTCCGAGCCGTTGTCAGGCAAGAAAATATCGATCTTGCCGTCGCCATCATAGTCAAGGAAGCACGCGCCCGGGCCCAGAAAGTTTGCCAGATCCTTTGTCCCTATATCGCTACTCTTTGTTGCTAGCCCCGCCTCCTTCGTCATGTCCACAAACCTCACCTTGATCGGCGCTGGAGCCTTCAACACCGCACTTGGCGATTCCACCGCGCGCGAATACTGGCCCTGCTCGCCGTATGCCAGGCTCATGGGCGCGCCGATTTTGTTTTGCGTGATGTACTGGAATTTCTTCAGATGCTCGCGGGCGTGGTCGACGTCGGCGGATTGCTGGTACGCGCGCGACAATCCGAATTCTGCCGAAGCGTGCAGGGGATTGAGTTTCAGCGCGTGCTCGAAAGCGTCAATGGCCTGCGGAAACTGCTTGGCCTGCACGTACGCCGTGCCGAGAAAGTACCAGGTGTCGGCGTCGTTCGCGTCGATTTCGATGACGTGCTTGAATGCGTCGATAGCCGCCGGTGCGTCGCCCGTATTCTTGGCGAGCATCCCCAGGCTGTACCACGCGTTAGGACTTTTCGGATCCTGCTTCAGCGCATCTTCCAATGCGGCCTTGGATTCGTCCACTTTTTGCAGGTTCAGATATGCAACGCCCACATTCAGCCGCGCAATCGCCAGCTTGGGATCGGCTTCCGCAGCCTGCTGGAAGGACTTCAATCCCTTTTCGAAAAGCTGCTGGTTCATATAGGCCACGCCCAGGTTATTCAGGCGCGCAGCCTCGACGGGACTCGGCTTCGATGAGGGCGCAAGCAGGCCCAAGGCAGCCAGGATCGCAGTGATGAGGGCAGCAGAAATTTTCGGATTCATCTGCTTAAGATTTAACCACAAAGGACACCAAGGTACACGAAGGCCCCCTCTAACGCTTTGCCTTCCTTAGTGAAACTCGCGGTCTTTCGTGGTGAAAGGGTTCCCTTCGTGCGCTTTCCCGTACGGCCGTTTGGCAATCACGCCCTTCCCTTCCTGCACGGTGACGGTCTGCCTGGCGTCGATGTTCGAGAGCTTGTCGACCTGCCCGCTCGGCCACTGAATCTCAATGCTGTCGGCTTTACTGAGCGAGCCCAGGCCGAACGTCAGCACCAGTTCACTCTGCGCCAGGTAGCTCGATCCCGAGCGCAACATCTTCCACTGCTTGTCACTTCCCGAAGCCACGCGGACGACCGCGCCAATGCCGTCCCGGTTCGACTTGGTGCCCAGCAGTTTGACGCGCAGACTGTGGTTCGTCCCGCCCTCGTTGTGGAACAGGTATGTCGGCCCGGCGTTCGTGGTTAGCAAAACATCGAGGAAGCCATCGTTATCGATGTCGGCATACGCCGCGGCCCGCGCAACTTTTGGTGCGGAGAACGCGTTCCCCATCTGCGCCGTCACTTCCGTGAATTTCCCGCCGCCAAGATTGCGGAACAGATGGGGAGGCTCCGCGTAACTGACCCGCTTCTGCACGCGCTCGATCTGATCTTCGATGTGGCCGTCGGCCACGAAAATATCCTGCCAGCCGTCGTTGTCGTAATCGAAAAAGAAGCAGCCAAAGCCCAGCGTGACCAAGGTCGCCCGGCCAACTTCGGATTGCGGCGCTTCGTCGACGAAAAGCCCGTTGCCTTCGTTGTGATAGAGCGAGACCATCTGATTGGCGAAGTTGCTGATCATGATGCTGGCGTGGCCGCTGTGGTCGTAGTCGGCGGCGTCGACGCCCATGCCGGCGCGCGCAATGCCGTCTTCGCTGAAACCGATTCCCGCGGCGACACCACGCTCCTCGAACGTGCCATCTTTCTTGTTGAGATAAAGCTTATTGGGCTGCGTATCGTTCGCGATCACGATGTCCGGCCAACCATCCCCGTTGTAATCGAGAACCGCGATCCCCAAACTCTTCGAAGTAGGGTCGCCCAGCCCGGACCTCTGCGTCGCGTCTTCAAACTTGCCGCCGCCGAGGTTGTGCCACAGTCGCATCGACGTGCCTTTGTACGACTCAGGGGTGCAGTAGGACTTGTGGGCACCGTCGAGGGTGCAGTAAAGGTCGCCTTGCTCGCTCCATTGCACATAGTTGGCCACGACCAGATCGAGTTTGCCGTCGCGGTCATAGTCGACCCAGGCGGCTCCGGTGGAGAATTCGCTCGGTCCCCACATTCCGGCGGCCTTGGTGACGTCGGTGAACGTCCCATTGCCATTGTTGTGAAACAGATGACTCTGGCCGAGCGCGGTTACGAAAATATCGTCGAACCCGTCGTTGTCGTAGTCGCCCACGGCCACGCCGAATCCGAACATGGGCACAGCCAGGCCTGCCTTGCGGGTGACGTCGGTGAATGTACCGTTGCCGTTGTTGTGATAGAGCTTCAGAGTCGTCGCGCCGGCGTGCGAGTGCCCGGGAAAGTCATTGCCATTGATAAGAAGGATGTCGGGGTATCCGTCATTGTCGTAGTCGATGAAGGCGCACCCCGGCCCCATGGTTTCTGGAAGCCATTTCTTTCCGAAGCTGCCGTTGTTGTGGGTAAAGTGGATTCCGGCCTGCGCGGTGATGTCGCGGAAGTGAATTTGCGCGTGGCTCGTTGTCGCGAGCGCAAGAAATATCAACCACGAAGGCGCGGAGGAGAAACGCATTATCTGGAAGCCCCTGCAGATGTCGCGGTGGACACTGGCCGGGCTTTGCCCGGACGGACAGCCGAGAGCCTGCCCTGAGCCTGACGAAGGGCGGCTGTCCCCACATGTTTCGAATTGAGCGCCGACAGGTCCACAGAAACATGCTCATGCACCGCCTGCCGCTCGTTGTTGTCTTCGGGATGCAGTTGGCGGTAAGGGCCGGTGATCGCCTGCGAAGACTCGTCGGCCTTGAAGCGCATATAGCGCGCCTCGTGCCCCTTGGCGAGTTTCTCCTGGCCGAGACCGTTGTAGCAGAGCATCAAGTTGTAGTGCGCTTGCAGGTCTTCGGGATCAATCGCCAGTACCGACTGTAGAGTTTTCACAGCCTCGTCATACTTGCGCTGCAGGAACAGGATGCGCCCCAAATCGTTGATCGCAACCCGGTCGCGTGGATACTGCGCGAGCACAATTCGCAGTCGTGATGCCGCTCCTTCATAATTGCCGTCCGCACGAAGGACCTTGGCGTAGAAGAAATTGGCACGGGCCAGGTTCGGAGACAGCGCCAGGGCTTTTTCCAGAACGGTGCGGGCCCGCTGCATGTCGCCTTCCTGCACAGCGCACCGGCCAATGTTCACCCAGCCGTCAGGATTGTTCGGATCCGCCTCCGTCACTTTCAGAAAGGCCGCTGCCGCGCCTTTCAAGTCACCCTGCAAGAACAGTCCGATCCCGTAGTCGTTCCAGCGCTGCCATTCTTCTTTGCGGACGATGGTTTTTGGTTCAGCCGCCGGGGCGTTGTGCGCAACTACCGGAAGCGTGACTTCGTTCTCCGCGATGGCGACAATCGGAACCTCGGGAATCTTTTCTTGCTTCGCCGACACTCCACTCAGCGATGCGGTGAATATCGTCGGGCGGTCGTCATAGTCAGGAGTCACCGCATTCGGCCCGGTGGGGCCGGGCATGCCAGCGAAAGCCTCGTGCGTTCCGTACCAGGAGAACTTGCGGTAGCACAGCCGCGCGCGCAGCGTGATCTTGTTACCCACATTTTCTGGAATCAGCATGCGGTAGTGCACCGTGTCGGCCGCACCGGGCGGGATGAGCCTCACATACACCACCGCCCGTGTGGCCCAAGCATTGCGTTTGTTAATCGGGTTGCCGTGGGCGTCGATCTGCAGCGAGCGGTAGAAGTGGGCTCCCTTTTCCACTGGGCCATGCCCGCTATCCTCAACGCTGCCGCTCCAGAAGACTGTCTGACCCTTGTCGTCGGTACCTTTCAACTCGAGCCAGGTGTCGTAGGCGTCGACGGTACCGCCGGGGAAAAAGTGTCCGACTTTCTTGGTACGCACCACCACATCTACGCGTACTGTGTCACCGCGCCGCAGGGCCGGTTGTACTAGGTTCAACGGCGCAGTCACAGGAGCAACGTCGCCGGGGCTCTCTGAGTTTACTTTGCTCTCAGCCTCTTCGCCCACCGCAAACGTCGTCGACAACTCAGCCTGCGTTGTCGCTCCAGGCTTGAGCGCTGCTTGAGCCGGAGACACCGCAAAGATATCGACGGTAAGCGCGCCGCTCTTCAGGAAGTCCTCCGTCAACTTCAACTGTGCCGCATCCTCGTTCGCAGTTGGCACCGCCGTATTCGCTCCCGGGAAACGATGCGAGTGCACGAATCCGTTGATGTTGCCCTGATCCTTCGACGACTCCATGGGCATGTGACAATCGGCGCACTGCTGCGGCTTCGGCGGATAGTAGAACGACCGCGCTCCCTGCCCGGAAACTCCGCTGGCTTGCCAGTTGTCGTATTCGTTGAAGCCGCGGAACCACCGGTAGTTGTTGACCGGAACATCCAAGTGCACCTTGTGGCAGGAGGAGCAGAACTCCGCTGTCTGGTCGCGCATGAAGGGCTTGAGAAACACGCGCCGATGCGGCTCGGGATTCAGGCGGATCAGAAAATCATGCAGCGCGCGCGCCACCGGGTTCTGCGTGGCCGCCAGTTCGTGCAGCTTGGGATACTCCAGATAGAAATCGCCCTGCCCCATCGTGCTCTTCACATTGGCGATGGAATGGCACATCATGCAACCCAACCCAGCCTGGGCCTCCGGCCGGTGGACGATCTGCTTGATCGGCGTATCCATTAATCCCGCATACAACACCGCCGGGTCGTGGCATCCGCCGCACCACTTCGAAGGCTTGGTGCCGACCGTATCCTGCATGTACTCGATCGACTTGCGGTACCACTGATTGTTGAACGACGAGAAATGGTGCGCGGAACTGAACCACTGGTTGTAGACGTCCTCGTGGCAGCGCTTGCAGGAATCCGACTCCATGAAGAACTTGCTGGGAATTTTCTGTTTACCGTAAACCTGCGCCGAGCTCGGGAAGAACGATCCCTCGGGCCCATCGCCCTCGCCATTCATATTGTCGGGAGGCATGGTTGGATTCTGGATGCGGCCGCGCGTCTGCCAACTCTCGCGCACGTAGCGCGCACCGTAGCCGATACCGGCAAGCACGACCAGGCAGATCACAACCCGCACAACGCCTGCGCCAAAGCCGGATTCACGCGTTCCACGCTGGCCCAACCAACCAGCAATCAACAGGCCGACACCCGCGAGCGAAACTATGATGTGGAGATACAGCTTGTTCCATTCCGTGCGTGGAGTTCCGGTCTTGATGAGGATCAGGCCCAGAATCGCGCCGGCCGCGATCAGCAGCCATCCCAACCGGGAGGAGAAGCTTCCCGTGCGCATCAAGCGAACAAATACTGGGACCAGCAGGATCGCAACCAGCACTCCGCCGATCGCGTGCAGCAGCACCACCCCCGCATAGAGGATGTTGGGTTGAGGAAAGGTGTAGAGATAAGCGGCCGAGAGGACGAGAAAAGGCACGAGCCAAGACAGAGCCCGCCCGACCAGTCCCCCAGATGTAGGCATTTCCCGCATGTGCAACGACGTTCGACGGCTACACAGGGAAGTCGGCCCCACAGTGGCTGAAATCCCGCGCAGATAAAGTTATACAGGCATGACGGCAGGCGGAATAATACAAAACTACTAGCGCGAGATCACCGGGCTAGCTGATCGGAGGAATCTTCCACGCGTTACATTCCTTTTCCAGCACAGCCGCAACTGACAGCACTTGTTCTTCTTCCCAGGGGCGACCGACAATCTGCACACCGATAGGAAGGCCGTCTGAGGAATGGCTCACGGGAACCACCGCCGCGGGGTTCCCCAGCAAATTGAACCATTCCGTATGGCTCCACGCGTCAAGATAGTTCACCAGCTTGCCTTCAATTGTCCAACTGCGCTCGCCGTGGCGGAAGGCGGGTATCGCAGCCGCCGGACACAACAGAATAGGATACTTCCGCATCTGGGCCAGGAATTTGGCGCGTAAAATGTCGCGGCCAACCCACGCTTCGAGGAGTGTCTCGCCGGTGAGCGGTGGCTCTGCCGCCGACCACTCGAGGAACTGCTTCAGAACTGAGCTAAGGTCGTGTTCGCGGCCCTGAAACATGGGGCGAATCAGCATCCCTCCGGCGGTGACGAAGAATTTCTTCCAGAGTACTCGCGCTTCCTCAAGTCCTTCAGGACGAAATGGTTCAACCTGAAATCCAGCGCTTCGAAGCGCTTGCGCCGCAGTTCTCACCGCGACGCGAGTCTCAGAAGTCACAGGCGTGCGGCCGTCGTCCTCGAAATACCCGACGCGCAGTTTCCGGGCTTCGTCATCGCTCGGCCACCGTAGCGGCACCGGTGCGGCGCAAGTGTCACCGTCGTCCGGCCCTTGCACGACTTCGAACAACGCTCTGATGTCCGACACAGTGCGCGCCATCGGGCCGACCACGCCAATCAACGCAAACGGCCCGCCTGAGGCGGGAAAGTGCCCCGTGGACGGGATGCGGCCGGGCGTGGGTTTCATCCCGCAGATGCCGCTGAAATGTGCGGGCACTCGAATCGACCCACCGCCGTCGCTGCCAACGCCGCCCGCCGACATCCCCGCTGCGATCGCCGCTGCCTCGCCGCCACTTGAGCCCCCAGGGGTGCGTTCGACGTCCCACGGGCTGTTAGTGCGGCCGCACAGACTGTTGTCCGTTTCCCACGCCATCAGGAGTTCCGGCGTGTTGGTCACACCCAACACAATCGCGCCTGCTTGGCGGAGGCGCACGACCAGCGGGGCATCGTGCGTCGCGACGTGTCCAGCGCGCAGGAGCGTGCCCGCCTCGCATCGCATTCCGGCGACGTCCAGCGAGCTCTTGATACTGATGGGAACACCGTGCAGGGGTCCGAGAAGTTTTCCGGTCATCACCACGGCTTCGGCGTCGCGGGCTTGGCCTAGAACGCGCTCGCGGTCGACGTGCACGAACGCGTTCAGCTTCGGATTCAGCCTTTCGATTTTTGCAAGATGCGCCTCGACGAGTTCCACCGGCGAAATCTTCTTGTCGCGGATCTGCTGCGCCATGACAACGGCGGGAAGGAAAGTGAGATCACCCATGCAACGAACGTCCTCGAGGCAGAAGGCCGAGTCTAGCACGCCGCGCGGAGTCCTAGCCGGACGGACACAGTCAACCCGGGCAACCACGAAGGACACGAAGTAACACGAAGGAGGATCTTTTCTACTCTTCCTTCGCGTTACTTCGTGTCCTTCGCGGTTGAGTAATATTCCCCGCTATCGCATGATCCAGCATTTGCTTTTCTTCTCTCGTCAGCGCACGAAACGATCCCTTCGCGAGTATTCCCAATTGCAGCGGCCCAATCGCAACTCGCACCAGCCTGAGCACGTCGATTTCGAGCACTGTCAACATACGTCGTATCTGCCGATTCTTGCCTTCGTCGAGGACGATCTCGAGCCAGCAATTCTTTTCTCCCGAGCGCAGCAGCCGGGCTTGCCTGGCACGAAGGAAGTCGCCATCCTCAGTGGTTACGCCGCTTACGATTGCCTGCGTGAATTTCTCATCGACCACTCTGCCGATTTGTACGTGGTAGGTCTTCTCCAAATGCGTTTCAGGCGCGGTGATGCGTGCCCCCCACTCGGAATCGTTGGTCAGCAGCAGCAACCCTTCGCTGGCCTTATCCAGTCGACCGACTGGAGCAACCCAGGGCAGCGATTCGACAGCTTCCGCCAACACGGAATAAACGGTCTTCCTCCCTTTTTCGTCGGAAGCAGTAGTCACTAATCCCCGCGGCTTGTTCATCAAGAGGTAGATACACTTCTGCGGCTCAATGGGTTGCCCATCCACCACAATGCGGTGCTTCCCCACCTCGACCGGCGTTTCAGGATCGCGCCGCACCCCGCCGTTCAATCGCACGCGGCCAGCGCGGATCATCTCCACAGCCTGCGAACGCGAGCAGTATCCCAGCTTCGACAGTGCGCGAGCCAAACCGATCTTCCGGGCTGGATTTTTCGACGGCACGCGTTCATGCTAATGGAATTTCGATAAACCACGAAGGGCACCGAGTGCCTGAAGACGCTTGTCATCCCGAGCAAAGCGAGGGACCTGGGTATTTACTGGTGTACGGCATCTGGCGAGACTCAAACCAAAACCCAGATCCCTCGCTTCGCTCGGGATGACAAATTGCGGGGATGGGAGGTCAGTATTCTGCTACCAACCCACCACAACCGGGCAACAATCCTGCACAGTCCGGCAGCAATTGGTAGGATGTTCATCGCCGAATTAATCAAGGAGCCCTATGGCCCACCAGCATCCCCCCCGCTTTCTGAAGATCGTGGACGACGCCAAGACCCGCGTACACGAGACCAACGTCGACGCGGTGAAAACCAGGATGGATCGCGGC
>Ga0207928_1000007_pt1 | contig 14783 bp, 15 predicted proteins | sample NGESurshal072012_9_FD_184457 | JGI IMG/M metagenome (GOLD analysis project Ga0207928, IMG submission 184457) | Arctic peat soil microbial communities from Barrow, Alaska - NGEE Surface sample 210-2 shallow-072012 (SPAdes) | ecosystem: Environmental > Terrestrial > Soil > Wetlands > Peat ... | reverse complement strand
TGTCAGCCATGCCGGATCGGACGTTTGATTCTACTAGAAGCCGAGCGCCCAGTCGCCTGCTGGCCCTGGGCGGGCGATTCAATATGAGACGGCCTCCGCGACGATTCCGAGAAAAAAGTAAAATAAATCACCTCCGCCCAACGTCATATGTTTAACCAGCGCATTCCAGCAACTTGTGGCATGCTGGTGCACGTAAGCTCGGGGAATCTTTGCAGTAGCTAACTTTTCCACGGAACTCCAGCATCCAAGGTTGCGTAGCTCGGTCAGGCGGATCTCTGTCCCCTCGCAAACCGCGGAGGTCTCATCGTGATCAACAAGTGTGTAGTGTTATTGTTGTCGTCGATTCTGCTTGCCGCACTGCCGGCCTTTGCGGGCCAGCATGTCGCGGTGCATCCGCGGACTTCCATCGATTCTCCTGACCAGTCTACGATTCGGGAGATCGTGGAAATGGAGCGGCAGGCCAAGGAAGCCAGCATCCGCCGCGACGCCGATTTCTCCCAGCGCACCCTCGCTGAGGACTACATAGCGATTACTCCTCTTGGACAGGTCACCACAAAGCAGGACACGGTCTCGGCCCGCAAAAGCGGCCAGCTTCGTTACGACACCATCAACGTGAGCGACATGGTGGTTCGCATCTATGGCGACATGGCAGTCGTGACCGCTCGGGCCGACGTTAAGGGCCATCAGCTCGGAGAAGACTTCAGCGGTCCCTACCGCTACACCCGAGTCTGGGTCCGCCGCACCGGCCACTGGCAGGCTGTGAGCTATCAGGCCACCGTGACCCAATAACGTGCGGGTGCGGGTGGGCGGATCCTGTGGAAGAGCGGCCCTTTAGGGCCGCGTAAGCTCGAGATTACCGCGGGCTTTAGCCCCTGTGGTGCTAGGACCGAACCGGATGACGCCAACCGCTGTAAGGCCGTCGACTTAGCCTACAATGTCACCTCATCATTACTTTGGAAGGCATCTTCATGCTCTCAAAAGCTCCTTCGTTGCATGCCAATCGGCGCTACTTCTTGGCCGTGATTCTCATCGCTCTTTGGGTATCTTCCTCGTACGCCCAGCAATCCCAACTTTCACCCCAGAAGCGCACCCAGATCGAAGCCGCCGTCACCAGGTTCATGGCGGCCACCCACGTCCCGGGACTCTCCGTAGCCGTCGTCGAGAACGGAGAATACGAGTGGGCCAGTGGCTTCGGCTTTGCCGACGTGGAGAACAACGCGCCCGCCACCGAACACACGCTCTTCCGCCTGGCTTCCATCTCCAAGTCGCTGACGGCCACCGCCGCCATGCAACTCTGGGAGCGCGGACAACTCGATCTCGACGCCTCCGTCCTCGACGCCTCCGTCCAGAAATACTGCCCTGCCTTCCCGCAAAAGCCGTCGCCGATCACCACGCGCGAAGTGATGGGCCATCTGGCCGGCATCCGGCACTATAAATCGGATTCGCGGGACGATCTCGAAGGCGGCAACACGAAGCACTTCGACAACCCCATCCAGGCTGGGCTCGACTTCTTCAAGAACGATCCCCTGGTCTCCGAGCCCGGGAAACAGTTCCACTACTCGACCCAGGGATACACATTGGTGGGCTGCGTCATCGAAGGAGCCTCCAGCGCCAGGTACGTCGACTTCATGCGCCAGAACGTCTTCCTTCCCGTCGGCATGGACCACACCCAGGCCGACGACCGCTTCGCCATCCTCCCCTACCGCACCCGCTTCTATCAGAAGACCGCGTCCGGCACCGTGCAGAATGCCGATTTCCTCGACTCCAGCTACAAGATTCCCGGCGGCGGATGGTTGTCGTCAGCGGAAGATATGGCGAAGTTCGAGGTAGCCATCCTGAATGACAAGCTGATCAAGCGCTCCACCCGCGACCTGATGTGGACCCCGCTCAAGCCCTCGGACGGTTCGAAAGACAGCTATGGCCTGGGCTGGGGCGCGGGCGACGAAGATGGCATCGCAGCTGTCGGTCACTCCGGAGGCCAGCAGGGCACCAGCACGCAATTCCTGATCGCTCCCGGGCCGCGCGCCGGAATCGTCGTGCTCACCAACATGGAAGATGCCGATCCCGAGAAACTAGCCTGGGAAATTTTGAAAGTGCTGGTCGGCACGATAGAGAGCGCGCCGAAGAAATGAGACCGAAGCTTCTCAGTGAGTGACTGGCGATTCTTCGCCAAATACTTAGTGCCGTTGGTGCCAGGCTTTCGCCCTCCAGCAGAATTCATTTTCCAAATCTACTTTCGCTCTGCTCTCTCAGGACGCGCGGCATTCAGAACAGGGGGTGACTCTGTCGAACTGCGCTTCGGAGAATCTGGCAAGAACTTCATCGAAATAGGCAAGAGGCCCAAGGTCCAAGAAACTATGCTTAGGGTTACGCTGACCTTAAAAGAAGACGTCATCTTCATAGGAGAAACAATGCAAAAGCGCAAACTGGGAAAAAGCAACTTGGAAGTTTCGGCTCTCGGGTTAGGGTGCATGGGCATGAGCTTTTCCTACGGCCCGCCCAAGGATAAGACGGAGATGACCGCTCTTCTCCACGCCGCCGTGGAACGCGGCATAACGTTTTTCGATACGGCTGAAGTCTACGGCCCGTTCACGAACGAGGAACTCGTGGGCGAGGCGCTCGCTCCGTTTCGAGGAGAGGTGATCATCGCGACCAAGTTCGGGTTCGATCTGAGTGGCAGCGATAATCGGCCGGGAGCGCCGCCCGTGAGCAGCAAACCCGAGCAGATCAAGCGGGCAGTCGAGGGCTCGCTCAAGCGGCTCAGGGTAGACACCATCGACCTGCTGTACCAACATCGGGTCGATCCGAACGTGCCCATCGAAGATGTCGCCGGCACGGTGAAGGAACTGATGCAAGCCGGCAAGGTCAAGCACTTCGGCATGTCGGAAGCGGCGCCGAAGACGATTCGCCGCGCCCATGCCGTCCAGCCGGTCACGGCGGTGCAGAGCGAATACTCGCTGTGGTGGAGGAAGCCGGAGCAGGAATTGATCCCGATGCTCGAGGAACTCGGGATTGGTTTTGTGCCGTATAGCCCGCTGGGCAAAGGATTCTTGACGGGCGCGATTAAAGAAGACGCCAAATTCGACAGCACCGATTTCCGCAGCAAACTCCCGCGCTTCGCGCCCGACGCTCTCAAGGCCAACCAGGCGATGATTGACCTGCTCGGCAGCATCGCGAAGCAGAAGAAGGCGACTCCGGCTCAGATCGCGCTGGCCTGGTTGCTGGCGCAGAAGCCTTGGATTGTGCCGATTCCGGGCACGACGAAGCTGAACCGCCTCGAAGAAAACATTGGTGCGGTGGCAGTCGAACTGACGTCCAATGATCTCCGTGAAATCGAAAGCGCCGCCTCCAGGATCACGGTGGAAGGAGACCGGTATCCGGAAGCGATTGAGAAGATGACGGGGCTCTGAGTGGAACAGGTCAGCGACGAGCAATACTCCGCCGCGAAATAAAGGAGATTGGGATGAGCAATCAATCACCTCGGAACGACGTTCTAAAAGACCGCCTCTCCCGATCCAGCGAGATTACGATCGCTGTAACCGGCAGAAAGTCAGGACGCACTATTTCGAACCCGGTCTGGTTCGTATTCGACGAAGACAAACTTTACTTGCTGCCGGTGAAGGGGTCGGATACGCAGTGGTACAAGAACGTACTCAAGAAGCCGTCCATTCGGATCGACGTGCGGGGCGAAGAGGCTGAAGTCAAAGCTGTTCCTGTCACTGACGCCAAACAGGTGTCGCCCGTGATCGAAAAGTTCCGCGCCAAATACGGGACCGACGTGAAGAAATACTATTCGAAGTTCGACGTTGCCGTCGTGGCCCAGATCGGTTGAAAGTGCGTCCCGTCGACAGGCGAGTTAAGATGTCCGCTACACGCTGAAGCCGACTCTTGAGGGAGTGTACTGGGGCAAGCAAGACACAGCGGTTTCTCACCAAAAAACGGTCCGAACTTGGGAAGTTCGGAAGGGGGCTCTGCATGATCACGCTGAATGTGAATGGAGTCCGGCGCGAGGTCCAGGCGCCTGACGATACTCCGCTACTTTATGTTTTACGCAACGATCTCCAACTGATCGGCCCGCAGTTCGGCTGCGGGCTCGCGCAGTGCGGAGCTTGTTCCGTTCTAATCGAAGGCAAGGAAGTGCGGTCCTGCATCACCCCTGTCGCGAGCGTCGCCAACCAGGAAATCACCACCCTCGAAGGTCTTCCCGCGAGGTGGGCCAAGCAAAAAGGCCTCTCGGCGGAGGAAGCGAAAAGCACGCTTCACCCGGTGCAGCAAGCCTGGATCGAGGAGCAAACTCCCCAGTGCGGGTTTTGCCAGAACGGGATGATGATCAAGGCGACCGAACTGCTCGAAAGCAATCCCAATCCGACCCTCAAGCAAATCAAAGAGGCTTTCACTACATCAGGGGTGTCGCCGAATCTGTGCCGCTGCGGAACCTACGTAGCCATCATGGACGCCGTAAAACATGCCGCCACGATCATGGCGAAGGGGAGGTAAGCGATGGCGACCATGAGCGAAAAACTAGGAAACATTTTCGGACCGACACTATCGCGCCGTCAATTCGTGAAAGCGGGTGGCGCGCTCGTTGTGGGCTTCAGCTTGGTTGGCCTGAAGTTCCTGAAGGGCGATGCCGCGAAAACCGCTACATTGAAGAACTCACTCGATCCCACCCTTTCCAGTTCCTGGATCGAGATTCACCCGGACAACACGATCCTGATTCGCACCGGCAAGAGCGACTTCGGCCAGGGCTCCACCTTTACAGCGTACCGGCAAATTGTGGCCGAAGAGTTGAGCGTGCCCTTCGAAGCGATCACTACAGTCGTGGCGGGAGACACCGACCGCACACCGGACGGCAGCGGAGCCTTCGATTTCCTCGGCCATGGAACGCCCAACATCCGCAAGGCTGCGGCCTATACCTACCAGGCTGTACTCGATCTCGCGTCCGAGCGGCTCGGCGTGCCGAAGGACAAGTTTTCCGTCAAAGACGGCATCGTCTCCGGCGGCGGCAAGAGCATTTCGTACGGCGACCTGGTCAAGAATCAACAGTTGAAGCTCACAATTCCCGTGAAGGGAGACCTCACCAGCATCTTCGGGTTGACCATCGAGGGCGATCCACCGATGAAGGCGGTCAGCGAGTACACGGTGATCGGCAAGTCCTTCAAAAATTCCGTCATCAGTTCAAAAGTGGCTGCGAAGGAAACCTGGGCGACGGATGTGCGCCTCCCAGGCATGTTGCACGCGCGCGTGGTGCATCCGAAGACGCTCGGCTCGACTCTCGTCTCTGCCGGCTCAGTGGACAAAACCAAGTTTCCGAATTCGCAAGTCATCGTGAAGGGCAATCTCATCGGAGTGGTCGCGCCTACTGAGTGGGAAGCGATTCAGGCCGCCGAGCAGGTAGCCGGCGCCACGAAGTGGACGGAGTGGAAAGGCCTGCCCGGCAACGCCAAAGTCTACCAGCACCTTCGGGAAGAAGCGGATTGGACCACCGCGCCTGTCTCGAAGGGTGATGCCAACAAAGGGGATGCCAGCCCCGCGCCCGCGTCGGCTCACAAGAAGCTTTCCGCGACATATCAGTTGTCCTACATGAAACATGCACCGATTGGCCCAACCATGGCCGTTGCCGACGTCAAGCCGGATGGCACGGTGCACATCTATACGCATAACCAGAATCCCCAGGCGCTGCGCGGCGAGATTGCGACGATGCTTCGCACCACGCCCGATCATGTGATCGTGCATTCGTATCCCGGTCCCGGCCATTACGGCAGATCAAACGGCGGAAACGCTGGCGCGGAAGACGAGGCGGTGATCTTGTCCCAAGCCGTCCGCAAACCGGTGCGTGTGCAGTGGACGCGCGCCGACGATATGCAGTGGTCTACGCAATCATCGGTTTCTTTCTCCGATGTTCAGCTTGCCATCGACGAAAAAGGCAAAATGGCCGCGTATCAAATCGACCACTACATGCCGGCCATGCAGGATGATCGGCCGATCGGCGCGGTTATCGCGGGCTTGCCCACCATGCCTGCACCCCAAGTCAAATCTGATTCTGTAACTTCCACGGTCAACGGCATTGAAGACCCGTGGATTTACCCTCAGGTTCCGAACCTGATGGAGCGCGGCCACGGTACATTCCAAGTGGGACAAAAGACATCGCCCCTCGCCGTCGGTCTCCGCGACCACAGCATGCGCACGCCGGGGCAGTTCCAGCAGAACTATCCGCGCGAGCTGGCAATCAGCGAAGCAGCAGCGCTCTCAGGCGCGGACGCCCTCCAGTTCCGCATCGACCACGCAACCGAAGAGCGGGCCATCGGTGTGCTGAAAGCGGTCCGGGATGCTTCTGGGTGGGATACGCGTCCATCGCCGCGTGCTGAAGCTGTGGCCACCGGCTCAACTCCCGTGCGGGGTCGCGGAGTCTCGCTGATGTTGCGCAGCGGAACCTACTGGGCCTGCGCTTGCCAGATCGCCGTCACTCCCAGTACAGCAAAGATCGTAGTTGAGAAGTACACGATCGCGGTCGACCCCGGCATTGTCGTCAACCCGATGCAATTGAAGAGGAATGTCGAAGGCGGCGCGGTGATGGGAATCGGCCATGCGCTCTTCGAAGAAGTGACGTTTGACGAAAGCGGAATCACCACGGACGACTGGATCTCCTATCCCATCCCGACCATGGCGGACATCCCTGAGATCAAAGTTGTGCTGCTGCACAATCCGAAAGTCGGTGCCTACGGCGGGGGTTCGGAAGCTGCGAACGCACTCGCTGCTCCGGCCATCGCGGCCGCGCTCCACGACGCAACCGGAAAGATGATTCGGCGGCTTCCGATGAAACCCGCTTACGTGCTGGCGGTGTTGAAGACATAACGAACGGCGGGGCGCACAAAGAAAGCTATGTCAGAACCTCTTCTCGAGGCGTTGCTCGACTCCTGGGACCGCAGCAACACCATCCTGGTCAACCTGCTCCGCGCTCTCCCCGAGGGCGGACTCGAGGCCCGGGCGACGGCGGGCGGCCCAACCGTCGCGCAGATGTTCTCCCATATGCTCTACGTGCGCCTTGTGTTCGTCTCCGAAGATGCCCCCGAGTTTGCCAGAGAGATGCCCAAAGAAGAGTGGGTGGTCGAGCGTGACCGCGACCGCATCGCGCAGATGCTGATCGATAGCGCCAGGGTGGTGAGGGACGCGGTAAAGGACAGGGTGGAGACAGGCCGCGACATGAACCTGCACTACGATCACCCGATCCTTCTGCTCCAGCACATGATCTGGCACGAAGGCTATCATCACGGCCAGATCAAGCTCGCGCTGAAGCTCACCGACCGCCCCATCACCGATGGCGAAGCCGGGTCCGTCACTTGGCACGTCTGGATGGACAAGACGTCAGCAATCCAAACGGAGTGAGTGCAACGTGACTGACAAGGAGGTAGTCTCGAACTCATGAATGCCGAAGCCAAAGTACTGCCCTTACGGCGCGCAAGCAACGGCATAAACACAAACGAGCCAGACACGGCTAAGCTGGCCCGTTTGATTGCGGCCTATGCTCCGCACGACGGCGGTTTCGAGATGCGCATCCCCGGTTTACACGCCGCCCGCTTTTCACGGACGAACAAGGAGTGTGTCCATACGCTCCGCGTGTCCTCGTTGTGCATCGTTGCCCAAGGGGCGAAGACCGTCATCGTCGGGGACGAAGTCTATGAGTACGACGCGTCGCGCATGATCGTGTTCTCCGTGGCTCTGCCCGTGGCTGCCCAAGTCACGCGAGCCAGCCATTCCGAGCCCTATCTCTCTCTGAGGCTGGACCTCGATCCACACAAGATCGCCGAGCTGGTCTTGAAGGTGTACCCGCACGGTCTGCCTCCGGTGCAAGAGAGAAGCGCGGTTTACATCACTCCGATCGACGCGAGCATTGTCAGCGCCGCCGCAAGGTTAATGGAGTGCCTAGCGCAACCCGAGGACGCCGAGCTGCTTGCCCCGCTTGTGATGGATGAGATTCTAATCCGGCTGCTGCGCAGTCCCATTGGTGTTCGCGTCGCTCAAATGGGCTTTGCAGAGTCCAGCGTGGAGCGCGTTGCGAAGGCGATTTCCTGGTTGCGGGCTAACTTCTCTCAACCCATGAAGGTCGAAGACTTGGCTGAACTGGTGCACATGAGTGTTTCCTCGTTCCACGAGCACTTTAAGTCCGTCCCTTCGATGAGCCCACTGCACTATCAAAAGGTTCTGCGCCTGCAGGAGGCGAGGCGTCTCATGATGTCGACCATGACGGACGCGGGTATTGCGAGTCAACGCGTAGGCTATCTCAGCGCTTCTCAGTTCAGCCGAGAATACAGCCGCTTCTTCGGCAGTGCGCCGACCAAAGACATCGCCCGATTGCGCCAAGAGACTGGAGTTTCGGCCTGACCGGCGGGAGTAATTCGCAATAAAGGGGCCGTTGCACGTCTTGACTGTTGGTCAGTGAGTGCTATGGCGATTTAACAACAACCCAGTTTCGAGCGGTCTTCAACTCTTAGAAAACACATAGTAGTACCAGCGTGCTCTCCAGGTTTTGATGGTTCGAGGGTGGTCTTCTGGCAACATTTCAACCAACTTGAACTGGAACTTGCTGAGTTCAGCAATGACTCGTTTCGGAACCGAACTGTGAGTCCAGAGGCCCCCGTGTATCGGGTCAAAGTGATATCCTTCCCCTCTCCAAAACGTTCGGGTTGTGATTCTCTGTACAGCACGCGGAATCGACCGAACAGCAGCCCGGAACAGGGCGAGACCAAACTTGGCGACTGAGAGGCCCGCCAGAAGCAAGGGAACGATGAATCTTCTACCACCCGCAACCTCGTCAGCCATGGTTCTCAGTCGATCCCAGTTCCAATCCCAACCCACAACAAGCGAGCGCGGATTGTGACATGAAAAGATGAATGTTCCGCCCGGCTTCAAAACACGGTAGCACCCATGAATGCATCGCTGCCTGTTCTCATCGGGCACCAAATTGTCGATACCGTTAAACGAAAAGACAATCGCCTCGAAGAACTCATCCGCAAACAGCGACAGGTCAGCGGCATCGGCCACTTCAAATCGAATATTGGGATACTTCATCCGACAAGCACGGATCATCTCTTCGGAGTAGTCAACCCCGATGTAGTCCGATGCGATGCCGGAAAGGTAGGGGGTCGTGCGCCCGCCACCCACGCCTAAATCGAGGATGGCGAATCCGGGCTTCAAACGAGTCTCGAACAGCAGGCGTTCGGCTGGCGTGAGGTAGTCCAAACCGGCGTAGTGGGCAACCGTTTCGGCAGCACGATAGCCACAGAGATTCGGTGTGTGGTTGTCCAACATGCCTTTTCGTTGGTAAGCAATCACGATTCTAACAAGGGCGACGTGGGCGGTTCAAAGGGTTGCGTTCGAAGTAGTTGGCGAAAACCATGCCATTTCACTCAAAACCCCTGTCGGGGCATTTTGAGCGTTATGGGGATATTACGACAGTTGCACGTATTCGCCTTCACGGCAAAGAGCGTCACTTGTCGCGGTGACCAGAGCGCCGTTCACGACAACGATCGGACCACTGTTGATAAAACTGTTCCTCATTCTCAGGATGGTAATGGCTATCCTGCCATGCGGCGGGTGCGATATCCCCAAGAGTCGTGCAGCCTCGGATGCTGTTCAGACATTCTAACCGGACGTCAAACGCCCGATGCACAAGGTCTCGGTTCGTGTCGGGAGAAATTTCGACGACGAGGGCTCCGGTGCGCATCGCTCGGGACGATGAATATCCCGGATGCTTTGCTACGCTCCAGTTCTCACAGGGGTCGAAAAGACTAGCATCTTTTCGCACGAGGATCGAAACGGACAAGTCTTGATGGTACTGCCCGTCGTCGATGCCCAGTTGTTTCCAAAGTACGTTGCCGTTGGCGTCAAAAACAATCCGAGCAATAACACCCCACCAGCTTGCTGGTGCCAGTCTCGGTGGTAGCCTGCGCCCCACTGCAAAGAAGTTCACAAACGGCAAGTTGCTCACGGCTGTGTGACAACCCACGCCCCAATCCGGCACGCAACTCAGATTGTGAAATTCCCCTTCTAGCGGTTTCGGGATAGGCGCTCCGATGGGCAATTCCTCCACGGTCTTAACCAGCCTTCGAGCGCGCCTTAATTGCAGAAGTCCATAGAGGGAGAGCATCAAGTAGGCCGCAACTAAAATCAACGCGAAACTGATGAATAGCCGCGCACTCCGTAACGTCTTAATGACCACGACGCATACCGACTTTCGACCTACTCTCTAGATAATAGACACCGTATAATAGACACCGTTTGGGCTGACTTGTCTGAGCTTCCTCGTTACTGATGTAACCAGGCGATTTCGCTCATTGAGGGGGTTTGAGCGCTATGGCGATGTTCCGCCACTTGAAGCGATTCCCCGCCGGGGCGGAGGCTCCAATGACTTCCTCGCCGCCGATTATGCGTCCCGTTGGGTTAGCTGCAGAATCCTTCATCTTGACAGCCGTCACCGCGAGTGGCATGTTCTCTGGATTCCAGCAGGTCTCGTCGTTACTTCGGGAAACTCTAAGGTAGGGGGATGACTGATGCGAAGCAAGGGATTTTCCGCCGGGATGATCGTGCTGTTGACGGTCTTTGCCGTGATCGTGCTCGTGACGGGTGCACCCGCGGCTGCAGGAGAGAGAGAGCGCAATTCCGACAGCCCGAGTCTTCCAACCGCCTACTTCCACCCAAAGGTTCTCTATTTCAGGGCGGGAACAATGTCGACCAAAACCACGACGCTCACGAACCCCAGCGCCGAGACTCTCAGCATCAAGAGCTTCGCCCTGTCCGGGACTAACAATGTCGTTATGACCAACAATTGTGCGCCGTCGTTGGCTGCGGGTGCCAGTTGCACGGTGTCTCTGACCTGCTTGCCTAGTGCTTCTGGACGTATCGGAGAGCTAACGGAGTCCGACAACTCGGCTGTGGGGCACCATAACGTCCAGTTAGAGGCGAAGTAGAGCTTCGGAGTGGGCATAGTTCATGTGACCAGGCCATTTCACTCAAAACCCCAGCCAATGAGCTGCGTTCGCTGGAGACCCAGCAACGAATTTAATGCCCCGAGTGATACGGATGCCCCTTCAAAATCGTGAACGCCCGATACACCTGTTCCAGCAACACCACTCGCGCCAGCTCGTGCGCCAGAGTCATTTTCCCCAATGAGATAGTGTGTTGTGCCGCGGCTCGCGCCGACTCGCTGAAACCGTCCGCCCCGCCCACGGCAAACACCAGCGGCAAAGGATTCCGATCCTGATAGTCTCCCAGAAACTTGGCGAACTGCTCGGAGGAGAATTCCTTGCCCCGCGAATCCATCAAGACCAGAGTTGACTTCACGCCGGACTTCGTCCCCGCCGACCGGCCGCACATCTCGAGCAACGCAGCTTCGTCCCGCAGCGCCACTCCCTCGACCTGCACATAGCGTGCAATGCGCTTGAGATATTCTTCGGTCAGCGCTGCGATCGCCGCCTCTTTCGTCTTCCCGATCCATGCAATCTTGATCTTCACGAATGGAATCAGTCTCTACTTCTTCCCCGATGCCAGCACGACCGAAGCTCGGAACGCGATCTTCTCGCCGTCCGAATACTTCCGCACGGCCGCATGTACCTCGGCATGGATTTCCGCCCACTTCTCCGCGGGCACGCGTTCCAGCATCGGACGAAATGGAACGGAGACCGACTGCGAATACTCCCACAATTCTTCGACTGGGCCAAGCCACGTCCACGGCAGCGTTTTGGTGTCTTCTTCGACCCCGTTGAATCCGGCGCTTCGCAACACCGCCGACAGGCTGCCGCGCTCGGCAAATCGAAAAGGATCCGGCCCCTCCGGCGGCAGCAAAGGCCCGCCTACATGCCGGTGCACCACACCCATCATGCTCTGCCAATACGGTTGATCGAACGACCCCCAGGCCAGAAAGCACGCCCGCGCTCCCGTCCGCAAAACGCGCCGCAGTTCCTGCAAGGCCATGCGGGGATCACCGAAAAACATCACGCCGAAGCGCGAGGTTCCCAGATCGAAGCTGTCCTCAGGAAACGGCAGGCTGTGCGCATCCGCCTGCTGGGTGGTGAAGTTCTTGAGCCCGCGCGCTTCCGCTCGTTGCGCCGCGATCTCCAGCAACCCGGCGCTCAGATCGAGTGCGGTCACGTGTCCGTTCTGTCCCACGCGAGACGCCAGACTGATCGCTGGTTCTCCGGTCCCGCTCGCCAGATCCAGCACGCGCATTCCCGGCGCCGGCTGCGCGTACTCCACCAGAGCATCAGTCACGGGCTGGCCCATCGCGGCCGATTTCGCCTTCCACTTCTCAGACGCAACCAGCCGGTACTGGTTTCCCCAGTCCGGCTTGGAGTCCGACGGCAATGTCATGGGATTTCGAGAATTCCGAAAGAAGTTTCTAGGCTTTCTTCTTCTTCTTCTTCTTCGGAGCAGTTTTCGGCGCGGCTTTCTTGGTCGCAGCCGGCTTGCTCGGGGCCTTGCGCTTTTTGGGAGCAGTCGTCAGATCGCCAACTTCCAGCCGCTTGGCCGTCTTCCATAGCCGCTCCAGATCGTAGAACTTCCGCGCTTTGTCCGAGAACACGTGGACGACAAAGTCCACGTAATCCAGCAGCACCCATTCCGCCTGCTTGTAGCCCTCAATGTGCGCGGGCCGCAGGTCCGCCGCCTTCAAGCGCAACTCCACTTCGTCGGCGATGGCCTGTACTTGCCGCGGATTGGTTCCGCTGCACAGCACAAAGTAGTCGGTGAATGCTCCCGACCCTTTTTCCATTTCCAGGATGCTGAGTTCTTCGGCCTTTTTCTCGAGGCAGGCTTGGATAGCGGCGCTAATTTGCTGTTTGAGTTCGTTCTTCTTCATTCAATAAATGGTCGTCTCTTCCTTGAACTTTGAGTCAGTTCTCATTGTAACCGACCCCCGACGGACCGAACCGGCACGCGCCGTGTGCGCCTTACGCGCGCCCCTAGCGATCATTTGCCTGATCTTTTCGCTTCTGCTGCAGCCAGTTCGCGCAGCTTTGCCATGGTCGCTGGGGCCGGGTCTTTGCGGTTGCTGCTCTTCGGACGGCGTTTGGTTTTAGTGGTGTAGTGATTTTGAGCCACGTTGTCTCCTGCTACTTCGGCGGTTTGGGACGCCTGCCCTGGTTTCTTCTAGAAATTGCGCTGGGGTTCGATGTCCCAAAGCTTTCAAATCCATCATATCTGGCGAGTGAGATAATCACGAAATTCAGTAGCGGGTCCGGTTGACGATCTTCACCACGAAGTTCTCACGAAGGAGCGTACCAATGAAGTCCTTCGTGATACTTCGTGTCCTTCGTGGTTCACGTTCTTCGTTTTGCATCCACGAGCGTCCTACCGGTACAGCCCCATCTTCTGGATGTACTCCGCCACGGGCGCATCCACGAAGCGCCCCAAAGGCTTGCCCGCTGCCGCAGCCTGGCGGATCGACGTCGCCGAGGCCGCTTGATGCAGATCCGCCAGCAGGTGAATGGTCGCTCCCTTCAGCACCAGATCGCCAGTAGCTGCCTGCTTGTGAAACGGCCGCGTCACTTCCGGACGTGGCCGCAAACTCTCGGGCAGTGCGTTCGCCACGTCCGCCAGCGAATATCCGGGACGGCTGGCCACGACGAACTCGCACTCGCGGAACAGTGCTTCGGCCTGGTGCCACTTCGCGATGTCCGCAAAAGCGTCCATGCCGATCAGCAGAAACATCTTGTCGCTGGCCTTGCAAGTCAGCTTCAGCCGGCGAAGCGTATCGATCGTATAGTTCGGCTTTTCCTGCCGATCTTTTCGAACCGGTGGCGCGCCCTCGTCCGGGGCTTCCAGTAGAGACGGCACGAATGCCTTCTCCGCCGTGGTGGCCAGGACCAGCATCGCGAACCGGTGCAAGAACGGCGTAAGCGGTTGCCGTTGTTTGTGCGGCGGAACGTTTGCCGGAACAAAGTGGATGCGATGCAGTTTGTACTGCTCCTGCGCCGCCCGCGCCAGCGCCAGGTGTCCCCGGTGCACCGGATCGAAGGTCCCGCCAAAAAGTCCTATGTTCATGGAGTATGGTCAGCCCCGCCTAGTGTCCAGATTCCCGGCCCGATATGCAAGACGAAACAAAACAACATTGTCCGGATGGACCCTTCGTCGTTGGCGAACGGACAGTCCGCTCGATTTGTCTCCGCCGAGTCAAAATGTACTCCTGTAACTATCCTGTTTCCCATTCTCGAACTAGGATGCTTTACATGCGAGTAACCCTCCCCCTACTCCGCATTCCGCCAGCACGTGCCCCGATTCTCCGCTATGGGGTCGCGGTGCTCAGTACGGCGCTCGCGCTGATTCCCACGATTCTGCTCGCCGACGTTTCCGAAAGCCGTCTCGCTCTGTTCGGTGTCGCCGTCATGGTAAGCGCCTGGTACGGGGGCTGGAAGCCCGGAGTCGTCGCTACCGCCTTCGCCCTCACCGTGTGCGCCTACTTCTCCCTCGCCGGGGAGCACACCCCGGCCCAGCTGCAAACCGCGATTGTCCGCCTCTCGCTGTTCTTCTTCGTCGCCATGTTGATCTGCTGGCTCAACGCAGCTCTCCGAGCCTCCCAGGAGAATCTGCGGCGATCCGAGTTGAACTTTCGGTCCCTGGTTACGAACGCACCCTACGGCATCTGTCGCTGCGACTCCGCGGGCAAGATTCTCGATGCCAATCCCGCATTCCTCGAACTGCTGGGTCATACGTCAACCGAGGAACTGGTGGGACGGCACATTTTCGGCCTCTACGCCGAGAACGACCAGTGGTTCGGTCTGGCCGATTTT
>Ga0207928_1000006_pt1 | contig 15122 bp, 12 predicted proteins | sample NGESurshal072012_9_FD_184457 | JGI IMG/M metagenome (GOLD analysis project Ga0207928, IMG submission 184457) | Arctic peat soil microbial communities from Barrow, Alaska - NGEE Surface sample 210-2 shallow-072012 (SPAdes) | ecosystem: Environmental > Terrestrial > Soil > Wetlands > Peat ... | reverse complement strand
GGAACATTTGCCCCTTGAGATCCATCGCCTGGGCGAGATCGACACTGCCAAGATTCAGCCGCACGGGCTGCTCTACCTCGAGAACAAATATGTGGTCCCGGGCGGGCGCTTCAACGAGATGTATGGCTGGGACAGCTATTTCATCATTCGCGGGCTGCTGCGCGCAGGACGCCTGCAACTGGCGCGCGGCATGGTCGACAACTTCTTCTTTGAGATCGAACACTATGGTGCGATGCTCAACGCGAATCGCACTTACTACCTGACGCGGTCGCAGCCGCCATTTCTGAGCTCGATGTTCGTCGATGTTTATAAGGCTTCCCAGAAAGATGGACATTCCGATAAGGCGTGGCTGGAGCGCGCCTATGCCGATCTCGACAAAGACTACGGGATGTGGACGCGCGATCCGCATCTGGCGGGGGAGACCGGGCTGTCGCGATATTTTGATTTTGGCGAAGGTCCGCCGGCCGAAGCCGTGCAGGACGAGAGCGGCTTCTACCGCAAAGTGGCCCAGTACTTCTTTCTACATCCCGGCGAGGCCGGCGATTATGTGGTCGACACCAAGTCGGGCACCAAGCAGCCTGTCGCAGGCTCGCTATATTCCCTGCAAGTGTGCGACGTGCCGCTGACCATGGCGCGCGCGGAGTGCGAAAAGGCAAAGCAGTTCAAGCTGAGCGCGGATTACTACAAGGGCGACCGATCCATGCGCGAATCCGGATTCGACGTGAGTTTCCGCTTCGGGCCGTTTGGGTCGGCGACCCACCACTACGCTCCAGTCTGCCTGAACAGTCTGTTGTACAAGACCGAGAAAGATATGGAACAGATCAGTCTTTGGCTGGGACATGCCGAAGACGCGAAAAAATGGAGCAAGCGGGCGGAGGAGCGCAAGAGACTCATCACTCACTTCCTTTGGAATGAAGAGCAAGGTCTCTTTTTCGATTTCAATTTTCAAACGAAACGGATGTCGAACTACCGGTATGCGTCAGCGTTTTATCCGCTGTGGGCGGGCCTGGCGACGCCGGAGCAGGCGAAGGCAGTGGTCAATAATCTGAAAGATTTTGAACGACCCGGCGGCCTTCCGATGAGCACGACCGACACCGGCACTCAGTGGGATTTGCCCTACGGCTGGGGAAACATCGAAATGGTGGCGATCGATGGTCTGCGACGGTACGGGTTTAACGCGGACGCGGACCGCGTTTCGTACGAGTTCCTCTCGACGGTCGCGGAAAATTTCCGCCGCGACGGCAACATCCGGGAAAAGTACAACGTTGTGACGCGATCGTCAGAAGCGCATGTGGAACTCGGCTACGAAATGAATGTGGTCGGCTTCGGCTGGACCAATGCAGCGTTTCTTGAACTCCTGCATGGCTTGCCGAAGGACATGGTGGAGCGGTTGGAGAAAGAGCAGAGTCAACCGCTCTCGACGACCAAGTGAGTCTTACGGCATTCGGAGCAAGTCGGGACGCGGCCTGACTCCGTTTACGCAAATCGCGAATTCCTCCAGCTCATGGAGGATGAAATCCGAAGATATTGCAAGATCCTGCACATTGTCTCTCTTTGCTGGGCAGAGTATGCTCTCACCGCACGGATAAGTTCCAGTGAAGGTGGATGTCGTCATGGTCAAGAATCCTTCTGCAGCGGCGAAAGTTATTTTGGTTCTGCTCTTGACGATTGCCACCTTCGGGCGCGCGCAAACCGTCACCCCGATTTTCTCCTTCCACGGACCGGATGGCGGGTATGGGTCGAGCCCGCTGGTTCAAGGGCGCGACGGGAACTTGTATGGCACGACGACTGAACTCGGAACTTTTGATTTCGGCACCGTTTTCGAAATCACCACCAGCGGCCAACACACGGTAATCCATAATTTTACGGGCGGGGAAGGGTATTTTCCTTCAGCTTTATTGTTGGGAACCAATGGAAGATTCTACGGTGCGGCGGCGGGGGGCGGCAGCTCACAGCAGGGCGCGATCTTTACATTCGGCACTGCCGGAATCGTATCGGACCTCCACGGTTTCACGGGGACTGAGGGGTACGGACCCGTCGGCCCACTCGTCCAAGGCACTGACGGAAACCTCTACGGAGTGGCCCAACTGGGTGGCACTGCCAACCTTGGAACCGTATTCAAAGTGTCCACCTCCTCCGGCGCGTTAACCAAGCTGCATGACTTCAATACGAGTGACGGCAGCTATCCGACTGGATTGATTCAGGGAGTGGATGGAAACTTCTACGGCCTTACAAATGCCGGAGGGTCCTTCAGTCTGGGTACCGTATTTCGAATTACCAGCTCCGGCGTTTTTACAACTCTCCACCACTTCACGGGAGGCAACGACGGGTCTTCTCCGACCGGGAAACTAACCCAGGGATCGGATGGCACTCTCTACGGAACGACCAGTCTCGGAGGAAACACGCCTTGTGCCTGCGGAACGATCTTCAAGATCACTGCGAACGGCACTTTCGGTTTGCTGCACAAGTTCGTTGGGCTGGCTCTGCATAATACAAATTGGAACGAAGGTCCATACCTGGCAGCCAATGGGTTGCTCTATGGGACGGCAGTATCGATTTCGGCCCCGTCGACGAATCAGCTTTATCGCGTGGCAACGGACGGTAGCGGCTACTCCGTTTTGTACCAGTTCACTACTGCGGCGACGGGGTGGGGTCCGTTTACGACTCCGGTGCAACACACGAACGGGAAGTTTTACGGCTCGAACCAATTTGGCGGCGACTTCTTCTACGGAAACGTCTATAGCGTGGATGACGGTATGCAGCCCTTTGTCCGTCTGGTGCAGAGCGCTGGCAAAGTGGGGCAGACGGTTACGATTTTGGGTGGGGGTCTGAGCGGAAGCAGCAGTGTCTGCTTCACCAAGGGCACAGGCGGATGCGCCTCGGCGGCTTTCACCGTCGGAGCGGATACTTATATCACCGCCACTGTTCCGAGCGGCGCGATCACTGGCCTGGTCACGGTGACGGCGCCAGGTGGAACGCTGACCAGCAATACAAGCTTCAGGATCATCAAGTAGGCAGACGCCAGCTATGAATGATGAGCTCCAGTCAAGTCCACTTCCGTAGGCAAAGAACGTCCTCGAAAGTAGACATTTCTTCCACAGCGTAACTCATAGCATCTGCAGGAGCGGAGAATTCCGTCCACGCAGAATCAACTACTTACCGAAATCAGATTCGGTCCTTTTCCACAGTGTTCCGGCAGGAACACTGCCTCATCACCGGCCGCGTTGACGGCCCACCGCATCCACCCTAAGATGGAACTCGCTTTTTTGTTCGTGAGCAATCGCACGATGATCAACCAGACCATCTCGCACTACCGCATCACCGGCCAACTTGGCAGCGGCGGGATGGGTGTCGTCTACGAAGCGGAAGATCTTAACCTGGGACGCAAAGTTGCCCTGAAATTCTTGCCGCCGCAACTCTCGCGCGATCAGAACGCGCTGGATCGCTTTCTCCTGGAGGCGCGCACCGCGTCGGCGCTCAGCCATCCAAACATTTGCACGATCTACGCGGTCGAAAAAGCCGGGGAGGGCGCGGACGCGCAGTCGTTTATCGCGATGGAACTGCTTGAAGGGCAGAACCTCGACCAGAAGCTGATCTTTGGCGCCGTGCCCGTCGGTCCCTTACTCGATATCGCTATCCAACTGGCCGATGCGCTGGACGCCGCGCACGCCAAGGGGATCATCCACCGCGACATTAAGCCGGCGAATATTTTCCTGTCCCCACGCGGTCAGGTGAAGGTGCTGGATTTTGGCCTGGCCAAGCTGACGCGTCCCGACCTGCAGATGACAACGATCGGCGCCACGCAAGATTCACCCAGCCCAAACTTGACCAGTCCGGGCGCGACCGTGGGCACGATCTCGTATATGTCGCCGGAACAGGCGCGCGGCGAAGGTCTGGACACGCGCACCGACTTGTTTTCGCTGGGTACGGTGATCTACCAGATGGCGACGGGGAAGCTGCCGTTTTCCGGAGCGACGTCCGCGGTGGTGTTTCACGCCATTCTTGAGCTCGATCCGGTGTCTCCGTTGCAGTTGAATGGTATCCTGCCGCCCAAGTTTCAGGAAATCATTGAGAAGCTTTTGGAAAAAGACCGCGACTTGCGCTATCAATCGGCCGCCGATCTGCGCGGCGACCTGAAGCGGCTGAAGCGCGGTGTGGAATCGGGAAGGAAGATTGCGGCACCGTCTGGCTCGGCCTCGACCGCCGATGCGGCGACGGCAGGCTCCGGCTCGTCGGTGACGGCTGCGGTTGCGCCAAGTTCGTCTCGTGGCGGTTCCCCTCAGAGTTCCGCCGTGGTTGCGGCGGCCGGCCGGCACAAAGTGGGCACTGGCGTCACCATCCTCCTCGGGATTTTTGTCCTGCTGGCCGCAGGGTACGGAATCTACTCGCTACTGATGCGGCACCCGATGCGACCCTTCCGCAATTTCACCGTGACCAAGTTGACCGAGGACGGCAACGCCGCGCTGGTGGCAATTTCGCCTGACGGGAAATACACACTCAGCTTGATGAGGGATAAGGGCGGCTTAGCCAGCCTATGGCTGCGGAATGTCCCCACCAACAGCAACACGCAGGTGCAGCCGCCCGCTGATGTCTACTACAACGGGCTGCGGTTTTCGCCGGACGGCAACTACCTGTATTTTGTGCGCAGCGATCCGGGAAACGCGCAACTGAAGTATCTGTATCGTGCGCCGCTTCTCGGTGGCACACCGGAAAAGCTGGCGGAAGACGTGGATTCGAACATTACGTTCTCGCCCGACGGCCGCAGAGTTGCGTTCATGCGCTATGACAATCCGGATCCGGGAAAGTACCAGATCATCGTGCGCTCGCTCGACAATGGCCAGGAGACTGGGCTGACAACGGGGCCGACCAGCCAGGGACTCTTCAATCCGGCATGGTCTCCGGATGGCAAGACGATCCTGTGCGTCGTGAGCCAGCCGGGCGACGCGCTTAGCGGACTGATGGCAGTGGACGCGCGCAGCGGCCAGCAGCGGTTGGTTCTGAGCTCGGATTCCGTTCTCAACTTGCCCACCTGGCTGCCCGACGGCAGGGGCCTGCTGATGCTGCAGAGTGGGCAGTCCTCGAATTTTACCCTCCGGCAGATCGTGTTTGTGGTCTACCCGGAAGGCAGGATGGATCCGGTTACGCGCGATACCAACAACTATTCCGATCTGAGCGTTGCGGCGACTGGGCAGGTTGTGGCGACTGTGCTCAGTGAACCGCGCTGGAATCTGGAAGTGATGGCTGCCCCGTCCGCGGGGGCCGCCGCACGCCCGGTTGGCCCGGCTGCCGCGTACACCAACTTTTCGTGGACGCATGACGGACGACTGATCTACGACAAAGACAACGTGCTGTATTGGATAAATCCAGCCTCGGGTGCGAAGGGCGGGTTCGCGACTGGAGAGGCCTCAGCGGATGGCGACCCCTGGGAATGTGCGGACGGGCGCTACGTTGTATTCCTGCTCGGCCTGCGCGGCGGCAACAGCCAGAATGTCTGGCGGGCGGATGCATCCGGTGGAAATCTGAAGCAACTCACGCAGGAGAAGTTGAATAACTTCCCGGTCTGCGCTCCGGATTCGCGGTCCGTGTATTACATGGAAGGAAACGGCATTGTGATGCAAGTGCCGATCGATGGCGGAGCGACGCGAAAGGTTTCGGCAGTTCCCGCTTCCGGTTTTTTCGATGTTTCTCCGGACGGTCGCACGCTGGCTTTCGCCACTGTTGATCATGCCGCCGGTCACGAAGAAAAAATCGCACTCGTGGCCAACGATACAGGCGCGATGACCAAGACGGTTGAGTTCCAGCGGCCGCGTGTGACTGGGCTGATACGATGGTCGCGTGACGGTAAGTCTCTGATCTACACTATTCGCGAGAACGGTGTGGACAATTTGTGGCAGCAGCCGATTGACGGGTCGGCGGGCAAGGCACTGACGTCATTCAAGGCGGAGCATATCTGGGACTTTCACTGGTCCCCGGATGGGAGCAAGCTGGCCGTGGTCCGGGGGCACACGGACTCCGATGTGGTGTTGATGCGCGACATGCAGCAATAGCGACGAACACCTAAGATTGCTTTTGAGGGTGTCTGACATTGTGTCTGCGTTCGCGATGCAGACAGGGGCGTGATCCGACCTGGGTCGGTCCTGATTCCAAGTGCTTCCAGATCGAACTAACAGCCCGCCCGGATTTTGAACTCCCGCGCCCGGTCGCGGGCCACGGTCAGATCGGTGTTCTTGCTGTCCTTCAGGCGAATATTCAAAGCTCCACCGGGCAGAGATGTAACTTCCTTGATCCAGGGGAGGTTCACCACGGTGCTGCGGTGAATACGGAAGAACCTTTTCGGATCCAAGGTCTTCTCCAACTCTGAGATCGAGTGGTCCACACAATAAGCCTTACCATCGGCCGCGGCATACGTCAGCTTCTCTTCCGCATAGAAATGAGTACACCGTCAAGCTCGAGAAACCAAATCCGATCGCCGAGGCGTGAGGCGATTCGCTCGGGATATTGCTGCTTCGCATCGCGAAGTGAGTCGCTAACTTGTTGGAGCAGGGCTTGAATGTCAGGGTGAGTGGACTGTCTGGACTCGCGCAGCGCTTCAATCTTGCTCAGAGCGCGTTCCAGAGACTCGGGATCCACCGGCTTTAGCAGGTAGTCGACGGAGTTCACCGCGAACGCTTTGAGGGCGTACTGATCGTAAGCTGTGGTGAAAACCACAATTGGCTGTTTCGGTAATCTCGCCAAAACATCAAAACCGTTCAACCGCGGCATTTGAATGTCGAGGAAGCACACGTCGGGCGGGTCCTGGGTCAGCGCCGCGACGGCCTCTTCGGGCACGGTTGTGGAACCGATGACTTCCACACGTGCCGACTTCTGCAGCAGCCGGCGCAGTCTCTCAAGAGCGAGAGGTTCATCGTCGACGAGATAAGCGCGCAGTTTCATACGAGCGGAATTACCATCTCAACGACAGAACCAGCGTCGCGCCGGAAAGCATTCAGACGTGCCCTGTCTCCGAAGAGCGCGTCGAGACGCTCGACCAGATTGTTGATCCCGTGTCCCGGTGGAACCACACTCAGGTCGAAGCCGTGTCCCGAATCCTCCACCTCGATCCGCAAGCTGCCATTGGTAGTGGAGGCAGCCACACGGACTTCTCCACCCGCGCTCAGCGGAGTGATTCCGTGCTTGACCGCATTTTCCACGAGGGACTGCACCGACATCGGAGGCACATTGGCGTTGAGCAGAGCTTCAGGCACGTCGACCGATCCGCGCAGCTTTTCGCCGAGGCGGGCTCTCTCGATATCGACGTAGCTCTGCACCATCGCCAGTTCTTGCCGCAGAGGAATCAGCGATTGGCCACTGTTATCAAGCGATGCGCGCAACAACGTGGCCAGGCGCCCGACAATCTGCTCGGCCCGCGCCGGGTTGACAGCAATGAGCGAGCTGATGGAATTCAAAGTGTTAAACAAGAAATGGGGCTGAATCCGCGCCTCGAGGGAGCGCAGACGCGCTTCGGCCGCCAGTTTCCGCGTTCGTTCCTCGGCTACTTCTTTTTCATGAAGATGCTTCTCGATGGTCTGAATGCGCTCCTGCAGAAGAGCATGAACGAGGGCGCCTAATCCGAACACGATGGCGAGTGGCATGGCAACCCGCAAAGTGTGCAGATAGTCGGTCCAGAAGTGCTTCGGTGCGGCGACGCCGATCCACATCAACAGAAGCTGCGACGCCAGGCATCCGACCGCCACAAAAGGAATCAGGCACACCAGCACCGCCGGAAACAGCGGAAGCCTGCGAAGCATCATTCGCTCCACAAGTCCGCCCATGAGCAGCACGCCGAGGATGCCGGTCAGATTGGAGTAAACCAGCGAGTAGAGAAGCGTATTCAGGAAATCCCGGCTGTTACCAATCTGACCGCTCGCGAACTGGATCAGAATGACGAGTCCGACCGCCAGATTGATCCAGCCCAGCGAGAACAGCCATTTACGTTTCATAGGAGCGTTCTTCTGCGCTTCTCTCACGAACATCACTTTCCATCCAGAGGCTCGAACGCGCCGATGCGGAAGACATCGATGACCTGGGTCGTGTCCTGACCGGGCGGCTTCATTTCACCTACCACAACCTCGTGAAGCGTGGCGTATTCGATTTGCCTGGTCGCAAGAGAGACCCAGATTTCTCCCCAGTAGTCGCTGCGTCCTTTCAAAGTCATCCCGCCGCTGGCGATTTCCACGGGATTGAAGAATGCCTGATACTTGACTAGAGCGCAGTCCTGGTCGTTCCTCCGGGAATTGCCGATCCACTCCAGCACGACGTCGCGATTGTGAAAGGTGCCCACGTCCGGCATGATCACGTCATCGCCCGTCACGGCATGGTAGGGCTCGTTCAAGTTGAGGTGGGCGAAGTAGTTCTGGCCGAACATTTCGATCATTCCCGTGTCCCAGACAAGATTACGCTCAAAGACTGCGCCAGGAGGAAATGCCTTGAAAAAGTCCGGCTTCATCGTGCTGGCCACGTCGTTGCGGTAACGGAATCCCTCCATGAACCCCCGCTTCTGTGCGGGCGCAAACGGGGCCGCGGCTCCAACCGCGTCGGCTTGGGTTACGTTCTTCCACGTCACGTCCCCGCCCTCAAGTCCGCGGGTGTAGTCTCCCACCAAGCGCTGCCGGGACATTATTTCGCCTCGGGTGTTGGCAACGTTGTACTCCACGGTGAACCGGTAGGTGCGGAGGCCAGCATCCCTCACCCCCGTGCCTTGGGGCAGACTCCATTTCGCAGCGGGCGCGGACTGCTGGGATGAGGACCGCGCGTGGGAAGACTGGCCTGCAGGCCGGCCACAGTCGACGCCAGGAACGCGACAACGAGAACTGAGCTAACTCTGATTCGCATGGAATAATTCCTCCTGGCACCAAGGTGGACTAGCAGAGGGTCGGTCGCATTCGATTTGCGACCAAAGGCAGGAATGGTGGACTGAAGGCGTCTGGAGCGGGACGAACCGGGCAGCTCTGAAAAAAACTAAGGGCGGCCATTGCTGGCCGCCCTCATGGCGAATTGTGGCTTGCAAAGCGGTGTTAGACGCCTTTGACGTTCTCAGCTTGCCAGCCCTTGGGGCCTTTGACCACGTCAAACTGCACTTGCTGACCTTCCTGCAGGCTGCGGAAGCCACTTGCCTGAATGGCGGAGAAATGTACGAAGACATCCTCACCGCTCTGGCGGCTGATGAAACCGTAGCCCTTGGCGTCGTTAAACCACTTTACTGTTCCTGTTTCCATGATGTTGCATGTTCCTTTTTTGTTGATGTAGCGCTGAAACTTTCAGGGTCTTCTGCAGGCAGGTCACACGCTGGGTTAAGCGGAGATTCTTGTACTGCGAGGAGCTCTAGAAGTCAAACGCAATTAAATTGTACGGAAAGTGCCCCATAAAAGCCACATACTTTGCTGCAGGCTATGGCGAAACAGTTGCTGTAGTCAGTGTTATGGCCGAACGCTAACAGTGGAAAACTGCTCCGACTTGCGACCTTTGGGCAAAGGCTTCATCATCTACAGATGCGCTTGCGGATTCTGCTGGTTTCAATTTTGCTCACGGCCTCGGCGTGGGCCGGGATTGTCGACGACGTCCGCCTCGCCCTGGCGCGGAATAGCTTTTCCGCCGCCGAGTCGGCCCTCAGTTCTTATCGCAGCCAGCAAGGCGTGACCCCCGAGTACCTGGATGCATACTCGTGGATGGGCCGCGCGGCGCTGGACTCAGGCCGCTACGACCAGGCGGCGGCTTACGCCAAGCAGACCCAGGACTTGGTTGTGGAACAACTCAAACGCGGTCCGCTGGACGCCGATCCGCATTTGCCGATCGCACTCGGCGCTGCAATTGAAGTGCGGTCCCAGGTGCTGGCCGCCCGAGGGCAACGGACGCAAGCCGTCGTTCTGCTGCAGTCTGCGCTGCGGACATACGGCAGCACCTCCATCCACGACCGGCTGCAGAAAAATCTGAATCTCCTTTCACTGCAGGGGAAACCCGCGCCTACGCTGAAGGCCGATGAGTTCCTAGGAGCGAAGCTGCCGCTGCCACCTCAGCTCAAGGGGTCTCCGGTGCTGCTGTTTTTCTGGGCGCACTGGTGTGGGGACTGCAAGGCGGAAGCGCCCATCATCACGCAGTTGCGCTCGGAGTTTGCCGGCAAGGGACTGCAAATAATCGGACCCACGCGCCTGTACGGCTATACCGCGCAGGTTGAGCATGCGTCGGCTGGCGATGAGCTGCAGTACATCGACGCGGTGCGGCATCGGTTCTATTCCGGTCTGCTCGACATGCCGGTGCCAATCAGCAAATACAACTTCGATACTTACGGTGCGTCGACGACGCCGACCCTGGTGCTGCTGGATCGCGCGGGGAAAGTGGCAATGTATCACCCGGGGGCGCTGCGGTATGGGGAGTTGCGGGCAGAGATTGAGAAGGTCGTGGCGCGGTAGCGAGTTCGGACCTGAAAATTCTGCGGCAGTTCACCTCATGGCGAGACGCGGGCGAGGGTACCCGCGCCACATAATCAACTCCCTTGCACTTCTTTCAGCTTCCCTGTCTTCACGTCATAGACGAACCCGCGCACGGGAACATGTTTTGGAATCCACGGATGCGATTTCACGCGCTGCATCTGGAGGCGGACGTTCGCTTCCAGGTCGTCGAAGGCGTGGAAATGCGAGGGTTCGTCTGCGGTGGCTCCCATCTTCTCGGTCAGCCGCGCTTTGAGTTCGTCTTCGCGGACCTTCAACAGCCCGCAGTCGGTGTGGTTAATGATGATGAACTCCTGCGTGTCGAGCAGATGATGCGAGACGATCAGCGAGCGCAGGGCGTCGTCGGTGGCGATGCCTCCGGCGTTGCGGATCATGTGCGCGTCTCCGGGATGCAGGCCCAGGCAGTGCTCGAACAGGATGCGGGAATCCATACAGGCCAGCACGGCGACGTGCCGCTTGGGGCGGACGGCGAGATCTCCCAGCGTGAAATTGCGAGCGAAGGTTTCGTTGGCCTTTAACAGCTCGTCAGCGACGGACAATTTGATTGCTCCTCAAGATGGTTCTGATGTTGCGCCCCACGCGTTGGTTGACGTTTAGTTTACCCGTTACAATCGGCGCGTGAACCTCGACGACACGATTGTCGCAATTGCCACGCCCGCCGGGCGCGGAGGGATTGGTGTCGTGCGCCTCGCTGGTGCGAAGGCGCTTGAGATTGCCACGCCGATGTTGCGGCTGAGGCATAAACTGGAGCCCGGGCGCGCAGTGTTTGGAGAACTGTTCGAGCTAGAATCCATCACTTCGGGCGCGGAGGAAGTCAAAGTCCCCACCCTAGCCGCAAAAACCGCGGCTAGGATGGGGCACCCAGCGGGGACGCCCGCGCCACCTGCAGCTACTCATCGCATCGACGAGGTGGTCGTCACTTACTTTGCCAAGCCGCATTCTTACACCACCGACGACGTCATCGAAATTTCCGCGCACGGCTCGCCCGTAGTCCTGCGTCACATTGTGGAGCTTTGCGTTGCCGCGGGAGCGCGGCTGGCGGAACCTGGAGAGTTCACGATGCGCGCGTTTCTCAACGGGCGCATCGACCTGACACAGGCCGAGGCGGTGCGCGACCTGATCGACTCGCAGACTCTGTATCAGGCCAAAGTGGCCGCGCAGCAACTGGAAGGCGCTCTCTCGCGACGCTTGCAGCCGATCAAGCAGAAACTGGTGGAACTGATCGCGGTACTAGAAGCGGGCATTGACTTCGCGGAAGACGATGTGTCGGTGATGGCGGATGCCACGATCCTCGATCACATCGCCGCCGTGCGGGCGCCACTCGAACAACTCGCCGCGACTTTCGCTTACGGCAAGATCGTGCACGAAGGGCTGACGCTGGCGATCGTGGGCCGCCCGAACGTGGGCAAGTCCAGCTTGTTCAATCAACTCGTGGAGCGGGAGCGAGCGATTGTCACCGCCACTCCGGGCACCACGCGCGACTTGGTGAGCGAAACGGTTGCGATCGGTGGCATCCCGGTGAAGTTGGTCGACACCGCTGGCATTCGCGACGCTCTCGACGAAGCGGAGTCGATCGGAATTCGCAAATCGATGGAAGCGCTGGCCGACGCGGATCTGGTGCTGGTTGTGCTCGACGCCTCGCAGGGAGAGATCGCCGAAGACGCGGAGCTTCTGCGGCAGGCTGAGAACCGGCCGGTGATCGTGGTTGGAAACAAGAGCGACCTTGGGAGCAATGGACAGTGGTTAGTGGCTAGTGGTCAGAAAATTCTTACATCTGCAGTCACCGGGGAGGGCATCGCCGAGTTGCGCGGAGAAATCCTGCGGCACATTGGCGGAGAAGGTGGAATTCAGGCAGAGTCCGGCTTCCTTACCAACGTTCGCCATCAGGGATTGATCAAAGATTCGCTGTCGGCGCTGGATGCGGCGAAGAATGCCGTCGCCGGGAAGGTGCCGCACGAGATGCTGCTGCTCGATCTCTACAGTGCGCTGCGGCCGCTCGACGCCATCACCGGCGCGACCACGACTGACGACATTCTGAATCTCATCTTTAGTACGTTTTGCATCGGGAAATGACTTGCAGTCGAGCTGCGCTCGACGGACAGCCGAGGCGGCTGTCCCCACATTATTTCGACAGCGCTGCTAGTGCGTCCCGAAACATGGCATCGAACGATCCGCCTTTGCCATTCTTCGCAACCGCAGCAAGGGCTTTCTCGGCTGCCGCACGCTGATATCCCAGATTCAGCAAAGCAGAGAGCACGTCTTCCTCGGTGACGCTCATGGCAGGAACGACGGGAGCGGAGGGCGGTCCCACTTCCGGTAATTTGTCGCGCAGTTCCAGCACCATGCGCTCCGCCGTCTTTTTGCCGATGCCGGGGATGCGCGTCAGCCGCGCCACATCGTTTCCTCGAATCGCTCCCACCATTTCGTCGGCGGCCATGCCGCTCAGGATGGTGATGGCCAGCTTGGGGCCGATGCCGCTCACGGTGATTAGCTTCTCGAATAGCAGTTTCTCCGACGGACGCAGGAAACCGTAGAGCGCAATCAGGTCTTCGCGCACGTGCGTGTGGATGTGCAGCGCCACCTCGGTGCCGAGCGCTGGCAGATCGGAGAATGTCGGCACGCTGATCACTACGTCGTAGCCGACGCCGGCCGTTTCGACGATGGCCTGGTTGGGATGCTTGGCCAGCAGCTTTCCACGCAGATGGGCAATCATGCTCAGGTCATTGTAGCGCCCGCCAGATTTTCTCTGGGGATGAGTTGTATCCTGTGGGTCTCGGCGATGGCGCACCCAAGCAGAGGGCAACATGAGAACGCTAACTCTGTGGCAGATCGACATGATTCCCTGGTACGTCTTCGCCGCCTATTGGCTGGTCACTTGGCTGCGGGTGAAGCGCACGAAGATGATGGAGAGCCTGGCGCAGCGGCTCCTTACGATTGTTCCGATGGGGCTGGCGTTTGAACTCCTGTTCTCTCGCTCGCTGGCGGTTGGGCCGCTGCGGCTGCGTTTTGTGCCCGCCGTAGATTGGATTGGTTGGAGTGGGATTGCTTTGACGAGTCTGGGCGTTGCGATTGCGATCTGGGCACGGTACTGCATCGGCCAGTACTGGAGTTCCCGGGTGATGCTCAAAGAGGGGCATCGGCTCATTCGCTCGGGGCCGTACGAATTTGTGCGGCATCCGATCTATACGGGGATGCTGATCGCGGCCATGGGCACGGCTCTGGTGATCGGCGAGTGGCGCGGAGTCTTGGGCGTGATCGTGATGTTAGTGGCACATTCTTTCAAGGCCCTCCGTGAGGAAGCGCTCCTGACGACGGAACTCAGCGAAGAGTATGCGTCCTACCGGCGAAGCACCGGATTCCTGTTCCCTTACCTCTAGGGGAGTGCCGACGGAGAAGTCAATTCGCACCGATCGCCGGACCTGCGCAATACGGATTGTGCTCTAATCTTTGGATATGCACCCCGATACGGAAGCAGGGAGTCCGTTTTTCGTGTTTCGACTGGTCTTGTTTGCAATCTTCCTGCTGACATTTGTTTTGATGGGACTGGCGCAGCAGCCGGCGCTCACCGAAGTGCCGTCCGGGCCGGTTCCGCAAGCGTCTTCTGTGGCGTCCTCTGACTTTGCGGAGGCACGCAAGCTGACGCAGCAGGGGAAGGTCGACGACGCCATCGCTGAACTGCAAGCACTGGAGGCGCGCGATCCCGTTGCCAAAGGTCTGGCTCTCGAGTTGGGCACGGCGTATTACAAGAAGAGCGACTTCCCGAAGGCGATCGAGTATTTGAAAAAGGCAACCGTGGCCGACCCCGCGAACGGCGAGGCGATGCAACTCCTCGGGCTTTCCTATTACTTGGGTGGACATCCGGGGGATGCGATTCCGTTATTAGAGAAAGTCCAAGGTTGGTACTCGCGAGCCAACGTCGACGCTTCGTACATTCTGGGCATCTGTTACATCCAAACCAAAGACTACGCGCAGGCACGCAAGGCGTTCGGCAAGATGTTCGACGTGCCGCCGGACTCGGCCGCAAGTTATCTGTTCACGGCCCGCATGCTGTTTCGCCAAGAGTACGACCCGATTGCGGAAGAATACGCGCTGAAGGCGGTGGCTCTCGATCCTAAACTGCCGCTGGCTCATTTTCTGCTGGGCGAACTCTATATCTACAAATCGCGGATCCCGGAAGCGGTCGCGGAGTTCCAGAAGGAACTCGCCATCAACCCGGCCCACGCCGCAACTTATTACAAACTGGCCGACGCGTATTCAAGAATTCAAAAATACGAAGATGCTGAGCGCTTGCTGCAGCGTTCCATCTGGCTCGACTCGACCTCGACGGGGCCCTACATCCTGATGGGCAAGGTGCTGGAGAAAAAGGGCGAATTCGATCTTGCGGTGCGTGCCCTGAAGCGGGCGGCCGCCATGGATCCGAACAGTGCCACGACCCATCACCTGCTCGGCCAGACCTACCGCGACATGGGAAAGAAAGAAGAGGCGGAAAGCGAACTCAAGCTGGCCGAAGAACTGCAGCACAAACAGGACCCGCATTAAAAGAAGTGTCATACGACCGAAGTGGAGGGACCTGCTTTTTCGAGGTGCCTCAGATCTCAGAGTGCGGCGGCCTGGTCGCGGCGGCGCGCCTGGATTTCG
>Ga0207928_1000004_pt1 | contig 15644 bp, 8 predicted proteins | sample NGESurshal072012_9_FD_184457 | JGI IMG/M metagenome (GOLD analysis project Ga0207928, IMG submission 184457) | Arctic peat soil microbial communities from Barrow, Alaska - NGEE Surface sample 210-2 shallow-072012 (SPAdes) | ecosystem: Environmental > Terrestrial > Soil > Wetlands > Peat ... | reverse complement strand
AACTTGGACCGGGTTCGGATGGTGATCCTCACGAGGCGATTTGTTGCGCGGTGGAAGCCAAAGGAACAACAGGGCGGAGCGCAAGGGCCTTCAGATAGGAATCGACGCAGGCAGCGGCTTTGCGGCCCTCCGAGATTGCCCACACTACAAGCGATTGGCCACGACGCATGTCGCCGGCAGCGAACACTCCAGGAAGAGAGGACATGTAGTTTTGGTCTGTAGCTACGTTGCCGCGGTTGTCGAGTTGAACTCCCAGTCGGTCGATCATCCCATTACGCACCGGGCCGAGGAACCCCATGGCGATGAGAACCAAATCAGCGTCCATCGTAAACTCGGCGCCCGCGACGGGCTCGAACTTGGGGGGAGGACCAACCCTAACGGCATGAAGCTGCTTAATGTTGCCATTTTCGTCGTCCGTAAACTTTGCGGTGGCGATGCTCCAGTCGCGCACGCCGCCTTCTTCGTGAGCACCTTCGGTACGCAGTTGCATGGGCCACAATGGCCAGGGCGTTTGGGGCGAGCGCTCGTCGGGCGGCTTTGGCATGATCTCGAACTGGTGAACGGAAAGCGGCTTCTGGCGATGAACGGTGCCCAGGCAATCGGCGCCGGTGTCGCCGCCTCCGATGATCACCACGCGTTTGCCAGTCGCAAGAATTTCGGTCGCCGGATCGAGCGTGTCACCAAGGCAGCGCTTGTTCTGCTGCGGGAGGAATTCCATCGCGTAGTGAATTCCCTTCAGCTCACGTCCGGGGACTTTCAAATCACGCGGATGCTCGGAGCCACCAGCAAGGACAATGGCGTCGAAGTCGCGACGCAGATCTTCCACCTGAACGTTCTTTCCAACCTCAGCATTGGTAACGAACTTCACGCCCTCGGCGGACATCTGCTCGAGACGGCGATCGATGATGTGCTTTTCCAGCTTGAACTCTGGGATGCCGTAGCGGAGCAATCCGCCAATGCGGTCTGCCTTTTCGTAGACTGTCACGGAATGTCCGTTGCGGCTTAGCTGTTGCGCCGCTGCCAGTCCCGCTGGGCCCGAACCGACAATGGCGACTTTCTTTCCGGTTCGAAGTTTCGACGGCTCGGGGCGAATCCAGCCTTCCAGAAAGCCACGTTCCACTATGTTCTTTTCGTTTTGCTTGATCGTTACCGGCGGCTGGTTAATGCCCAGAACGCACGAGGCTTCGCAAGGAGCCGGACAGATACGGCCAGTGAACTCGGGGAAATTATTGGTGGCGTGCAACTGGCGAACCGCTTCTTTCCAGCGTCCGCGATAGACGAGATCGTTCCAGTCGGGAATGAGATTGCTGACCGGACATCCCGTCTGGCAGAAGGGGACTCCGCAATCCATGCAGCGAGCACCCTGCTTGCGAAGTTTCTCCTCGGGGAAATCCTGATAGATCTCGAACCAGTCGTTGACGCGCTCGGCGACCGGCCGGCGTGGAGCCAACTCGCGAGAGTAATCCATGAAACCGGTGGTCTTACCCATGTTGCACCTGCTCGGCGGGCTCCAGAACCGATACCGGCTGGTTCGGAATGTAAGCTTGCTGGCTGCGGCCCACGCCCAGTACCCTTTTGAATTCGTGCGGGAAGACTTTGATGAATCGAGAGTTCATGTCGTGCCAGTTATCGAGAATCCACTTGGCGCGACGGCTGCCAGTCAGGTCCATGTGGCGCGTAACAAGATCGCGGACAATCTGCACATCTTGACCTTCAAGCAACGGTTCGAGGTCAACGGAGTCGAGGTTGCAGCGTTTCTCAGTGAAATCCATGCGCTCGTCGAAAACATAGGCGACGCCACCGCTCATGCCAGCGGCAAAATTTCTGCCGCACGAACCGAGCACCAGCACCAGCCCGTTTGTCATGTACTCGCAGCCATGATCGCCAACCCCTTCGACGACTGCGGTCGCGCCGGAATTGCGCACGGCAAAGCGTTCACCGGCGACGCCGTTAAAGAAGGCTTCGCCGCTGGTCGCGCCGTAGAGCGCAACATTGCCGATCAGGATATTTTCCTCGGGAGCGAAGCCGGCATCCTTCGGCGGATAGACAATGATCCGGCCGCCGGACAGGCCCTTGCCGACGTAGTCGTTGGCCTCGCCTTCGAGCGTTAGCGTGACGCCCTTCGCCAGGAAAGCCCCCAAACTCTGCCCGGCCGAGCCCGCGAGTTGCACGTGCACCGTATTGTCGGGCAGCCCCTCAGATCCGTAGCGCCGCGCGATTTCGCCGCTCAGCATGGTGCCCACTGAGCGGTGTATGTTACGCACCGGCAACTTCACCTCGATGGGGGAAAGCGTGTCGAGTGCGTCATGCACCTGTCCAAGAATCTTGTGGTCGAGTGCTTGCTCCAGACCATGATCCTGTGCCTGGATGCGGCGCCTGCCGACGCGCGAGGGGACGGGCGGGTTGTAGAGAATCGCTGACAAATCGAGACCTCTACCCTTCCAATGATCGACGGCCGGCTCCACGTCAAGCATGTCGACACGGCCAACCATCTCGTCGACGGTGCGGAATCCCAGTTCCGCCATGTACTGGCGAAGCTGTTCGGCGATGAAGAAAAAGAAATTGATCACGTGCTCGGGCTGCCCCTTGAACTGCTTACGCAGTTCGGGGTCCTGCGTAGCGATGCCCACCGAACAAGTATTGAGATGGCACTTGCGCATCATGATGCAGCCCATCGCGATCAAGGGAGTCGTGGCGAATCCAAACTCTTCGGCACCCAACAGAGCGGCAATGGCCACATCCCGCCCGGTCTGCAGCTTGCCGTCAGTTTGAACGCGGATGCGGCTGCGGAGATCGTTTAAAAGCAAAACCTGTTGCGTTTCCGCCAGGCCCAGCTCCCATGGAATGCCTGCGTGTTTAATGGAACTGAGCGGTGAAGCGCCCGTGCCACCGCTGTCGCCGCTGATCAGGACAACGTCGGCGTGGGCTTTCGCCACACCCGCGGCCACTGTTCCGACGCCCACTTCCGCCACCAACTTCACAGCGATGCGTGCATGGGGGTTCACGTTCTTCAAGTCGTAGATCAGTTGCGCGAGGTCTTCAATGGAATAGATGTCATGATGCGGTGGTGGCGAAATCAAACCGACACCGGGAATGGAATGCCGCAAGCGGGCGATCACATCGTCGACTTTATGGCCTGGGAGTTGGCCGCCCTCACCGGGTTTCGCGCCTTGCGCCATCTTGATCTGCAACTCGTCGGCATTGACGAGGTAGTTCGCAGTCACGCCGAAACGCGCCGAGGCTACTTGCTTCACGGCGCTTCGCCGCAAATCGCCGCTAGCGTCGGGCTTGAAACGTTCTTCGTCTTCTCCGCCCTCGCCCGTGTTCGACTTGCCGCCGATGCGGTTCATGGCGATGGCAAGAGTCTCGTGGGCTTCCTTGCTGATGGATCCGAACGACATGGCACCCGTTGTGAAGCGCTTCACGATTTCTTTACCAGGTTCAACTTCTTCAAGCGCAACGGGCGTGTCGCTCTTCTTCAACCTCATCAAACCGCGCAGGGTGCATAGGTTGGCGCTCTGGTTGTCAATGAGGTCCGTGTACTCCTGAAAAGTCTTGAAGCTATCCTGCCGCACCGCTTGTTGCAGTTTGCTGATGGTCTGCGGATTGAGCAGGTGATACTCGCCATTAACCCGCTGGTGATAGCTGCCGCCGACTGTCAGCTCAGTTTCGAACTCAGTCAGCGGACGGAAGGCGTACTCGTGTTTGAGCAGCGCTTCGGTCGCGAGGACGGAGAGCCCAATTCCTTCAAGCCGAGAAGTGGTGCCGGCGAAATATGAATCGATCAGATCTTTGTTCAGCCCGATGGCTTCGAAAACCTGCGCTCCCTGATAACTCTGCAGGGTCGAGATGCCCATCTTCGAAAAGGTCTTCAGCAACCCTTTCTTGATGGCCTTCATGAAATGCTTGACCGCGAGTTCCGGTGTAATCCCATCGCCTAACTCGCCGCGCCAAACCAGGTTTTCAACGCTCTCGAGCGCGAGGTATGGATTGATCGCGCTGGCTCCGTAGCCACTGAGCAAGGCGAAATGCATGACCTCGCGCGGCTCACCGGATTCAGTGATGAGCGCAACCTGCGTTCGGGTTTCTTCGCGGACCAGCAAATTGTGCACGGCGGCCAAGGCCAGCAAGCATGGAATCGGAGCGTAGTCTTTGTCCACCCCGCGATCGGAAAGAATCAGCAAAGAATAGCCGGCCTTTACTGCTAAGGAAGCTCTCTGGCACAGTTCGTCAAGTGCGCGCTTGAGCCCGGCTTCACCGTCGCTCGCACGGAATAGAGCGGGCAGCGTGGTCGCCAGCAAGTCGCGATTCGACACGCGGCGCAGCTTCTCAAGTTCGCGATTCGAGAGCAGGGGATGCGCCAGCTTCAGCATGTGGCAGTTCTCGGGTGCCTCCTCCAGAATGTTGCGCTCGCTTCCGATGTAGCTGATGAGCGACATCACCATCTCTTCGCGGATGGGATCGATGGGAGGATTGGTCACCTGCGCGAATAGCTGCTTGAAATAGTTAAAGAGAGACTGCGGTTTGTCGGAGAGACAGGCCAGCGGCGTATCGGTGCCCATCGAACCAATTGGCTCTTCACCTCGCGACGCCATCGGGGTCAGGATCATCCGCAGATCTTCATCGCTGTAACCAAAAGCACGCTGACGGCGCAGAAGGGTCTCGGCATCCGGGTAGTGCATGCGCGAGGGCTCCGGCAGTTGATCGATGGTGATCTGATTCTCTTTCAGCCACTGGGCATAGGGCTGCCGAGATGCGAGTTTCTGCTTGATCTCTTTGTCGGAGATGATGCGGCCCTCGACCGTGTCGACCAGGAACATTTTTCCCGGCTGCAGGCGGCCTTTTCTCTTCACTTGCTCGGGAGCAATGTCGAGCACTCCGGCTTCGGAGGCCATGACGACCAGATCGTCATGAGTCACGACATAACGTCCCGGGCGTAGGCCGTTGCGGTCGAGCGTTGCTCCGATGACGCGTCCGTCGGTGAAAGCGATGGCGGCGGGGCCGTCCCATGGCTCCATCAGGCACGCGTGGTACTCGTAGAAAGCACGCTTTTCCGGCTTCATGTGTGGATTGCCCGCCCAAGCCTCGGGAATCAGCAGGGCCATCACGTGCGGAAGCGAGCGTCCTGACTGGAGAAGCAATTCGACCGCATTATCGAAATTCGCCGAGTCGCTGCCGTCGGGAGCGATGATGGGATACAGTTTCTTGATGTCATCGCCAAAAAGCGGAGACTGCAGCAGAGACTGGCGGGCTTGCATCCAGTTGACATTGCCGCGGAGCGTGTTGATCTCCCCGTTGTGAGCGACGTAGCGGTAAGGATGCGCGCGGTCCCAACTGGGAAACGTATTCGTCGAAAACCGCTGATGTACCAGGCACAACGCGCTGACGGCGTCAGGATCGGAAAGCTCGCGGTAGAAATTAGCGATCTGGGACGCGAGGAGCAGCCCCTTGTACACAATCGTGCGGCAGGAAAGCGACGGGATGTAGAACATCTCCGAATCTTCGACGCCGGACTCGCGAATTTCGTTCTCCGCTCGCTTGCGCACGACGTAGAGCTTGCGCTCGAAGGTGTCTTCGTCCATCTCTGGAGCGCAACGGACGAAAATCTGCTGGATGTAAGGCTGCGAGGCTCGCGCCACGCGGCCAATTGCAGAGGCATAGACTGGCGTATCGCGCCAGCCAAGCAAAGTAAGACCCTCTTCGCGCACGATGCGCTCGAGAATTCCTTCGCACTGCAACCGCGGATGCTTCTCTACCGGAAGAAACGTCATGCCCACGCCGTACGTCCCTGGCTTAGACAGGGCGAAGCCCAGCTTCTCGCACTCGCGCGTGAAGAACTTATGCGGGATCTGGATGAGAACGCCAGCGCCGTCGCCGGTTTCGGGATCGCAGCCGCAGGCACCGCGATGGGCCAGGTTAAGCAGAACCTGAATCCCCTTGCGGATGATGTCGTGACTCTTTTGTCCACTGATACTGGCTACAAAACCGATACCGCAGGCGTCGTGCTCGTGCGCGGGGTTATACAGGCCCTGGGCGGGCGGCAGGCCATTTCCCGAGTTTAGACGCGTCTTCATGGACTCCGTCCAGTGGACTGAATTCCTTTCGAATCACGTGTTCTTGGGCGGGCATCGCAAGGCGACGGAGAGTCGCGCACAGCTGCTCAGGAACAGACATTCGTAGACTCTTTAATAGCTCTTACAACCGAGCAAAGTACAATGCAGAATTTCGATGCAGGCGATGCAAATTTCAGGCTGCACCGTGGCAAGACTGATTCTGCGTAAATCCCTCGAACTGCGCCGACTCCGTTATAATTTCGCCACACGACAATGGACTTTGATCAGCTCATCACGTTCCTGGAAGTTGCCCGGCAGGGCAGCTTTTCCCGAGCCGGAGAGAAGGTTTTCCGCTCGCAATCGGCGGTCAGCGCGCAAATCCGTCAACTGGAGCAGGAGTACGGCGACCGCTTGCTCGACCGCTCAGGGAAGACCGTGCAGCTGACCCCAGCCGGCCAAGTCTTCTTTGAATATGCCGAACGCCTGAAGAATCTGCGGGATGAGTCGTTAATGGCGGTCGCCGACCATAGCGGGACTCCTCGCGGCACGCTGCGGGTGGGTGCCAACGAGGCCACTTGCCTGTATGTGCTGCCCGAGGTTTTCGGCGAGTACTGCCGGCGTTACCCACCCGTGCAGATCAGCATCTATCGAAATTTCAGCTACAAGATCGTGGAAAAGCTGGAAAACGGGCAGGTCGAGGTGGGCATCCTTACCCTGCCTATCCAGTCTCCCAGCTTGAAGATACAGCCGATTTTCCGCGACAAGCTGATGCTGATGGTGAGCCCGAAGAATCCTCTAGCGAAGTTCAAGGTGGTGCCCGTCAGCGAAATCGTGAAGCATCCCCTGCTCTTCCCAAAGACAGGACACACGCGACGGCTACTGGACAAGCTTTTTCGGCCGCATGCCGCCGAACTCCAGGTACGAATGGAACTGCCGAGCATTGGCATGATTAAGAGTTTCGTGGCAGCAGATTTGGGTGTGTCGCTCATCAGCGCGTCGTTCGCCCGCGACGAAGTGAATGCCGGTCGGGTCAAACTCATTGAAATTGAGGACGCTGTCCTCTACCGCGAGCTGGGCCTGGCTTACAGACGCGACCGAACGCTCTCCGTGGCCTCGACTGCTTTTGTCGCGCTGCTGCGTCAATTCGCCACCCAAATGAAAAAGACGGAAGATTAGGAGCTGGCGGAAGTCGCATTTTCGATTACTCCTATCTAAATTTTGAATTTCACCTGGATGACCCCGCCCGGTACCCTTGATCTATAGTTGTTCTCGCAGCGCAACAGACTATTTTCAATGAAGATCCTCATCCAGAACGCCACACGAATTACATCGACAGGCACAGGTATGTCGACACGAATTACGTGTCCTTCTGGAGGACGGGATCGGATGAAGTAAAGCACTCTTAAGCAGAAACACCCGAACCCACCGCCAGAAGCGATCTGGCGGTGGGTTTTTCTTTGCGCCAAAAAACTGAGGAACGGAGCTAGACAATATGAGCGGACTACAGCGACAAAGCAGATTTGAGCGAGGCGAGGATGTGGTGGTAATGAAGTTCGGAGGCACGTCGGTGGAGGACACTGCCGCCATCCGACGCCTTATCGGCATCGTGCAAAACAGAGTCGGAACGCAGCCCGTCGTCGTAGTGAGCGCGCTCGCGAGGGTCACCGACCAACTCCTGGAGGCGGGAAAGGCTGCTGCCCGAGGACATCTGGGCTCAGCCCTGGCTACGGTCCGGAACATCTATGTGCGGCATGAGGAGTTGGCAGACTCGCTCGTCGATGGCTCGGCTTATAGCACTCTCGATCGAGAACTTCGGGGCGATTTTCGCGCCCTGGAAGCTCTGCTGCACGATCTGGAATCCTCGCGACAACTCGATCTCAAGGCGCAAGACCAGTTGCTGGGCTTCGGGGAATGCTTCTCCAGTAGGTTGGTGAAGGAAGCTCTCTGCGAATCTGGCGTCAACGCGGCGCATGTGGACGCGCGGACGTGCATCGTCACCGACGCACGCCATGGTCAGGCGAGTCCGGTCTGGGACGTGACCGAGCAGCGACTGCAAGAAACGGTAAGTCCGTTGCTAGAGCGCGGGCAGGTTCCGGTCCTGGGAGGATTCATTGCGTCCACGAGCGACGGAGTGCCGACGACTCTCGGTCGCGGTGGATCCGACTTCAGCGCCGCCATCGTGGGGGCCGCGCTGTGTGCTGCCCGGGTTGAGATCTGGACTGATGTGGATGGCATCATGACGACTGATCCTAAGCTTTGTTCTGATGCCCGAGTGATCCGCAAGATGAGTTTCGATGAGGCGGCAGAGCTAGCGCACTTCGGCGCTAAAGTGCTGCATCCGGCGACTCTGGCTCCGGCGATGCGCGAGAACATCCCCGTCTATGTTCTGAATTCGAGACGACCGGAGGGCGAAGGTACGGAAATCGTCGCGCGGGCTAAGACCGGCAACGTGGTAAGCGCGATCACTGCCAAGCGAAGAGTAGCATCGGTTGAGATTGAAACGGCGCAAGCGGTCGACTCAGAGTTGTTGCGCGCCGTATATGCGGTGTTCGACCGGTACTCCTGCTCCGTGGATGTGATGGCAACGTCGCTCGGGCGAATCTCATTGCTCGTCGGCTCGACGGCGGGGTTGCCCGCGATTGCTGCTGATCTCCAAGTCATCGCGGAGGTGCGATGGCAGAATCACAAAGCGCTGGTGTGCCTGGTGGGGGAGAACATTCGACAACAGCCGGACGTGGCCAGCCGGGTCTTCGCAGCGCTGTCGGATTTGGACGTGCGCGTGGTCTGTCAGGGCGCTTCCGATCGGACGATCTCGTTCTTAGTGGAGGAATCGAAGGTCGAAGAGTCGGTGCAGCGGCTGCACGCAATCTTTTTTCCGCAGCCAGAACCCGCACGCGACTGGGGAGGGATCTCCAGCGCCTTCTGCCAGGCGAGGTGAGCGCTCCTTTTAGTTAGTTGCCGAACTTGGCGGCTTTCGATGCACCTGCGGCAGGCGAGCCCGGTACAGGGTCAATAATGTGCAGGCCGCATTCGGTCTTCGCGAATCCCGGCCAGCGGCCGGCACGCGATTCCTCTCCAGGCCGAACGGCGCGCGTGCAATGCGTGCAGCCGATGCTGGGATAATCCTGGTTGTGAAGTGCGTTGTAAGGAACGTCGTGGTCATGGATGTAGCGCCACACCTGCTTCGATGTCCAATCGACCATTGGATTGATTTTCACTAAACCAAACTTGGCATCCCATTCAACTCTGTGGGCACCGGATCGGACCAAGGTCTGGTCGCGGCGAATGCTGGTGATCCATGCGCCTAACTCGCTAAGTTTGCGGCGGAGGGGTTCTACTTTGCGCAAGCTGCAGCAGAGGTCAGGGTCGCGAGTCCACAGCGCTGTCCCGTGCGCGCGCTCCTGCTCTTCAGGTGAGAGCACCGAATACACCTTCTCGATGGCGATTCCGTACTTTTCTTCGATTCGGTCCATCAAATTGTACGTCTCGGGAAAGAGGAACTCGGTGTCGATGGTGAAGAGGCGGAAGTCCTTGCGCACCCGCGAAGCCATATCGATCAGCACCATTCCCTCGGCTCCGAACGCCGAGGAAATGGCGACGTTGCTCCCGAAAGTGTCGAACGCCCAGGCCAGAGCGCGTTGCGGGGTCCAACTCTCGGCCGCATGCTGAACATCTGCTATCTCCTGCTTGACTTGCTGCTGAATCTGATCTTTCACGCGAGTGGCTCCTCGTTTGTTCTGAAACCGGCGACCGTGGAATCCGTAAATAGCGCTGCGGGAAGAGGGCTGACGCTTCCGGCAGAAATCGCCGGCACTCCGAACTGTTGCGCAAGCGTTAGAGGATCGGCAAAGCGAACGACTTCACCGACAACAAGAAGCGTTGGGGCGGGCAGCTTCGCTGAACGATGAAGGTCAGCTATCGTTGAACTGTGAGTTTGCTGGTGCGGCGTGGTTGCACGAGAGATGACAGCACAAGGCGTCTTCCCGGCGAGCCCAGCTGCCTTCAGCTTCGCGGCGATTTCGGAGTAGTTCTGTCCGGGCATGTAAATCACCAGCGTCGCGCCGCTTCCCGCCAGCTTGTTCCAGTTTGCGGCCTCGCTCCCCGGGGCCTGGTGAGCAGTGATGAATACAACGGCGGACGAAGCCCGGCGGTGCGTCAACGGGATCTGCGCCGCTGCGGCCGCGCCGAGAGCGGAAGTCACACCCGGAACGATCTCGTAAGAGATGTTGGCCCGGCGCAGCGATTCGATTTCTTCGCCGGCTCGGCCGAAGATCATCGGATCGCCGCTCTTCAAGCGAACCACGCGCAAGCCGGAATCGGCCAGCGCCACCATCAGAAAGTTGATTTCTTCCTGCACGATGTTTTTCTTCCCGCAACGCTTGCCCACGTTGTGAACCTGTGCTGCCGCTGGGATCACGTTCAGGATCTCGGGAGCGACCAGGTCGTCATGCAGCACAGCATCAGCCGTCCTCAGAACGCGCAGAGCTTTCAACGTGAGCAACTCCGGGTCGCCCGGCCCTGCGCCCACCAGATAGACTTTCCCCTTCATGCTCCCTCTCCTTTTGCGGCCAGGTCGGGCTTCTCTGCCAAGGCCGCTTCGAGCGCTTCCCTGCTTGCCAGCGAATGCAGTAAATCCAGCTTTCGTTCTTTGTCGAGATCGCTGGCCAGAATCAATCTGCGAGTCTCGCCAAGTTCTGCCACCCACGCGGCGTAGGCGGGGCCAAACTGTTTTTCAAGCTGCTGCCGAATTTTCTGAGCCAGTGATGGACTCTGCCCGGCGGTTGAAATGGCAATTTGCAGATCGCCGCGACGCACGATCGAGGGATAGAAGAAATCGCAGAGATCGGGGACATCGACCACGTTGCACAGCACGCCGCGGCGTTGTGCTTCGTGATAGACACGCTCATTCAAGCTGCGCGAATTCGTCGCGACGATTGCCAGGAAAGCTCCGTCCATGTCTTCCGCCAGGAAGGCACGTATCTCAAGGTCGATCTTTCCGGCACGCGCCCATTCGCGGACGGTGGGACTCGCGTCGAGGGCAACCACGCGAATTCGCGCACCTGTTTCAAGCAGTCCACCGATCTTGGGTTCACCGACTCTTCCGGCGCCCACGACCAGGCATGGTCTGCCTTCCATCTTCAAAAACATGGGAAACAAACTAGTCACCGATTCCTCCTGCTGATTGCGCCACGCTCCGAGTCGGATCGGGCAGATCACGGGCCACTGAAGCCACAACCTCTCCGGCCAGGAACTCGCGCAACTCTGTGTCACTGTGCCGAACGAAGAACCGGCGCAGATTTTCGCCCGGTTCACGGTGCTCAAGATATCGCCCCAACAAACGCTCGAGAGCGTCCGGCACTTCGGTCGCGGCGCAGCGATAGCCGACCGGGCGCGCCGTAGCCTGATGGAGACCAAGCGCTCCCCCGACACAGAAGTAGTAGGCGTCGACCATGCCGTCCTGAACCTTAATCTTCTTACCTTCAATGCCGATGTCGGCGATCCAGTGCTGCCCGCAACTGTTGGGGCATCCGGTGACATGCAGCTTCAGATGCTGGTCGAATCCGGGCAACCGTTCTTCCAGTTCTTCTACGAGCCAGCGGGAGAAGCTTTTCGTTTCCGTGATAGCGAGTTTGCAGAATTCCGTTCCGCTGCATGCCACAGTGCCGCGCCAGAAGGCCGAGCCGCCGACCTTCAGTCCGATCGCGTCCAACTCTTTCGCGAGCGGGTCAGCATCGAGTACGGGAACGTTCACAACGAGGAGGTTCTGCATGTTGGTAGCGCGTAACTCGCCACCAGCGAAGCGCTCGGCGAGATCCGCCGCGGCCTGCATCTGGTCGGCAGTGATTCTCCCACGCAGTGCCACCGCTCCCACGTATGAGAGTCCAGCCTGCTTCTGCGGGTGAATGCCGACGTGGTCGCGGTAGACATCGTCGGGTGCATGCTCCTCGACCGCAGGATCAAGTTGGAATCCGATGCGGTCTTGCAGTTCTCCAAGAAAACGATCGGCGGTCCACCCGTGACGCAGGAAAAGGAACTTCAGGCGGGCGCGCTCACGGTGTTCGCGCAACACGTCGGAGTCACGGAAGAGTTCGGCAATCCCTTTGATCACCGGCAGAACCTGGTTCCAGCGGACGAACGCGTTCAAGCGGGCTCCGAGATAAGGTTCCGTCGAAAGTCCGCCGGCAACTCGCAGCGAGAAACCGACTTCCGACTTTCCGCCAACCACGCGGGCTAGCGCCGTTAGGCCGACGTCATTGATCTCGGGATAGGGGCACCACACGCGGCATCCGGTGATGGAGATCTTGAATTTGCGCGGCAGGTTGTAGAAGTCGGCATTTCCCGCGAGCAACTGCGAAGCCTCGAGTACCAGCGGCGAGGCGTCAATAATTTCGTCCGCGTCTACTCCAGCGACCGGGCATCCGGTCACATTGCGCACAACATCACCGCAGGCCCCGGTGGTGTTCAGTCCGACTTGCCAGAGGCCATCGAGAACTTCAGGCAGAGACTCGATGGTGACCCAGTGGAGTTGGATGTTCTGACGCACGGTGAGGTCGGCGATTCCGTTGGCGTGGCGGCGAGTGAGGTCGGCGATGGCTCGCAGTTGGCGGGAACTCATCATGCCGTTCGGAATGCGGATGCGCACCATGAAGCGCTGCAGAGCGCGGCCTACCCCGCCTTGGCCGCCGGTGACTCCTGCTCCGTCTCCCTGGGTGTAAACGCCCCACCAGCGGAAATAGGTGCCGATCCAATCAGGCGGAATGGACTCGAATCCCTCGCGGGCAAAACGCCGGATCTCTTCCAGTCCGTCCCATGGATTCATTTCGCGCTTCAGGCGCTCGACCTTCTGTGTTTTGGTTTCTTTGGCTGTGTTTGTCATAGAAAATAACGTCCGAAACGAAAAAAACCCATCGCCAGATTGATCTGGCGATGGGTTCATGAGTGCCGGTGTTAAGAAAGAATTCTTAGGTCAGCCGCCTCCCCGCGCCAGTGCACACGCATGCACAACAACAACAAGTGCAACAGCACATCGCGCGAAGATTGCAGCTATCTGACATTCGAGTTGAATTCTATGTTGAGAGGCTTGCGCCGTCAACAATCTTACGTAACCACTTGGATTCATACTTTAGATGGAAAGCATCAAATTTTTGCAAGCTATCGTCATGCACCGTGACCGGGCTGTAGAATCAGCAACTTAGCCTTCCGAACAAGTGTTGAGTGATAATCATTGGTTCCTTGCAGAGGCTAAGCACCAGATCCATCCTCCGGAAGAAAGGTGTGTTTTCGATGAAGCGTTCTCTTATCTTCTTAATACTCGCAGTTTTGCTGTTCGCGGCCTTTTGCACTTCCCAGAGTTCCAGCGCCCCCGACCCTTACAAACCGACTCTCGACCGGTTGGAAGCTCTGACACGTCAAGCCGAGGCTGAATGGCACTTTCATGCTGACGTTCCGCACCCTGAAGATCCCCTTCTGAACGATTCCGACTGGGGCGCGCTCACGGTGAAGAATACGTCGGGCCCCGGCGGAAGCAATGCGAACGAGGAGCATTGGGCGGGAACCCGCGTCTTCCGGCGCTGGATTCAGATCCCCGAGAAGATCAATGGGTACATGACGCAAGGGTCGCGAGTGTCGATTGATCTGCGATTTGGCAGCCCAGACGGCCTGAAGATCACTGTCTTTTCGAACGGGGCGATTCTCTATCGCGGCAGCGATGATGATATTCTGCCCATGATTCTGACCGAGAACGCGCAGCCGGGCCAGAAATTTCTGGTTGCAGCGCGGGTAGTCGCGCCAGATGAAGCTCAATCGGAATTCCTTCATAGCGGACTAACCATAGAACCTTCGCACGCACGCCCTGATCCCGCTTTTCTTCGGATGGAACTGCTGTCCGCTCGCCCCATCATCGCAGCCTATGAAGAAGGAAAGGCGGATCGCCAACAACAACTAGAAAGTGCGCTTAAAGCGATCGATTTTTCGCCGCTGGATCGCGGCGATCAGACGGCTTTCGATGCGTCGCTCAAACAATCCCAGGCAAAGCTGGAACTCCTCAAACCCTTTCTGCAGCAATTCAACATTCGCGTCGTAGGCAATTCGCACATCGACATGGCGTGGCTCTGGCCGTGGACCGAGACCGTCGAAGTGGTACGCAACACCTTCCAGAGCGTACTCGACCTGATGCGTGAGTATCCAGACTTCAAGTTCACGATGTCCTCGGCGCGCACCTACGAGTGGATACAGGAGAAATATCCCGATCTATTTAAGCAGATTGAGCAACGCGTCAAGGAGGGCCGGTGGGAGATCATCGGTGGCATGTGGGTGGAACCGGACCTGAACATGCCGGACGGCGAGTCGCTGGTGCGCCAGATTCTGGTGGGCAAGCGTTACTTCCAGAAGAATTTCGGCGTTGATGTGAAGATTGGATGGAATCCGGATTCGTTCGGATACAACTATCAACTGCCACAGATCTACAAGAAGTCCGGCATGGACTATTTCGTCACTCAGAAGCTGCTCTGGGCGCACGAGTTCACCACGTTCCCCTACAAACTGTTCTGGTGGCAGTCGCCCGATGGCAGCCGTTTGCTCACATATTTCCCACACGACTACGCCGGAGGCATCGACGCAGAACCGCTTGCGACAGATCTCTCAATCTGGATGCCTTCGATCTATGGCAAGACCATTCCCGACAAGCCCGAGATGATGCATCTGTACGGTGTGGGCGATCACGGCGGCGGGCCGACCCGCATCATGCTCGATCACGCTGATCAACTCCGGAGTCCCGACGCGGTGTATCCGAAGCTTGAGTTTAGTTTCGCTCGCGATTTCTTCAGCGACCTGGAGAAGAAACTTCCGAACATGCAGGTTCCGACCTGGGACGGCGAACTCTACTTCGCATATCACCGCGGAGTCTTTACTACGCAGGCCGAAACCAAGCGCCGAATCCGACGCGCTGAGGAAACCGTACTCAATGCCGAGAAATTTGCGTCGCTGGCCTCGCTGTACGGGCGGCCTTACCCACATGATGGAATGGAGCTAACCTGGAAGAATCTGTTGTTTGATCACTTCCACGACATTATGCCGGGCTCAGGCATTGCCGTGAACTATCTGGATGCCAAGCGTAATCTGGAGAATGTGGATCGCGCCGCAAACGACGTGACTATGGGATCTCTGCGCGAGATCGCTGCGCACGTCAACACGCAGGGTGCAGGGGTGCCGGTACTGATTTTCAATTCGCTCTCGTGGCCGCGAACCGAAGTGGCTGAGGTTGAGGCGCAACTGCCCGCACCAGAGCAGCAGATTGAGGTTGTCGATTCCAGCGGAAGGCCGGCGGAATCGCAACTGCTCTCACTCGACGCGGAAACACACCGCGCTCGATTCTTATTGCTATCGAGCACGCCCTCTCTTGGATACAAGACATATTTTGTGCGGGCTGCGACGGCGGTGCCTGCGGTGCGCTCGATGCTGAAGGCCTCCTCAGACACGCTGGAGAATGAGTTCCTCCGAGTGAGAATTGATCGGCAAACGGGTTGCATGACCAGCTTGTTTGACAAGCGGAGCGGCACGGAAGCGCTGGCTCCGGCGGAAACCGACACAGGC
>Ga0207928_1000003_pt1 | contig 16652 bp, 14 predicted proteins | sample NGESurshal072012_9_FD_184457 | JGI IMG/M metagenome (GOLD analysis project Ga0207928, IMG submission 184457) | Arctic peat soil microbial communities from Barrow, Alaska - NGEE Surface sample 210-2 shallow-072012 (SPAdes) | ecosystem: Environmental > Terrestrial > Soil > Wetlands > Peat ... | reverse complement strand
TCCCGTGCCGGTAGTCATCGCGCAGCATATGCCTGCCATCTTTACCTCATTGTTGGCAGCGCGACTTGCAGCGAAGTCGGCGTTGCCGGTGCGGGAGTGTGTCTCCGGTGAACCGCTCACCCCCGGATGCGCCGTCATCGCCCCGGGAGACTTTCACATGGTCGTCACGCAGAAAGATGGGGTTGCGATCCTCAGGACCCATCAGGGCCCGAAAGAAAATTTCTGCCGTCCTTCGGTAGATGTGCTGTTCCATTCGATCGCGCGCGTGTTCGGAGCCGGCGTGCTCGCTGTAGTGCTTACGGGGATGGGACAGGACGGGTTGAAGGGATGTATGACGCTCCGCGGCTTAGGGGCCCGGATTTACGTGCAGGATGAAGCCAGCAGCGTGGTTTGGGGCATGCCCGGCTTTGTTGCCCGGAGCGGTCTGGCGGACAAGATACTGCCGCTCGATCAAATCGGTGCCGCCATTGTTCGCGCAGCAACCACGCACGTTGCTGCGCGCGCCGAATCCTGAAATGACCGGCCGGTTTACAAATTAGCTCTTGGTCAGAGTATCGAGGTAGCGGTTGTTATAGAACGCGGTAGTTTTCTGCACGAACTCGAGAATTTTGAACATCCGCTCGCGGCCTTCTCGATTCGCCTCCCGGAACTGCACCGCAACGCCGGAACCGGGATCGAGCCTTGCCACCACACCCTCCGCCGATAAAGTAGGATCATCCATCGAGAATCCCAACTTGATCTTGCTGCCCGGCGCGAGAATCGTGCTGGTTTCCACAAAGCAGCCACCCAAGCTTACGTCGGTGAGATTCGCGAACAGGGGTGTTGCTCCCGCTGCGGTTTGCATCTCAATCGTAACCCGGCACTTCATGCGAGGATGAGAGCGGCGATCCTTATAGGAAAGCTCCTTCTGCTTTTCCATATACATGCGCCGGTCGGCTTCTGCCAGTAATTGTTCCGCATCCTCGCCGTCTTCGGGAAACATCGCGCGTCCAACGCTGAGCGATAGAATATCTTCGCCGCAAACTTCGCTCCCGGCCTGCCTCGCCAGAGCGCGCATTTGCTCAGCTTTCTTACCGGCCGCATCCGCGGCGAGCCCGGGTGCAATCACTACGAATTCATCTCCACCCATTCGCGCAACGTAGTCATATTCACGGCAACTGTCTTTGAGAGCCTGGGCAAACAGACGCAAGACGCGGTTCCCCTCGAGATGTCCGAAGCGGTCATTGATCTGTTTGAAGCCGTCCATGTCGGAAACCATCACGGTCAGCGTCGAGCTGTCACGCTTGCACCGGGCCAATTCCCGGTCCAGTTGCAAGAATAGGGATCGGGCGTTGGGTAAGCCCGTGAGGTAGTCGGTGGTCGCAGAGTCTTCCGCCTGCTGGTATTTGAGCGCATTTTCAATGGACAATGCCATCTTGCCGCTAACGGCGAGCAGTATGCGCAGGTGATCGGATGCGAAAGCATCCCGTTCGCCGCGGTAAAGCGCGAGAACGCCGATGACTCCAGAAACGCCCTCCAGCGGCACCGCCAGCGCTGATCGCAGTGTGCTGAACTTCGATGGATCGTTCAGGTATCCCGGTTCCACCGATGGATTGCCGTTGATGATCGGCTTTCGATTGTGCGCCACCCAGCCCGAGAGTCCCTGCCCGATTGGAATGCGCAAGGAAGAGAAGAGACGATAATTGTCTCCGTTCACATATTCAGGAACAAGTTCGCTCTCGCGCTTGATGTAGATGGCGATGGCATCGTAGGGCACCATCGGCTTAAGTTTCACGGAGAATACCGAGAGTGTCTCGGTCAAACTGAGCGAAGCGCCAAGATCCTGGCTCAGCTCGAACAAAGATTGCGCCTCCTGCCGGGCCGCTGCGATCGACGACAGGAAAGTGGTTTCGCGTCCCGCATAGTCCTGCACTGTGGCGTTCTCAAATCCCGCGGCCGGTTCGAGCCCCCGTTCGATTTTGATCGAAGTGGAGAGCGGACCGTTCGGGTCCTGCGCCGATTTCGTCACGGCAAGCCGCTCCAGGTGCTGGTAGCGTTTTTGCAGAACTTCGACAACCTTCGGATCAAAGGATTTACCCGACTCGGCTGCCAGTTTCTGCATTACATCCTTCAGAGGCAGGGCACGCCGGTATTGGCGATCGGAAGCCAGGGCGTCGAGATAGTCGACGGCCGAAAGGATGCGCGCTCCGACGGGAATTTCCGCTCCCTTTAACCCCATCGGATATCCGGAACCGTCCCACTTTTCATGGTGGGCGCGGACAATCGGCACGACGGGATAGGGAAAACGCACGCGCTCCAGAATCTCGGCGCCGACCAGCGTATGAATTTTCATCTTCTCAAATTCTTCCGGAGTAAGCCGGCCCGGTTTGGAGATGATGTGCTCGGGCACCGCCAGCTTACCGATATCGTGCAGCAGCGCGGCTGCGTGCAGAGCTTCCAACTCGGGCCCCGCTACCCCCAGTTCTTTCGCCACCTCAATGGCATAAACGCGTACCCGCTGCAGGTGCTCGTGGGTAGTGTGATCTTTGGCTTCAATGGCCAGGGCCAGAGCCTCAATCGTCCGCAAATGCAGGTTCGCCATTTCCTCGACATGGCGCTTCTCGTCTTCGAGTTTGCCAAGGTAGAGACGATACGAGCGATAGATCACGTAAACCACCGGCACCAGAAGGAGGGAAGTCTCCCAATTGAACTTTTGGTCCAGCCACGCAACCACGCCGGCGATCCCGGCTCCCACCAGATAGTAAGGAAACGACCAGAAGTAACAATCCACCAGAATCCTGGTGAGAGGCCTGCGTTCCGTGAGCGAGATGACAGCCGCAATCGAGCCGGCATTGGCGATGAAGTAAACAGTCGCCGCCAAGCCCAGCAGAACCGGACGATTGTCCACTAACTGGTTCGCCAGCGGTTGGTGATAAACCGCGTAGGCAAGCGCGGTAGAAACCGAACCTGCGCACACGTTGAACGTCACCTGGATTGCCTTGGGACGCTCTGGATACAGACACTGCGCCAGCATGGAGACTGCGCCGAGAATCAGGGTTTCGCTGAAGCTAAGTTCCAGTACCCCGATCAGGATGAACAGAAAATTCACCGACAGCGTGCCCGTAATCCCCGGCAGATTCACCTTGAGTCGCGACGCCAAGACGGCGATACCCAGATAACAGATGAACTCAGCAATGTTTTTGCTGCTCTGGTGAACGCCGCCATACACTAGCGTGGCGAGTCCCGCACTCACTACGAGACTCATGTAGAGCTTGGCAACTGCAGACAGTGCTCTCCACGAGCGCGAGTGCGCTGGCAGACCTATGGTGGCGCTGGTTGCTCCAGTCATTCGAGTAAGCACACCGCGGCTGGGACAGGTAGCCAGCCATCGTCATGAATATCAGCTAACACGTTTAGAAACAATGCTTTAGGAGATTTCTAGCAAACTTAGGTAACTTGCGGATGTTACAGGGCGGGCAACAAGGGCGACCATGATTCAACAACGGTTTGCGCTAAACCTAACAGCCAATTGGGCTTTGAGAGTCCTTCACCTTCCGTGCCGAGCCGAACGTAAGATCAGTCCGCGTTTCAGACCGATTGTGAGACATCCTCCCCGGAAACTTCCTGATCTGTACTCGTCGCAGAGGCCACAACCGAGGACTTTCCGCGCCGCATGGCCACAATCCCGGTCCGCACCATCTCCATCACGCCGTAGGGGCGCAGCACTTCAAGCAGGCCATCAATCTTGTCCTCTGCCCCGGTGATTTCAATGGTGAGCGATTCCGGTGCGACGTCCACTACCCGCGCTCGGAACACGCTGGCCAGTTCCAACACGTGCGACCGAGCCTCGTGCGTGGCCGCGACCTTGATCATCGCCAAGTCGCGGATGATCGCGGGCTCGTTCGTGATGTTCTCCACCAGCAACACGTTGACGAGCTTATAGAGATTGGCCTCGATCCGTCGCGCCTGGTCATGGTCCGCATCCACCGTAATGGTCATGCGCGAGACTTCGGGCTTTTCAGTGCGGCCCACCGTCAGCGAATCAATATTGAAAGCGCGCCGGCGAAACAGCGAGGCCACCCGCGTCAGCACTCCCGGTTTGTTTTCCACGTACACCACGTATGTGTTCAGCATGTTTTCTCTATTCGTCCGCGGCGGTCTCGACAATCTTGCTGGGCCGCCGGATCATCTCGTGTAACGACGCCCCCGCCGCCACCATGGGATACACCGTGTCCTCTTGTTCCACCCGGAAGTTGATCAGCACCGGTCCGTCGTGCTGCCGCGCCGCCTGCACCGCGGGCACCACCTGCGAGCGCTCTGTGACCGTCATGCTGCGAATGCCATACGCCTCGCCGAGTTTGGCGAAGTCTGGATTCAGCAGTGGAGTCGCGGCGTAGTTTCGCTCGTAGAAGAATTCCTGCCACTGCCGCACCATGCCGAGAAAACCGTTGTTGATAATCGCGATGTTGACCTTCAACTTCTCCTGCACAAGGGTTGCAAGCTCGCACAACGTCATCTGGAAGCCGCCGTCGCCGACCACTACCCACACCTCGGCTTCCGGCCGCGCGACTTTTGCCCCGATGGCTGCGGGCAGTGCGAAACCCATCGTGCCCAATCCTCCCGACGTAATCAGACTGCGGGCTTTCTCGTGCTTGTAGTATTGCGCCTCCCACATCTGATGCTGGCCCACATCGGTGACCACCACGGTCTCCCGGTCGCGAGTCTCGCGCCACAGATCGTTGATCACGTGCGCCGCATAGAGATGCCCGCTGTCAGGCAGGTTCTGGATGTCACGCACGGCCGCATCGCCTTTCAGTTTGTCGATGGAGTCGAGCCACTCGCTGCGATCAATCGATTCGACCTTCGGCAAGAGTTCATGCAGCACTTCCCTTAGGTCGCCGACCAGCGGAACATCCACCTTGACGTTCTTGTTGATCTCAGCGGGATCAATCTCGATGTGGATCTTCTTGGCATTGGGCGCGTAAGTCTTCAGGTTGCCAGTTACGCGATCGTCAAAACGCATACCGAAGGCCAGCAGCAGGTCGGCTTCCTGAATGGTGTGATTCACCCAAGCTTCGCCGTGCATGCCCATCATCCCGAGGTTGAGTGGGTGGGACGCCGGAATCGCGCCGATTCCCAGCAACGTAAGCGCCACCGGAATACCCGCACGCTCCGCGAATTCGCGGACTTCGCTCATGGCTCCTGAAATAATGATGCCATGGCCTGCGAGGATCACTGGCCGTTTGGAGTTGTGGATAAGTTCCAGCGCCTGCTCATATTCCTTCGGGGCGGGCGACAGATCCGGACGATACCCCGGAAGTTGCGGCTTTGCGGCCTCCCAATCGAACTCGCAGGTTGTCTGCTGCGCATCCTTAGTGATGTCGACCAGCACCGGACCGGGCCGCCCGGAGCGCGCAACATAAAAAGCTTCACGAATGGTTCGCGCCACTTCGCTGGCGTGCGTCACCAGATAGTTGTGCTTGGTGATTGGAAGAGTGACACCGGTGATATCGGTTTCCTGAAAGGCATCCGACCCAATCAGCTTGCTCCCGACTTGACCAGTGATGCAGACGATCGGGGACGAGTCGAGCATGGCCGTGGCAATGCCCGTGACCATGTTGGTCGCGCCCGGGCCAGAAGTGGCAACGGCGACTCCGACTCCACCGCTGGCGCGCGCGTATCCGTCCGCCATGTGGGTCGCGCCCTGCTCGTGCCGCACCAGCACATGATGAATCTTGCTGTGTTTCAGCGCGTCATAGGCTGGCAGAATTGCTCCGCCCGGGTAGCCGAAGACCACTTTCACGCCTTCACGTTCCAGACATTCCCAGAGAATGCCGGCGCCGGTCATGGTTTTTGCAGGCGTTGATGTCTCTTCTTTCATACGGCCCTTCCTGCGCTCCAAAAAGCAAAACCCACCGGGCCAGTGTTTCTGGCGGGGCGGGATTCGAGAGCCTTCAAGATTTCGTGTTTCTCAGCTCGCTGGTTCCCTCCACACCGGAGAGGGTATAAGAAAACCTACCCCCAAGACTACGACACGAAGTCGGTGCAGATAGAGATTATTCATAACAGGTGCACAGATGGTATCGGAGCCAGGGGCCCCCTGCAAGGGGAAAGTCCGCGCTGGCCCGTCACTTCGGCGGCACCGCATTCAACGGTCGCATGGTCTGCCAAAGCTCGTAAAGGTAGCCGTCGGGACCGCGAAAGTACGTCCAGGCCTCTGATTCGTTGCCCTCGACATCGGTGACAAACTCGACACGCCGTGACTCCAACTCCTTCCGAGCCGAGCGTACATCCTCCACTTGAAAGGCCAGAACCGGGCAAGCGTGGAGCGGATAATACCGACTCTCCGAACCGAAGACCTCGAACAGTTGTCCCGAAGGCAGTTCGAACTGCACCATTCCCTTGCCGTCGTGAACCCGGGAAAGGCCAAGAACGTCGCCAAAGAAGCTTGCTGCTGATTTCAGGTCGGCGCTTCGGACGCCCGCCCATGTGTAGCCGAGAACACGCATCGGAATTCTTCCTCCCGCAGCGTCGTCTGTTGGGCTCTGTATCTGGACCCTGTTTGCTTATATCTGCAGGACTTGCTGCTTCACGTCCTCAGTGGCTTGCGCCATATTCTCGGGCTTACCGAGATCTCGCCAATAGAATTCATCGGCTCGGAATGCCTGGATCTTTTCCCCCTGGCCAGCCAGCCGCAGATAGGAGTTGATGATCGAAAAGACGCCACCCTCGGCCATCAACGGAAGAAGCCGCGGAGAAATCACATGCACGCCGGAAAATGCGAGCGCCTGTATCTCCTTCGCCGGCCGGACAATTTCTGGTTCCTGATCGCGCCCTGCCCGCCGTCCGCAAAGCTGATTCTGCTCATCGAACAGCAGGTACCGCGACGTCTTACGATCGTGCACCGCCAGCGTCGCGAGCGCCTGATTCTGTTTATGAAATTCTGCCATGCGGCGAAAATCAATCGTGCTCAGCACATCCACGTTGTGCAGAAGAAACGGCTCGTCTGCATGGCCCTCTTCAAGGAAAAACCACGCCGCTTCTTTCAGGCCGCCGCCGGTATCGAGCAAGACTTCTTCTCGCGAGATCTCGATCCGCATTCCGAAGCTGTTGTTCTTCTTCAGATAATCAACCACCATCTCCGCAAAGTGATGCACGTTGACAATCACTTCGCGGATCCCAAACTGCTGCAGGCGGCGCAGCGTGATCTCCAACAACGTGCGTCCGGCCACTTCCACCAGGGCTTTCGGACGATCGTCGGTCAGCGGGCGAAGTCGCGTACCCAGACCCGCAGCCAGAATCATCGCCCTCATCGCGCAGCTTTCTCCGCCGCCGCGTTCTCTGTCGCCATCCTCTCCAACTCACGATGCTGCAAAACAACTTCGACACCGCTCCGTCCTCGCAACCGTTTCGCCACTTGTTCTGCCAGGTACACCGAGCGATGTTGACCACCCGTACATCCAAACGACACCATCAGGTTCTTGAACCCGCGGCGCTGGTAGTTGCTCACGCTCAAGTCGACGAGCGACATCACGCTGGCCATAAACTGATGCACGCTCTCCTGCTGATTGAGGTAGTCGATCACGGGAGCGTCCCGGCCCGCAAGCATCTTGAAGCGATCTTCTCGTCCCGGATTCGGCAGGCTCCGTCCATCAAAAATAAACCCTCCGCCGTTTCCAGTCTCATCCTTGGGCAGTCCGCGATGAAAAGAAAAGCTGACGATTCGCACCACAACATTGTCCGCATCTGAAGCTAGCCCCTGCAGTTTCTCCGAAGCCAGCATGCTGTGAAAGGCGTCCATCAGCGTGGGCAGCGCGATGGGCAGAGTGACGTTGTGCAGCAGCCACCGGAGGTTCTTCAGCGCGTAAGGCACGCTCTGCAGGAAATGGACTTTGCGTTCGTAAAATCCGCGAAATCCGTAAGCTCCCAGCGCCTGCATGATGCGGATGTAAACATACGCGTAGTAGTGCTTCATGAACGCGTCACGTTTCAGGTCGATGAATCCGCCCAGCGTGTCGAGATAATGATCGAGCAACTGCTGGCGAAGCTCCGGCGGCAGGTCGGCCTTGGCATCGTACAGAAGAGAAGCAACGTCATACTGCAGCGCGCCCTTGCGCCCGCCCTGATAGTCCAGGAAATACGGCTGCCCGTCGCGCAGCATAATGTTCCGCGATTGAAAATCGCGATAGAGAAAATAGTCGCGTCCTGCGCTCAACAGAAACTTTATAAGGCGACTGAAATCATCCTCCAGCGCCTGCTCGCTGAAGGGAATCCCCGCCAGCCGCAGAAAGTAATACTTGAAATAATTCAGATCCCACGCGATCGACTGCCGGTCGAAACTTGCGCGCGGATAGCACACCTTGTAATTGAGGTCCCGCCCCGCTTCGACCTGGAACCTCGGCAGCGTGGCGATGACCTTCCGATAGGCTTCGACCACGGGAGCGGCAATCTGTTCACCGGAACGGTGCTTGGAAAGAAATTCAAAGAGCGACGTATCGCCCAGATCCTCTTCGAGGTACGCCCCATGATCCAAGTCCTGGGCATAAATCTCAGGCACGGGTAAACCGTGCTTGCGAAAATGCCGGGAGAATTCGAGGAAGGCGACGTTCTCCTCGCGCACATCGTAGAGAATTCCGATGGCATTGATCTTCTCGGCTGACAATCGGATGATCTTGCGCCCCGAGCCACCGAGTTCCCCTTGCAACTGCCGAACTTGCTCGGCCGGCGAATGGAAGTGCTGTTCGAAAAGACTCTTAAGTATGTCCATGAAGTATGCCGAGCGGCTTGGAGCTGACGATTCACCACAAAGATATCACTGAAGCGCAATCACCACGCTGCCGAGCATCACCGAACGAAACATCAAGCCGGATGATTCTTGGCCCACCGGCGCTACAATATCCGCGTGCCGTCCCCAGAGCCCGACAGTGACTCCTCGCACAAGCACCAACGCCACGCGGTCTACGCGTCGGAAACTACCGGCCTGCTGCTGATCGCGTTTCTTCTGCTGGTCCTCACGCTCGTTCGCTACTGGCACGACATCCACTGGAGCCTGCGCTGAGCATCGGCCTGGATAAAAGCGTCGTCCCGCCCCAGCCGCTGCTGGTTGTGATCCTTGGTCCGACGGCCAGCGGAAAAACGACGCTGTCTCTGGCGCTCGCACAGAAATTCGACGGCGAGATCGTCAACTGCGATTCGGTCGCGATGTATCGCGAGTTCGACATCGGCACCGCCAAGCCCAATGCCGATGAACGCGCCCGCGCCCCCCACCATCTTTTCGACTTCGTCGATCCCACTCACTTCATGACTGCCGGCGAATACGCTCGCCAGGCGAGGCAGGTGCTGGGGGAAATCAGCGGCCGCCATCATTTGCCGATCGTGGTCGGCGGAACTGGGCTTTACTTGCGGGCTCTCCTCGAAGGCCTTTTCCCGGGCCCGCAACGCTCCGAAGAGTTGCGTGAGCGCTTGCGCGAAAGCGCCGCAAGCCGCGGCCCCGATCATCTGCACCGCATCCTCCGCCACCTCGATCGCGCCGCCGCTGAAAAGGTCCACTCCAATGACACTCCCAAACTGATCCGCGCCATCGAGGTCTGCCTCACCTCGCGGCAGAAGATGTCCGATCTCTGGCAACTGGGCCGTGACCCCTTACGCGGCTTCCGCATTCTGCGAATCGGGCTCGATCCCGACCGCCCAGCGCTCTACGATCGCATCAATCAGCGTGCATGCCAGATGTTCGAAACCGGATTGATCGAAGAGACCCAGCTCCTACAGCAAAAATACGGGGTAATCGCCCGTCCCCTGACTTCTCTGGGATACAAACAAGCAGTTCAGGTCCTGTCCGGCGAGCTCACCCGCGAGCAGGCAATCCATGCCGCCCAGCAAGCCCATCGCAACTGCGCCAAACGGCAATTGACCTGGTTTCGCCGCGAACCGGAAGTCACTTGGCTGAAGGGTTTCGGAGACGATCCACGAATTCAGCAGGAAGCTGTGCATAAGGTTGCCGCGTGAGATGTGCGTCCTTGGCACAGAGGGAATAGCAGCATCGTTAGGTCCGAGACCCAATCCCTATACCTCTGCTATCGTTCCTCCTATGCCTCGACTCTTCTCTGTGCTTCTTCTTAGTCTGGCCTTCACGCTGCCCGCGTTTGCCAAAGATAAACATCCCCGGCCCGCTCCCGTCAGCGCCGCACGCGGCGACAAATGGGCGGAGAAGACGCTCCGCAGCCTTACTGTCGAAGAAAAAATCGGGCAAGTTTTCATGATCTGGTGCCGCGCCAGCTTTCTCAATGTGGAGAGTACCGAATACCTGCAATGGCTCGAGGCCATGCAGAAATATCACGTCGGCTCGTTCGCCATGTCGGTTCATGTAGATGGCCCGTTCCTCTTGCGCACCGAGCCCTATGAAGCCGCCGAATTGCTCAACCGTCTCCAAAAAGAATCCAAGCTTCCGCTGCTGTTCGCAGCAGACTTTGAGCGCGGAGTCACGACGCGACTGATGGGCGCCACCAACTTTCCTCACGCAATGGCCTTCGGAGCTGACGGCAAGCTCGAAGACGCCGAGACCTTCGGCCGCATCACCGCCCAGGAATCCCGCGCCATGGGCGTTCACTGGAACTTCTTTCCCGACGCCGACGTAAACTCGAATCCCGCCAATCCAATCATTAACACGCGTTCTTTCGGAGAGGATCCCAAACAGGTCGGCGATCTGGTCACGGCCTACATTAAGGGTGCCCGCGAGGCAGGAATGCTGACCACCGTGAAGCATTTTCCCGGTCACGGCGACACCGCGACCGACTCCCATCTGGGAGTCGCCAGCGTGAACGGCGACCGCGCGCATTTGGATTCGATCGAACTCCCGCCCTTCCGTCAGGCTATCGCCGCAGGTGTCGACTCTGTGATGATTGCGCACGTCACCGTCCCCTCGCTCGACGCCGATCCCAATCATGTCGCCTCAATTTCCCCAGCCGTTGTAACGGATCTGCTTGAAAAGCAACTCGGATTCAAGGGCCTGATCGTGACCGATGCTCTCGACATGGCGGGCCTGACCCATCTTTTCGCCAACAATATTGGCCGAGCGGCCGTAGAAGCTTTCAAGGCGGGCAACGACCTGCTGGTCATTCCTGCTGACCTGGGAGCCTCCTATGAGTCCATGCTGAAGGCTGTGCATTCGGGCGAGATCTCGCAACAACGTCTCGACCATTCCGTCCTCAAGATCCTGAAAATAAAGGGTGCACTCGATCTCAACAAATCGCGTACGGTCGATCTCAGCACCATTGCCATCGCCGTGGGCAAACCGGAAAACATCGCTTTCGGCCAGCAGGTAGCCGACTCCGCCATCGCCCTAGTACGCGACAACGGCAAAGTCCTTCCCCTGAAGTCCAACGGAACCGCCAGGGGTGGACTTCCGTATATGACCAAAGAGGAGACCCACAACCAGGTCGTGGCCGTCCTCTTTTCGGATGACGTTCGCACGGACTCCGGTCGCGCTTTCGGACGTGAGTTCCGCGCTCGCATTCCGGACGCGCATGTGATTTATGTGGATCCCCGCGTCGCTGCCGGCATGAGCGACGATGTTTTGAAGGCAGTGGATGAGGCGCAAACTGTGATCGCTGCAGTGTATGTAATTCCGACGGCAGGCAAGATCGGCAATTCGGTAGCCATGGCTGATGCCACCGGGATACTGCTCCAGCAAGTTCTCGACCATGCCGCGCCAAAGACGGCAGTCGTCGCCATGGGGAATCCTTACCTGGCCAGCGATTTCCCCAAGATTGAGAATTACATGTGTACGTTTTCCAATGCGACCGTCTCAGAAGTGGCCGCAATCAAAGCTCTCTTCGGAGAGATTCCAATTCGCGGCCATCTGCCGGTTACGATTCCAAACGTTGCCCAGCGCGGCGCCGGCCTTGAACGCCCGGCCCAAGTCGCCCATGGAGGTACTCCGCATGCGAACAATTAATCTCCACGTCGTTAGCACGTTCGCTTTAGGATTCGCAACCCTCGCCGCTCTGCTCCTGCCTGCCTGCAGCATAAACGTAAAAAAGGAACAGAACGGAGAAGACAAGCAGGTCGACATCAACACACCCGTCGGTGGCATTCACGTCAGCAAGGGCGCCAATGTGGCTGACGTTGGACTTGCGGTCTATCCAGGCGCACGCCTGAAGCAAGAAGACTCCAATGGCAGCGACAAGAGCGCCAATGTGAACATCTCCAGCTTCGGCTTCGGATTGAAGGTCGTCGCCTTGGAGTACCAGTCTGACGACTCCCCTGGCAAGCTCGTTGCCTATTACAAAGACGAACTGAAGAAATACGGCAAGGTGCTCGAATGCCATACCAGCCATCTCGATGTGAACCCCGACATCAAAGGGTCAGATCACGGATCTCATGAGCTGACCTGCGAGGGATCGAGCGGCAGCAACATCGAGTTGAAAGTCGGCACGAAAGAAAACCAGCACATCGTTGCGGTTGAGCCCGATGGAAAAGGCTCCAGCTTCTCACTCGTCTACGTACGCACCCACGGCAAGGACGCAGACATTTAGCTTCCCCTGCCAGCTTCTGAAGGAGGAGTACCCATGTTTCGCTACCTGACGCTCACACTCGCCATGCTCGCACTTCTGTCAACGCCCGTCTTCGCCCAGGACTCCGGTGCTCAGAACAAGAACCTCGACGTCCGCAGTTCGATCGGTGACCTACACGTTGGCAGCGATGCGGACGCGCGCAAGACCGGACTGCCCCTCTACCCAGGTGCGCGCCTCAAATCGGATGGCGAGAATAAGGATCAGGCCAATCTGAGCTTGCTGACCGAAGCCTTTGGGATGAAACTCGTGGTTGCTCACTACGATTCCGACGATGCCCCTGTCAAGATCATCGACTTCTATCGCGACAAACTGAAGAAGTATGGCAAGGTGCTGGAGTGTCATTCCCACAAGCATGATGAAAGCATCGACGTTCACGACGACGACAAAGATTCCACGAGCAGCAAGGAATTGAAATGCGACGAGAACTCGGGGCCAATCACCGAACTCAAAGTGGGCGTTGAGGATAACCAGCACGTCGTCGCTGTCCAACCCCGCGATACGGGTAAGGGATCAACTTTCGCTCTTGTCTACGTGCACACCCATGGCAAGCGAGGAGATATCTAAGTAGCGGCCTAAACGCAAGGCGTCAACCACGAAGGGCACGAAGTATCACGAAGGAAATGCTTGCAAACGACGTCCTTCATGATACTTCGTGCCCTTTGTGGTTGACGCATTTCGCATCCCAACCTGACGAGGCTCGCGTTCTCCGCCTGCAGCGCCATGGGGTACTTTCTGCGATACTTTCACAGGTGATATTCCTTCTCTGATGGAACAACCTTGTTACAAATGCGGACAGACGGTCGAACAAGGCGTTCCCTTTTGTCCGCACTGCGCAGCCCCGCAGATCCGCGTAGTAATCGCTGAGCCCGCTCCGCCTCCCCTGTCAATCGCTCCCGCCACAACATCGCTAGACCCGGCCGCCCTCCCCGCATCGCAGACGGTCCCCGTGCTTGCTCTCCCGATGCAGTGGTCTCAATCGGTGAAGCCCTGCGCTCTAGCGGCAATCGTCGCATCTCTACTGATGTATCTAGGCCTGCATCCATTTGTAGCCATGGTAAGCGTCGGATTCCTCGCGGTAGTTTTCTGTCGCCAGCGCCGGCCCGAAAGCATGATCAAAGCCGCGGCGGGAGCCGGGATTGGTGCACTGGCTGGACTGCTGTGGTTCGCGATGTCATCCGTCTTCGAAGCGCTGATCGTGATTTTTTTCCACAAAGGGCCAGAACTCCGCTCGGCTCTCATAGCCAAGCTTCAGGAGTTGTCATCGCAAACCAGCGACCCGCAGGTATTGTCCATGTTCGAGCGCTTTAAGACTCCGGGTGGGCTCGAATTCCTGATGCTGGCTAGCCTGGTTTTCGCTTTTCTCGCCTCGATCGTGCTCGCGGCGGTCGGCGGCGCACTTGGCGGGGCGGTACTCGGCCGGCGCAACAGGCCGTAGACTATCCCAGGGTAGATTTTCGAGCCCAAACCGAGAGTGCTCGGCGCCCTTGCGGCAGGCAGCGCTGCCGCGTATGATGCACCGTTTGCACTTTTTCCAATGAATAAACCTGCACGCGGTTCGTTGCTCGGGATCGAACACCTCGACGCGAAGGACATCCTGGGCCTCCTCAAGCTGGCCCGCCGCATGAATCCGCTGAAGCCCCGCCCGTTGCTCCGGGGCAAGCGCGTTGTGCTCCTGTTTTACGAAGCCTCCACGCGCACGCGTTCTTCCTTCGAGTTCGCAGCGAAAGCCTTGGGGGCCACGACCACGCTGGTACAGTCCTCTGGCTCAAGCATCGAAAAGGGCGAGTCTGTCCTCGATACGGGATACACCCTCCGCGCGGTCGGCGCCGACTGCATCGTCATGCGCCATCCCTCCGCCGGCGCTCCTCACCTGATGGCCCAGCATCTCGACATTCCCGTTATCAATGCAGGGGACGGCATGCACGAGCATCCCTCGCAGGCGTTGCTCGATGCCTTCACGATCCTGAAACACAAGAAGTCACTCAAAGGCCTGCAAGCCACCATCATCGGCGACATCTTTCACAGCCGCGTCGCCCGCAGCGCCTGCCACCTGCTAACCAAGTTCGGAGTAAAGCTGACCCTTTGCGGTCCGCCCGAATTCGTTCCCGATGTTGCCACCACACTTGCCCCGGGCCTGCGGATCACGCGCCATATCGAAGACGCCCTCCGCGGTACCGATGTAGTCATGCTGCTGCGCGTGCAAACCGAGCGGCTCGCCGGTCAGAAGATACGCCTCCAGGATTACATTGCGCGCTACCAAATGACCGCGGCTCGCGTGAAGCTGGCGAAGCGCGACGCCATCGTTATGCATCCCGGCCCGATCATCCGCGGCTTGGAGTTGACCTCCGAGGTTGCTGACGGCCCACAGTCCGTGATCGTCGACGAGGTCCACAACGGCGTCCCTACGCGCATGGCGATCCTGGCGCGGGCGCTCGGGAAGGCAAAATGAGCCACGGATTTTCACGGATCGACACGGATAGATCGGAAATTGAGAATGTACCACTGCTTCAATATCGAAGGAATCTCTGCGGAGAGACTAGTGAAGGAATGGAAGTGGCTGGTGCTTGGAGAGTTCAGCTTGTTAGCAGTGAACGCATTCGGAGACTTGTTCCTTCAAGATGCCGGCGGCAGCGTACATCGGCTGGACGTAACGGGCGGGACAATCTCTGTAATCGCAACCTCGACTGTGGAATTCCGGGAGGCCGCGAAAGGCGCTGATAAGAAAGAAGATTGGTTTCTGGAGGACCTTGCTAAGCAGGCGGAGGGACGGGGATGCAGTCCAGGAAAAGGCCAATGCGTGGGTGGCAAGATTCCCTTTGTGTTCGCTCAAAGCGCCAAGGCGCCAAACAACATGTACGTCGCGGATCTCTATGAATATGTCTCGTTCATGGGCGACCTGCACAGCCAGATGAAGGATGTTCCGGACGGTGGCCAGGTGCGAATCAAAATTCATCCACGTCCGGTTCAACCAAATCCGCGTGAGAACTGATTGCCGAGTGCTGAATGCTGACTGCTAAAACCTCAAAACGCGAAAGCGCGAGCCTGCTCATCAAAGGCGGCCACCTGATCGACCCCGCCGCAAAGATCAACACGCCCATGGATATCCTCTTGCGGGATGGCCGCGTCGCGGAAATCGCCCTGCCCAATAAGACTCGCGGTAGTGCCGACGAGAAATTCGACGCGCGTGGCCTGGTCGTCGCCCCCGGCTTCATTGATCTGCACGTTCACTTGCGCGAACCCGGCCAAGGCTACAAAGAGACCATCGCCTCGGGCACTGCCGCCGCTGCTGCTGGAGGCTTCACCTCTGTCTGCACCATGCCCAACACTGCGCCCGTGGTCGACACCGCGGAATGGGTTGGCTGGCTCCGCAATCCTGAGCGCGCAGCCCTGGTCAACGTCTTCCCCATCGCCGCCGCCACCCGGGGCAGCAAGGGCGGAACTCTCACCGACTTCAGCGCCCTGCAACGGGCGGGAGCGGTCGCTGTCACCGACGACGGCAAACCTATCCTCGACGACGACATCATGCGCATGGCTCTTCGCCTCGGCGCGGAACTGAATTTCCCGGTGGTGCAGCACGCTGAAGATACTCGGTTGACCGAAAATTGCTCAATGCACGCCGGCCCCACCAGCTTCCGCCTCGGCCTGCGCGCCATGCCCGCCGCAGCCGAAGCAGCAATCGTCGACCGCGACGTCACGCTCGCGCAGCAGATTCGCGAATCACGCATGCACGTTGCACATCTTTCCACCGCCGAAGCTCTCAAGGCCGTGCGCCGCGGCAAACGCGCGAAAGCCCGCGTCACCTGCGAAGTCACGCCGCACCACTTTGCTCTTATTGACGAAAACGTCGGGGAATACGACACCAACTTCAAGATGAACCCGCCGCTCCGTTCTGCGGCCGATCTCGAGGCCATCCTGGTCGCCCTCGCTGATGGCACCGTGGACGCCATCGCCAGTGATCACGCTCCGCACGCCGCCCACGAAAAGCAGGTCGAATTCGAACGCGCCAGTTTCGGCATCACCGGCCTGGAAACCGCTCTGGCCCTGGCGATCACAAAGCTTCACCGGGAGCATAAAATCCCTCTGACGCGCATCGTCGAACTC
>Ga0207928_1000002_pt1 | contig 16679 bp, 13 predicted proteins | sample NGESurshal072012_9_FD_184457 | JGI IMG/M metagenome (GOLD analysis project Ga0207928, IMG submission 184457) | Arctic peat soil microbial communities from Barrow, Alaska - NGEE Surface sample 210-2 shallow-072012 (SPAdes) | ecosystem: Environmental > Terrestrial > Soil > Wetlands > Peat ... | reverse complement strand
TTCAGTTCGTCCCGCACCCGCAGTCTCGGTGGCGCCGGCAAAGCCCGGGTATTTACTTTCCTCAGCGCCAAGGGGGGCGCAGGCTGCACTACCGCCGCCGTCAATACCGCGGTAGCGCTGCAGCAGTCCCACGGTGACGTAGTGCTCGTCGACTTTGCTCCCATCGGCCACGCCTCGCTTCATCTCAACTTGCGGCCGCAGTTCGGCGTGCTCGACGCTCTCCAGAATCTCCACCGCCTCGACGTTTCACTGCTCGATGGCCTCATGACTCCGACCAAGGAAGGCTTGCATCTTCTGGCTGGACCGCAGCAACCCTATCCGACCGAGCCCACGCCCGGCGAACTGGCCCGCCTCTTCGATCTGCTGGTGAACCACTACCGCTTCGTCGTCGTCGATGCCTCCAGCCGTCTGGACCCCACCACGCGCCTGCTCTCCGACCTTTCCAACGCCGTGCTCGTGGTCGCGCAGACCGATGTAGTTTCACTCTGGAGCGCCGGACGCATTCACGCCTTCCTCGAGGAAGGCACCGGACGCGACCGTCTGCGCATGGTCTTGAATCGCTACAAAAAGATTCCCGGCTTCACCGAAGAAGATGTCGAGCACGTCACCAACTGCAAGGTTTTGTGGAAGGTCCCCAACGCGTTCCAGGTCGTCTCGCCTTCCATCGACCACGGCACCCCGGTGGTCCTGCAGGATGGCCCCGAAATCAGCCGCTCCTACCGTGCTCTGGCTGCGGCCCTGGCGGACGCATCTTCCAATTCCGACGGAAGCCCCGACCTCGTCTATGGACCCGAAGTCGCGCGCAAAAAAGCCCCCGGCCGCCTGAATCTGTCGCCCCTCCGCGCCGGACAATAACCACGAAGCCACTGTGTGAGGATAGAAGCCCATGTGGGAACGGGCACCTTCGCCCGTCCCGCCAAGCGCAGCGAGGCGTGCACCACCACAACTCCAAACGTACGAGTCGCCAGTCGCATGAGCTACCACCGGCGAACGTCGGACCAACAAAAGTATCGACCCTGATGAGCAGTAGCGGTCCCGAGTGGCGCAGCGCTTTCAGCGCTGCGATAAAACCTGCCCTCTTCTTCGAGGGCTTTAGCCCCTGAGGTAAATCACGGTCACGGTGCAGGCCGCCTATTTCCTCACCGTCGCAGCCGGCGCAGCATCCTGCGGAAACATCTTGAACGCCACTTCCCGCGAGTGCGAAGTCACTTTCTTGTTTACGTCGCTCGCGTTCTCGATAAGCGTGCCCTTGAGCACGAAATACGCCTCGTCCCCCGGATTCTTGCCCTCGCCGCGCTCGACAGTCCCCTTAAATTCGAACGCCACCCCGTGCACAATTTCCGTGGTGAAGCCCAACTTGTTTCCTTCGATCTTTCCGCTCTTGAAAAACTGATCCAGAAACGCTCCCTTATCGCTCTCTCCATCGCCGAACCGTGAAACAAATCCCGTGACGTGCCCCGCATCCTCCACCGTCACCTGCACGAATTCGCCTTCTTTCAGGAACGTGTACATCCCCGAACATGCCAGCCCATTCTTGACGGCCTGTGCCGGCACTGTCGACGCACCCTCATTCCCTGAGGGTTTCGTCTCCTGTGCAGAAACGCTCAGCGCTCCCAGCCCAAGCACCAATCCAAGAACAAGAAAGAGGAAGAAGATCTTTTTCATGACACCGTCCTAGGCTTCAATCGTACTACCAGCACCCCTCGCCACCAAAGGAGTAGCGCCGCCGTCCCGGCGGCTGTCGTGGGGGCGTCCTCGCCCCCACACGCGCATAGACCGAACTCACTGCCGCAAGTTTCCACCCCCGGCTGCAAAAGCAAAAAGGCTCCAGCTTCGAAGCTGAAGCCTTCGATCGCTAAAGCCAAGCCCTACTTCTTAGTCGCTTTCCCGTCCATGACCATCGTCCACTTCGTTCCATCCTGGGACATTTCGAACGAGAAGGTGTACGACGTCGGCGAAGTCACTTTCATCGTGAACCGCCCCTTCATCGTCATGCCGCCCATCTTCTCGTCGTTGACCCAGGTCCAGGTGTCGCCATCCTGCGACCCCTTGGAATCGGTGAACTCGCCCCAACTGTTGAACTCGCGGTACGTGTAGCTCTTGTCGTCAGTGGAGTAACCCAGCACAGAGATCCCCGACCCGTTTCCCATCGTGGTCTTGAAGTCGGTGTGGCAGACGAGGTAGAAAGCTCCTTCCATCCACTCGCACTTTTCGGTCTCGGTCACCTTCCCGCCCGGACCCATGGGGCCGGCCTTCATGTCTCCATCCAGAGTCCATGAACCTGCGAAGACGTCGAGCTTCTTATGTTCCGGACCCGGCTTCGGCATCTCCATCTGCGCCAGAGCCGCCGCTGTCAACACCATCCCCGCCGCCAAAATCATTCCTATGTTTTTCATCGCGTGCCTCGTATTTTTATTGTTGATTGTTGATTACTGATTAAAGAGCACTTTCTGACCGCGGCGAAATACTAGTCTCACGCCAAGAGCGCGTCAACCACACTCTCCGACGGATTTTCAATCGACAATCAGAAATCATCAATCTGCAATTCCTACCAGTCTCCCCAATGCGACGCCGTCATCTGCTGAAATTTCATCTTCCACACGTCGCCCTGCTTCACCCAAACCGTGCTGAAGTGCTGATACCGCGGAGGCGGCCCCTGATCCTCCGCCGCGGGAACGCGCAGCACCACGTTGTAGGTCACAATCGCCACGCCCTCGCCCGCCGTCACCACCTTCATGTCGTAAGGCTGCAAATTCACTCCGCCGTCCCCGAACTGGTCCAGCATGTCCTGCCGGTCATACAACTGCCCGTCAAACTGGACGAAAGAGAAGTGGTCGGTGAGCGTGCGCTTGAAGTACGCGACGTCGCCCTTCTTCGCCGCCTCCACAAAACTCTTCTCGGCGGCCATCAGAGTCGCTTCCAGCGGACTTAGAGCCTTAGCCGGTGCGTTCGCCTGCCCAACCCCCGCAACACTAAGAACACAACAAAGCAAAATCATGAAAACAACGAAGCCGTATTTCATTCCCGTCTCCTTACTCAGACTCTCTAAAAAGCAATTTGTCACTCCGTGGGCGAAGCTCTCTTGCTCGTCTTGTCATTCCGAGCGAAGCTCCCTTACGCATCTTGTCATTCCGAGGAGCGAAGCTCTCTTTAGGCATCTTGTCATTCCGAGCGAAGGCGAGGAACCTGCTGTTCTCTCGCCACATCGGAAACCACCTGCTCCCGCCACCACCCTCGTACACTTACTCCGCCAGCCCCGGCAACCCGTCCACACTTCGCCGGTTCTTTTCCCGCCGGTAAGTCTCCAGACCCGCCGGCCCTTTCTTCCGCGCCCAATCGAACAAGTGCGGCCGCTCCCCTTCATACTGCATGAAGGGGACACTGTACCCGCAAGAATCGGTAATCCGGTCGAGTTCCGCGACGATAATCGATCGCGTACTCTCGTAAGCGGGAAAGTGCGCTGCCAGATCCTCAAACTCCGGTTCGTGCTTCTCGACCACACGTCCGCGCCCGTGCAGCCGCAAAATGTTCGGCGGACCCTGAAACGCGCAGAACATCAGCACCACCCGGCCATTCTCTTTGATATGAGCGACAGTCTCCACCCCGCTGCCCGTCAGATCCAGATAGGCGACAGTCGACGGCCCCAGAATGCGGAACGAGTCCAATCCTTTCGGCGACACGTTGACGTGCCCATTCCCATCGAGCGGAGCCGAAGCCACAAAAAACATAGGCTGCGCCTGGATGAATCGCTTCGTCGCGTCATCGAGTGTCGACCGAACCTTGCCCATGCCTATCCCTGAATCTTCTGCGCCAATTCCGCTCGCGCAACGGAAACCTGCTCGCCCGTCGCCAGATTCTTCAATGCAAACGCATCCGCTTTCACTTCGTTCTCACCGACAATCAGAATGTACTTGGCCCCTGCTTTGGTCGCCGCCTCAAACGATTTCTTCAGTCGGAAGGTGTCGTCTCCCAGCTCAATCACCAGATCGTACCGCCGCAACTCCCGCGCCAGCCGCGCCGCCTCGGCATTCATCAACGCCATCGGGGCCACATAGACATCGGGCTTCCGCAGCACGCCCTCGGCCGTCTCCTTCAGCGACATCACCAGCCGGTCTTCCCCAATCGCAAATCCAATCCCCGGAGCCGCCGGCCCGCCCAGCGCCTCCGACAATCCGTCATACCGCCCCCCGCCCAGGATCGCGTTCTGCGCCCCCAGCGCCCCGTGCGTGAACTCGAACGCCGTCCGCGTGTAGTAGTCGAGCCCGCGCACCAGCCGATCATTCAACGAAAATCGAACGCCGACTTTGGTAAGAATCTCCTGCACCGCGTCAAAGTGCTTGCGGGATTCTTCCCCGAGAAACTGGGTGATGCGCGGCAGCGGTTCGATGATCGGCTGATCCTCCGGCACCTTGCAATCAAACACGCGCAGCGGATTCGTCACCGCCCGCCGCTGGCAATCCGCACACATCGTCGCCGCCACCGGCTCCAGAGCCTTGCGCAATGCCTCATTGAACTGGACGCGGTCGGCTGGGGTGCCAACAGAATTCAACTCCAGATTCCAATCCGTGATGCCGAGTCGATCCAGCAACGTCGCCAGCATCTCCAGCACTTCCGCATCCCGCGCCGGAGACTCACTCCCCGCCGACGCCGGACCAATCACTTCAGCTCCAATCTGATAGAACTGCCGGTATCTCCCCTTCTGCGGCCGCTCCCGCCGAAACTGCGGCCCAATGTAGTACAGCTTGTTCAGCCCGCGATCCCAAAGCTTGTGTTCGATGTAAGCCCGCACAACGCCAGCCGTATTTTCCGGACGCAGCGTCAGCGACTGCCCCTTCTCGCTCGCCGCTCGCGCGCGATCCTCCCACGTGTACATCTCCTTCGCGACGATGTCGGTCTCTTCACCCACCCCGCGCGCAAACAGCGCCGTCTCCTCGAAAATCGGCGTGCGAATCTCCTGGAAGTTGTAAGCGCGAAACACATCCCGCACCGCCGCCTCTACAAAATTCCACAACGCCGTCTCCGGCGGCAGCAAATCCCGCGTCCCTCGCACCGCTTTAATCATGTAGTTCCCAGTTTCCTAACACTTGTGTTCCCGAAAAAAGTACTGTCATTCCGAGCGAAATCGAGGAACCTGCTGTTTCTCTCCCCCACCACCGACCAAGTCGTCCGAGGCCCGGTCCCGGAGGGACCTCTGATAATAGCCCGCCGCTTCAGCGGCGGGTAAGTCGCCACCGGAGCCCGTCCCGTAGGCACGGCTGAAACGCTCCCAATCCCATACCCCTGATTTCAACCGTCCCTACCGGGACGGAGTTCTTTTGCTGGCACGCATACCCGGCGTTGAAACGCCGGGCTACTATCAACCGTCCCTCCGGGACGATTTGCACTTCCTGAGGTCCGAGGTCCGAGGTCTGACGTCTGACCCCTACCTCTCCCTCAAATACTCATCCTTATACCCAAGATAATTCCTCGCGTACCGCATAATCGCTTCCTCATCCGCTGCCTCCAGCTTCCGCCGGAACTTCCCCGGAGATCCCATCCACAACGATCCCGGCTCAACCACCGTCTTCTCCGGAATCAAGGTCCCCGCCGCGATGATCGACCCCGCCCCAATCCGCGCGCCATTCAGGATGATCGATCCCATCCCGATCAGGCACCGATCCTCGATCACGCACCCATGCAGGGTTACCGAATGCCCCACCGTGACGTACTCGCCCAGATAAACGCCCCACTGCTGCTTCATCCCATGCAGCACGCTGTTGTCCTGCACATTGGAATAAGCCCCAATGCGGATCTCGTGCACGTCGCCGCGCACCACCGCGTTCATCCACACCGAAGCGTGCTCGCCCAACACGACGTCGCCAATAATCTGTGCCGACTCGTCCACGTAACACGTCGCCGGAATCGCCGGCTTTACACCTTTATAGGAGCGAATCATGCTGTCCCTCGAAAGGAAATTGAAAATACCACGAGACCGCATCCCGGCGTAAGAGCAGCCAAATGTGGGGACAGCCGCCCTCGGCTGTCCGTCGAGCGCAGCTCGACCGGGTTTTCCTTAGTGCACCTTAGTGTCCTTCGTGGTGAACGCCTTCCCTTCCCACTCCGGGAACTCATCCCAACAAAGCCGCCCCCAATCACAGACCTCGCTCCCCACCCATGCTATACAACACTTGGTTTCTCCATACCCGCGGATAAGCTTTCCGGCCGTGCATGACTAGGATGCTCCTTCCGGCACTTCTCCGCGGAATTCCCGCTTTCGCGTCCGGTTAACGCGCGTCGGGCCATCCCTCCGAGCTGATCTCACGAGATAACGATCTCGCACGCAGGGGCGACCTTATGTCTTCGAAGCGCATTTTTTCGCTGGCAGCTCTCATTCTTTTTCGGATGGTGTTTTCTTCTTCTCTCGCGGCCCAGGACGCCAGCGGCGCGATCCGCGGCACTGTGCTCGATTCCACCGGCGGCGTCGTTGCCCAAGCTTCGATCGTCATAGTCGGCACAGCGACCGGAGTGCGCTACATTGCCACGAGCACTGCGACCGGAGCGTTCGCCTTTGAGTTGCTTCCGCCAGGCGATTACTCCGCTCGCGTCACTGCCCAGAACATGTCGCCCCAGGTCACGCCCCAACTGCACGTCGATGTCGGCGGCACCGCTCTCCTTGTATTCCATCTCACCATCGCGGGAGCGCAAGAGCAGGTCACCGTCTCCGCCGCCCCCGCCTTGGTTGAACCCCAGACCAGTTCCGTCTCCACCCTCCTCGACGAACGCGCCGTGAACGACTTCCCGCTGAATGGCCGCCGCTTCTCCGACCTCGCCCTGTTCTCCCCCGGCGTCACGCAAGATCCTCGCAGCCTTACCTCGTCCACCAACGGCGATCTCTCCTTCGGCGGCATTCGCGGATTCCAGAACACCACGCTCGTCGACGGCGCCGACTACAACAACGCCTTTTTCTCTCAGGCCCGCGGACGCTATCGTGCTCCCTACCAGTTCTCCACCGAAGTCGTGCAGGAGTTCCGCGTCTCCACCAATTCCTACGGCGCTGAACAAGGACGTTCCGGCGGAGCCGTCGTCAACGTCGTCACCAAATCTGGCTCTAACCACGTGCATGGCACCGCCTTCTACTATCTTCGCGACAGTTCCTTCGGCGCCTCCAATCCCTTCCTCGCATTTAAGCCCCACAACCGCCAGCAGCAATTCGGAGGCACCATCGGAGGTCCCATCAAGCGCAACAAGGTTTTCTTCTTCGCGGGATTCGATCAGCACATCTTCCACGTTCCCAACGTCGTCGAATTCCTGGATGGAAGTTCGCAAGTTGTCCCCCAGGCAGCCACCGGACCGTTCACTCCCGGGGACTACGAAGCGACCGATCAAGCTCTGGTCTTCGCCGCGGCGGCCAAACTCACATCCCTCGCTGGGGAATATCCCGCCGGGCAAATCGGCAACACTGCTTACTCCAAGCTCGACATCAACCTCACGCCCCGCAATCAGCTCTCGTTGCGCCTCAACACCACGCGTTACTGGGGAGCGAACAACGTCTTCCTCGATCCCGCCAGCCCCGTCACCTACGATTCCATCAGCAACAACGGGCAGGAAGTCGTCTCCACCGAAACCGCGTCGCTCTCCCTGACCTCCGGTCTTTCGCAGAACTGGATCAGCCACTTCCGCGCCCAGTTCTCGCGCGACCGCCAGCAATCCTATAGCAACACCAGCGACGTGCTGGTCAAGATTCTCACCATCCTCGACGGCATGGGACGCTCCAACCTTCTCCCGCGCCAGACTCGCGAACACCGCCTGCATCTCGCCGAAACCGTGAGCCACGAAGGCTCCCGCAACACCTGGAAATTCGGCGGCGATGCCCTCCTCACCTGGATCTACGATTTCTTCCCCAGCCAGCAAAGCGGCGAATACCTTTTCTATTCCATTAAGGTCAATCCCTTCACTTTCCAGCCCATGCAAGGCGGCCTCGCGCTCAGCCCGCTGCGCGCTTATGCTCACGAGGTCCCGCACTACTATCTGCAGAACTTCGGCAGCACCACCTCGCATCCTGATACCAACGAATACGCCGCCTTCGCCCAAGACACCGTCCGTGTCACCAACCGTCTTGCCGTCAATGTTGGAGTCCGCTGGGACCTGCAAACCTTTACCACCGCCGGCCTCGTCTCCAACCCGTTGTTTCCGCCCTCCGGCAAGGTTCCCTTCCAGCCGTTCAACTTCGCACCACGCGCCGGACTCGCCTACTCGTTCGGCAACAAGCGTCCGCTGGTCGTCCGCGCCGGATACGGAATTTTCTTCGTCCGCATTCCCCAGATCTACAACTCGGTCATCCAGTCCGAAAACGGCATCACCGACGCCAGCCTCTTCCTGAATAACAACAACTACTATGACCGCCAAGTGTTCCCCTCGTATCCGAATCCCCTGGTCAGTTGCCCGCTCTACGCCGCAAACTGCGCGCTGCCCGCTGGATTCACCCAGGGCGTCACCAACACCGTCTCCGCCTTCGCCCCGAACTTCGTCACCCCGCGTGTGCAGCAAGCCAACCTCACGCTGGAAAAAGAAGTTGCTGACCACACCACCGTCGCCGTCTCATTGCTCACCGTTCGCGGCGAACACCTGATCCGCGCGCTCGATGTCAACCTCCCGCAACCCGTCGCGTCCACCTATCCCATCTTCGATTCCACCGGTTCCGTGTTCACGGGCGGCTACTACACTGTCGATTCTTTTGCGACTTGGCAATTCACCCGTACCCTCGACTGCCCCTGGCCGCCCTGCATCAACCCTCTGGGACGCCCTATCGCACAACTCGGCGCCATCAACGAATTCCAAAGCGCCGCATCGAGCTACTACAACGGAGCCACGCTCTCCATCAATCGCCGCGTGGCCCGCGGATCCTACCTGCGCTTCTCCTATACCTACGCTCGCGCCATCGATGACGGCCAGGACGCCCTCGTCACCGGCCAGCCCGCCACCGTCCAGAATTCCTACGTCCCCAGCGCCGAGCGCGGACCCAGCGTCACCGACCAGCGCCAGCGCCTGGTCGTCGCCTTCTCCGCCGAACCTCATTTCTTCCATCGCGGCCACGAACTTCTAGGCCACGTCTTCAACGACTGGAAGATTTCCACGGTGATTAACTACGGCAGCGGACGCCCCTTCAACGCGACCGTCTCCGGCGATCCCAACCAGGACGGCAACGACCTGAACGATCGCCTGCCCGGCTACAGCCGAAACGCCTTCACCGGCCCTGACTACGCCACCACCGACCTCCGCCTCACCCGAACCGTGCGCTTCGGCGAGCGCTACAAACTCAACTTCGTCGCCGAATCCTTCAACCTGCTCAACCGCGACAATCAACGCGTTGCCATCACCTCCAACGGAATGGTCGCCTCGGCCTCCACCTTCGTACAAAACTCCGTCACGGCTAACATCGCTCCCTACCCTGGCTACTACCAGCTTCCGAACAACTTCATGAAGCCCAATGCCGCCTATGCCCCCAGACAAATCCAGCTGGCCCTGAAGTTCATCTTCTGAGAGCTGATGACTTCGGTGGACTTCTTGAGGAAGTTGTCATTCCGACCGGAGCCTGCCCTTCCCGCAACGGAAGGGCAAGCGGAGTGGAGGAACCCGCTGTTTGCTAGATGGGAAACCTCCCCTCCACCGTCTCAAATTGATCCCAATTCCCGCTTCTCCGGCCCCGTTCAGAAATTTCGACCCTCCCTACTTGACTTGCAGTCAAATCCTTGTAATAACTATTCGGTCCATCCGGACGGGTTTGGGGGTGTGTCAGTTTGGCAGAGGTACGACTTCAAGAGGGTGAGTCCCTCGAGAACGCTCTGCGCCGTTTCAAGCGTAAGGTGCAACAGGAAGACATTATCAAGGAGGTCAAGCGCCACTCCTTTTACCTGAAGCCCGGCGAGAAAAAGCGTGTAAAAGCTGCTCTCGCTCGCAAACGTGCTCGCAAGAAAACGCGCAAGGAACAAGACTAACGCAGCAGAGGGCCGCTCCTTCCCGGGGCGGCTCTGCTCAATCTGGCCCCCACCATCTTGAGCCGCAAAGCAGGGATCTTTCATACTCATCATTCTTCCGGCATCTTAAGCACGATAGTTTGTAACCCACGCCCCTCCTGGGTGCGTGGTGGGCCGAGTCCAAGGGGCTGTAAAGAGGGGGAGCAGTACACAACCTGTTTTTTCGGTGAACCACCGCAGTTCTTTCCCCGCGGGTGGGCGCGCGGAAACGGGCTGAAGGGAGCCATCCTCAATGGAATTTCAGGACAAGGTGCTGAAGTGTATCGACTGCGGCAGTGATTTCGTCTTCACTTCCGGGGAACAGCTTTTCTTTTACGACAAACAATTCAAGAACGAACCCAAGCGCTGCAAGGCTTGCAAGACCAAGCGGATCTCCGTGCTCGGCGCTCCTCCCGCCCCCGGACAATCCTACCGTTACACCAAGGTCGAGACTCAGGCCACCTGCTCGGGATGCGGAAAGCAAACCACCGTCCCTTTCCGTCCCACGCAAGGCCGCCCCGTCTTCTGTCGCGAATGTTTCCAGTCCCGCAGGACTGCGGCTTCGGCCTGATTGGCTCGTCGGAGCGCAAAGTGTGGCGCGGGCGCTCCTGTCCGCGGCTTTTGACTTTGCTCTCCCGCGGTGCTGCGGAGCGTGCGCTACCATAGGGACGTGCCCGGATACTTTGTAGAAAACTTTGGCTGCCGCGCCACTCAGGCTGACGGCGCCGCCCTCGAACGTCAGTTCGAGGAGCGCGGGATGCCACGCGCCTCCACTCCTGCACAAGCTTCCGTCGTTGTAATGAACACCTGCACCGTTACTGCCGGCGCGGACCAAGATGCCCGCGCCGCGATCCGCCGCGTGCGCCGCCAGAATCCTGACGCACGGATCATCGTCACGGGCTGCTACGCCCAGCGCGCCCCCGAAGAAATAGCGGCGCTCCCAGGCGTGAGTCTAGTGATCGGCAACTCCCACAAGCACGAACTGGCAGAGATCTTCGCCCAAGATTTTGGGTGGCGCAGCGCTTTGAGCGCTGCGAATAGCGTTGCCCCCCTCGAAAGGGCTTTAGCCCCTGAGGCACGAGCATTCGTCCCCCTGACAACTCTCACCGCACCCACCGGAAGCCGGAAGCCCGAAGCCGGAAGCCCCATCTTCGTCTCCGACATTTTCGCGCACACCGAACTCCTCGCGGCGCCGGTCTTCGATGCTGCCAACGAACGCACCCGCCCCAACCTCAAAGTCCAGGACGGATGCGACAATCGCTGCTCCTTCTGCGTGATTCCCTACGTGCGCGGCCAGAGCCGCTCGCTCGAGATCGAGCGCATCCTCCGCGAAGTGAACGGCCTGGTCGAGTCCGGCTACCGCGAAGTCGTAATCAGCGGAATCAATCTGGGGAGATGGGGACGGGATCTTGCCGGCTCCCGGCTTTCGGCTTCCGGCTTCCGCTCTTCGCTGACTGGCGCAGAGGGTGGTTTCCGGAAGCCTGGAGCCGGAAGCCGGAAGCCCACTCTTGAGAATCTCATCCGCGCCATCCTCTCCTACTCTGCCCTGGAGAAGCTCCGCATTTCCTCCGTCGAGCCCATGGATTGGACCGACGAACTGATCTCTCTGGTCGCGTCCTCGCCACGCATCGCCAAGCACGCGCACGTGCCCATGCAGTCCGGCAGCGACGCGGTGTTGCGCCGCATGCATCGCAAATATCGTCCGTGGCACTATCGCGAGAAGATCGAGAAGATTCGCGCCGTCATGCCTACCGCCGCCATCGGCGCGGACGTCATGGTCGGATTCCCGGGCGAAACCGACGCCGAGTTCGAATCCACACGCCGCATGATCGAAGAGCTTCCGTTCACGTATCTTCACGTCTTCACCTACTCCGCGCGCCCGGGAACACCGGCGGCGGAGATGACGAATCAAGTCCCGGTACACCTGGCCCGCGAGCGCAACGGCATCCTGCGCGAGTTGGCGGCTGAGAAGAAACTGGCTTTCATGCGCAGCTTCATCGGCAAGTCAGTCGACGCGATCACCCTGAATGTCGCAGGCAACGACGCCGACGGCGAGTTCACCGAATCCCTCACCGACAATTACCTGAAGCTGCGCCTGCGCGGACGCCACGAGTCAAACCGCTGGCAGCCTGCGCAGATTGACAGCGTCGCGGATGGAGCACTGGTGGGACGGAACGTTATTTCGATCCCCGAGATGCAATGTCATCGGGGGGAAAGGCGTGGCCTAAGTTCTCCTTTCGGCGTTGGAGAACCCGGTCAGTCGGCGGCATCGCGTCCCACCCTTCGCGAAAGGCACGCGAAGGATGGGCCACCCGCGAGCCGTCCGGGATGGGTAAGATTTCTGGCGATGGTATCAGGGGAGCGGCGGGACGTGAAGTTCGGCTAGCTTGCGTTTCGTCTATTCAAACTTAGAGCTGCGACATGGCTGCGCCGCGATGCTCGCGATCCGAATCGTCTGGCTGGTGTTCTGGGAAGTAGATAGATTGCTGCTGATCTTCCGACTCAGATCCCGAAGGATGTTCGCGCTTGTCTCGGATAAACCCGAAAATCACTAGGCCGCCAAGTGCGCCGGCGATTACGAGCAGTTGCAGTATTTGAGTCATGCTCGTCTCCTTCTCTCTACTTCGATGCCACCCAGTAAAGCGACGATCCCCAAGATCAACACCGCCATAACGATAAACCACCGAGGAGCAACAGGCTCGAACAGTTCATAAAGAGGCGTGAATACAATAATCAGCGTCCCTGCTTCCCGAAGCGCCTCCCCCACCATTTCAAGGGTATATTTCTTCGATGACAAGATTACCTCGGTGTGGGGGAAGGAGCGTTATATCACAGTTTGGTTTGGAGGTGCTCAACGTTTGTGCTCCAAGTTGTTGGTCTGAATCAACTTAAGCATGGGTTCCCAGAGCGGGAACGGGGCCGTTACTGGCAAGCTACCCGGCGTTGGAAACGCCGGGCTATTTTCAGATGTCCTTACGGGACAATTGCCCAAGAGTTCCGTTCCTTCGATTTTGTTCGGGCTTGTCTTCGCGAGCGCCTCAGGGCCTGAAGGCCGACAGAGTCACTACGCCTTACGCGGCCCTTGAAGGGCCGCTCTTCCACGGTGATGGACGCATTCGCGTGAGGCTCGAGCGTTGTGGGGTTTTCTTTCGCTCCGCTGGGGCTGGGTTGTGGTCGGCTCGCTCGCCACGACTTACGTCCCTTCGACAAGCTCAGGGCAGGCTGTGGGCTGCAATCTTTCGCCGCCCTTCACCCCGTTCAGGGCAAGCTTTCGCGGCTTGTCCATCGGCGCACGGAGAAGGCACCTGGCATCCCGTTTTGAGCAGATGCCAGGCTTCTTTGTAGGGTTCGTATTTTTGGGGGGAGCGGCGGGGGCGAGGAGGAAGTTGCTGCGGAGGATGGTGATGATTTTGGCGGGGAGGATGTACCAGACGTCTTCGCGGATGACGTAGATGGCGAAGAAGTCGACCTGGTGGCTGGTGTAATAGTGGTAGCCGGATTTGATCGTGACGATGTATCCGCCGTCCTGGCGGGCGATGGTGGATTTGACCTGGACGCGGAGAAACTTTCCGCCGCGCTCGACGGCGACGTCGTAGCGGCAGGAGTCTCCCCAAGGTTTGGAGACGTTGAATCCGCGCTCGGTGACGCGGGACATGAAATTGAGTTCGGTCCACTCGCCGCGATGTTTGGCGTCTTTGATGATGATGCAGCGGCGGCGGTGGGGTGGGAGATTTTTCCTCGCTGCGAGTTTGCTGGTACTTTGCTTGCTTCCCATGGTTCGGCCTAAAAACACAAAAGGCGCAAGCCTGGAGGCTGCGCCTTTCGTTCCCTTCAGAAATTTTAGTCTATATATTTATTTTATCAATTTGGACCCGGTGATGTGGACATTTTGCCAGGAATCTATTTGCTTTGCAGGCAGGAGGATAGCCTGAATCGGATGGTTTTACCCTCTTGACAAGATTTGGGGTGTGGCGGAGTTTTGGCCGGGCGGCGATGGATTCAGGAATCCGGACAATTCGTTTCCACTATCGCCCGTGGCGTGCGAGACGCCCCGGCGACAGCCGCCGGGACGGCGGCGCTACCTTTACGATGCGAGTTGCAGTTGTGCGGCGATCTTTTCCAGCAGGGCCGACGCCGCTTCGCCGGCGTCGAGCGTGGAGAACTCCGTTCCCAGTTCGATGAGCGGAACGGCAGCGCATAGATCGCGGAACGACTTTTCTGTTGCGGGCGAGGCGCTGAGTTCGGCGCCCAGCAGCAGCAAATCGAAACGGGAGACTCGCATCAAGATCAGCGCATCGCGCAGATTGTTGCTGGTGTGAACGTCGTATCCGGCTCGGCGCAACAGTTCGCGCACGTACGTGACCACGTCGGCATTGCGGTCGACGCACAATACGCTTCGTCCCAGGGAGACCGGCTTCTCGGCCTGCACGGGCGCGCGATAGAAGGCAGCCACCGCGTGATCTTCCGTTTCGTGGGAGTCAAACAATTTATGCAGATGGGAAAGCTCCAACACCTTGCGAATCGACTCGGGCACGTCGCAGAGTTTCAAGTCGCCATGCACCTGGCGCGTGCTGGTCAGGGTGCGCACCATGGTTCCCAAGCCGCTACTGTCGATGAACACCACATCTCCGAGATGCAGAACGATCGAGCGCCGGTCGCGCAGGATCCAGGTGACGTGAGCGCGCAAGGCTTCGGTCTCGCCGCCCGAGACGATGCGCCCTTTGCAGCGCACAATCGTAACTCGGCCAACGTCGCGCGTTTCCAGTACTAGCCTCAAGGGGTCTCCAGACGGACAGCAGTTGCGACTGCTAGATGGTAGTGGTTGCAGACACTACAAGGACGCTCTTCCCAAGTCAAGGCAATCCCGCAGATGAGGCCGCAGGTTGCAGGACAATTTGCTGCTCATCCCCGATCCGCACTGCCTGAAAGAAGTCGCGTAATGCAGAGTAGTACTTCGTGTCCAACAGAAGAAAATCCCAGATGAGTTTCCGCGTAATGTGCAACCTGGCACCGTCTTTGTCCACCTGCAGACTGTAGTGAACGATGTGACCATCGCGCGCCTGCGGCGGCGGAACGCTGCTGACTTGCCAACCCTCCGGCAGTTCAATGGTCACATCATCGACCTTTTCATACGGGTAGTCGATGTAAATGGGATGGACGCGGTTTTCATGATCGAAGAGATGCTTCTCGCCTGCGGTGAAAAGACCGGCCGCGATCAATGTGCGTTTCCCAGCACTGGAAGCCCAGCCCGGAATGCTTATGTCGAATTCCGCTACCAGAGGCGTTTCCGGGTTGGTCCAGTCTGGTTTGTTTGTAAGTTCTACTTCAGCGGCAATCGGGACTTGATTTTTGGCCCGATCTTCGAGGAATTTCTTACGGGTGACATCGTCGGCGTTCCGAACGTCTTGCCGGTGATACATCGCTTCCAGACCTATATAGGTGGTCTTGAGTTTCCCTTCGAGGTTGCCGGAATCGGTAAGGCGCACCTTCGCAACGTGCTCGACCCGCGACTCCGAGCTTTTCGGGAGAGTGGTTTTGATCCATGTGCCACCTTGACTATCCAGCCGGATTCCCGCGGTTCCAGTCTCGGACCAGTTGAGCATTCCGAACGGAGCGAACGGCGCTCCGGGATTGAAATAGAGATCCTGCCCATTCAGCTTCACCAGCACTGCAGGGTCGTTGAGGTGCCCACTCTGCATGGTCCTGGGAGTGAAGAAATACTCGGCGCGGCTGGAAACCCAGCACCCATAGGCTTCCAATCCGGCGGCGCGAGCCAGGGCAAGAAAGAGCCAATCCAGCTGCCAATAGCTCCCGTAGCCGCGCTTCCAGACTTCGTCCACGTTCTCGTCGTACTTTTCTTTCTCGCGCTTTTCTTCCTGCGCGGTTTTTCGCAGTTCGTAGGAAGTATTACGAATTTGCTGCACGCGGTCATAAATCTTGCGAAGTTTCACGTCGGGTGCATCGCTTGGGGAAACGATCTGCGCAACCGCTCCGTCGATTGTCTTGTGTTTCCCAATGAAATTCTCGAGTTCGTCATTGCGGATCTTGCCGACCTGTTTCCAAAACTGGTCGGGATCGTTCTCGGACCTTCCGACCTCGTAGGTGAAGTCCACGCGCGACTTCAACTCGTTTGGCGGAGGCATGAAATCCTCGGTCTGGAAGGCGGGAACATTGCTGACTTCCATCGAAACAACATGGTCCGGGCCTGCATTGGGCCGAACGCCGGGCGGAAGATTCTGCCAACTCTGGTGAAGGGTGATCGGTACGAGGCCACCTTTGTAGGGCTTGAGAGAAAACCGCGCCGTCCTGGTAAACATTTGCTCGCTCAGAATCCAGTGGGAGGCATAAGCACGATGCAGGTCGAGAGTGTAGCTGTACTCAATCACGCAACCGGGCTCGACCGAAGGCAGGGTAAATGTTTTTGCCAAGACCTTTAGGCCCCGGGCCTTTACCAGAGACTTCTCGAACACCTTGTCGTCAAACTCGACGGCTGAACCGTCGGGCTTGATGGTGCGCGCCCGGATGTGCGTCACCTCGTCGACGTTCTTGATAAAGGAAATCTCGACGTTGCCATATTTGCGTCCTTCCTCAGTGAGGATTTTGACGCGATAGTAGTTGTCCTCATGGATCGTCCCTTGGCGGCTATCGTCGCGGTCCACCTCGCGGAACAGAATAATGGCGGGCGCG
>Ga0207928_1000001_pt1 | contig 26256 bp, 26 predicted proteins | sample NGESurshal072012_9_FD_184457 | JGI IMG/M metagenome (GOLD analysis project Ga0207928, IMG submission 184457) | Arctic peat soil microbial communities from Barrow, Alaska - NGEE Surface sample 210-2 shallow-072012 (SPAdes) | ecosystem: Environmental > Terrestrial > Soil > Wetlands > Peat ... | reverse complement strand
AGAGAGCTTTGCAAAAGCTGCGGAAAACGCCGTGGCAGAAGCCGCGAAGACGGTTCGAGGCATGAAATGGGCACGAGTTGCGGAATTGGAAATGGAATTGGACGGCAAGAAGATCGTCAAATACCGCACCACAACGAAGATTTATTTCGACATTGAAAAGTAGGGATTGGTCGGATGTGAAATTGATTCCACGCAAACGAAAGCGCCCCAAACTCTTTCGAGTCACGGGGCGCTCCTTCATTCGATCAGCCCTCCCCCGAAAGCTGCTCACCTCCACCGTATTCTCTGAAGCTCACTGAGGGAATGGCTCCAAGCTGCGGAAGTCCCCACTGATGGGCTTCCGATTCTTACTTGGCGGCGGCTGTCACGGACTTCACTGAAATGGTATCTCCGCTGGCTGTGCCCGTGACTTTGGCCTGTTCCCAAGCCAGCTTGTTGAGTTCGTCCAGCTTGGCTTTGTCCGACGTATTGAGGGTGTACACCTTGTCGCCGACTACCGAGCGTAGTTCGCGCCCTTTTGCACGCAGGCGCGAACGCAAGCTGCGGGAGCAAGGCTCCCCTCCATGTGCTTCGCACCGCACATGGCATCGCTAACTTTTCCGGTGAAGCTCTGGGTGCTACCCGCAGCCATGCCGGGCACAACAGCCACTCCGGTGCTCAGCATCGCCGTCGCTATCCACACTTGCAACATCCGCAAACGAGACATAAGTCCTCCTCATTATTCCGCGCTGTCGGGCGGGCCGCTCAGCAGTGGGTACTTGCATTCCGATGCAAACTCAACCTGCATCTTTCATTTGTTGAAAATCCCCATTGCACTCATCGAGAAATCACCCTGCTACTACCTGATCGGGGACAAATCAAACGGGCGCTGCACCGAGGGCACTTCAATATCGCCTTCGGCAGTTCCTCGGCGGTGCTGGGCAATAGCAGCAAGTGGGTGATAGGCGTGTTCGCTTTCCCTCGTCATGAGAATGAGGTCGGCATTGGGAAGAAGAAACGCTCCCCGGTATTTGTCGTAGGGCGAAAAGGTGCTGCCGATCTTCCTGACCGTGAAGCGGTTGTGCTTCCTTTTATTTATGTCTGCAAAGTTTTCGTCAATCAGCATTGGACTTGTTCCCTTCGGCTTGCTTCACCATCCAGCGCGTGTTCTGCCGGGCCATCTCTTCCAAGTTTTGATCAATCTCTTGTTCTGATAGCTCTTTGTCGCTGAGGATGACTTTTGGGATTCCAAACCCCCCAAAACTTTCCGGAGGGTACACGACAGTGACGAAACGTTTTCTGATCTCGTCGCCGTCGATGCGGACAGTTGAAAAAAGATTGAAGGTGCTCTTGTTTACTTTCCTCATTGCATCTCGCTTTCTTGGTTAAAGGGGCGTGGCGTTCGCTTCCGTAATCGGTTCGTCGTCTCACACATCCGCCCCGTTTATTTAGTTGACTTGCGCTGTTGTTGCCGGAGCGAACGAGGATATCTGTGTGTAGGGCTTGGACAACAGTTCTGCTTGGAACGCTTCCACATCGCCATTCCGCATGCGGATCACGTCCGCCTTTTGGCCTGTATCCTCTTCCAACTTGTGGATTATGCCCAGTATCGTTTGCTCCACTGTCGGTTCGTCCTCGGCGAAAATCGGGACGAGAAGCCACCACTGGGGATTATCGGGGTCATCGTAGTAGCGGAAGCGGTAGGCGAACATCTGTTGATCTTGGTCGTTGCGGTAGAGGCAAGCGATGAAATCGAAATCGCCCCGCTTGGCTAAATGCCACGTGGCAATAGTTTTTGTGTTGATAGTAATCACAGCGGTCTCCGAGATTAATTTCAAACTTCACACCCGAAATCTGCGTTTGATAACTCCTAATACTCGGCCTTCCGCGATTCCCACAAACACAAGAAGGGGGCACCGATTTCTCGATGCCCCCTAGGGTTCATTCGCAAGACCGGGCAAATAATTGACGGCACCCCCGTGCCTATGGCTATTCAAGATGGAGATGAAAACAAAGCCCCACATCAAACCAACTTTCATCACTGAACAAGATGACATCATCGTCCTCGTTTTCAATGCGACGGATCACATCATCCTCCATAGCCGTCGCGATCACCGCTTCGGCGGCCTCCAGCCCGCCTTGTTGTAGTGCCTGTTCACACAAGCGAAAATACATGCCGCCCATCGATTCTGGCTCCACGCTTGCAGCCGTCGCCCCGGCCCCGGTTTTCTTCCTTTGCTCATACTCTGAATCCGACATCCTGCCTTCTCCCAGAGGCGTGGTGCTGATGGACCGCGGTCGAGTCGTCGCCGATGGGCCCAAAGAGGAAATCCTGCAGGTGGAGCGACTGGCCGCACTCTTCGGAGTCAGCGTGGAAATGGCGCGGCGCGACGGGCACTACCATCTGTGGTAATTGCTACCGAGAATTCAGCGTTCTTTGGAGCCGACCTCCATCAGGCGCTTGGTCATCAGGACGAGTCCGAGAATCTGGGTCCACTCCGAAACGATGTTGCCGACGACTTGCCCCCATCTGCTCCCTGGATCCATAGCCCAGAATGCGACTACCCAGCCGATGCCCGTAATTACAAGAAAGATGGTGAGCGAGTGCTCGCGCAGGACTTCCAAGACCGCCGAAGGCAACTTGCCTTTCGGTTGTTTGCTCTCGGCGGAGCCCTTTTCGTATAGAAACTTTGTCATCACAATCGTGACGAAGACGCCCGTCCAATCGGCAATAGCATTCCCGAAAAATGAGCCGATGTGGGTCGAAGGGTTGGAGCAGCGGTAGAGCACGATCAGCAGGATCACGACTCCCAAGGCCGAGAGACTGAGGGAGTGCTTACGAACGAATAGCTGCGACGTCCGGGTTTGCTTCATTGGGCTACTTTACTGGATTCGCCCGGCATCGAACGGCCCAAGACGCAGCAATGTCGCCGAAGGCGATTGTGCGAAGTCTCCGTTCTAGAAGCTCAGCTCAGGGGTATTTTGAAATCGCGGAGTGAAAGTTCGAGGCCACCGTATTCGGGATGATCGTTGTGTCCAATGGTGAAGGCGACATCGAGCGTGTCGCCCGCGAGGAACGGGGATTTTTGCATGCGTTCGGCCATGTGCCAGCCCAGGGCGTCGAAAGTGATTTTATTTCGAAAATCAGTTCTCAGTTCTCGCTTCTCAGTTCTCAGTGCGCTGCCGCCTGCATAGGCTTCGGCAATGGCTACGGCCTTTTCCTCACGACGGATCGCGGCGCCGTCGGGATCGCACTTTGGGGTCGCGAGGATGGCGGCTGCGGAGAGTTCTCTCGATTCAGCACCCGCCCTGACTTTCAGCTTGACATGTTTGTCCTTCAGAATGCGCGGAGGCGCGGCTAACTGTACACCGCGTGCCGCAAAGATCGGCTCGGGATTTCCCATGCCGTAGGGTTCCAACAGTTGGAGCGCTTGAAATAGCTGGGGCGTGATTTCCGCCAGATCGAGTTCCGCATCCAGATCAAGAATCGGATCGAAATCCGCTGGGCTGAGGCGCGTTCGGGCGAAGGCATCGAGCTTCGCGCGCAGATCTTCGACGTTGGCTGAGGGCATGGCGAATCCGCAAGCGTGGGAGTGGCCGCCGTAGCGCGAAAAAAGAGGGCCGCAGGACTCGATTGCCTCGAGCAAATGAAACGCACGAATCGAGCGGCCGGAGCCGAACGCCTCTGCGCCGTCGCGCGAAATTACGACTGCGGGACGGTTGTAGCGCTCCACGACTCGCGTCGCCGTGATGCCGATAACGCCGCGATGCCAGCCCTCGCCGTCTACGACAATGCAGTAGGCATCGCACAGCGTGGGATCCCCCGCGAAACGCTCTTCCACCGCGCGGAGAATTTTCCGCTCTTCTTCCTGGCGGTCGGAGTTGAGGTGATCAAGTTTGGCAGCCAGTTCGCGGGCGCGTGCGAGGTCCTTCACGCTGAAAAGTTCGATCACATCGCGAGCAACATCCATGCGTCCGGCGGCGTTGATGCGGGGCGCGATGCGGAAGCCAACCTCCCCGGACGTTGGCGGACGCTTGGCGGAAATCTGTGCAACCTCCAGCAACGCCTTCAGCCCGGGATTCACCGCCTTGCGCAGAGCATCCAGTCCGAGGGAGGCGAAGACGCGGTTCTCGCCCGTCAATGGCACGGCATCGGCGATGGTGGCAATCGCGACGACCTTCATGAACGACATCAGCAGTTTTTTCTGAAGGCTCTCGTCCAGACGCCGTTGCATTAAGCCCTGCGCCACTTTGAACGCGACGCCCGCGCCGCAGAGCTGCTTATAGGGATACTCGCAACCGCTCTGATTGGGATTGACGACTGCGAGCGCATTGGGAACGCCGTCGGGACCGGGCAGGTGGTGATCGGTGACAATCAGGTCGACCCCAAGGCGCTGCGCCGTCTCTGCAGGCGCGAAGGCGCGGATGCCCATGTCGACGCTGACGATGAGGCGAATACCCGACTCCGCGGCGCGCTCGATGACGTCGTCGCGCAGGTCGTACCCTTCACGAATGCGGTGTGGGACGTGGAAGTCGGCAGCGCCTCCGCAAAGCTCAATCGCCGTTTTCAGGATGATGACGGCCATCGTCCCGTCCACGTCGTAGTCGCCGTAAATAAGGATCGGCTCTTTGCGTTCGATGGCAGCGTCGAGGCGATCGACGGCTGCGCGGAGGCCCGCCATCCGTTCCGGAGCATGGAGGTGAGAGATCGACGGCGAGAGGAAGATGCTGGCTGAATCTGGATCGGTGATTCCGCGGCGTACGAGCAGTGGGGCCAGAATATGCGCTGCGTTGGCGACGCCACACAGAGCGGGATCGGAGCGCAGGGCGGCGATCAATGGCTCAACCGCGGTTTGATCAGTCGCCTTTTGAATCCAACGCATAAGAAGCGCGGTCGTCCTGGGGGTGTCTTCTGCGCGAAGGGTTTCTGCACCTCGCCACAAAACTGCACCGATCCTTCGCTTCGCTCAGGATGACAGCAAGGAGCAGTTTACTACTGGAGAGGTGTGGCTAGTTTTCTTCGTCCTGGTCCGGCTCATCCAAGGTGAGCCCGCCGAACTCGTCGGAGACTTCGAGCAGATGCTGGTAGCGGTCGTACCAGTCGGTGCTCACCTCGCAGAGAAACATAGATCCCTGGTAGGCCCAGCCCAACTGCAAAAATCCTACTCGACCGACATGAGCGCGGAGCCAGCGGGCATCTTCCACGTCGTCGCCGTCGGTGAACTCCGAGTTGGTCAAGCGCTGCACCATGTCGTCCAGTTCGGTACGCTCAAGCGTCCAGGAATGCATGGTCAGGAAAGGAGCACCCGCCGCCTTGGCGAGTTCGACGAAATCCTTCCAGCCATCAGGATTGCCGCCCATTTCCCACATCACGCACTGCACTTCGTCGTAGTCCACATACCCGTGGAAACGGCGCATGCCATGGCCTTCGATGAAGGCGACCATGTCGTCTTTTACGGTGGTGAGATCGTCTGGAGTGGGAGACATATTGGGAAAAACTCGCAAGAGCTTATTGTATGCCGTTCGCCAGTTCAGTGCCAGCGCGCGGCCCGCGCATCAGTGGGCGGGCGTGGGTGCCGTCATCAGGGCGGCAAACATGCGATAGAACTTTTCTGCGTCGAGGTCGAGCTGAATTTCAACCGGCTGCGCGGCGGGCCGAAGGGCATTCTTGGTTCCCCAGGTCAGCGTGTTGCCATAGCCTGCGCCGCGGTCCAGATCGACGGCCATGTAGCGGGTCTCGCTCTTTGTGATGAGCGTTGGGTCGATCCAGGCGGCGGCCGCCAGTTCGTCCCACATGATGTCGGCGCCCGGCGTGAGCATGGCGAAACGGGTGATGTAGCGGGCCAACAGAGTTCCGCTGGCTTCGATTTGCTTTACGAGAGCTGCCGTCATGTGGGTCTTGATGGAAATGTCCGTCGGAGTGCAGACGATCTTTTTCCAGGGCGCGCGCAGAACGATTTCCGCGCTTCCGGATCGAACCAGAAGTTGAATTCATGCCGGGGATTATTCAGGAATTCGGGATTGTCGGTTTGCGGACTCAAGCTTCCACCCATGAAAACGAGTTCCTGAACCAGTTCCGGGAACTGCGGGTCGAGAGAAATAGCCAGCGCGAGGTTGGTCATCGGTCCGCCCTCGTAGATGGTGACTTCATGCGGATATTTGTGGACCATCCGAATCAGGAAATGCGCGGCGTCCTCGTCGGCAGGTTTGGTGGTGGGTTGCCCTTCCGGAAGTGGGGGCACGACCGAAGATTCATGCCACCAGCGCTCATCCCACGCGCCGGCATGGGCGACCTTGCCGTAACGCTGCTGCCACATCTGGGATTCTTCGCGAGTGCGGACTAATGGGAACGCGGCGCCGGGCACGACGGGAATGTCAGTGCGGCCCATGATTTCCAGCAGACGCAGGGTGTGAGCTACTTCCTCGTCACGCCACTGATCTCCGCTCACAACCGTGATGCCCAAGACTTCCACCTGCGAAGACTGGATCATGACCATGAGCGTTTGCAGGTTGCTGCCGCCGGGGCCGGAACAATCTTCGTTGATGATCACTTTGCGGCGCGGCTGGGCGGAGCCGATGGTCGCAGTCAACAGGAGCAGCGAGAGCAAAAACAATTTGATTTTTAGCATCGACTTCGAATCTGTTTCACGAATATGTCGGGCACCTGCAGGGCTAAAGCCGTTCCTGTTTTGATCTCTGAACGCGTCCCTGAAGGACCGCTTCCACGTTCCGTCGTCTCTGGCAACCTACTTCTTGCTTAGGGGCCGGGTCATTAAGTCCATGTAAATTTTGTAAAACTTCTCGGCATCAATGTCGAATTGCACATTGGCCAGGCGCAGGTAAGGAGGAACCGGAGTCGAGGCATCCCAGAAGAGCGTTTTGCCGTAGCTCGCTCCGTGATCGATGTCGATATCCATGTACAGCTTCTTCTGGCCGGTGATGATCGAGGGATCGATGAGAGCTGCGCCCGCAATCTCGTCCCACATATAGCCGGGCAGCGAGTATTTGTCGAGATAATCAGTCACCGGAGTGCCAGCCTTGGCGATCGCAGCCTTCATCTCCAGCGTATAGCGGGTCTTGACCGAGATATCGATCGGCGTGATCGTCATTTTTTTCCACGGGGCACGCAGAACAATGCGCGCAGCCTCCGGATCGAACCACCAGTTGAATTCGCGGCGCGCGTCAATGGCACCTGTGTCAATTGCGCCCTTGTCCGCATACAGTCCGCCGCCCATCAGCACAAACTCTTTGGCAAGCGTAGCCACCGACGGGTCCAGCTTTAGAGCTAGCGCATAGTTAGTGAGCGGGCCACCGGCCCACAGTACAACCTCGCCTGGATACTTGTGCACCATCTGCACGATGAATTCGGCGGCGGTTCCGGAGTGGGCCTCCAGATGTGGCTCACCTTCGGGCATGGGAGGAACAACGTTGGGCTCGTGATAGGGTTCGCGGAATTTGGTCGAGCGGTCGGCTTCAAAGTCGGTCCAGCAGCCTTTGTATTCGAACTTTCCGTAGAGCGCCTCCCATCGCTCGGTTTCTTCCTTCGAGTTGAGCAGCGGGTAAATGGCTCCCTGATACACGGGAACGTCGGTGCGTTTGGAAATTTCGAGGAGACGCAGCACATGCTGCGTCTCCTCCTTCACCCACTGATCGCCGCTGACGGTGGTGATGCCGAGAACGTCGAATTTCTCGGACTGAAGAAATACGAGGATCGCCTGCTGGTCGCTGGTTCCGGGACCGCGGGCGTCCTGATCGACGATAACTTTAATCTTCTGGGCGGCAGTAGTGGCTCCGAGAAGAATAATCAGGAGAGCCAGTTGCTCGAACTTCCAGTTGCCCATGATGCCTCCAGCAAATTTTCCCAGGGTCTTCCAACTACAAACTGAAGGGCAGGCTGAACGAATCCAGCCTGCCCATTCTGGTAAACGCGCCCGCTTGGGCTGCCCTAAAAGATAAGCTTCAGGGCGAACTGAATAAATCGGGGATCATTCAAAGTTGTATTGATGACCCCGAAACTGGAAGGGCTATCCACATCCTGCATTCCGCTGGCGCTAGAGCCTGGCAAGTAGAAGTGTGCATGATTGAAAAGGTTGAAAAACTCGGCACGGAATTGCAGGTTCATGCCTTCGCGGAAGGGCAAAGGAATGTCTTTGATGGCTGAGAAATCCGTGTTCACGAATCGTGGGCCGTAAAGCGGGGCCCTAGACGCGTTCCCAAGTTCTCCCGCTGGAGCATCCATGAAGGCACAAGGGTTAAACCAGTGCTGCAGGGTGTGCACCGTGGCCGGGGCCGCACAGGTCGGGTTGGCTGCGACAACTCCGCCCCGATTGGGGTCACCCACCTGGTTAGGCCGGTTCAAGCTGTTGCCGTTCCACGAGAAGTTCACTCCAGACCCGCTGAAGTTCCCGTTGTTGCTGGCCACTACGAAAAGCGGAAAGCCTGACGTCGCTTTTTCAATCACATTCAAATGCCAATTTCCGAAGACTGCATTCGCAGCGCCGCTCCAGTTGCTACCGAACCGCTTGCCCTTCCCAAATGGAAGGTCGTAAAGAACGCTGGCCGTGAACTGGTTGTTGAGGTTGATTTGGGAGAGCCCCCAATCCAGCTTGCTGGCTCCGGGCAGAGGCCAGTACATCGCACCCGGAAGCGTGCCGAGTCCGTCTGGAAATCCGGAATCAAAAGTCCGGGAGTAGGTATAGCTCAATAGAGCATACAGGCCGTTTCGCGCGCTCTTCTCCGCCTTGAACTGCAGAGAATCATATCGGGCACGGCCAATGTCGTTGTTGTTGGCGACAGTGGTGAACTCGCCGTATGGCGCAACAAAAGCGCTTCCGTTGGGACCACATCCGAGAGTGTAACCGGGAACAACACCGCACGCAGTCGGGGACCCGATATTTTGGTTCAGACCGTCTACCAAAATGTGTGTGCTGCGAGACCCTGCGTACCCGACCGTCAAAACTACCTCACCGGGCAACTGATGCTCGATGTTCAGATTGAACTGCTGCACCATTCCTTGTTTGAAGTTGAGATTCTGTGACTGAATGGTTCCCGTAAAACTAGCAGGATCTGGCGGAGACGTAATCGGTTGCAAGTTGGATTGAAGAAGAGCAAGCTGAAGGCCGCAATTGACTGGTGCCGCTGAGGTCGCGTTGCCAAACGGGCACGGGCTACCGGCGAAATTATTGAAATTGTCGACTTCCGCATAGTAAGGCGGATTCTGCCAGGTTCCCTGCGCGCCCTGACTCCAGGCTGAATCGTGGAAGATCGCATATCCAGCGCGAACCGCCGTATTTTGGCTTCCAAACGGCTTCCAGGCCAATCCTATACGCGGCTCGAAAGCCGTTTTATCAAACTGGATCCCCACGCTCCCACCTGAGCGAATGCATCCGGCGCAACCACCCAGTGGTCCCGTGACCAAATACTGTCCAGTTTTATAATTGAAGTTCGCCTGTCGGCCTTGGGCTTCGGTAATCGGGGTCGTTAGCGCCCATGCGATGCCGAGATTCAGGGTCAGATTGTTGGTCACGCGCCAATCGTCCTGTACAAACGGCCGGAACATCTTCCATCGCCGTCCGGTCGTTGCACCCAAGAATGTCTGATCATGAATCGCCCCGAAAAGCTGCCCCGTAAGCAAGTCGGCAGAAGCGTCGTTGGTATAGGTGCCGAACACAAGGAAATAGCCGTCGCCGAAGCCGTTGGTCAGCACATTCATTTGGTTGGCTCGAATCCCGCCGCCCATCCGGACATTGTGCTTGCCGCGAATCATCTCGAGCGAATCCGAGACTGAGAAGACGTTTGTGCCACCTTGAAACGGCGAGAAGCCCCGATCCCCAAGAGACCAATAATTCGTCAGCTGCGTTGAACTGAGACCGCAACCCACGCAATCTTTCGATGACTGGTTCAGACTTGCGGGATAGCCAGTCACACTATCGCACGCGCTGCCCAGGTCAGCGCCTTGAATACCGAGCTGCGCCGCTTTACAGGTACCGGTTCCGAAAGATGAGATGTGGTTAAAGATGCGATTAAACCCGGCATTAAATTGGTTGATCGTTCGATCGGAAAAGAGGTGGGTTTCTGAGACGGCGACATTGCGCCCGTGATTGGTAATGTTCTGGGTACTGGCGAAAGCGCCTTGCTCGGCAAAGCCGGGTGATCCACCGGGAACGAACGAGTAAGCCTGATCGTAGCTGAAACGGGCAAACACTGAGTCCTTACTCGATATGTTGTGGTCGAGCCGGATATCAAACTCGCCTTCGTTCAGTTTTCTGACGGGAACGTTGGTGTAGTTGTAGCCCAAAGCCGCGTTACTAGCGTTGCTTGCGGGATAAAGATTGATCATCCTTTGCCCGACGGGGTCGATCAAGGCTGAGGGAATTGTCCGGCAGGGCTGTGTGACGCCGGCAACGGCTGGCTGACTACCGTCGGAGAGCGGTGTTTCGGGAAGGCCTGTCGACGTATAGCACTGGAACGGCACTGGTGTTGAGACGTTGTTGACCAGAGCATAAGGGGTGTAGGGATTGTTAAGCGGATTCGCCACCGGATCGACGAGACCGCCAAATGGATCATGGGTATAGTCGCCACCCATCATGGCGGCAGTAGGAACTAAGCCGGTGAAGGGAATACCGTGCCGCTGCCTTTTCGCCTGATAGTCCACGAAGAAGAACGTTTTGTCCTTTTGAATTGCGCCGCCCAGCGCACCGCCGAATTGATTCAAGTTGAATTGTTCCTTGGAGGATCCGAAATAGCTGCGGGCGTCCAATTTGGTATTACGGAAAAATTCAAAGAGCGAACCGTGCAACTGGTTTGAGCCCGACTTCGTGGTGACGAGTACGGTCGGACCAGCGCGAGTACCCCATTCTGCGGAGTAGTTATAGGTCAGGACTTTGAATTCCTGGATCGCGTCAATCGAAGGCAGAATCGCAATACCGCCCGCGGTCAGTTCGTTGTTATCGTTTCCGTCGAGGAGCCAGTCTGTGCTTTGGGCGCGCGACCCGCCTACGGAAAGCGAATAAGTCCCTCTGGTTGAAACCTCGCTACTCGGGCCCGCATTGAAGAAGCTGTTCGGGTTGGTTTCTTGCGTTACACCCGGCGTCAGCGTCGCCAACTGTACGAAGTCACGTCCATTGAGTGGGAGTTCGGCGACTTCCTCTGAAGTGACCACTTGGCCGAGGGTCGGATTCGTAGTCTGCACGGCTACTTCGGTCGCATTGACGTCAACACTTGTACTTACCGACGCAGGCACCAGCTTGAAATCAAGTTCGCGGTGTTCGTCGACTTGCAGCCGGACACCCTTCGCTTCGGCTGCCTTGAAACCCGGGGCATCCACCTTGATCGTGTAGTCACCAACGCCAATCGAGGGAACGAGGAAGTGTCCTGAATCATCCGTCGTCGCCTCGCGGGAGGCGTTCGTCGCCTGGGCGGTGACGGTGACCTTAGCGCCAGTCACCACTGCGCCGGAATTGTCTGAAACCGTGCCTGAAAAACTTCCGGTCGCCTGACCATGCAGGAGGGGGCTGAACAGACATACCAGCGAACAGAAAATCACCGCGAAGCGCGCCTTCTGGTTCGACATTGCTTGAACCCCTTTCGATGGTGACACCGTACAAAGAAAAAGACCCTCCCTCTTCCCGCGAAGTTGGGAGGTCCCGGGACCGCAAACACGGCTTATAAATTGCCCCCTGCCGGTTAGTCAAGAAGTTTCGTAGTAGAAAAGGATCAGTCGCACGATTCTTTCGCATCGATCGATTCAGAAAACCGCTGCGTCGTGTGATTGTCCAGGATTCTGGCATTCGCCTTGTGCAAAACCGGAACCGAATTGTCACTCTGTCGACACGAGTCACCTGCCGAACGCGACGTGGCCGGTTGACGTGGCTGGTTAAAAGAGAAATCTGTGCATGCCGGAATAGGCGGGACGAAGGCGCCGAGACGCCTCAAGACCGGGCCGACCACTCGGCATCAAAACGTGCGCGGTCATAGAACGACTTCTGCGTTCCGACTCCGGTGGTGGACAGACCTGCATAGAGATTTGCGCGGCGAACGGCTTCTTTTTCGGGCACGCCCTCGCCAAGAAACACGGCGAAGCTGCCGATGAAGGCGTCGCCGGCGCCGGTGCTGTCGATCGAGTTGACGGCGAACGGAGGCATGTGTTCGGCTCCGTCGCGGCCGGCGAGAAGAGATCCATTCGCTCCCAGCGTGATGATCACGCGTCGAATGCCGGCGCCCACCAGCTTCTCGGCGCACTTCTTCGCGTCTGCGACGTTTTTGACCGGGCACCCGGTAATGGTCTCGGCTTCCGTCTCATTCGGAACGAAGTAGTCGAGATCCTTTAGCGCGCCCAGGTCAACCGGTTGCGCGGGCGCGGGGTTGAGGATGCAGCGGATTCCGTGCTTGCGCGCAAATTCAATTGTGTAATACACAGTCTGGACCGGAATCTCGAACTGCAGAACGATGCAGTCGGCGGACTTCAACGTTTCGGCGGCGGCGTCAACGTCGGCGGGCTTGAGCGCGTCGTTCGCCCCCTTCACCACCAGAATGCGGTTCTGGCCGTTGGGTTCGACGAAGATGGGCGCTACCCCGCTCGACAGTCCCTCGACCTGCTTCACATGAGTGGGATCGATTCCCTGCTTGCGGAAGTTTTCGATGGTCGCGGGACCGAAGAGATCGCTGCCCACGCGCGCGACCATGAAGACTTCCGCGCCACAGAGACGCGCGGCCACTGCCTGATTCGCGCCCTTGCCTCCGAAGCCGAGATCGAATTTCTGTCCGAAGATGGTTTCGCCCGGCTTGGGGAATTGATTTGTGAATGTCGTGAGGTCAATGTTGGCGCTGCCAACTACCGCGATTCGAGGGCGCTTTGCCATGGTCGTTGCCGCTTTCTCCGAAAGCTCGAGGAAGGCCGAGTCTAGTCAGCGCACCCAGAATGTGTCAACGGCGATGGCGATTGAGGACACCAGGTTTCTGTTATAGTTTCGTTCCTCGATATTAGTTGGGACATATAAATTCCGGGAGGATCCCATGCCCCGCAATGTTCGCTGCGCCCTGATTCAAGCCAGCAATGCGCTCAGCACCGAACGGCCCCTCGCGCAGATCCGCAAGGCCATGATCGACAAGCACATGAAGCTAATCGAGCAGGCCGCGCGCAAGAAAACGCAGATCCTTTGCCTGCAGGAACTTTTCTACGGGCCCTATTTTTGTGCGGAGCAGAACGCGCGCTGGTACGAACTGACCGAACGCGTGCCCGACGGTCCCACGGTACGTCTCATGCAGAAGGTCGCGGCAAAACACCGCATGGTGATTGTGGTTCCGGTTTATGAAGAACAGATGCCGGGAGTGTATTTCAACACCGCCGCGGTCATCGACGCCGACGGCCGCTATCTTGGCAAATATCGCAAGCATCACATCCCGCACTGCCATCCCGGATTCTGGGAGAAATTTTATTTCACTCCCGGCGATCTCGGGTATCCGGTGTTTGAAACCAAGTACGCTCGCGTGGGCGTGTACATCTGCTACGACCGGCATTTTCCCGAAGGAGCGCGCATCCTGGGATTAAACGGCGCGGAGATCGTTTTCAATCCTTCCGCGACCGTGGCCGGACTCTCGGAATATTTGTGGGAACTGGAACAGCCCGCGCATGCGGTCGCCAACGGCTACTTCGTGGGAGCGATCAATCGTGTGGGCACCGAGAAGCCATGGAGCATCGGCGAGTTTTACGGCAAGAGTTATTTCTGCAATCCGCGGGGCAAGATTATCGCCCAAGCGAGCCGCGACAAAGACGAAGTGGTGGTCGCGGATCTTGACCTCGATATGATCGCGGAAGTGCGCAAAGTGTGGCAGTTTTTCCGCGACCGCCGGCCCGATAGTTACGGCCCGATTACGACGCAGAGTGGATCCTCTGCCGAAGCTGACTGAATGGTCGGACGACGATGCTCGGCCCCTGCACCAAGACGGAAATGACGACTCCGGATACCTCAGAACTCCGCGCCAGGATCGAATCCAGCCCTCTGTATAACGAGGACCTTGCGCCCGCCACTGCCGAGCGACGGCACTGGGGCACTTATAACTTCGCTGCTCTTTGGATTTCGATGTCGGTCAATATCCTGACCTACATGCTGGCCGCGAGCTTGATTCAGGGGGTATGAACTGGAAGCAGGCGGTCGCGACTATCTTTTTGGGCAATCTAATCGTGCTGGCGCCGATGCTGCTCAATTCGCACCCCGGCGCAAAGTATGGAATTCCTTTCCCGGTTCTGGCTCGCGCTTCATTCGGAGTGTTGGGCGCAAATTTCGCCGCGGTGCTGCGCGCACTGGTCGCGTGCGGGTGGTTCGGCATTCAGGCCTGGATCGGCGGCGAAGCCATCAGCACTCTGCTGGCAACGCTCGCTCCCAGTTGGAAAAGCTTTTCCTATGGCCCAGCCGTCTGTTTCTTTCTCTTCTGGCTGATTAATCTCGCGGTGGTTTTGAAAGGGATAGAGTACATCCGAATTTTGCAGGGCATCAGCGCACCGGTTGTGCTGGGCGTGGGATTGCTTTTGCTCGGTTGGGCTTATCACGCCGCAGGTGGCTTCGGACCCATGCTCTCGGTGCCTTCGCGGTTCACCAGTTTTCCCGAATTCCTGAAATTCTTGATTCCTGCTCTCAATGGCACGGTTGGTTTCTGGGCTACGGTTTCGTTGAACATCCCAGACTTCACGCGCTTCGCGCGCAATCAACGGGAGCAAGTGATTGGGCAGGCCTTAGCCTTGCCCACGACCATGACGTTGTACGCCTTCGTCGGAATCGTCGTGACCTCGGCCACGGTGGTCATCTACGGAACCGCGATCTGGGATCCGGTGCAACTTTTGAGCCGCTTCCATTCTCCCGTGGCGGTGGTGATTTCGCTGGTGGCAATTCTGCTGGCCACACTCAACGTCAACATTGGCGCGAATGTAGTGTCACCGGCAAATGATTTTTCCAACCTGTGGCCGCGCGGGATCAGTTTTCGCACAGGAGGCGTCATTACCTGTTTCATGGGCATTGCGCTGATGCCGTGGAGGCTGCTCTCTAACTACCGGATATTTATTCTGGGCTGGCTGGGCGGATATGCAGCCTTCCTCGGCCCCGTCGCAGGAATCATGATCTGCGATTATTTTGTCATCCGGCGGCGGGTGTTGCACGTGGACGATCTATATCTTCGAGGCGGGATTTACGAATACTCGCGAGGATTTAACTGGTGCGCGCTGATCGCGCTCGCGGTGGGAGCTGGCACGGCACTCGCCGGACTGGCTATCCCATCGATTCGCATGCTGTATGACTACTCGTGGTTCGTCGGGTTCGCAGTTTCTTTCGTCGCCTACTACGCGATGATGAGGCTCCAAGGCCATGCTGTAATCGCTTCGCCAGACGCCGCGTAGCGAAACCCTACAAGTTCCCCGCTTTCAGGAACTCAGGCAGTACATCGCGCTGGTAAGTGTCGAGCGTCTTCTCTTCCTCGCCGCACATCAGGTAAATGTTGAACTGAGTCACACCCACAGCGGCAAGCGCGCGCAATTTCTCCCGGTGAGCCTGAGCCGGTCCGATCAGGCAAAAGCGGTCCACAACTTCATCAGAAACAAAGTCCGCATTGTCGCTTTCGACTTCGCAATGGTGCTGGTAATCATAGTGTCCGCGATCCTGCACGAACGAGGTTAGCGCGGGAGGCAAATCTTCGGGCTTGTATTGCCGGATCAAGTCCATCACGTGGTTCGAGACTAAAGCGGGGAACCAGCGCACTCGTTCGCGAGCAACGCTTAAATCATCCGACACCCACACCGGAGCGGCGGCCATCACCTCGATGCGGCCGGGATCGCGTCCCGCGGCGCGAGCGCCGTCTTTTACGAAGCCCATGCACCAGGCAATCAGAGCCGGATCGGCAAACTGCAGAATGATGCCGTCCGCCACTCTCCCGGCCATGTGCAACACTTTGGGACCGTAGCCTGCAATCCAAACTCGCGGAGAATCTTTCGCCCAACTGAGGCGGGTGGGTTGACCGTCGTGCTGCACTTCCTTGCCGGACGTTAGATCGCGGAACTCCGTCACCGCGGCCTCCAACTGCGACCAGCTAACCGGCTTCTTCCCCATCACGCGCCGCGAACTGTCGCCGCGACCGATGCCGAGTTCCATTCGTCCACCGGAGATCAGGTTGAGAGTTGCAAACAGGCTGGCAGTCACAGTCAGATCCCGGGTCGCAGGATTCGTAACACAGGTACCCAGGCGCATCCGCTGCGTGCTGGTCGCCATCAGCGTCAGCAGAGGATAGGGCTCCTTCCACAAAACGTGAGAATCGAAAATCCAGCCGTATTCAAATCCGGCGGCCTCGGCCTGCTTCGTCAGGCTTACGATACGTTCAACGGAGATGTCAGGTTTCAGCGCGATGCCGAATTGCATGGGCCGGTCCTTTCGAGAAGGAGAAATCACGAGCGACTAAAGTGCGGCAGTGTAGCATAGAATTCTTCTCTCATCTCGGCCAGGAGTGCGGCGCCAGCGCCGGCGGAGGATTCGATGGGTTTCGACACGATCATCAAGAACGGTTCCGTGGTGACTGCAACCGATACCTACGTGGCGGACATTGCCATTGCAAACGGCAAGATCACTGCCGTTGGAACCGATCTTCCGGCGGAGAACGCCACCAAGATTCTGGACGCTTCGGGCAAGCTCATTCTACCGGGCGGGATCGATGTCCACACCCACCTCGATATGCCGTTCGGCGGCACGACGAGCGCTGACGACTTTGAAACCGGCACGCGCGCAGCGGCATTCGGCGGCACCACCACTCTGATCGACTTCGCGATTCAATACAAGGGCCAGACGTTGCGCCAGGCTTTCGATACGTGGATGAGCAAGGCCTCGAGCAAAGCAACTTGCGATTATGCGTTTCACTGCATCGTGACCGACGTCTCTGGCGGGCAACTTTCGGAGATGAATGATCTGGTGCATGAAGGCGTAACCAGCTTCAAGCTCTTCATGGCGTATCCGGGCGTTTTCATGCTCGACGATGGCAGCATCTTCAAGGCTCTGCAGACGACTTCGAAGAACGGCGGGCTGGTTTGCATGCACGCCGAAAACGGCAGCGCCATCGACGTGATCGTGCAGCAAGCTTTGGCCGAGGGAAAGCGCGCGCCGAAGTATCATGCGCTGACTCGCCCTACAACCGCGGAGGCCGAGGCCGTAGGACGTGCCATTGCACTGGCTGAGATGGCGGGCGCACCCATCTACATCGTCCACTTGAGCTGCCATGACGCGCTGGAGAAAATTCGGGAAGCTCGCGACCGCGGACTTCCCGTCTACGCCGAGACTTGTCCGCAGTATTTGTACCTCTCGCTCGAGAACATGGATGCGCCGGGGTTTGAAGGCGCGAAGTACGTTTTCACTCCGCCGCTGCGCGAGAAGTGGAACCAGGAAAAACTGTGGAGTGGCCTTAAGCACGATCATCTGCAAGTGGTCTCCACCGATCATTGCCCGTTTTGTTTTAAGGAACAAAAAGAAATGGGCCGTGACGATTTCACGAAGATCCCCAACGGCGGCCCTGGCGTGGAACACCGAATGAGCTTGATTTACTCGGGCGGCGTCGCCAGTGGTCGATTTAGTGCGAACCGTTTTGTGGAACTGGTCTCGACCGCTCCCGCCAAACTATTTGGACTGTATCCTCGTAAGGGCACGATCGCGGTCGGGAGCGATGCGGACCTTGTGATCTTTGACCCCGACCGCAAACACACCATCAGCGCCAAAACTCACCACATGCGTGTCGACTACTCGATGTTCGAGGGCATCCAGGTCACCGGCATGCCTGATGTCGTTCTGTCGCGGGGTAGGATCGTCGTGGACGGAGAGAATTTTCTGGGCAGCGCGGGACAAGGACAATTCTTGCGGCGCGCAACCTATGCGCAAGTGAACGGCTAGGACTTCGCCCGGTTTACGCGGCGCTTTGCCGCAGGGCTGCGAACAGTGCATCTTTCCAGCGCCGGTTGTCGATCCTCCAGCAGACTTTGGCCTTCGGTCCGTGCAGCGCGGGTGCCCATACCGATCGGTTGCGCTCGTCTCCCGCAACATTCAGGCGATCGACCACCGTCATGCCGCGTGTCAGTTCACTTTGAGTTTCCACGTCGACGTGGTGATCGCTCCACTCAGTTGCGACCGTCGGGTCCAGCGCGACGCACATCGCGACCGGGTCAGGAAGGCAGATCCCATCCTCACTCGTCTGAATCTTGTAGGCCGCACGCGCGTGACTGTTGCACTCGATGGCAAAGTGCGCGAGTGGGGTATCGAATGACTCAATCTGCTTGATCTCGGGCTCGCGCAGCACGGCGTCTCCGCGGCAGAGTTGCCATCCGATCAGCTCCACGGGAAGGCCGCTACGCATCACGATCTGCGCTGCCTCCGGGTCAACCCAGATGTTGTACTCCGCAGCCGGCGTCACGTTGCCCTCGCAGCACGGCGCGCCGCCCATCACCACGCAGCGACTGACTTTTGCCGCAATGTCGGGCCTCCGCGAAACCGCCAAGGCGACGTTGGTCAGCGGTCCCAGGGTGACCACCACAAGTCCGGCGTTGTTTTCGATTGTCTCGATGATGGCGTCGACCGCATTCAGTTTTTCCGGACCTTGCCGAGGCGCAAGGTAGTTGTGATCGCCCAGTCCGTCGCGTCCGTGAAACCAGGTTGCGTTCTCGTAGGTACGCAGCAGAGGCTTTTCCGCACCCGAATACACGGGAACATGTGCACCGCAAAGCTCAACCGTGTAGAGGGCGTTGCGCGTCGCCTGTTGCACTTCAACGTTACCGGCAACAACGGTGATCGCAGCCACCCGAACTTCCGGCGCGCGCAGAGCCATGATGAGCGCGACTGCGTCGTCGGAAGCCGTGTCGGTGTCAATTAGAAATGTGCGTTTCACGGGCGTTAGCATAGCAGACCCTGGGGAGTCCGCTTTGAAGGCCGTTTCGGCAGCGTCATCTGACTTGTGGCTCGCCGCAAACCAGTGTAGAGTTCACACGTTCCAAGGGAGACCAGAATGTTCACGCCGCCGAGTCTGACCGTTGCACTGCTGATGATGATTACCAGCGCCATCTGCTGGGGTTCGTGGGCCAACACATACAAAGGGGTTAAGAATTATCGTTTCGAACTCTTTTATTGGGATTACGCGATTGGCATCTTTCTGATTTCTCTGGTCCTTGCTTTCACCATGGGGAGCAGCGGCCACGACTCTTCCAGTTTTCTGAATAACGTTCAGGCCGCGGACACTTCAAATATTGTCTCCACCCTTGTCGGAGGAGCAATTTTCAATCTGGCGAATCTGCTGCTGGTCGCCGCGATTGATATGGCGGGGCTCGCGGTGGCATTTCCGGTATCGATCGGAATCGCACTGGTGGTGGGCGTGGTGTTGAACTTCATGCTGGAGCACAAAGGCAGTGGCCTGCTTTTAGCCGGGGGCGTCGTAAGCGCGCTGATTGCAGTGATTCTCGATGGCAAAGCCTATGGTAGCCTCGCTCGGGCCGGGCGAGGCACTTCACGCAAGAGCATTGTTCTGTGCGTGGTCTCCGGAACTCTAATGGGACTGTGGAGCCCGTTCATGACCTATGCCATGACCCGCGGGCACTCACTCACGCCTTATAGTGCGGCCACCTTCCTCACGCTAGGAGCGCTGCTTTCCTGTTTTGTGTGGAATATCTATTTCATGAAGAAACCCCTGGTCGGCGAACCCGTAAGCTTCAGCGGATTTTTCAGTGGTCCTCCTTCCGGACATTTGCTCGGCTTGATCGGCGGTTTCGTGTGGGGTTTGGGGACGGTGTTCAATCTCACGGCAGGCAAGTTGACGGGGCAGGCAATTTCGTATGCCATCGGCCAATCGGCACCGATGGTTGCGGCTCTCTGGGGAGTGCTGGCTTGGAAAGAGTTTGCGGGATCAGGAACCCGCGCAAAACTCTATCTCGCCCTCATGTTCGTCTTCTATGGGCTGGCGATTCTACTGGTCGCGCACGCGAATGGATGAGTGCTAAGAGCGAATCTATTTGCCTTTGATTCGACGGATGAACAACTGCAGGAACCGCTCGGCATCCGAGGCCATGCACACTCGTGCGTTCGGCTTAAGTTGAACGACGCCCTCGATTTCGTAGTGGTCGCCATGCAGGACGTTGTTCTCGTTCGATCCCATGCGGTTGGCCACGGTTTCTCCGCGAGTGAACTCGCCCTTGGTCTCCACATCGACGTGCATGTCCTTCAGCGTTACGAGTTTCGGATCGATCACAACTCCGACCGCGAGCGGGTCGTACATCGCAGCTCCCTGGTAGCCGCTCTTCTCCGAACGCGTCAGGTAGAAGTCCGCGAGCTTCGCGATGAAGTCACTCTCAGGCCCGTGTGACGACTGAAGATCGGCCAAATGCTTGCGCGTGATGACGGTTCGTTCCCCTACGTCGGAGCCTACCATGGTGACCATCCACCCGGCATTGAAGACGATGGCCGCCGCCTCTGGATCGCCATAGATGTTGGCTTCAGCCGCGCCGTTCACATTTCCTCCTGTGATCGAACCACCCATGATGACAATGTCTTTGACCAAGGGCACGATCGACGGGTCTTTCGAGACCGCTAGCGCAATATTCGTCAGCGGCCCGACGGGAATGAGCGTGATCTCGTGGGGATATTTATGAACCAGTTCGATGATGAGATCGGGGCCGAAACGTGAATCGGATTTGCATTTCGAGGCCGGTAACTCGACTCCGGCTAATCCGTTTTTACCATGCCAGTACTGAGCCGTGATCAACTTTTGATTGAGGGGATGCTGTGCTCCGCCGACCACTGGCACGTCGCACCGCCCGGCGAGCGACGCCACCTTCAGAGCGTTCTCCAGACCCTGTCGCGCATCGACGTTTCCGGGCACGACTGTGAGCGCTTCGACCTTCAGTTCGGGCGAATTCAAAGCGAGCAGGATCGCCATCGCATCATCAACGCCGGGATCGGTATCGATGATCACTCGCTGCTGCGCGTGGGCAGCCGTGCCGGTCAGGAAACAACACACTACAAACGCAATCAGGTTACGCACAGCGGAAAATCGTTTCACCGGGAAGTCCCCTTGGAAAGTGTTGAACGGATGAAGTCTAAAGCAGCATGCCGGCAATTGAAGCCGACATTAGATTCGCCATCGTCCCCGCCAGCATCGCACGAACGCCCAGACGAGCGAGTTCGCCTCTCTTGTTCGGTGCCAGCGCGCCAATGCCGCCAATCTGGATTCCGATCGAACTGAGGTTCGCAAAACCGCACAGCGCAAACGTAGCAATCGTTACCGACCGAGGATCAAGCGCGGCCTTCTGTGCGCCCAGCAAGGAAAACGCCACCAATTCGTTTAAGACCATGCGCGTACCCAGCAGGTTGCCGATGATCCGGCAATCGTGCTTGGGAATGCCAATCACCCAGGCTACGGGCGCGAAAATGACTCCGAATATCTGTTCCAGACTTTCTGGAAACCAGGCTACGTAATGGTGGATGCCCCCGAAAATTCCATTGGTGAGCGCAATCAGAGCGAGAAACGAAATCAGCATCGCGGCAATGTTAAGCGCCAGATGCAAGCCATCGGTCGTCCCGCGCGAAATTGCTCCGAGCAGATTCTCTTCCTTCTCCGTCTTCTCCTCGTCGGCGCTCATGACAACGCGGCCGGCGGTTCGGGCTTGCTCGGTTTCTGGTACCAGCATCTTCGCCATCAGCAGTGTTCCCGGAGCTGTCATGATGACCGCACTCAGCAGATGTTTCGGATCAATGCCGAAGGCAATGTAGGCAGCCATGATTCCGCCGGATACATGGGCCATCCCGCTGGTCATCACCGTCATCAGTTCGGACCGCGTCAGGTCGGGCAAAAACGGACGGATCGTCAGCGGCGCTTCGGTTTGCCCCATAAAAATGCTGGCTGCGACATTTAGAGATTCAGCTCCACTGGCTCCCATCACGCGAGTCATGACCCAGGCAAAAACCTTGATGATGATTTGCATGACGCCGAAGTGATAGAGCACGGCGAAGAAGGCGGCGATGAAGATGACGGTCGGCAATACTCCGAAGGCGAAGTATCCGAGTTGCGATCCCGGCTTCGCGAGGTCGCCGAAAACGAAGTGGGATCCCGCATAGGCGTAGCCAAGTAACTTCGTTACGCCGTCTCCCGCCTTCTGAAACACGATTCGTCCGGCATCAACTCTGAGCACGAAAACCGCAAAAACAAACTGCAAGCCCAAGCCCCAGGCGACAGTTTTCAACCGAATGGCGCGGCGATTGGTGGAGAACACGTAGGCGAGCGCGAGCATGGTCAACAGGCCAAGAATTCCCGTGAATCGTCCCATTTAGTTCTTCTCCGTGGACTTTCCGATGACTCTGTGGATCAGCGGCCGCTTCTTAAGCGGTCCGCTCTCGGTGACGACGCAACTCGATTCAATCAGTTGCCGGGCTCGCGCCGCCTGCGCCTCTGAGTTGTAGTGAATCGTAGCAATCGGCTCACCAGCAGTAAGTCGATCGCCAACTTTTTTGTGCAGCGCGATGCCCACGGCCGGATCGACTGAATCTTCTTTGCGCTCGCGTCCACCCCCAAGGATCACGCAGGCGGTGCCGATCTGCTCGCATTGCATCGAAGTAAGATATCCGCCCTGAGCGCTGGAAACCTGCATCGTGTGCCGCGCTTGCGGCAACCGCCGGGCATCGTCGATCACCCCCGCATCCCCGCCCTGCAATTCCACCATTTGCCGGAACCTGTCCAGCGCCTGGCCCGAAGAAATCAGTTTTGCGCTCCGCTCTTTTCCCTCCGCAACCGTCCGAGAAACACCGCCAAGATGCAACATCCATGCCGCGAGTTCCAGGCAGAGTTCGCGCAGATCTTCGGGGCCCTTCCCGTGCAAAACCTCTACGACTTCGACTACTTCCAGAGCGTTGCCGATCATGTTGCCCAATGGCTGATCCATATCCGTGATCAGCGCGACAACTTGTTTCCCCATACGCTCGCCGGTTTCGACCATGAGCTCCGCAAGAAACGCCGCGTCCTCTTCGCTCTTCATGAAAGCACCGGAACCGGTTTTCACGTCGAGCACCAGCGCGTCGATTCCTTCCGCCAACTTCTTGCTCATAATCGAAGCGCAGATCAAGTAAGGGCTTTCCACCGTTCCGGTGACGTCGCGCAGTGCGTAGAGCTTGCGGTCGGCGGGTGCGATCTCTGCCGTCTGACCGATCATCGCGCAGCCGCAGACTTCGAGCACGCGCCGGAATTCCGCCACGGGCAGATTCACGTTGAAGCCGGGGATGGCTTCCAACTTGTCGAGCGTTCCGCCCGTGTGTCCCAAGCCGCGCCCGCTGATCATTGGAACCGCAAGCCCGGCCGCTGCCGCAAGAGGAGCCAGCACCAGGGACGTCTTATCCCCGACGCCGCCCGTGGAATGCTTGTCTACCTTTTTGACCGGCAACGAAGATAGATCCAGCACGTCGCCCGAATGCAGCATCGCATCCGTCAGAGCGGTAGTCTCAGCCCGCGTCATCCCCTTCAGGACCACCGCCATCAGCCACGCCGACACTTGATAATCCGGGATTTCGTTTTTCGTGTAGGCGTTCACCAGGCCTTCGATCTCGGCCCTCGACAGTTCTACCCCGTCCCTTTTCTTGCGGATCACATCAATCGCACGGAACGTTTGGGACACCGATGGCCGGCTCACTGTAAGCGGAATCCTTCCGGAAGAAGTTCGGTGATGTGCGCCTGCTTGGGACCGGCGGCGCCCTGGAAGAAGATGATCGCGTCGGGACCGAATTCATAGATCACCTGGCGGCACGCCCCACACGGCGAGCAGGCAACTCCATGATCGTTGGCAACGGCCACGGCCCGAATCTCAATCTTCGGCCCCAACTGGGCAACCGCCGAGAAAATCGCGGTTCGCTCCGCGCAGTTGGTCATTCCGTAAGAAGCGTTTTCGACATTGCACCCGGAAAAAATCTTGCCATTGGTCAGCAGGATGGCCGCTCCCACGTGAAACTTCGAATACGGAGCATGGGCATTCTTCATCACCTTCGCGGCCAGCTGCTCCAGCTTTTTCCGCACATTTGCGGCGACTGCTTTTTGGGACATAGTAAGAAATAGTGGTAGTTAGGCGCAAGCGAAGCCGCTCGCTACCAACGCCGAATCGTGCGTCATTGTAAACCCTCGCCGGGGATTCTGGACTTTTTCTTGCCGGAAGACCCCGTGAAAAGCGGCGCTGGTCATCCATTTCGCGTTGTAAGATTGCCTGCCGTACAATTGCACATTCTCACAGGGAGCAACAAGGTTGAGCAGCAATGTCGGTCGATCACGACTACCCCAGAGATCCGCGTAAATCAGGTGGAGAGATCGCGTCCCCAGGGCCAAACGCCTCGAACACGATCGCCGCGCTCGCCGGGCGTTCGCTACTCTCAAACACGGGCATTCCCCTCGACTTAAAGTGGGTGCAGGAAGTTCGCGTCAACACCAGCGCCGTGGAGCGCCGCGCCCAGACTCAAGTGGCCCGTCGAACAGTGAAGAAAGAATGGCAGGCCGCGTGGCTTCTTCGCGCCATTTCCTGCATGGATCTCACCACGCTGTCTGGCGATGACACGGACGAACGGGTACGGCGACTCTGTGCGAAGGCGCGACGACCCATTCAGCAGGATCTCCTTCAAAAGCTTGGCATCGAGGAACTCGGCATTCAGGTGGGAGCTGTTTGCGTCTATCACACCTTTATCGAAACCGCGCTGCATGCTCTCCAGGGGAGTGGAGTTCACGTTGCGGCAGTTTCCACAGGATTTCCTGCCGGCCTGTCGCCGCTCACCGAGCGCGTCGCGGAAATTCGCAGGTCCGTGGAGGCGGGAGCGCACGAGATCGATGTCGTGATTACGCGCGCTCATGTCTTCGGCGCTCGCTGGCAGGCGCTCTACGACGAGGTCGCAGCGTTCAAACAGGCCTGTGGTGCGGCCCACATGAAGGTCATTCTCGGGACCGGCGATCTGCTGACGTTCCGCAATGTGGCGCGCGCCGGCTTCGTCGCCATGATGGCAGGGGCAGACTTCATTAAGACCTCGACCGGCAAGGAACCGACGAACGCGACGCTGCCGGTGAGCCTGGTCATGGTTCGTGCGATCCGCGAATACGCGCAGCAAACCGGAATGGCGGTGGGATTCAAACCGGCCGGGGGAATCCGCACTGCAAAGCAGTCCATCGATTGGCTCGCAATGATGAAAGAAGAACTTGGCCTGTCGTGGACGCACGCGGAACTGTTCCGCTTCGGAGCGAGCGGTTTGCTGGGCGATATCGAGCGACAGTTAGAGCACCACGCAACGGGACGCTACTCTGCCGAGTATCGTCATCCAATTGCGTAGAGCAACAACGCGCGGCGAAAGGGTTGTAATCAAACCGGAGCAGACGAGCCGAACCCAATGAGCATTGCCGAAAAATTTGTCAGCATGGAGTATGGGCCCGCTCCCGAGGACTCCAAAGAAGCGGAAGCTTGGCTGGAGCGTCATGGACGGCACTTTGGACTCTTCATCGGGGGAGCGTGGCAAGCACCGACCGCCGGAGAATATTTCGACACGGTCGATCCCTCAAATGGCGAGAAACTGGCCGCGGTCGCCCAAGGCGGGGCCGCTGACATTGATGCTGCCGTTCGCGCGGCGCGCGCTGCATCTCCAAAGTGGCGAGCCCTCACTCCGCATGCTCGGGCTCGCTATCTCTACGCTCTGGCGCGACTGGTGCAAAAGCACTCCAGGCTCCTCGCAGTCCTTGAAACCATGGACAATGGCAAACCGATTCGTGAGAGTCGCGACATCGACATCCCGCTCGTGGCGCGGCATTTCTACTACCACGCTGGCTGGGCACAATTGCTCGAGCAAGAGTTCCCTGGCTACGAGGCTTGCGGTGTAGTAGGTCAGATCATTCCGTGGAACTTTCCACTCCTGATGCTGGCGTGGAAGATTGCGCCGGCTCTGGCGACAGGAAACGCCGTAGTCTTGAAACCCGCCGAATTTACTCCCCTCACCGCACTTGTGTTCGCGGAACTTTGCCAGGAGGCCGGACTGCCTCCCGGAGTCGTCAACATAGTGACTGGCGATGGCTCGACCGGCGAGACTCTGGTAAAGCATCCCGATTTCGACAAGATTGCGTTCACCGGTTCAACCGAAGTCGGACGCGCCATCCGCAGCGCGACTGCCCGCAGCCATAAGCGCCTTTCGCTCGAACTTGGGGGCAAATCTCCGTTCATCATCTTCGAAGATGCTGACCTCGACAGCGCAGTTGAAGGCTTGGTGGATGGAA